>JACCDG011104188.1_pt1 | contig 25360 bp, 20 predicted proteins | sample 7442471 | NCBI WGS metagenome assembly JACCDG01 (sample SAMN15323444, study PRJNA562643) | freshwater metagenome | isolation source: river surface water | place: USA:Blue River Watershed | collected 2017-08-17 | reverse complement strand
CCACGCGGTGGTGGTGGCCAGTGCGCCCAACCTCACGGCCGAAAACATTGCCTTCAATGAAGTTGCCCGCCGTGCCATCGTGACCGACCCGGATTTCCACGGCGGCCACTTCTACGCCCACGGCGTCATTCCCAAGCGCGGCCTGCGCATCGCCCGCATGATTGGCCACATCACCTATCTGAGCGACGATGTGATGAACGAGAAGTTTGGGCGCGAACTGAAAGATGCGGTGCTGGCCAGCGCCAGTGGCTACAGGTACAGCACGCAGGATGTGGAGTTCCAGATCGAGAGCTACTTGCGCTACCAGGGCGACAAGTTTGCCGAGTACTTTGACGCGAACACCTACTTGCTGATCACGCGGGCGCTCGATTACTTTGACCCGGCCAAGACCTATGGTGGCAACCTGAGCCAAGCGCTGGCACGTGCCACCTGCAAATTCCTGCTGGTCAGCTTCACCACCGACTGGCGCTTCAGCCCCAAGCGCAGCCGCGAAGTGGTCAAGGCGCTGCTGGATAACCAACGCGACGTGAGCTACGCCGAAATCGACGCGCCCCACGGACATGATGCCTTTTTGTTGGATGACCCCCGTTACATGGGCGTCATGCGCTCTTATTTCGATAGCATTGCCCAGAATGTGAAGGTGGCGGCATGACGGATGTAAATACTTTGCGTGCGATTGCCGGCTTGGTGCCTGAAGGTTCCCGCGTACTGGACCTGGGCTGCGGCGACGGCGCCATGCTGGACCATTTGCAGCGAGAGCGCGGCTGCACCGGCTACGGCGTGGAGCTCGACGACGCCAATGTGCTGGCCTGCGTGCAGCGCGGTGTCAACGTACTGCAGCTCAACCTGGACCAGGGCTTGAGCATGTTCGAGGATGCGAGCTTTGATGTGGTGTTGCAGATCGACACGCTGCAGCACCTGCGCAACGCAGAGACCATGCTGCGCGAGACCGTGCGTGTGGGGCGCGTGGGCATTGTGGCCTTTCCCAATTTCGCCCATTGGCCCAACCGCTTGAGCATCCTCCAAGGCCGCATGCCAGTGACCAAGCGTCTGCCCTACCAGTGGTACGACACGCCCAATATCCGCGTTGGCACCCATGCAGACCTTGCCTTGCTGGCGCAGCGCAACGGCCTGCGCGTGCTGGACAGCTTTGGCCTGCAAGAGGGGCGTACCGTGCGCTTGGCGCCCAATCTGCGCGCCGGTACCTCTGTCTACAAACTCTCGCGCTAAACCTCCATGCCCCGTCTGGCTGCCAACCTGAGTTTTCTCTACAACGAGCTGCCTTTTCTGGAGCGCTTTGCCGCCGCGGCGGCGGATAGCTTTGAGGGCGTGGAGTTTCTCTTCCCTTACGCCTGGGAGGCGCAGACCATTGCTCAGGCCTTGCGGCAGGCCGGCTTGCAGCAGGTGCTGCTGAATGCGCCCCCGGCTGGGGCTGACCGCATCGGCATGGCCGCTGCCTGGGACCAGGGCGAGCGCGGCACGGCCTGCCTGCCGGGCCGTGAGGCCGAATTTCGCGCGGGTATCGCCGAGGCCTTGCGCTATGCGAAGGCCCTGCAGTGCCCGCGCATCCATGTGATGGCGGGTCTGGCGCCGCCGGGCACAGACCTGGTCACGCTGCACGCCACCTATGTGCACAACCTGCGCTGGGCGGCGGAACAGGCCGCACTCCAAGGCTGCACTCTGCTGATCGAACCCATCAACCCGCGTGATATGCCGGGCTACTTTCTGCGACAGCAGGCCCAGGCCCATGCCGTGGTGGCCGAGGTGGGTTCGCCCCATGTGCAGGTGCAGATGGACCTCTACCATTGTCAAGTCACGGAGGGCGATGTGGCCAGCAAGCTGCACCAGTACCTGCCAACCGGTGCCGTCGGCCACATCCAGATTGCCAGCGTGCCCGAGCGTCAAGAGCCCGATGGTGGCGAACTGAATTACGGCTACCTGCTGACGCTGCTGGACCAACTTGGCTACAGCGCTTGGGTGGGATGCGAGTATCGGCCGCGTGGCGGCGCGGTGCCCGGAGCCACCCGTGACGGATTGCGCTGGCGCAACACGCTGTTGCGCTGAGGGTTTGCCACAGCCGGAAGCGACTGCGCCCATGGCATGATGGCGCCTTACCAACTCTGCCGATTCAGGAGTTCGCCATGAACGCCCGCGTACCATCCGCCGCCTTGAATGCGCCACAAGCGCTGGAGCAGGTCAGCCAAGCCTGGGACCGTGACATTGTTCACCGTCTGGAAGACTACATCCGCATTCCCGCCAAGTCTCCCATGTTCGACGCGGATTGGGCCAGCGGTGGTTACATCGACACCGTGGTGCGCAACACCGCCCAGTGGATCGAATCGCAGAAGGTCCCCGGCCTCTCGCTGGAGGTGGTCCGCCTGGAGGGCCGCACCCCGGTGATTTTTTTTGAAGTGGCCGCCAGTGGCAGCACCTCGGCCCAGACCGTGCTCATGTACGGCCACCTCGACAAACAGCCCGAGTTTTCCGGCTGGCGTAACGATCTCGGTCCCTGGACCCCCAAATACGAAGATGGCAAGCTCTATGGTCGCGGTGGTGCTGACGACGGTTATGCGGCGTATGCCGCCATCGCCGCCTTGCAGGCCCTCAAAAGCCAGAACGTGGCCCACCCGCGCGTGGTGGGCCTGATCGAAACCTGCGAGGAGAGTGGCTCCTACGACTTGCTGCCCTACATCGACATTCTCAAGCCCCGCCTGGGCGACGTGGGGCTGGTGGTATGCCTGGACTCGGGCGCTGGCAACTACGACCAGCTTTGGCTCACCAACAGCCTGCGCGGCATGGCCAGCGGCGTGCTCAAAGTGGAGGTCCTGACCGAAGGCATTCATTCGGGCGATGCCAGCGGTCTGGTGCCTTCTAGCTTCCGCATCATGCGCCAAGTGTTGGACCGGCTGGAAGACAGCAAGACCGGTCGCCTTTTGCCCGCCAGTTTCCACTGCGAAGTACCGGGGGAGCGTCTGCAACAGGCCCAGGCCACGGCAGCCATTTTGGGCGAGGAGCTGTTCAAACGCTTTCCCTGGGCGCACTATGACTGTGGTGGGGCCACGACCTTCGCCCTGCCCACCACCACCGATCCGTTGGAAGCACTGTTGAAGCGCACCTGGCAGCCCACACTGAGCGTGACCGGTGCCGATGGCTTGCCGGACCTGAAGAACGCCGGCAATGTGCTGCGACCTTTCACAGCCTTCAAACTCAGCCTGCGCTTGCCCCCGCTGGTAGAAGCGGCAACCGCAGTGCAGGAACTCAAAGTCTTGCTGGAGGACAACGCGCCGTACCAGGCGAAAGTCACTTTCGAAGGCTTGTCCAGCGCTACCGGCTGGAATGCGCCCGACACGGCACCCTGGTTTGACGCCGCGTTGAACGAAGCCTCACAGGCCCACTTCGGTGCGCCCTGCGGACACATTGGCCAGGGCGGCACGATTCCGCTCATGAATATGCTCTCCAAGGGCTTCCCCAAGGCGCAGATGATGGTCTGCGGGGTGCTGGGTCCCAAGAGCAACGCCCATGGCCCCAATGAATTCCTGCATGTTCCCTATGCCAAGAAGCTCACTGCGGCCGTGGCCCAAGTGATCTCCCGTTTCCCCTGAACCATGGAAGCCCTGCATGTGCGCTGACACCACCCTCACTACCTTCGTGGCCAGCGATGGCGATAACGTCGTGATCCAGGACTGGCCCCTTGAGCCCGGCGTGCGTTTGCGCGGTGTGGTGATCTTGGTGCATGGGCTGGGAGAGCATGCAGGTCGGTATGACCATGTGGCGCGTCAGCTCAATGAGTGGGGCTTTGCGGTGCGCGGCTACGACCAGTGCGGCCATGGTGAATCGGGAGGTTTGCCGGGCAGTCTGCCCACCGACACCCGCTTGCTCGATGACCTGGCGGACATTGTGGACAGCACACGGGCCCGCATGGATACACACACGCCACTGATCGTGTTGGGGCACAGCATGGGCGGGCTGGTGGCGGGGCGTTTTGTGTCGCTGGGCATCCGCCAGGTGGATGCCTTGGTCATGTCATCCCCTGCGCTGAATCCTGGTTTGAGCGCTTTCCAGAAACTGCTGGTGGCCGTATTGCCCAAGTTGTTCCCCAACCTGCGGGTGGGCAATGGCCTCAATGCCAGCTACATCTCGCACGATCCTGCCGTGGTCGCGGCCTACCAGGCTGACAAGCTGGTGCATGACCGCATCTCGGCACGGCTGGCCCGTTTTATTGCCACCGCTGGTCCGGCCACCGTAGCTCTGGCGCCGCAGTGGAAGGTGCCGACTTTGCTCATGTATGCCGGGGAAGACAAATTGGTACAGCCCCAAGGCAGCCGCGACTTCGCGGCCGCGGCCCCTGCAGCGTTGGTCACCACACATTGTTTCGAAAACCTCTACCACGAGATCTTCAACGAGTTGGATGCAGCCCCTGTATTTGCAGCGCTACGCCAGTGGTTGGATGAGCGGTTTTGAGCGTGGCACTGCCTGTGCTTCTCTGACGTGTCCCAAGCCCCTATGCATCGCTTCCCCTTAAGCTTTTCGAACTTGCGCGCGCGTTGGCGGGCGGGCCTCCCTTTGCGCTACACCATGATGGTGGTGGTGGTGGTAGGCGTGACCCTGCCGGCCTTGCTGCTGCTGACCTTGGAGCAGGAGTTGGCTGAAAAGTCGCAGAAAGCCCTGTTGGCGCAGAGTGAGACAGCCCTCATGAAGATTGGCAGTGTGTCGATTGCCGAACCTATGTGGGTGGTGGATCGCGTGGCGCTGGATGCGGCGGCCGTGCGCCTGCTGGAGAGTCCGCAGGTGGTGGCGGTGCGCATCGAGGATGGCCTGGCGAACACACCCGAGTTGGAACGGGTGAGGCCGGATTACGGCAAGACCCTGGCTACAGAAACTGCGGCAGGCAGCCTGACCCGGCGTACCCAGACCGTGGTGCGTTCCGGCGAGGTGCTGGGCACTCTGGTGGTGTGGTTTGACGCGACCTATGGCCAAGGTCTGTTGCAGGCGCGGCGTAGCCAGATGCTGTCGCTGGTAGCACTCCAGGTTCTGGCTATTTTGGCGGTGCTGATGCCGGTTTTGGTCTCGCGCGTGCTGCGCCCCATCGAGCGGCTCAAGGAGCAGGCCTCCGCCCTGCTGGAGCATGGTCAGGATGGCGTGGCTGACCGGGCACGTTTCGTTTGGCGCCGTCAGGATGAGCTGGGCCTGCTGGGCCGCCACTTGGGTCGCGTGCAGGAAGAGTTGCGCACCTTGTTTGGCCAACTGGGCACCAAAAACGCCCAGCTGCAGCAAATGGCCTTCTATGACCAACTGACCGGTCTGCCCAACCGTGCCCTGTTTATCGACCTCGTGCAGCGCGAAATGCTGCAAGCCCACCGTAGCCAGCAGCAATTCGGCATTTTCTTTATTGACCTGGATCGCTTCAAAGCCGTCAACGACTCCATGGGCCATGCTGCGGGTGACGAGCTATTGATTGAAGTGGCACGCCGCCTGCGGGACACATTGCGCGAAGTGGATGTGGTGTGCCGCCAAAGTGGCGACGAGTTTTTGGTGATGGTGAGTGACATCGACCACTGGGAGTCGCTCGGGGAAATGGCTGAACGTATCCTGCGCGTGATCGAGGCTCCGGTCGAGTTGGCCAACACCACGGTGCGGGTATCGGCCAGCATCGGCATTGCCCTGTTCCCCGAGGATGCGCAGGATTTCGAGACCTTGGTGAAGCACGCCGACATTGCGGTCTACCAGGCCAAGACCTTGGGCCGTGCACGTTACAGCTTTTTCCACTCAGAGCTCAACTTCCGCCTCCAAGCCAGCCTGGAGCTGGAGCAACAGCTGGCCCACGCGATTGCCCACGGCGAGCTGGTGCTGCACTACCAACCCCAGGTGGACGCCAAGACCGGCCGCATGGTGGCGGTGGAGGCCCTGGTGCGCTGGCAGCACCCCACGCGCGGCCTGCTCTATCCGGGCCAGTTCATCGGTCTGGCCGAAGAGTCCGGGAAAATCGCCGAAATGGGCGTCTGGACCCTGCGCGAAGCCTGTCGCCAACTGGCCGACTGGAAGGCCCGTGGCATTCATGTGGGCAATATGGCGGTCAATGTATCGGCCTTGGAGTTCCGCGACCACCGCCTGCTCGACAGCTTGCAGGCCGCGCTGGATGCCAGCGGCATTGCGCCCAGTGAGCTGGAGATCGAAATTACCGAAAGTGTGCTGATGGCCGAGACCGAAACCAGCCAGCGCATCATTGAGCGTTTGCGTCAGCTTGGTGTCGGGATTGCGATTGATGATTTCGGCACCGGTTATTCCTCGCTCGCTTACCTCAAGCGCCTGCGCCCCAACCAGCTGAAGATTGACCGCTCCTTTGTGAACGATGCTGATGTGGACAGTGATTCGCGTGCCATCGTCCGGGGTGTGGTCGGCTTGGCCGAGGCATTGGGACTCAATGTGGTGGCTGAGGGGGTAGAGACGGTAGAGCAGCAGGCATTTTTACGGGAGAGTGGTTGCCACACCCTGCAGGGGTATTACATCGCGCGACCTTTGGCGGTGCAAGCTCTGGAGGTGTGGATGGCAGACCGCCATAACAATGAGAGTTGAACGATGAAACCTATTTCTTTTCCCATCCGGCACGCCTTGTTGGCGGGTGCTATGTGTTGTGCCTGCGCTGCCTTGCAAGTGCAGGCCGCCACGACGGTGAGCAGCACCTTCGCGCCTACGCAGGTGGTGCAGGGCACCACCCTGTCGGTGAACGGCATGGGGACGCGCTACAAGGCCATTTTCAAGGTTTATGACCTGGCGCTTTACACCCCCAGCAAAGTGAGCACGCCCGAGGCTTTGCTGGCTTTGCCGGGGCCCAAACGCCTGAATTTTGTGGCCCTGCGCGACATGCCTGGCACCGACCTGGGGCTGGCCTTTATCAAGGGGCTGAACAGCAATTCATCGCCTGAGCTGGTGCAGAAACACACGGCTTCGAGCACCCGACTGATTGACATTTTCTCGGGCAAGCCCAAGCTGGTGGCGGGTGATACGTTTGCCATGGAGTACGTACCGGGTAAAGGGACCACCTTTTTCATCCAGGGCCAGCCCCAGGGTGCCCCGGTGGGCGATGCCGAATTCTTCAGCATGGTGTTGAAGATTTGGGTGGGCCCCGCGCCTGCCGATTTCAAGCTGAAGGATGCCTTGCTGGGCATGTAAGTCTTTGGCCCCCGCGCGCCGCTGCTACACGGATCGTTGCTGTGCGGCCAGCCACAGCAGTGCGGCGCCGGTCAGCAGCACCAGTGGCAGAGAGCCCAAGTTGAGCCAGATCCAGCCGCTGGTCACCACCAGCGCGCCGGAGGCCAGCGAACTCAGCGCCATCACGGCAAACACGGCGAAGTTGATGGCGGCTTGGGCGCGGTCTTTTTCCTCGGGCCGGTAGGCCGCCAGCGACAGCGTGGTGCTGCCGGTGAACAGGAAGTTCCAGCCCACGCCCAGCAAAAATAGCGCGATGGTGAACTGCTGCAGCTCCACGCCTGAGAGTGCCACCGCAATACACAGCAGGTTCAGCAGCACGCCCACGCCCATGATGCTCAGGGTGCCAAAGCGTTTGATCAGGTGGCCGGTGAAAAAGCCCGGCGCAAACATGCCGATCACATGCCACTCCAGCACGAAGGCGGCATCGTCAAACCCCAGTCCACACTGCTGCATGGCCAGCGGGGTGGCGGCCATCAGCAGGTTCATCACTCCATAGCCCAGCGCCGCACAGATGCAGGCCACCAGGAAGGCGGGCTGGCGGGCAATCTCCCACACCGGGCGGCCCCGCAGTGTCTGGGCGGTGGGTGCTTGGTGCTGCGGAAATTGCACAAACGCCATCAACACCATGGCCAGCAGTGCGACGCTGGCCAGCACCACGTAGGCACCGGCAAACGGTACGTCCAGCAGCGTGCGGGTGCGTGCCGCCAGATTTGGGCCGGCTACGGCGCCAATCAGCCCACCTGCGAGCACCAGGGATACCGCTTTTTCACGGAACGCGGGCAATGCCAGTTCGGCGGCGGCAAAGCGGTAGAGCTGGCCGTTGGCGCTGTAGTAGCCCGCCACCACGGTGGCAGCGACCAGCCACCAGAACTGCTTTTCGGCCACGGCCCAGGCACCCAACAGCGCTGACGCGACCGCCACGGCCAGACCGATCTGGAACGAGATGCGCCGCCCGTAGCGTGATTGCGTGCGCGCCACCAGCGGTGTGGCCAGCGCACCACCCACCACATAGCCCATGACCGGCAGCGTGGCCATCCAGCCGTAGGGCGCCAGTGCCAAGCCGACGAGGCCGTTGATGGCGATGAAGGTGACGTTGTTGGTAAGAAACAGTCCCTGGCACAGGGCCAGCAGCCAAAGGTTGCGGTTCATGGTGGTGTGCCCGTGGGCGTGGTGCGGGTTAAGGCAGCAGGGCTAAGGTGGCAAGTGCTGCAAGCGCTGCGGTTTCGGCCCGCAGCACACGTGGCCCCAGCGACACAGGCGCAAACCCTTGGGTCAGCGCCAGCTCTTCCTCTGCGCTTGCCAGTCCGCCTTCGGGACCGGAGAGAAACACGGTCGCCTGTGTTGGGGGACGGATATGCAAGGCTTCGCTGCCCTCGCGCAGGGACAGCAGCAAGCGCTGGCTGTCTTTCGCGGCTGAAGGCAAAGTTTTGAGCCATTGGCTGAGCGTTTGCACGGGATGCACCGTGGGAACCCGGTTGCCGCCGCACTGCTCGCAGGCGGAGATGGCCACACTTTGCCAGTGCGCCACTTTTTTCTCGGCGCGTTCGCCCGCCAGACGCAGCACGCTGCGCTCGGTCATCAGTGGCTGGATGCTGGCCACGCCGAGTTCGGTGGCTTTCTCAATCAGCCAGTCCATGCGGTCATTGGCGGGCATGCCCACGGCCAGGTGCACGCGGCGAGCGGGGTCGCGATCGGTGGTGCGCGGGGTGCCTACTTGCACCTGGACATCGCTGCGGCCCATGCGGGTGACGGTGGCGTCGAACTCCTCGGCGCTTTCACCGTTGAACAGTGTGATGGCATCGCCGGGCTGCAGGCGCAGCACCTGCACGTGACGCGCGGCACCCGCTGGCAGCTCCAGCAGGGTGTTGCTCAGCAGCGGCGTGGGGCAGTAGAAGCGCGGCATGGTGGCAAATTTGCTATGTAATTAGGAGCTGCTTGCGCAATATCCATAAGGGCTAGAGGCCTAAATGACTCTTAGCGGCCGATGACAAAGACGTCCGAGGCGGCAATGCCTTCCACCTGGTCCACCAGGCGCAGCAGTGGCTTGAGCTGGATGTAGCGGTTGCAGGTGCTGCGGATGTAGTGGATGAAGCGGGGCGTGTCGGCCAGGTATTTGGGCTTGCCGTCGCGCAGCGTCAGGCGGGCAAAGATGCCAGCGATTTTGAGGTGGCGCTGCAGGCCCATCCACTCCACGGCGCGGTAGAACTCGCCAAAGTCCTCGCCCACAGGCAGGCCGGCCTTGCGCGCCTTTTGCCAGTAGCGGATGGTCACGTCCAGGCAGAAGTCTTCCTCCCATGTGAGGAAGGCGACGCGCATCAGGCTGGCGATGTCGTAGGTGATGGGGCCGTAGACGGCGTCCTGAAAGTCGAGCACGCCCCAATACAGTGGGCCGGGCGAGGCACCCAACCCGCCGCCGGGCCGCCCCAAGGCGGGTTGCGCCCCCTCGGGGGGCAGCGAGGACACGCCAGTGCCGAGCGTGGGGGCCATCAGGTTGCGCGGCATGAAATCGCGGTGCACATAGACGCTGGGCCAAGACAGGTTGTCCTTGATGAGTAGCGCAAAGGTGTCGTCCAGCGTCTTGCGCATGGCAGCATCGATGGTGACCCCCCGGTGCGCTTGCAGGTACCACTGGGGAAAGAGCTCCAGCTCGCGCAGCAGCAGCGCGTGGTCATACGGGGGCAGCACATCCGGCTTGGAGGCCAGCTGCCACTGCACCAGCGCATCCACGGCGCCCAGGTAGAGGTCCAAGGGGGGTGCGCTCAACGCTTGGCCAGTGGCGCTGGTGGCGGGGTTCAGGTCTCCGCGGGCGTCCATCAGCTGCATCATGGTCAGTGTGCCCAGGTCGCTTAGCAGCATGAAGCCGTGGGGCTGGTTCCACTCCAGGATCTCGGGGGCCCGCAGTCCGGCATTACGTAACAGATCGGCAATCTCGACAAAAGGCTGGCAGTTTTCCTTGTCGGGCGGCGCATCCATGATGACGCGGGTGCCATGGGGGCCTTGCACGCGGAAGTAGCGGCGAAAACTGGCGTCGGCCGAGGCCAGGCCCAGGGTGTTGGCATCGAGCTGGTGGGCGACCTGCACCTGTGCAAACCAGGTGGCAAAGAGAGCCTGGCGTGCCGGGTCGTCCCAGAGGATGGCGGTGTGGGCGTGGGTGGGGGTGTTCGGGAGAAGGGCGGTGCTTGGGCTCATGGATAATCCATTCTACAAAGCCCCCCGGGCAGCGCCTGTTAGCGCCAACCGGTCGGAGCTGCTTCTTTGAACCCAATTGTCGACCGACCCTGCGCTCCGCCCCATGCGTTTTTCTCCGCACGGCCTGTCCTCCAGGCCGCTCCCCTGTTTGCCCCCGCTGACCCGCCTGGTGGCCCTGGTGGCGCTGGCCTGCGCACAGATGGCGGCCCAGGCCCAGCAGGAGGCACCCGCCGTCCTGAGCCCAGACACCGAGCCTGCGCGCCTGACCCCCAGTCCCAAGTTGCAGGAGTCCTTGTCGCCTGCCCAGCGCAATCAGGCACCGACCTTCTTGATGGGGGAGCGCATCTCGGGCCGCCCTGACCTGGAGACGGTGGTGGAAGGCCAGGCCGAGTTGCGCAAGCCCGGCACCGTGATCAAGGCTGACCGGATGGAGTACGACGCGGCCACAGACCGCGCCAAGGCCAGCGGCAATGTGCGCATCAACCGCGGTGGCAATGTGTTCGAAGGCCCGCTGCTGGAGCTGCAGGTGGAAACCTTTGAAGGGTTTTTCATTGAACCGCGTTACCAGTTTCTGCAGGGCGATGCCCATGGCGAAGCCAGCCGTGCCGACTTTGTGGATGCCAGCACCACCGTGGTCCACAACGCGACCTACACCACCTGCCGACGCAAGCCCGGCCCCAGCTGGATGCCCGATTGGGTGCTCAAGGCAGCGAACATCGAGTTCGACAGCAGCGAGGATGTGGGCATTGCCCACGGCGGCTACCTGAGTTTCAAGGACGTGCCGATCTTGCCGGTGCCCGCCATCAGCTTTCCCTTGAGCGACAAGCGCAAGTCGGGTGTGCTGCCGCCCACGATTGGCGCGGACAGCGTCAACGGAACACAACTTAGCGTGCCCTATTACTGGAATATCGCACCCAACCGCGACGCGACCATCACGCCCACGCTGATGACAGCGCGAGGCGTCGATCTGGGCGGTGAGCTCCGCTACCTCGAACCTACCTACTCGGGAGTGTTGCGCGCCAATTACATGCCCAGCGACAAGCTGCGCAGTGCCGACCGTTGGGGTGCTTCGATCAACCAGACCGGGACGGTGGACACGGGCTGGCCCGAGGTCGGCCAGGTGAGCTACCTGCTGAACATCAACCGGGTCAGCGACGACAACTACTGGCGCGACTTCACCAGTTCCTCCAACGGGACCTTGACGCAGCGCCTGTTGCAGAGCAACGGATCCGTGAGCTGGTCACAGGGTCCGTACAGCCTGAGTGCGAGCGTGCTGAAATGGCAGACGCTGCAGGACCCCACGGCGCCCATCGTTCCGCCGTACGACCGCGTGCCCCAACTGGTGGCAACTTATTCGCAGACCAACGACCATGGGTTCGACTGGTCCCTGCAGGGCGACTTCACGCAGTTTGAGGCGGATCGCACCCTGACGCTACAACCCAATGCACAGCGGGTGTATGGGCTGGCGCAGGTGAGCTATCCCTGGCTGGGTTCGGCTGGTTTTGTGGTCCCCAAGCTGCAACTGCACACCGCGGCCTACCAGTTTGACGCCATGCTGGCCAACGGCACTCGCTCGGCAGACAGCACCGTGCCCACCTTCAGCCTGGATGCGGGCCTGGTGTTTGAGCGTGACACCAACTACTGGGGCCAAAGCATGGTGCAGACCCTGGAGCCGCGCCTGTTTTATGTGCGCACCCCCTACCGCAACCAAAGCCTGCTGCCCAACTACGACACTGGGGCCAACGACTTCAACTTTGCCACCATCTTCACCGAGAACGCCTATGGTGGGCATGACAAAATTTCGGACAACAACCTGCTCACCTTCGGGCTGACCACGCGCTTTCTGGATGCCGGCACTGGTGCACAACTGGCACGCTTTGGCATTGCGCAACGCTTCCGCTTTGAAGACCAGTTGGTGACCCTCACCCCCACCGCCGAGCCGGCGCGAGCTGGCTTTAGCGATGTGCTGTTGGGGGCGGGTGTGAATGTCAGCGAACGTTGGGCACTGGATTCCACGGTGCAGTACAACCCCCGCACCGACAAGTCGGTGCGATCTACCATCGGAGCCCGCTACAGCCCTAGCAGCTACCGGGTGCTGAATGCCGCCTACCGCTTCCAGCGTGACGTGAGCGAACAGGTGGATGTGAGCTGGCAGTGGCCCCTCAACGACCTCTGGGGTGACCGAGGCCAGGACCTGGGCGCGGGCCGAGGTCAGGGTGAAGGACGGTATTACGCTGTGGGCCGTATGAACTACAGCATGAACGAACGCCGCCTGGTCGACACCATTTTGGGCGTCGAGTACGATGCGGGCTGCTGGCTGGCACGGGTGGTGGTGGGCCGGGTGCAGACCAGTACCTCCTCAGCCACCGACAGCATCAAATTTGAGCTGGAGTTTGTGGGCTTTACCCGCTTGGGTGTGAGCCCACTGCAGAGCCTGAAATCCAATATCTCGCGTTACCAGAACTTGCGCGACGTCGGCGGCTCCAACAGCCGCTTCAGTAACTACGATTGAGAACCATGAAATTACGCCTGTGGGCTACTGCCCTTGCTTGTGCCTGCGGTCTGGCTTTGCCATCGCTGCACGCGCAAACCAGCCAGTCGCTGGACTACATCGTGGCGCTGGTGAATTCAGAGCCGATCACGCACCAAGAACTGGAGCGCGACATCAAGCGGGTGGCGCAACAGATTGTCCAGCAAGGCCAGGCCATGCCGCCCGCTGCCGAACTGCGCCGTTTGGTGCTGGAGCGCATGATCAATGACCGTGCCCAGCTGCAATTGGCCCGTGAGACCGGTATCCGCATTGATTCCCCGGCAATCGACCGTGCAGAGCAAGCCGTGGCGACCCAAAACGAAGTGGACGTTGCCGGTTTGCACCAGCGCTTGGCCAAAGACGGCGTGAGTGTGGCCACTTTCCGCAACGGTCTGCGTGACCAGCTCATGCTCAACCGTCTGCACGAGCGTGAGGTGGAGTCCACCATCAAGGTGTCGGATGTGGACGTTGAGCGCGCCATGCAAGCCCAACAAGCGGCCAACACCGATCCTTTGACCTTCGATATCAATTTGGCCCAGATTTTGGTCGCAGTGCCCGAAAAAGCCACGGCTGAACAGGCTGCGGCCATTTTTGTGCAAGCCAAGCGCCTGTTGGACCGCATCCGTGCCGGTGAAGACTTTGACCGTCTGGTGAAAGAGGCCTCGGCGGCTGACCGCAACAACGGAGGCCAGCTGGGTCTGCGCCGTGCCGATCGCTACCCTCTCCTGTTCGTCGAGGCCACCCAAGCGCTGAAAGTGGGAGAGGTCTCGGAGGTGGTGCGCTCCGGCGCTGGGTTCCACATTCTCAAGGTGATCGAAAAGCGCGCCCCCACCCGACTGGTGCAAACCGTGGTCCAAAGTCGTGCGCGCCACGTGTTGCTGCGCAGCAGCCCGCAGCTCCCGCAGCCGCAGGCCATCGCCAAGCTGGCCGATGCCCGTCAACGCATCATGGCGGGTAAGACCGACTTTGCGGCCGTGGCGCGCAGCCTCTCGCAAGACACGTCGGCCGAACAAGGCGGTGATTTGGGCTGGGCCAGCCCCGGCATGTTTGTGCCGGAGTTCGAAGAAGCCATGAATGCGCTCAAGGAAACCGAAATCAGTCAGCCCGTGGTCTCGCGCTTTGGGGTGCATCTGATCCAGCTGATGGAGCGCCGACGCGTCGAGCTCAGCCCACAGCAGGTGCGTGAGTCGGTGCGCAGCCAGTTGCGTCGCAGCCGCTATGACGAGGCCTACCGCAATTGGGCCCAGGACGTGCGTGGCCGCGCCTATGTCGAAATGCGTGAGCCACCGCAATGACACAGCACATCGCGCGCAAGCGTTTCGGGCAGCACTTTTTGTCCGATGGCGGCATCATTGACGCCATCGTGCGCGCCATTGATCCCAAGCCGGGCGACCCGATGGTGGAAATTGGCCCGGGCCTGGCGGCCTTGACGCAGCCCTTGGTGGAGCGTTTGGGCCATCTCACTGTGATTGAGCTGGACCGCGATCTGGCCAAACGCCTGCGCGGCCACGGACAGCTGACCGTGATCGAATCTGATGTGCTGAATGTGGATTTCAGCCTTATAGATACTGCGCAAGCAGCTACTAAAAATATAGCAACATCTGCGCCCGCCCTACGCCGCAAGTTGCGCGTAGTCGGCAACCTGCCTTACAACATCTCCACGCCCATTCTGTTTCACCTGCTGGACCACGTAGATAGCATTGAAGACCAGCACTTCATGCTGCAAAAAGAGGTGATCGACCGCATGGTGGCCCAGCCAGATACCTCCGACTTCAGTCGCCTGAGTGTGATGCTGCAGTGGCGCTACGCCATGGAGGATGTGCTGTTTGTGCCCCCCGAGAGTTTCGATCCGCCTCCGCGGGTGGACAGTGCGGTGGTGCGCATGTTGCCACTGGCCGAGCCACCGGCGATTGACCAAGCCCTCTTCTCCGAGTTGGTGCAAGTCGCATTCAGCCAGCGCCGCAAACTCTTGCGCCATACCCTGGGTCGTTGGTTGGAGGACAAGGGATTTGCAGGTAGTTTCGACGTCCAGCGCCGTGCCCAAGAAGTGCCGGTGCAGGATTACCTGGACTTGGTGAAGCAGCTCCGCCCTGCGCAGTAATGGTACGTCTGCATCTCAGCCGTCGCTGAGGTGCAGGCTGGCGGCGCCTTCCACCCGCTCTGGCGCGCTTGTTGGCAGTGTGATACTGAATGTCGCTCCCGCGCCGGGGCGGCTGTGCACCTCGATACGTCCGCCCAGCACGCTGTGCACGAGGTTGTGCACGATGTGCAAACCCAGCCCAGAGCCACCTTGGCCCAGCCGGGTGGTAAAGAAAGGGTCAAACACGCGGTGCAGATTCTCGGGGGCGATACCACGGCCGCTGTCACGCACTTCAATCACCACCTGTCGGGCATCTTGGGCCCAAGCTTGCACCTCGATTTTTCCCTCTTCGTCGGGGGCAAAGCCGTGCAACACCGCATTGTTGATCAGGTTGGTCAGTACCTGCCCCAGTGGGCCGGGGTAGCTGTCCATGGTCAGAGCGTCCTCAATGTGCGTATGGACGCTGCAGGCCGTCTTGCGTAACGCGGGGTTCAGCGTGACCAGGATCTCCGCGACCACGGCGCCCAGGTCAAATTTGCGTCGTTGGGAGCTGGTCTGGTCTACCGCGACCTGTTTGAAGCTGGCCACCAATGCGGCAGCCCGGCCCAGGTTGCGCACCAAAATTTCAGAGGCCAGTTGCATGTCGGTTAGCAAGGTCTGCAGGTCGGACTTGCGCAGCCCGCTGTCCATCAGTCCCTGGAAACTCTCTATGCGATGTTCCAGTGTGCTGGCCACAGTCAGACCATTGCCAATCGGCGTGTTCAACTCGTGGGCCACGCCGGCGACCAGGGCGCCCAAAGCTGCCAGCTTCTCGCTTTGCACCAACTGGTTCTGTGCAATCTGCAGCGTTGAGAGTGCCTGTGACAGTTCTCCGTTGGCGCCTTGCAGTTCGGCAGTGCGACGCGCCACACGCGCCTCCAGTTGTGCATTGAGCTCCAAGATTCCTTCTTGGGCCAGCTTGCGTTCGGTGATATCGAAGTAGGTGAACAACACCATGGTGCGCCGCAACTCGCCAAACAGCCGTGTCGACAGCGAGATCCACCGCAACTCTCCATTACGCCGTCGCATCTGTACTTCAACGTCGCTGAAAGCGGTGCCTTCGGCGGTCATGCGCAGCAGCCGTGCGCGCTGTTCCGGCTCCACCCACACATTGAGAAGCAAGCCGGACTTGCCTTGATCCTCCACGGGGTCAAAGCCAAACGCCTCGAACCAGGCCAGGTTCCATTGCGTGGTCTGGTATTGGTTTTCGTCGCTGGAGTAGCACATGGGCAGTGGCGACTGGTCAAACAGGCGCACAAAGCGGGACTCGCTCTCTTGCAAGGCCCGCGCGGCCTTGCGTTCATCGGTCACATCGCGCAGCAAGGCAATGATGTAGCGTTCCCCGCGTGACTCAAATGCCACTGCATTGAGCAAGGCTTCGCGCACCTGTCCCTTGGCGTTCAACGCCATGGGGAAATCGTACACTGCACCTTCTGTTTCCAGCAGCTGTATCAGGTTCGGGCGTTTGTCCGGTTCCGCCCAAATCCTCAGCTCGGTGGAGGTTTTTCCCACCGCGTCTAACCGCGCAATGCCCGTGATGCGTTCAAACGCGGCATTCACTTCCACATAGCGTCCATCCGTCACCCGGGAGATGGACATGAAGTCTGGCGTGAGTTGGAAGGCTGCCTTGAATTGTTCGTGCACGATGTTGTGCTCCGTCACATCGCGGGCTATCCACACTGCGTGCGAATGTTCCGGGCCGTCCAAGGCGATCAGGGCGCAATTGACCACGCAGTCGCGCAAGGCGCCATCGCGCCGACGCAGGGTGACCAGGTGGTTGCGGACCGATCCAGTGCGCATCATTTCCGCGACCAGAGTGGCCCGTTGCTCGGGGTGGGCCCAGACATTGAAGTCCAGCATGCGCCGTCCCAGGACTTCCTCCTGCCGGTAGCCGCTGATGGCCTCAAACCCGGAGTTGGCTTTGGCGATGGTGCTGTCACTCAGGCGGGTGATCACGATCCAGTCGGCACTGGTATTGAAGACCCGCGAGAACATGTCATCGCCGTCCGAGAGTGCGTTCAGTATCCGGCGCCTGAGCGCCTTGGGGAGAAACCTTGCCAGGATGCCCATGCCAACGAGTGTTTATGTGTTTTGCGCAATAGTACAGCGCTCAAAAAGCAAAAGCCTGCCGCAAGGGCAGGCTTTTGATGGGCAATCGCCCCAAGGGGTATCGGCGTTCAGGCCGCGGCTAGCCAGTACCCTGCATTAAAGGGGCTGCTCATGCGCAGCGCCAAGGGGGATACATCCAACAACTTGTCGGTCGGCATTTTTTCCCCGGCTTCTGCGCCCAGTTCCACGCCCACTACCTCTGTAGGTGCGGGCTCGTTGCTTGCCTCGTTCGCCCGTTCTGCTTGGCTGGTGTGTGCAGAACGGGCTACAGAAAAGAATAGAAGCACCGGAACGGAATTTTCCGGTCTCCCCAGTAATCGGCGGTGTCACGGAAGATGTCGAGCAGCTGCTCGCGCGCTTCCTTATCGAACTTCACGTTCGCAGGGATGTGCTCCAGCACGGCGATAAAACCAGGCTGAGGCCCGGATTTGTGCACCGGGTCGGTCATGCTGTCGTACAGCGCATCAAAATTTTTGCTGACTGTGGTGGGCAGCATGAATTGCTGACCGATCATGTCCAGCACATCCTGTTTGGTCTGCGCATTCGCCAGGTTGGCGTACAGAAAGTGATGTCCCAAGCCTTGGGCGGCTTCCTGCAGATCCGATACCCGGAAGGCACGGATCGATTGAACGATATTCGTTCTTACAGTTCGAAGTGGCATGTCCATCCCCGATTCTCTTTCTCAAAGTACAAAATTCAATTCAAGGCACGATCTTGCGAAAACTCGCATAGTGATCGGCCGTGTAATAACAAGCATCTGGCACCGTGGCCGGGCCACCGCATACCAACCGGCGTGCACCCCGGGTCGATACTCCCGGGGTTTTGACGGTGTACTCGCGGTAATACCCACGCGTGTTCAGGGGCAGCAAACGCTCACGGTTACCGAAGACCACGCCATCTTTGGCGTAAGGGAAGGGGCCGCCTTGCCGCACCAGCGCATAAGTGGTTTGGGCTTGGACTGGCAGACTACCCAGTGCAACGTCGGTACCGGGCGGCAGAGACCGCGTATCTTTGGCCGAAAGGGCAGTGACAACCAGTGCCACGCTCAAAAACAAGCCAGTGAGTACTAACTTGGAAGCACCCTTACGCACCCTGAATCCTTGTGTGTTTACTGCGGGTTAACCCGAAAAAGTAAGCGCGTAGTGTCGCGTATCCGGCACAAAAAAGCAAGGCCTTGCCCAAGAAATGGGCAAGGCCTTACGGGTTTTTAAAGATTAAAGTGTGTACTAACTGTAAGGTAAACACTTACCGGGTGGCATTGGCATCTGCCACCGTCAAAGCTGTCATATTCACAATGCGGCGCACCGTCGTGCTGGCGGTCAGCACATGCACCGGTTTGGCCGCACCGAGCAGCACGGGGCCAATGGCGATATTGCCGCCCGCTGCGGTTTTGAGCAGGTTGTACGCGATATTCGCTGCATCAATGTTGGGCAGTACCAACAGATTGGCGTCACCGTGCAAGGTGCTGTTGGGCATCAAAGCCTTGCGGGCTGCACCGTCCAGCGCCACGTCGCCATGCATTTCGCCATCCACTTCCAGCCAAGGCGCTTGCTCGCGCAACAGCTCCAGGGTGCGCCGCATCTTGATGGCGCTGGGTTCGTTGCTGCTGCCAAAGTTAGAGTGGCTCAGTAGTGCCGCTTTGGGCTTGAAGCCAAAGCGCATCATTTCCTCTGCTGCCATCACCGTGATCTCGCACAACTGCTCGGCCGTCGGGTCGTAGTTGACGTGGGTGTCGACCAGGAACACCTGGCGGTTGGGCAACATCAGTCCGTTCATGCAGGCGTAAATCTGCACATCCTGCGGAGTGCTGGGGCTGCCGCCATGGCGCTTGCCGATGACCTGGTCGATGTAATGCAAGTGGGTCGAAGTGGTCCCCCAGGTGCCGCAGATCAGGCCATCCACATCGCCTTTATGCAAGAGCATGGCGCCAATGAGGGTCAGGCGCCGGCGCATTTCAATCTTGGCCATTTGCACCGTCACGCCTTTGCGCTCTGTCATCTGGTGGTAGGTCTGCCAGAAGTCACGGTAGCGGTGGTCCTGCTCGACGTTGACCACGTTGTAATCCACGCCTTCTTTGAGACGAAGACCGAATTTTTCAACCCGTTCGGCAATCACTGCGGGGCGGCCGATCAGGGTGGGCAGCGCCAGGCGCTCATCCACCACGATTTGGGCCGCACGCAGGACGCGTTCGTCTTCACCCTCTGCATAGGCCACGCGTTTGCGCAGAGCTTTCTTGGCAGCGTTGAAGATGGGCTTCATCGTTGTGCCAGAGGCGTAGACGAAACTCTGCAATTTCTCCCGATAGGCGTCCATGTCTGTGATGGGGCGCAATGCCACACCACTGTCTGCAGCCGCCTGCGCGACGGCCGGCGCGATCTTCATCATCAGGCGTGGGTCAAACGGCTTGGGGATCAGGTACTCGGGACCAAACGCCAATTGCTCGCCGACATAGGCGGCAGCGACCACTTCGCTTTGCTCCGCTTGGGCAAGTTCGGCGATCGCGTGCACCGCAGCGATTTCCATCTCCAGCGTGATGGTGGACGCACCGGCATCCAGCGCGCCGCGGAAGATGTAGGGGAAGCACAGGACGTTATTGACCTGGTTGGGATAGTCCGTGCGGCCTGTCGCCATGATGGCATCGTCGCGCACGGCCTTGACTTCTTCGGGCAGGATTTCGGGCGTGGGGTTGGCCAGCGCAAAGATCAGCGGTTTGTCTGCCATGGACTTGACCATGTCTTGCTTCAATACGCCACCTGCGGACAGTCCCAGGAAGATGTCGGCGCCGACGATGACTTCACGCAGCGTGCGTGCATCGGTCTTCTGGGCGAACTGGATCTTGTCCTCGTCCATCAGCTCGGTACGGCCTTCATAGACCACACCGGCCAGGTCGGTCACAAAGATGTTTTCGCGTGGAATGCCCAGCTTGACCAGCAAGCTTAGGCAGGCCAAGGCTGCCGCGCCGGCGCCGGAGGTCACCAGTTTGACCTGTTTGGGGTCTTTGCCTGCAATCTTCAGGCCATTCAGGATGGCCGCGCCCACGCAAATGGCAGTACCGTGTTGGTCATCGTGGAAGACTGGAATCTTCATGCGCTCACGCAGCTTGCGTTCCACATAGAAGCAGTCGGGCGCCTTGATATCTTCGAGGTTGATGCCGCCGAAGGTGGGTTCCAGCGAGGCGATGATGTCGACCAGTTTGTCGAGATCGTTCTTCTCATCGATTTCGATGTCGAACACGTCAATGCCGGCAAACTTCTTGAACAGGACACCTTTGCCCTCCATCACCGGCTTGGAGGCCAGCGGACCGATGTCGCCCAAGCCCAGTACCGCCGTGCCGTTGGTGATCACGGCCACCAAATTGCCGCGGCTGGTGTACTTGAAGGCGTTGTTGGGGTCTTTGACGATTTCTTCGCACGGAGCCGCCACGCCGGGTGAGTACGCCAGTGCCAGATCGTGCTGGTTGATCAGCTGCTTGGTGGCGCAAATGGCAACTTTGCCTGGGGTGGGAAACTCGTGGTACTCCAGCGCGGCTTGACGCAATTGCGCTTTCTTTTCGGCCGAGTTGGACACCGGTGGGTGCGGAACGAGAGGTGCGGGTTGCTGGGGCATTAAAGGTCCTCTGGACGAGGGTTTTGACACAGGTGCATGCCCCTCAGTCCGGTCATGGGTTGTGGATTGTAGACCTGGCTACCTAATCCTCTATCGCGCGGGCCTGAAACTTTATGCGGATAAAGAATGGGGTTATTCAGGTGTGCGTGGCCTTGCTTTGCTCCATGCGGCGCGCGGTACTTTTGCCTGTCAACACAAAGCCACGTTGCACGCCGTCGGCATCTACAAACTGCCAAACACCCTCCCCATCACCTGTTCTCCAAGTGCCTGGCAATGCGGGGTGCGGTGCTGCCACCACGGTGGGCAACGCAGGTGTTTTGATGCTCACTGGCATGAGCGGAAACACCACCGGTGTGGGAGTGCCGGCCAGCGTCGCGGCCAATGCTTTGGCGGCATTCATGATGGGCATCACATACGGCAAGGTGCGCTGACCGGCCGATGCGTACTGTGCGCAATCGCCCAGCGCGTACACATGGGGCGCCGAGGTTTGCAGCATGTCGTCCACCACAATGCCACGCTCGCAGGCCAGTCCGGCCGCAGTAGCGAGCGCAGTGTCAGCACGCAGACCGATGGCGCTGAGCACCATCTGCGCGGCCACCCCACTGCCATTTGCGAATTGCACTTGCAGGCGCTTATCCGCCCCGTCCACGGCAGTCACCGTTGTGCCAAAGTGCCAGACCACGCCTTGCGCTTGCAAAGCGGCTTGGAGTTGTTCGCCAGCTTCGGCTGGCAACAACAGCGCCAGTGGACGTGGTGACGGGTCCACCACATGAACAGCGACGCCTGCCTGCACCAAGTCGTTGGCAAACTCGCAACCAATCAGTCCTGCGCCCATGATGACCACCGTGGTGGGGGGGGGCTGCATGGCCGCGCTCGCGTCCAGCCCCAAGGCTTGGTGGAATGCAGCAAAGTCATCCAGGTTGTTGATGGATTTCACCTGGTCTGCGGCACTGCCGGCCAACGGAATGCGGATGGGATGGGCACCTGTGGCAAGCACCAGTTGGCGGTAGTGGAGGGTTTGGGTGTGCCCGTTGTGGCTGACGATGGCGGTTTGCGCGGCAGTGTCCAGTGATTGCACCTGATGGTGCGCCAACAGCGTGACGTTCAGTGTTTCCGCCATCTTGGCCGCTGGTGTGGTGACCAACTGGGGGGGCGTACGTTTCTGTGCATAGGCGTTGGATAGCGTCGGCTTGGCATAAAAGTCACCGCTGTCGGCGGTGACCAGCACTACCGGGCTGGTGGCGTCCAGTTTGCGAAACTCGCGCACAGTGGTCCAGCCGGCCAGGCCGGCACCAATGATCAGTAGGGGGGCAATCGAAGACGATGTGTCAGTCATGGGCATAGGTGGTGAAAGGCGCAACACCGTATTAAAGCCCATGCCACTGCAGTGCCCCACCTTCGCCGCTTTGTCGGCATCCAAGTATCCCTAAGCCCCCACAGGTTGGAGGGTGAAGGGTATCCTTCGCCCGATGAAATCTTCCTTCTTTGGCACCGCTCTGGTGCTCGGCCTTTTGTCGGCCATTGGTCCCTTCGCTATCGACATGTACCTCCCCGCCCTGCCCTCTATTGGGCAGAACCTGGGTGCCTCCATGGGGGCGGTGCAGGCCAGTTTGATGGCTTTCTTCATCGCACTGGGTATTGGCCAAATCATCTATGGCCCTGTATCTGACATGGTGGGACGCAAGCCCCCGCTGTATTTCGGTCTGGCATTGTTTGCCGTGGCCAGCGTGGGCTGCGCCCTGGCACCGGACATTGAAACTCTGGTGGTGTTGCGTTTTATCCAGGGCCTGGGTGCTTGTGCGGGCATGGTGGTGCCGCGCGCCGTGGTGCGCGACCTGCACACGGGCCACGATGCGGCGCGCCTGATGTCGCTGTTGATGCTGGTGTTCAGCGTGTCGCCCATCCTGGCGCCGCTGGCGGGCAGTGTGCTGATCGAGACCGTCGGCTGGCGCAGCGTGTTTTGGGCGGTGATGGTGGCGGCTTTGCTGGGCATCATCTTGCTGGCGAGCAGCTTGCCCGAAACCCGTCCTGCCGAAGAGCGCGTCAACAGCAGTGTGGCCAGCGCGATGGCTGCCTACGGCGTGTTGCTGCGCGACCGGCATTTTCTTGGTTTGGTGTTCATCGGTGCTTTTGGTATCTCCAGCTTCTTTGCCTACTTGGCTAATTCCTCGTTTGTGCTGATCGACCACTACGGCCTCACGCCGCGCCAATACAGCCTGGCCTTTGCGGCCAATGCTGCGTCGTTCATTGGCATTTCGCAATTCACCGGCAAGCTCAGCGCGCGCTTTGGCCTGGTGCGCTTGGTCAAGTTCGCGGTGGTCGGTTATGCCGCCATGATGACCCTGCTGCTTGCCATCAATTTGGCCGGCGTGGACCGCCTGGATGTCATGATTGGTGTGCTGTTTGTGGGCTATGGCTTTCTGGGGCTGGTCGTGCCTACCACCGCTGTGCTGGCGCTGGAAGAGCAAGGCGCCATTGCCGGCACGGCCTCGGCCCTGATGGGCACGTTGCAGTTTGTGACTGGCGCCATTGTCATGGCGTTGACCGGCTTGTTTGTGGACGGCAGTGCGCGCCCCATGGTGGCAGGTATCGCCGGTTCCGCCATCGTCGCGCTGGTGCTGGCGCGGCTGACCTTGGGCCACGCCCAGCGTATGGAGGAGAAAGCCTATGTCTGAAACCATCGTGGTCCAGCGGCCTAGCGGTCCGGCCAAGCAGCTCATGCTGCTGTTGCACGGTGTGGGCGCTACCCCGCAGGGGCTGGTGCCCTTGGGCCAGCGTCTGGCGCACGAGTTCCCCCAAGCGATGGTGGTGAGCGTGCAGGCGCCGCATGCGTCGGACCTGGGGCAGGGCTACCAGTGGTTTTCGGTGCGCGGCATTACCGAAGAAGACCGCCCTGCGCGCGTGGCAGAGGCCATGCCCGCCTTTGTGGCCATGGTGCAAGACTGGCAGCACCAAAGTGGCGTGGGGCCCGAGGCTACGGCGCTGATTGGGTTTTCGCAAGGCGCCATCATGTCTTTGGAAGCGACGCAGCGCCCCGAACTTCTGGCCGGTCGCGTGGTGGCCCTGTCCGGCCGCTTTGCCGCGCTACCGCAGGCTCCCCATCCGCACACCACCTTGCACTTGGTGCATGGCAAGAGTGATGCCGTTATCCACTACGGGTACACCGTGACCGGTGCCGAACACCTGATCAGTTTGGGCGCGGACGTGACGGCCGATGTGATCCCCTTCCTGGGGCACGAGATTAATGAAGGGGTGGTGGACACGGTGATGGAACGCCTGCTGGGCCATTTGCCCAAGCGCCATTGGGAAGAAGTGCAGCGCGCTGCCGAGGCCGGTGAGTCCGCGGCGGAATAAGCCTTAGCGTGGGGCCTGGCGCAGTGCGCCATCCAAAAATTCCATGCCCCACACGGGTGGTCCGTCGCCGCGGGAGCGTCCGGGTGGCAGCGCCCCGCTCATGAACACCTTGATGATGGCTGCCCGTACCTCCTGGGTGTCCAGCAGCTCTTCGTAGGAGCCATTCACACGCAGGTAGTCGCCAGCCGGCGAGATGGCGAGCAAGCCATACTCCTGGCCCCAGCGCACCACCCCGATCACCACATGCGGGCTCTTGGCAATGACAAAGGCCTTGACCGCATTGCGCCGCAGCGACACGGTCAGCGGCCCCCGCTCCAGCCGCAACGCCAGCGCTGCCCGCTGGGGCAGTGCGTTGTCTTTGCTGCTGAGGCGTGTGGTGGCCATTTCAGTCGCGCATCAGCGCTTCAATGGCGTCCGGCTCCACGGGTACACCGCGGCTGATCAGCTCGCAGCCCGTGTCGGTGACGATGGCGTCGTCCTCGATACGGATGCCGATGTTGTGGAACTGTTCGGGCACACCGTCGGCCGGGCGCACATAGATGCCGGGCTCAATGGTCAGCACCATGCCATTGCGCAGAATGCGCGCGGGGCGGTTCACGATCTCGGCTCCCGTCAGCGCATCCTTGCGCACACTGCCCTGGCCCAGTTCGCTAGGTTCGGTATAGCTGCCGCAGTCGTGCACGTCCATCCCCAGCCAGTGGCCGGTGCGGTGCATATAGAACTGGAAGTAGCTCCGGTTCTCGATCACGTCGTCCAGGCTGCCCACGGTGTTCTTGTTCAGCAGACCCAGGTCCAACATGCCCTGCGCTAATACTTTCACCGTAGCCTCGTGCGGGTCGGTGAAGCGGGCGCCGGCTTTGGTGGCGTTCACTGCGGCCACTTGGCTGGCCAGAACCAGGTCGTAAAGCGCGCGCTGCGGGCCGCTGAACGTGCCATTGGCCGGGAAAGTGCGGGTGATGTCGCTGGCGTAGCCGTCCAGCTCGCAGCCCGCGTCAATCAGCACCAGTTCGCCATCGCGCACGGCGCCCGCGTCGGCGCGGTAGTGCAGCACGCAGGCGTTGGCACCCGCGGCCACGATGGAGCCATAGGCGGGGTACTGTGAGCCGTGGCGGCGGAATTCGTGCAGCAGCTCGGCGTCCAGGTGGTACTCGCGCACGTCCTGGCCGGCGCGCAGCATGCGGGCCGACCGCTGCATGGCGCGGATGTGGGCCTGCGCGCTGATCTGCGCGGCGCGGCGCATGGTG
>JACCDG010913171.1_pt1 | contig 25372 bp, 24 predicted proteins | sample 7442471 | NCBI WGS metagenome assembly JACCDG01 (sample SAMN15323444, study PRJNA562643) | freshwater metagenome | isolation source: river surface water | place: USA:Blue River Watershed | collected 2017-08-17 | reverse complement strand
TCGGGGCTGTATCGAGCCATCTTCCGCTATAGCGGCTGGCCAGCCCTGCTGGCAGTCGCCAGGGCCATCACCGTTTATGGTTTGATGTACGCATCCGTGTTTACGGCTATTGGTATCCAGGACGTGCCGCGGACCGTGGGTATCATCCAGCCTATCTTGCTGCTACTGTTCATAGGTGCATCTCGCGCACTGGCACGAGTTTGGCTCGGTGATCAGTACCAGAGCATTCTTAAGCAAGCTATTCGACCCAAGGTGCTGATTTACGGCGCCGGCCGCACTGGAAGGCAGTTGGCAGCGGCTATGAACAACAGTCCTGAGATGCAGGTGGCCGGTTTTCTGGATGATGACGATCGTTTGCATGGTCATGTATTAAATGGGCTGCCGATCTACAATCCCGCTGATTTGGGAAATCTGGTGACGACAATTAATATTGGCGATGTGCTGCTTGCCATGCCCAGTATCAGTCGCAAGCGTCGAAATGAGATTTTGACCGGAATTCGTAGTGCCCATGTTGCAGTTCGCACGCTTCCAAGCGTGACTGACCTTGCTCAAGGCAAGGTCAGCGTTTCGGACCTGCGTGAGCTGGACATTGATGACCTTTTGGGCCGTGAGCCGGTGATGCCCAATCACATCCTGCTTGCGATGAATGTGCGAGGCAAGGTTGTGATGGTAACGGGCGCGGGCGGATCCATTGGTGCCGAGCTTTGTCGTCAGATCCTTACTGTTGGCCCAAGCAAATTGTTGTTGATTGAACAGAGCGAATTCGCGCTGTACGCAATTCATCAAGAACTTGACGAAAAGATCGGCTCCCGGGAAATCGTCCTCGTGCCATTGCTTGCGAATGTGCAGGATGGGGAGCGCATGCGCGAGATTATGTCAACTTGGCATCCGGACACCATTTATCATGCGGCTGCGTACAAACATGTACCTTTGGTAGAGCATAACCCTGCCGAAGGTATCAAGAACAATGTACTTGGCACTCTTCGCACTGCCCGTGCGGCTGCTGAGAATGGGGTATCGGACTTTGTTTTGATCAGTACTGACAAAGCTGTACGTCCGACCAATATCATGGGGGCAAGTAAGCGACTGGCTGAAATGGTCCTGCAGGCACTGGCAGCAACCAATCAGAGCATAAAATTCAGCATGGTGCGTTTTGGTAATGTGCTGGGTTCGTCAGGGTCGGTAGTGCCAAAATTCCGGCAACAGATTCGTGACGGCGGCCCCATAACCCTGACCCATCCAGAAATTACCCGCTACTTCATGACCATTCCCGAAGCTTCGCAGTTGGTTATTCAAGCTGGTGCTATGGCCAAGGGAGGGGATGTTTTTGTTCTTGATATGGGGCAGTCGGTAAAAATAATAGATCTGGCTAGACGCATGGTGGAGCTGTCCGGACTAAAGGTCAAGGAAGGACAAAACTCAGATGGAGATATCGCGATTGAAATCACTGGTCTGCGGCCAGGCGAAAAGCTCTATGAAGAACTTTTGATCGGAAATAATCCCAAGTCCACCTCGCATTCAAGAATCATGAAAGCCAACGAGGAATTCATTCCTTGGATCGAATTAGAGAATATGCTGAGTGCATTGGAGATGGCGCTGAATGTGAATGATGTCGGCATCATCCGGCTAATGATGGAAAAGCTGGTTTCCGGCTACACTCCAAGCGAAGAGATCGTCGACTGGGTGTATTTGGAGCAGGTCGCTGAGGCGCGGGCGTTGGGATTGGCAGGATAAGGTGTTGGTGAATAATGACGGTTTGAGTTAATTCTTGCGCATCTTGGCAGGTGGGCGCAGTCGAGTGGGCGGAGGAAATGCATTGATCGGTTTTTGGGAAGGCTTGCCATTAATCAAACTGCCTTGGAGAGATTATCTCGCAGTGTGCCCAAAATGTTTCTACCTTTGATTAGTGAAGATAATTTGGCTGGCAGGGTGGAGTTTCCAATCGTATTCCATTGGTGCTGTCTTAATCGCCAATAATTCCGCCTAATTAGTCCCAGATTTCCCAACTCTGACATTGAAAGCGCGAAACTATTGTCAGAGACAAATTCATATGGATGTAGATAAACGTGAGGAATTATGTTGGCACCAATACACTTGGTGAGAAGGCGCTGCGCAACAAATGTGGGGAAGAGCTTTAAATACGATCCTCCAAGGCGTAAAGGTGGTGTTCCAAAGAAAGGCCTTGCGGAGAATATCGGGAACAACTTAAGGTTTCTTGATTTATCCATGCGGTGCAAGAATTTTTTGCACTGCGAGATGCTTTCGCCGAACCACGACGAGTCATAACTGAATAGTTTGGCTAGCTCCTGATATTGCGCTGGAGTGTTTTTTTCAATGCTGAACCCTGGCGCTCTAAAGCCAATAACCGATGTGCCGCTAACACTTTCCAATACATCCTTGGCTTTCTCGGCAAAGTAGCTAACCGAACTTGCGGCTTGATGCTTCATATTGTCGTGAAGATAGTAATGGCACGCGATTTCATGGCCATCCTTAGCAATTCTCGATATCAGGTCTGGGGCCTTTTCTGCCAAAATTCCTGTGCAAAAAAATGTAATATTTTTCGCGTTATTTGCATTGAGAAAATTTTGAATTTTTTCGTAACTATTCCAAAGTGCCTCAATACGGACAGGCGGGGAATCAGATAGTCCTAGAAGACGACTCAGGTCGTGAGAAAAATCTTCGAAATCAATTGACAGAAAAATTTCTTCACTCATTTCAAATCCGTGCGTCGAATTAAATAAGGTCCGATAACGAGGGCATCCACGTTTGAATTGAGAAAAGTTTGCATCGCATCGTTGGGGGATTGTACGATCGGCTCCTGAATGTTGAAAGACGTATTCAGGAGCACTGGAATTCCCGTGATGCTCTTGAATTTGGTAAGAAGGGCATGATAAATCGGGTTCGAAGATTTCGACACAGTGTGAACTCGTGCAGTTTGATCAATGTGTGTGACCGCTGGAATTTTTTTTGCGACTCCATCGCGAACCCTGGCAACAATGTTCATATACGGGCTGCTTTGTTGAATTTCAAAAAATTTTTCCGCATCTTCTTCAGTTACAGATGGCGCAAATGGTCTGAAGAGCTCCCTCTTCTTGATTTTTTTGTTTACCTCTTCCTGAATATCTGCGCGACGCGGATCGGCCAAGAAAGACCTGCCGCCGAGTGCTCTTGGCCCAAATTCTGATTTTCCTTGGAACCAGCCAATAATAAGGCCATTAGCCAATAGTGCGGCTGCCTGCTCTACAAGGTCAGCTGGTGCTAGCTTTTTAGTTGGGCCATTACAGTGTTTGGAGACAATTGATTCGATTTCGGCTGAATTGTATTCGGAACCTAAATATGGGGTTCGAATGGAAGCTGGATCTGCCGCAATCCCTTTGGCCTTTAAACTAGCAATTGCGGCACCGATTGCACACCCTGCATCATGGGGTGCAGGAGGAATGATAATTTCCTCAAACAGTTTTTCTTGAAGCAATTTCCCGTTCGCCGTTACATTCAATGCGCAGCCACCTGAGACAACAAGTTTATTTATGTTTGGGTGCAGTGTCCTTAGGGGCGATAGTACGTGTTGCTGGGCGATCTCGAAGGCGCGCTGAGCCGATGCCGCAAGGTCAATATGCACTTTGGTGGGCTCTTCGTCATAACGACGTGGAGCGCCAAACAGCTTGATGAATTCTGGGTGGAATTCGTTGCAAAGGGCGGCGTGATAATCGCATAACAATGTATTCAAGGAATACCGCCCAGCCTCTTCTAAGCGCAAAATTTTGCTCAAAATTAGGTCGAGATAAATTGGCTCTCCATATGGAGCAAGACCCATCATCTTGTATTCGCCCTCAAGCATTTTAAAGCCGAGAAAGCCGGTAAAAGTTGAATACATATGCCCCAGGGAGTTGGGCCAATTATGAACGCTTACGGTTTCTCTGGCTCCTCCTCTAATTACTGACAGCACTGTTGAGGCCTGCTCGCCTCCGCCGTCATAAGATAACGAGGCGTAATCCGTCCAATCGCGCATTGCTTCAGCGTACAGCTGATGAGTTAAATGATGATCAAAGTAAGTAATCTTCGCCTTGAATACGCCAAAAGCATTGGCGAGAATTCGATGAAGCAAGAAGAGATCAAGCCAAGAACTACTGCGATGAATTTGGTGAGATTCGGTAGGGTTGAGAAATTCTTTGATCCTCAGGCAAATATGGCGCCTTGAAAGAGCAGAGCTTGAAAATTTTTTGAGTGTTCCCAGCGCACGAGTGGAAATACGCCACGGCTGCCAATAGACTGCGATGTCCGCAAGGTCAGAAAATTGAATATTGGCTATATTCAAGCACTCTTGAATGGCTGCAATAGGAAACGCGTCATCATTTTTAACGCGAGTCAGCCTTTCGTTTTCAATTGCGCATACAAGATGGCCGTCCTGAAAAAGGCAGGCTGCACTATTTGTCATAGTGGCGATACCGAGCGTATACATAGACCCTTGGGATTTGTTGTTTCGCAAAACTGCAGTATTTCTTTTGCTCAAAAATATAACGGTCGCGTCAAATCAATTTATATGGCGTTCGACACGAATTTTATGTCGGATGGTGCGTCGATTGATAGCTTAGAGCCGATGCCGATTGCCCCTCCAGCGACTGGGTGATCACGAAGGTCAACAAACGGCAGCCGATCTCGCCGATCAAACGCTTTCTGCAATTCCGGCGATGTCAAAAAATGCTGCCATCCATAGCCGCGAACCCTGTCTTCTTCAGGAATCTTCGTCGCAATCTGCTGCTTACGCGCGAGGAACCGCTGATTCCAAGGCGAGTAACCATAGTGCAGCACCATGATGTTGGGCATGCGCTGCTTCCAGTCCAGGCTGAATGATGAATGCCTGCCAGCGTGGTACATGCCTGTTGGCAGGCAATGATAGAACCGATTCCGTAGTACGGCCTTCGGGTAGCCAAGAGCCTGACGCACCCAGCGGCGATTAAAGCGGTTGTCGTCGATGGCCCAAGGCTTTTGCGTAATCAGCGGCAAATCTTGTCGAGGCTCGATACCAGGCTGTTTGTCGATCATCGTCATGCCGGAAGCGGCAACGCCTTTCTTGCCTTCGGACTGAAGGAAGCGCTCGATTTCATCGAAGCCAGGGTTGGAGATGATGAATTCCGTGGTGTTGAGTGCCACCTTCCATCCAGGCAGGTCGAACTCATAGCTCATCACTTCAAAGTCCGTCAGCCAGGCATCGAAATGCGTCAGCCTGCTCTTGACCACACGCCAATGCGGCGCCAGCTGTCGGCAGATGTCAACCGAGTCATCGGTTGATCCATGGTCGATCAAAATGCCGTTGTCGAACAGCTTCGTATGATGCTCCACCCACCAGGGTAGCAGGTAGGCTTCATTGAAGAAGTGGGTGATGACGGTGCGCACAGTCTGGCTTCCCTTTGATTTATGGCGCTAGCCAATGCGGTTGCGGGAAGTATGCAAAGAATTTTGATCCGGCAGGCACACCGATCTTGGCGAGCTTGTTGCTGAGTTCGACGCGGAAATTCCACGCAGACAAAATGAAGAGCGTTGGTTGAGTCCAGCCTGCGGCGACGGTCAACGGTTCAACTAGCGTATTGCAACCTGGTGCGTAGAGCCCGATCTTGAGCGGTGCTTCGTCCAGCAAATGGTCAGGCGAGATCTTGGCTGCGTTGAGCACCGTAATGGCCTTGGCTGCAGCGCCGACAAAGGCAATGTTGAAGCCTTGCGCTTTGTGCTCGTCAACGACTTGCTTGACGCCGTCGACGACAGCGCGTGCTGTCAATGCAAACTTCTTGTAGAGGTCATCTTCAAATAGACCGACTTTGTTCTCGTAAGCGAGAAGGTCTTCGGCAATACCAAAATCTCCTTGCGCAAATGCGGCGAAAGATGGGATGGCTGTTTCATCTGCATGCATCATGAAATACACGGGACTGTCACCGTGTACTTTGACCAGTGCCGTGCCAACCAGCTTCAACCCGACGCGCTCGGCCAGCTTGCCAATCGAGCGCGAATTGAAGAACGAGATGTGCTCATGATAGATGGTGTCAAACTCGCCGTTCTGGAACATCCGCGCTTGCGACGGCTGAATCAGCACGATGCCGCCAGGTGCCAGCTTTTGTTTGCAGCCTTGCAGAAATTCCAGCGGCGTATCCACATGGGCGAGCACGTTCATGCCGATGATTGTGTCGAATTTCCCATCAATTTTGTCTGAGGCTTGCGGCCAATAGCCCAGCTCGATAGGCAGTCCGGCTGCCTTGGCGGCATCCACAATATTCTTGGCCGGATCAACGCCGACGCAGCTCAGACCTTCAGCCTGCATGGCCTTGATCAGGCTGCCATCGTTGGCGGCAATCTCCAGCACTCGCTTGCCTGCACCGATGGTTTGGCGCAAGGCACTGGCGAACCAGGTAAAGAAGTGGGTCAGCGTTTTTGAGGTGCCGCTGACATAGGCGTATTCGTCAAAGATCTCTTGCCGATCAACGCTCCAGCTCAGCTGCGAATGCCAGCATTCTTCGCAGCGATTCAAGCAGAGCGGAAATTGCGGGGTGTCAGGACGTGGCTCGCGCAGGTACAGGTTGGCCGGCGGCTGTGTGTTGAGGTCCAGTACTTGTTTTAGTCGGCTGGAGCCGCAGCACAGGCAATGGGTCAGGGCGGTGTGGGCCATAAAGGAATGTTCAGTAAAGATTGCGGCCGCTCAAATGACGGCGCCGTCGCGGCAGTGTTGGATGAAGTCCAGCGATCGTTGCTGAACCGAAGTTTGCGCACGACCATCGCCGACTAGCCTGCTCATGCGGTCATGATCAAGCAGGAAGGAATAGGTCTCGGAATTGCCCTGATCAACGACTTCCGCGCCCCAGGCGCCAGCGATCCAGCTGGCAAATTCGCCGATCGTGCCGGACATGCTGCCGGCGTTGTACACCCCGGGTGTGGCATCCGTGGTCAGCAATGCCTTTACCAGCAGCCACAAATCATCGAGGAAAAGAACGGTGCGATAAGCATCACGATTTTTGACAAAGACTTTGCCGTTGGTCGCGGCCGACAAGCTCATGGCATTGAACAGCAGCTCGCGCCGCAGGTTAGGGCTGTAGCCAGACAGGGTCCCCATACGCAACGCGTAAAAATTCGACAGAAAATTCTCTGCTAGATAGTCAAACGCAAACTTGGAAATGTCGTACGCGTTTTGATAGGGTATGTGAGCGAGATCGGATTCGCGTGAGGGCGACAGCGATTGGCCTACCGGCGCGGAGTAAAGGCTGCCGCTGGAGGCGTATATCAATTTGGTTGTTGGCCTGAGCTTCTTCGCCAGACTGAACAAATTCAGGCAATTGTTGGCCAATGCCCCTTGGGGGTCGGCCAAGGCCTGCTGCACGCTGGAGTGGCCGGCAAACCAAACGACGGCGTCGAACTGGGCCAGCTCTTCTTCTGTCAGGCTTGCATAATCGCGGCTTACGGCAGGGATGCCTGCCGGATTCTGTCGTGTCTGGTGATCACAAACAGCCGGTGCGATGCCAACTTCGTTCAATCGAGCATACAGGTAGCTACCAATGTAGCCGCAGCCGCCCACCAGCAGAACGGAAGAAACAGGAAATTTATGCAAAAGAAAGCCTTCCGGGGCGATTCGCCGTTGTATTTACTTGACGGCAATTTTACTTGAAGGCAAGTATCGCCGGCCAGTTGGCCGGGGGATGCCCGTATAATTCGTCCCAAGTTCTTCAACCCTGAAGCCCCATGGATTCCGTCCCCTTGTGGGTGCAAATCGTCTCACTGGTCGCCCTGACCGCCCTCTCGGCTTTTTTTGCCATTTCTGAAACAGCCTTGCTGGCGCTGAACCGCCATCGGGTCAAGCACTTGGCGCGTCGCGGATCAAGGCTGGCCCAGACCACGCTCTGGCTGCTGGATCGCACCGATCGCATGTTGTCGCTGATCCTGATCGGCAGCACAGTCGTCAACTCGCTGATCATGGCGCTGGTGACGGCGCTGGCCATTTCCGCGTTCGGCAATGATGAAAAGGTCCTCACGATTGCCACCGGCAGCGTGGCCTTTCTGCTGATTGTGTTTGCCGAGATCACGCCCAAGGTCATTGGCGCCACTTATCCCGAGCGCATTGCGCTGCCGGCTTCCTTCGTCATCAAGCCGCTGATCATCGTTGCCGGGCCGGTGATCTGGTTCATGAATCTGTTCGTCCGCGGACTGCTGCGTGTGATGCGGATACGGACCGGCACCGAAGCGCGCGACCAGCGTATTTCACCCGAGGAGTTGCGCTCGATGGTGCTCGAAGGCGGCAATTTCATTCCGGTCAAGCACAAGAGCATCTTGCTGAATTTGTTTGACCTGGAGCGCGTGACGGTCGAGGACGTGATGACGCCGCGCGCTCAGATCGAATCCTTGAACCTGTCGGTGCCGGTTGACGAGATCAAGCGCCAGCTGACCACCTGCTACCACAACAAGCTGCTCGTGCATGAGGGCGAGGTCAACCAGATTGTCGGCATCCTGCACGTACGCAAGGCGATGGCATTGCTCAATCAAGTCGATGAGCTGACAGTCGAGCATTTCCGCGAATTGCTGACCCAGCCTTACTTCATTCCGCCCGAGACCAATCTTTTCTCCCAGCTGCAGTATTTTCAGGAAAACCGTGAGCGCCTGGCTGTCATTGTCGATGAGTACGCCGAGGTGCAAGGGCTGGTGACGCTGGACGACATCATCGAAGAGATGGTCGGCGAATTCACGACCTCGACGCCGGGTGCTACACGGGCCGACCAGTTCGGCTGGGACAAGCAGGGCAAGTGTTTGCTGGAAGGCTCGATCTCGCTGAGAGACGTCAACAAGCGCCTCAACCTGAGCCTGCCGCTTGATGGCCCCAAGACCTTGAATGGTCTGTTGCTCGAAGTGTTGGAGGAAATTCCGGAAGCCAGCGTCAGCGTCAAGGTCGCTGGCTGTGTGATCGAAATCGTTCAGGTGCAGGAGCAGGTCATCAAGATGGTCAAGCTGTACCGGCCGGGTCGTTAGTCAATAATGAATCAAGAGTAAAATCGGGTCGATTTTGCCACCCGGAGCCTGCATGTCCCGTCCCCTGTTGATGTCTTCCTTCGCGAGCACGGCTTGCCTTGGCGTGCTGTTGGCGCTTGCCGGTTGCGGCGGTGGGGGCGGCGGAGGCAGTTCAGGCGGCGGCTCGGGCTCGTCTTTCCAGCAGACCTATACGGCCTCAGCCAGCGCGGGCGAGGTGCTGAACTACACCTTCAATTCGTCGGCCAATACCTACGCTTACACGATCACCCAGAGTGCTTATGGGCTGGCAAACACGACCGTGAATGGCAGCCTGGTCGCGAATGGCGATGGCACTTATTCGCCGTCCACCGTGCCAGCTGCCAAGCTGTACGCAACGCAGGGCAAGGTCATTGGCGGGGCGTTGCCCTTGGCGGGCTTGGCGACGGTGCCTTTCTTTGGCATTTCTTCGCCCTCGTCGACCAGTACCGCCATTGCGGGCACTTATAACTTTATTGCCATCAAGTGTACGAACCCCAGCAGCGGTAACTTCACGGTCGGTAATTGCGCGACTGAATACGGGACGATGAAAATCGATAACGGGATTCCGCCCACCTATACCTTCTGCGGTCGTTCAAATGTGACGAATGGCACGGGCGCTTGTAATCCGTTGATCACCGGTCAGCTGAATCTGCTGGGTTCCGGGGTCTGGCGTCTGACGGACAGCACTTTCAGCAATATCAATGTCTACTTCATGGCCATGGACGGCTCGAACGGGCAAAAAATTGGCATCCTCGATTTCAACAACGCGGTAACCAACTTCAAGTATGGGCAAGCCGTCATGGCCCAGCAGCAGTCGACCAGCATGGCCGATGTGGCGGGCAGCTATGTGTATTTCAAGCAGGACGGCACCGCCGGCTCGATGAGCCTGATGTCGAATGGTTCTACCGACTCGTCCCGAATCTTCACGGCCAATACGCCATGGAATGGTATTGCCGTATCCAATGCGGCTGGCGCCGCCAGTTATGCGATCTTCTCCGGCGCCGGCTTCTATATTTATCGTGATCCGGCCACCTCGGCCTTCACCTTCGAAATAGGCATCGCGAAGTAATAGCGCCCTAGCGGGCTGTTGTTTTCGCGAGTCAGCTTCAGCGTTCGAGCCGGCCACCTGCGCCGGTGTGCTGAATGACGTCGCCGCGCTGAACCCCCGCCTGCGCGATCCAAGCAGAATCCTTGCGCATTACAGTCAGGCGAGGATTCATGTCTGCCCCGGTATCGCTTCCTTTTTCCGGCCTTGCCCGCTCCCTGCAACAGGCCGGTTGCCTGAGCCTGCAGCAAGCAGAGCTGGCGCATCGCACGGCGGCTGCCAACAAACTGCCTTTCATCGAGGCCATCATTCGTGATGGCGTGATGAGCGACCGAGCAGTGGCGCGCTTCTGTTCTCGTGCATTCGGCTATCCCCAGCTCGATTTGTCGGCAGTCGATCTGCGGGCGCTTCCCCTCAGTGCACTCGATGAACGATTGATGCAAGCGCATCAGTTAATCCCCATGGCCAGGCGCGCCGGCAAACTGGCGGTGGCGATCGCCGACCCCACCCTGACCGCCGGCATTGATCAAGCCAAGTTTCGAACCGGCCTGTCGATCGATCCGGTGATCGTCGCCTATCCGGCACTGGCCGACATGTTGTCCCGCTTGTCTCAGAGCACCGAACAAACCTTGTCCGAACTGATCGGCGATGAGCTGGATAACGTAGCCCTGATCGACGATGCTGCCTCAAGCGCGCTGGCCGATGGCGACGCTGGTGAAGTCGTCGATGACGCCCCGGTCGTCCGTTTCCTGCAAAAGATCCTGACTGATGCCATCAATCTCGGCGCCTCGGATTTGCATTTCGAGCCCTTCGAAAAATTCTTCCGCATCCGGTTTCGGATCGACGGCGAATTGCGCGACATGGCCCAGCCGCCGCTGGCCATCAAGGACAAGCTCGCTTCCCGGATCAAGGTCATTTCCCGTCTCGACATCGCCGAGAAGCGGGTGCCGCAGGACGGCCGCATGAAGCTGGTCATTTCCAGTGCGCGCACCATCGACTTTCGCGTCTCGACCCTGCCGACCCTGTTCGGCGAAAAAATCGTCATGCGCATTCTCGACGGCAGCCAGGCGCAGCTGGGTATCGACACCCTGGGTTACGAAGCCGAGCAGAAAGCCGTGCTGCTCGAAGCGATACACCGGCCTTACGGCATGGTGCTGGTCACCGGGCCGACGGGTTCCGGCAAGACCGTGTCCCTCTATGCCTGCCTGAACCTGCTGAACCAGCCCGGCATCAACATCGCCACCGCAGAAGACCCGGCCGAGATCAATCTGCCGGGCGTGAACCAGGTCAACATCAACGAACGCTCGGGGCTGACTTTTCCCGTGGCCTTGCGGGCCTTCCTGCGGCAAGACCCGGATGTGCTGATGGTGGGCGAGATTCGCGATCTGGAAACCGCCGATATCGCGATCAAGGCAGCACAGACCGGCCACATGGTGTTCTCGACGCTGCATACCAATGATGCGCCGTCGACACTGACGCGCCTGATCAACATGGGCGTAGCCCCGTTCAATATGGCGTCAGCGGTGCGCCTGATCACGGCCCAGCGCCTGGCACGCCGCTTGTGCAGTTGCCGGCAGCCCGTTGACCTGGGCGCTGATGCCTTGCTGGCCGCAGGCTTTGCCGAAGCCGACCTGCAAGGCTGGACGGCCTATCGGGCCATCGGTTGCGAGCGCTGCAGCCAGACCGGCTACAAGGGCAGGTTGGGCATCTATCAGGTGATGCCGGTGTCCGAAGCGATCGAGTCCATCATCCTCGGCCATGGCAGTGCGCTGGATATCGCCCATCAGGCCCGGCGCGAAGGCGTCAAGACCTTGCGGGAGTCTGGCCTGCTGAAGGTGAAGCTGGGGCTGACGACGCTGGCCGAAGTCCTGGCATGCACCAATGACTGAGCGCGGCATAGTCGTCCCCGGGAGCGGCCATGGCCACCCCTGCCAAGCCTGATCCGGTCTTTCGTTGGGACGGGCGCGACAAGCTAGGGCGCGCCGTGCAGGGCGAACTGCGCGCCGCGAGCCCGGCGGCCGTCGGCGTACAGCTGAAGCGCCAGGGCGTGACCGTCACCCGGGTCAGGCGCAAACTGGCCTGGCGCGCGCGGCGCATCACCGAAAAAGACCTCTGCCTGTTTACCCGCCAGTTCGCCACCATGCTCAAGGCCGGGCTGCCGATGCTGCAAGCCTTCGAGATTGTCGCCCGTGGCCATCCGAATGCCGCCATGACCCGGCTGGTGTTGGACATGCGGGCCGATATCGAGACCGGCTCCAGCCTGTCGCAGGCCCTGCGCCGGTATCCGCAGCATTTCGATCGGCTGTTCTGCCATCTGGTCGCCGCCGGCGAGCAGGCCGGCATGCTGGAGCCGGTCCTGGCGCGACTGGCTAGCTACCGCGAGAAGGGACAGGCCCTGCGTGGCAAGGTCAAATCCGCGATGTTCTATCCGGCCGCGGTGCTGGCCGTGGCAGTGGCCGTGACGGCCGTGATCATGGTCTGGGTCGTGCCCTCGTTCAAGCAGGTCTTCGAAGACTTCGGCGCCGAGTTGCCGCTGCCGACCCTGATCGTGATGGACCTCTCCGAATTCCTGGTGACTTGGTGGGAGCTGATTGCCGGTTCCGTCATTGGGGGCAGCGTTCTTTCGTACCGGGCCTGGCGTCGTTCTCTCCGACTGCAAGCCGCCACCGACCGGCTGCTGCTGCGTGTGCCGCTGCTGGGCAATATCGTTCGCAAAGCCGTCGTGGCCCGCTGGTCGAGCACGCTGGCGACCATGTTTGCGGCCGGCGTGCCCTTGGTAGAATCGCTGGACTCCGTCGGCGGCGCGGCCGGCAATGCGGTGTACCATGAGGCCACGCAGCGCATTGCGTCTGCGGTTCGTACCGGCACCAGTCTGGCGACGGCCATGCAGCAGACCGGCGTGTTCCCGGCGATGGCCATCCAGATGGTCGCCATCGGCGAGGAGTCCGGTGCGCTGGACGACATGCTGCGCAAGGTCGCCGAGTTCTATGAGACGGAAGTCGATGCAGCGGTTGCCTCGATGTCGTCACTGCTGGAGCCCGTCATCATGGTGGTGCTGGGTACGCTGATAGGGGGATTGGTGATTGCGATGTATCTGCCGATTTTCCAGCTGGGGTCGGTGATCTGATGGACCTGGGATTCACCGCCGGCCCGCTGGCCGACGTACTGCTGCCATGGCAGGCGTTCGTCGATGCGCCGCCCGGCATCCTGTCGGTCACGCTCCTGTGGGGCGTGGTTGGCCTGATGATCGGCAGCTTCCTGAATGTGGTGATCCATCGCCTGCCGATCATGATGCAGCGCGATACCGACAACTACATCGCCGCCGAGCGCGACGAGCCGCTGCCGCATACCCAACCCTACAACCTGATCGTGCCCCGCTCGGCCTGCACCTCCTGCGGACATCGCCTCTCCGCGCTCGAGAACATCCCGCTGCTGAGCTGGCTCTTCTTGCGCGGCCGCTGCCGGCATTGCGGCGCCAGCGTCTCGGCCCGCTATCCGTTGGTCGAGGCGCTGACGGCCCTGCTGTCGGCCTGGGTGGTCTGGCGCATCGGCAGTGGCTTCGAGGGCATCGCCGCGCTGCTGCTGGTCTGGTCGCTGGTGGCGATGAGCTTCATTGACTTCGATACCCAGATGCTGCCCGATGATCTGACCCTGCCGCTGGTCTGGCTCGGGCTGCTCGTCAACCTGATCGGCGGCTTCGTCCCGCTACACGATGCCGTCATCGGGGCCGCCGCCGGCTACCTGGCCCTGTGGCTGGTGTACTGGGTATTCCGCTTCGCGACCGGCAAAGAAGGCATAGGCTACGGCGACTTCAAGCTGCTGGCCGCGCTCGGTGCCTGGTTGGGCTGGATCATGCTGCCGCTGATCGTCTTGCTATCCTCCTTGGTCGGGGCGATCGTCGGCGTCAGCCTGATCCTGCTGCGACGCCATCAGCGCGGCGTGCCGATCCCGTTCGGGCCTTTCCTGGCCTTCGCCGGCCTGATCGCGCTGTTGTACGGCACCGCCATTGTCGATGTCTGGCTGGGCCGGGTGCTCTAGCCGCGCCATGGCCTCAGCAAGCCGCATCGCTTCAGGACCCCACTTCGAGTATCAGGACACCTCCTTTGGAACCCTTGGCCCATCAGCACCCAGACCCGGCGGCGGCCGCATCGGGCAGCCGCTCGCCGCGGCGCCTGTTGATCGGCCTGACCGGCGGCATCGGCAGTGGCAAGTCGATGGTCGCCGACCTGCTGGCTGCGCGGGGCGCGGCCATCATCGACACCGATGTCATTGCCCATCAGCTGACGGCGCCGGCCGGCGCCGCGATGCCGGCGATCCGCGAGGCGTTTGGCCCGGCCTTCGTCACGCCCGAGGGGGCGCTCGACCGGGCCGCGATGCGCGCGCTGGTCTTCAGCGATCCCGCCGCCAGGAAGCGGCTGGAGGCTATCCTGCACCCGCTCATCAGCGCCGAGACCGAAGCCGCGGCCATGAAGGCGGTCGGCGACTACCTGGTCTTCGTCGTGCCCTTGCTGGTCGAGTCCGGTCGCTGGAAGCAGCGGGTCGACCGCGTGCTGGTCGTCGATTGCCCCGAGGCCTTGCAGGTCGAGCGGGTCATGCGGCGCAACCAACTGGCGCCCGCGCAAGTCGAGGCCATCATGGCCAGCCAGGCCAGCCGCGCGCAGCGACTCGCCGCGGCCGACGACGTGATCGTCAATGATGCCGACCGTGACCAGCTGCAGCAGGCCGTGGACGAGCGGCATCGGTCCTACCTGGCACTGGCCGAGGCCATCTCCGTCGATGCCGGCCGCAAAAAATAGCAGGGTATTTGCGGCCAATCGGTGCAGGATGTTTGTAATTTCCAGAGTCTTGGGTCAGAATCCTAGAAATTATTTTCTGGCCAACTTCTGGAGTCGCCTTGACCGTCTACGAATACCCATTCAATGAGCGTATTCGCACGCTGCTGAGGCTTGAAGACCTGTACGAAAAGTTCCGGTTCTTCATCCAGCAAGACCACCCGCTCCAGCATCACGTCGCGCTCGCGACCATCTACGAGATGCTCGAGGTCGCCGGCCGCGCCGACCTCAAATCCGATTTGTTGCAAGAATTAGAACGTCAGAAGCAGACCCTGCTCGGCTTCAAGAGCAATCCCAATGTCGAAGCCAGCCGGCTGGATGCGATCCTCAACGACATCGAAAAGACCAGCGCCGCCCTGATCGGCATGCAGGGCAAGACCGGCCAGCACATCCGTGACAACGAGTGGCTGATGAGCATACGCGGCCGCACCATCATCCCCGGCGGCGCCTGCGAGTTCGACTTGCCGTCCTATCACGCCTGGCAGCACCAGTCGGCCGACCAGCGCCGCGCCGACATCCTTGGTTGGTTCGCGCCGCTGGAGCCGCTGTTCGCGGCCATCAACATCGTGCTGCGCCTGCTGCGCGAATCCGGCCGGGCCACCCACATCGTCGCCATCGCCGGCAGCTTCCAGCAAATGCTGCAGGGCCGCACCTACCAGATGCTGCGGGTCTCGCTCGACCCGGCGCTGGGCGCGATTCCCGAGATCTCGGCCAACAAGTACGTGCTGTGGATACGCTTCACCAGCCAGGGCGGCGACATGAAGCCCAAGCCCTTCGAAGGCGATGTGCCCTTCGAGCTCACCCTCTGCAATTTCTGATCCCCGTCACTCTTTCTTCGCGTCCCAAGCCTGCACCATGGTAGCCATCGTCGAATGCCCCACCTGCGGCCAGAAAGTCGAATGGACGGCGGCCAACAAATTTCGTCCGTTCTGCAGCGAGCGCTGCAAACAGATCGACCTTGGCGCCTGGGCCGAAGAAAAATACGTGATCCCGGGTGCCCCGCCCGGCAGCGAACAAGACCCCGAATCCGAGCCCTGACGACGGCTTGAGTCGCTGCCCGCCGCCCGCTGCTCGTTTCCCGCTGCCGAAGCGCCGGGAAATTCGGAAAAATTTGATCTGGTTGCAAGTCTTTTCCTACTGACACTCGGACAATACGTGAGTCACAAATCACGAGGAGTCAGGGATGAAGCTCATGCGCAAACCACTGGCCATGGCGGCACTGCTGCTGTTCATGGCGTCGCCCGCCTGGTCGCTGGAGAAAGGGGCGGGCAAGGCTGCTTTCGACAACTACGGCTGCGCCAGTTGTCATCGGATGGCCGAACCGATGGTCGGCCCGTCGCTGAAGGCCATCGCGAAGCGCTACCGTGGCAAAAAGGCAAACGCCGAAATCGCCGTACGGATACGCGAGGGCAGTGAAGGGCGGTGGGGGGATATGCCGCATCCGGCGCTGGAAACGGTGACGGCTGACGATTCCCGGCTCCTGGCCGACTGGATCCTGGCCGGCGCTCGCTGACGCTGTTGCGCCCGCTATCTGCCGGCTACTTGCCGCCTATCAGCCGGCTGAACCGGCAGCAAGCGATGAACCGGCTGCAGCGGCGACAGCGGTTATAGCGGCTATAGCGGCTACAGCGACTACAGCGACTACAGCGGCTGAGCCGGAGCTCACTGCGGGCAGACGGCCTCGGCCATGATGCGCTTGCGCTCGGCCGGGTCGGTTTCCCGGGTCAGCCTTTCCATCAGGGTCGCCATGCGCTCACCCTGTTCTTTCATCGTCGGAATCTCCGACATCGCCGGCGCCTGCCCGCCCGTGCCCGGCTGCGCCGCCGCTGTTGGCCCCACGGGTGCCGGAACCGGCTTTTCCTCGGCCAGCGTTGGCATCGCCAGCGCCAGGCCCAACAGCGTGGCACCAGTCATGACGGACAGATTTTTCATCTTCGGCTCCCGACGCTGCCCTGGGTTTGGCAGCCAGCTTGCATAAATTATAGGCCTTGTTGCGCAAGGCATTCCAGGCTTCAAGGGGAGGGCAGCTTTCGGGTATGCTTGCGGGCTTCCCGCTCAACCCCTGCTGCTTCAAAAAAAGGAACAACATGCCTCTCGTCAGAATCGACTTCGGCCCGGGCCATCCGGCGAACTTTGGCCGCGCCGTCGGCGACATCGTCTACCGCGCCATGACCACCGAAATTTCGGTGCCGGCCGACGACAAATTCCAGATCATCAGCTCGCATCAGGCGTCCGAGCTCAACATCCCCAACAGCTATCTGGGCATCGAGTATTCGGAAGGCATCGTATTCATACAGGTGACGCTGAACCAGGGCCGCACTACCGAGCTGAAAAAGAAATTCTACAAGCGCATCGCTGACGATTTGCACACCGAGCTGGGCGTGCGCAAGCAAGATGTCTTTATCAGCCTGGTCGAAGTGAACAAGGAAAACTGGTCCTTCGGCAATGGCGAGATGCAGTACGGACCCACCGAGTAAGGCTGCCGTCTTCATGCTGAACCGGCTGGTCGATCATCTCAAGCTGACCTTCTACCTGTGCCTGCTGACCGCAGGCGCAGTCGGTCTGTTTCTCAAAGATGCGCCGGCCGCCACCACGGGATTGACGCAGTTTTATCAGTGGAGCACGATTGCCTACTACGGCACCTTGCTGACGCTGGCCGGTATCCTGCTGGCGCCGCTGAGCCTGTTCAAGACCACGCGCTGGGTCTGGCCTCTGCTGGGCTGGGGCTGGCTGGTTTATCTCGTCATCGACAGCGCGCTGTTCTACCTGTACCGCTTCCATCTCGACTGGCTGATGGTCGACATGTTCCTGCGCGATTTCCGCGGCATGGGCATTCCGGTTTTCCTGCTGGCCTTGTTTGCGGTTGCCGCGCTGGCGCTGCTCGGCTTCGTCCTCTGGCTATTTGCCTCGGCCCGTACCGGTGGCCGGCGCCAGTTGCATTGGTTTGCGCTGGGCCTGTTGCTGATGCCGGTCGGCTTCCTGATCAACTCGACCATCAACATCTGGGCCGTGCATTACCTGCGCAATGAGGTAACGCGCTACCGTCCCTTTTTGCCGGTCTACTATCCGGTCGAACTGGACGCCAGTGCTCAGGGCATCAGCCAGGCGATGCCGGCGATTTTCCCGGCGGCCTACGGCAAAAAAGAAGACCTGGCCGATGCCGGCGGCGGCATCGTGAAATATCCTTTGTTCAAGCCGGTTTGCCATGCCGCCAACGACGCGCCATCTATCTTGATGATCGTGCTCGAAAGCTGGCAGGCCGACGCCATGAATCAAAGCGTCACGCCCCACATTGCCCGCTTTGCCGCCACGGCTACCCGCTTCGACCAGCATGTGTCGAGTGGCGCGGCCACCGTGCCCGGCTTGTTTGGCCTGATGTACGGTTTGCATCCGACGTATTTTTACCTGATCAAATCCTCGGCCACCGCGTATCCCAGCCAATTCACTGAAAGCCTGCACGAACAGAATTACCGTTCCCGCGTCTTCACCTCCAGTAATCTGGAGGGCTTCTCTTTGCGGAACATGTTCTTTGCGCACGTCGGCAAAGACGATTACCACGCCGACAGCTCGGACGAGGTGCTGGTGCAAAAGTACATCGCCAGCCTGGCATCGCCCGAGCCGCGCCGCTTCGATTTCCTGTTCCTGACCTCGTCCCACGCCTCCTATAACTATCCGGCCGACTATGCGCGATTCAAGCCGCTGCCAGTGGTCGAGGGCGGCTATGCGCTTGATCGTCAGGCCGATGCCCTGCCGTACAAGAACGATTACTTCAACAGCCTCTACTACGTAGACGCACTGATCGGCAAGGCACTGGATGCGGCGGACAAGCAGGGCCGATTGAAAAATACCTGGGTCATCATCACCGGCGACCATGCCGAAGAATTCAATGAGAACCACCTGGGTTTCTGGGGTCACGGCAGTAATTTCAGTCGCTGGCAGACGCAGACCCCGATGATCGTGCGCGCACCGGGCCAGTCAGTGGGGCAAGTCGAGCAGAGCCTGTCATTGCATCAGGATGTCGTGCCGACACTGATGCAGCAGGCGCTGGGCTGTTCCTCGCCAGCCACTGCCTACAGCAATGGCAATCATCTGTTCAAGCTGCCGGGCAGGCGGGGAACGGTAATCTCGTCTTACATGTCCAGCGCCTATCTGGTGGATGGTACGGTGGTCGACAAGACGGCCTCCGGCAAGTATGACTGGCGCACGATGGCCAAGCCCTTATCAGAGGTTGACATGGGTGCCGTGCGCGCGGTCATGGAAGAAGAACGGCGCTTCATTGCGCGATGACGCGCATGGCGTCGTCAGATCATTTCAAGAAAGGGTTTGCGATGCTGAGCGTGCCGTCAATCATTTGCCCATGTTGCAAATCCTCAGTTAACAATTGAGTGCAACTGGCATGAATTGCGGATGCGACAATGACGGCGTCGTAAACGGAAAAGCCGTATCGCTCTGCAATTGCCATTCCTGATTGGTGCGTTTTCAAGTTGATCGGCACGATATTCAAGCTGGCATAAAAGATGTCGAGAATTTCTTTCAGCTCATGAAATTCCAGCCCAAGCTTCCGGCGTCCCACTGAGGCAAATTCATTCAAGACCTGGACACTGATGGTGCCGCCGTCGGCGAGCAATTGTTCTGCGATCGTCGCTTTCGCTTCATCCCCTGACAGCGCGTACAGCAAGACATTCGTATCGAGGAAACGCTCATTGCCGTTCATTCGCTTCTAGCCTGTCGAAGTGAAAATCGTCAGGAAGCCTGCCACGATATTTGCGAAGCCTGGCCAGAAGTTCTCGCCGCGAGGGCGCTTTTTCGATCTCAAACACTCTGGCGCCGGCAACGTGTATCTCGACGTTGTCACCTTCTTGCAATCCTAGCGCCTCGACCACGATTGCAGGTAGGCGCACTGCCAAGCTATTACCCCATTTCGATACTTGCATGGCGCACTTCCATCAGAAGTTTAGATATACATTTTTATTGTAGATCTTCGGGGTGAAAGTTTGCAAGTAATGCAGAGGCGAGCCCCAGCGTTCCAAAGTCGCCGGGAAAACTTTCTTTTGGGTGAGGATGCAACTGATTGAAAAAATTGATGAATTTCCATTTCTGTCGTGAAACTATGGATTTGGAGATTATAAAATGAGAAAGACTCAAGTTGCTCTGGCAGCCCTGGCCCTGATGGCATCGACCGCTGCTCTGGCGAACGGCGTTTCGATCTACGGCACGGCTGACGCGTCGCTTTACAACGCTGGTGGCACTACTGGCCTGGCCGGCTCCGGCAACTGGGGCACGACCGCCCTGGGTTTCAAAGGTACCGAAGATCTGGGCGGCGGCATGAAAGCCTCGTTCAACCTCGAGCAAGGCATGAACCTCAATAACGGTGGTTCGGCTAACCCTGGCGTTACCGGCTCGACCTTTAACCGTCTGGCAAACGTCGGTCTGTCGGGCGATTTCGGTGCGGTCTCCCTGGGTCTGCAGCTGTCCCCGTTCATCGCCTCGTCGCTCGGTGGCTATGCGAACGGCAACGCAAGCTTCTATGTTGCGTCGCTGGCGCTGACTTCGACCGCTGTGGCATCGTATGGCTCAGCTGCTACCGCCACCGCTGGCTTCTTCATCCCGAACGCAATTTCGTATTCTCTGCCGAGCATCGGCGGCGTGAACGCGACCGTGCTGACCGCACTGGACGGCGGCGTTACGGCTAACCAGTACACTGCAGTCTCCGTCGGTACTGCCGTTGGCGCGATCGGTCTTAACGGTGCTTACCAGCAGCGTGGTGGTGCGGCCGGTACTGGCTACAAGTCGTACAACATCAATGCTTCGACGAATGTTGGCGAAGTTCGCGTTGCTGGCGGTTATACCAGCCACGACGTGGAAGGCACGGGAGCAGGTCAGGCAGTCGTTAACGGCTACAACATCGGCGCCTCGTACGCCCTGAACAGCGCGACCGCTGTCAGCCTGAACTACGCCAGCGCGACCGGTAGCAAGACCATCACGAACGCCGGCGTGACCTACAACCTGTCGAAGTCGACGTTCCTGTACGGTACGCTGAGCTACGGCAAAAATGGCGCCATGGTTGTGTACGAAGGCAGCCCGACCTACACGACTGGCAACAAGACTGGTTACGCTGTCGGCGTTGCTCACTCGTTCTAATAAGCTTTCGGCTCGCGCCGAAAATTTAGATTCGAACGAAAAAAGCCACCCTTCGGGGTGGCTTTTTTATTTTCTCTTTTAAGAGAGCTCTACAAAAAATTTAAACACCACATCGGTCCCTTAGTGAAGATTTCAAGCCTGCCGGAGCCTTGAAGCTTCAGGCACCCACGTTGCTAAGTCGATGTTCAAACCACTCATCCCAACGCTTTGCGAGCCGTTAATCTACTTCGCACCTATTTGACGTCGTGACGAATACACAAAGCGATCAGGCTCTCGGTCGTATTCACTGCCCGGCCAAATGCCTTTAGCAAATTCTCAGTCAGATCGATCAAGGTAGTCGGAGCGAATCCAGGGCGACCAAGAATGGATGGAAGCCGCATGGAGCGGCATGCAGACAAGCAAAGTGGGGATTCCTGACGTAGTCGACGTGTCATTGGCAGATAAGATCACAGCGACTGAAAGTCGCGCGAAGGCGGAGGCGATTCCTCGTGATGTCACGCCTTACTAATCGTTGCGTCGCTGCGCTTGTCCTAGTGCTGCAATGCGCTACTGCTCAATATCATTCAGGGTCAATTCGCTGACCTGGCACTGCATCGAATCGGCGATCTTGCTGAACAATTCCTTGTAATACGCCTCATCGCCAAGCATCTTCTGGCGAGCCGTGAAAGCCCGCATCCGCAGCGTCGTTTCGCCCTTTGCAGTTCCAATCGCCTCGAAGCGAATCGTGCTGACAAAGGCTTCCTTTTCCTTGTCCTTGATGGCGTCGGATGTGGCGCTGACGCCCAGCGACACCAGGCTGCCGACCAGCGGAATGAAACTCACACCTTTCGCGACCCGATCCAGCGCTGACGGCTTGTCCGACAAGGCGAACGTGCAATTGCCGACACCCGAGTGATGGCCTTCGCCTTCGGGGTAGTAGGAAACCGTGATGTAGCATTTGCCGCCCGCCTCTTCCATCTTGCCTTGGATCGCCGAGACCACCTCGGTGATTGGCTTGGGAAGCTTGCGTGACTGCAGCTCGCGCAACTTGGGGTTGGTCGTTTCCTGCGCAAAGGCGCCGGCGCTTGCAAGCACGAGCACTGCGACCGCCGCGACGGCAAGAGCCCGGGCAATGGCCGTTACCGTCAGATTCAAGCTGGGTTGACTCACGCGATTCCTTCATCATTCGTCTCGCACCCCTGTTTGGCAAGGGCGTTCAGTCGGGCGCATTGGCCCAAATGATTATATTTAAACGAATGGTACCTTGAAGGAACTTTCTGTGTGATCGAGCATGCCATGCTTAATCGGCAATCCTTGCCGGGCAGTGTCTTGCGTCAGCGTGCTCTGCCAATCGTTGTCGCCAGCGAGGCAAGCGCCCGCTGCGCAGGAATGCGGACGAGCAGCGCAAGCCAGACCATCGCTCGCGATAACAGCATCACCTGCGCGCCAAGCCACAGCCAGGGGTCGAGCATCGCGTCCCACGCATTCCCGCTCGGCAGACGGGTCAGCAAATGCATGGCCATCGCAACAACCAGAATCACGGCGACGTCGCGTTGCTTTTGCGTTTGCGGTCCGTGGCCAGTCCGCGCCGACAGCAACCAGAGCAGCGCAGCAACCAGCAAGACAACAAGTGCGGCAAGGGGACTGAAGCCGATCGAATAGATCATGAAATCGAAAGCCGCGAAGGTATCGAGCGCCAGCACCCAGCCTGCGATCACGGTGATCCACAACAAACTGTTAGGCCAGCGGGCATAGGCGCCGGCCGTCACCGTGGCCACCGGATCGGCATGCCGCATCTTCCATGCCCGTATCAGGTAAAGCAGACCGATGCCCTGCAGGCTCAGGCTGGGCGTCTGGAAGGCCAGTCCCAGCCACCAGGTGGCGCCGAAATCACCGGGGATCAGGCAGGCCAACAGCACCAGCAGGAAACCAGCCCAACGTAGCGCTAGCGGGAAGGGACGCAGCGCAAACACGCTCATCGCCCCCAGCACCAGCGCCCAGCCGAGGTGGCGGTCAGCGATTTGCAGAGCAAGGCCGGGCGTCAGCCCGTGAGCCAGGAAGGGAAGCGATGCCAACACAGTCATCGATCAGTCCTTCAGCCGGAATCGTTGCCATGCGATCTGCGCACGGCGGTCGGTATAGCTGACCCACAGGCTGTTATCAGCCCAAGCCAGCGAAGGATAAGAAAATTCTTCGGTCGGCTTGCCGCGTGCCAGTTCATGCACCGTGGTCCATGGGCCGTCATTGTCGGCAGCGGCCAGTGCCAGCACACTGCGGGAGCCGGGTTCGGGGTTAAAAGCCAGAATCGTTTGCCGGCCAAGCTGGAGTGCTGCGACGGCCGCATTCGGGTTCGATAGCGGTAAATCCGGAAGATCAGACCAGTGGCGCCCGCCATCACGGGTTTCGGCAACGGCAATGCGCTGCGCACCGCCGGCGGCACGCATATACGCGCGCCAGTGCAAATCGTTCACCGGCACGAGGGCTGGTTGCAGGAGATTGCGGCGTCGGGATATTCGGGTAAGGCCGGTAAATTCACCCGTAGTCGAGAGGTGTGCCACCACGGGGTATTTGGCGCCGAGCTCGAAATAAGCCGGCAACGCCATGCTGCCATCCGCTAACGGCAACGGCGAGTTGCGCACCAGGTGACTGGTATTCCACAGCCAGGAAAGCGGCAGGGCTTGCTTTGCCACGAAACTCGGTGCGTCCAGCGCATGAGGATCGCCGGTCTGCGTCAAGTGAATGATGCGTGCTGCCGCCCAGCCGCCGAGGCCGGTACCCACGACGAACATATGGATGCGATCTTCGGCATCCAGCCACAGGACAGGGTTGCCCAAGCGTCGGATGCCATAGCCCAAATCAGTACCGATGGCTTCACGGGATGCGATAAAACGGGCGGGCGACCATTGCTGTTGTTCGCGGTCAAAATGGCTGAAGGCGATGCGCACGTCGGGGGCGCTTTCGCGTTCGCCGGCAAACCAGGCGGCAGCCAGGCTGCTGCTGTGTTTCGCCGAGAGCGGGACGAGATGGCTGGCATGAGCGGCTGGCGTATCGGCCGGCATCGGTATATGGCCGCCAGACTGCCATTCAAGCGCTGCGCTTGGCGAAGCAGTGACCGGGTCTGCACTCATCATGGCAGCAGGGCTGTCGGGCGCGGGCTGGAATAGGGCCAACGATGCCGTCAGGCAGATGCCAATCCAGAATTGACTAGGTTTGACGACCACGAGGAGATTGCTTTTTTGAATTATTCCGAAGTTTCTGGATGGTAACTCATCTGCTTTAACCGCTTCAGGATGACCGGATTAGTCATGGTTGAACGCAGGGGACTTACTGCGCCGTTCTCTCTCGTCAATTTTCGTGATTTCGCCATGAAAAAAGCCACCCCGAGGGGTGGCTTCAAGTACTGCGCGTTCAGACACAAGCGGCACAAGGCCGCCAGTGATTAGAACGAGTGGGCAACGCCCACTGCCAGAAGCGACTTGGCCGTGGTCAGGCTGGCCGAATCGTTGGCTGCGAAGCCGCCGATTGAGGTCACGCCGAAGGTGCTGTAGTTGGCGTAGGCGTAGGTTGCCTTCGACAGGTCATACTGCACCGACAGGGTCGTTGCCTTGCCGATCGTTGCCTTGCTGTTGTCCGAGAAGGTCAGGCCACCCGACAGGGCGCCAACCAGCGGCATCGATGCGCCGATGATGTAACCGGTCGACTTGTTGGCGGTGTTGCCGCCGTTGTCGCTGTAAGCAGCGTTCAGGCGGATGCCGGCAACGGTGGTGTTAGCCGAAACCAGCAGGCTGGTGCGCTCGCTTGCAGCGGTGGTGGTGCCCAGGGACTGGTAACCCAGGCCGAGGTTGATGCCGGCAACTGCGGTCGAGACGCTGACTGCGCTGTAGGCGCTGTCATTCGCCGACTTCTCTTTCACGCGGTACAGGGCGCTGGCGCTGATGCCGCCGCCGTTGACCGAAACGCTGGCTGCGTCAGCGATGAAGAAACCGCCAGTTGGAACGCCTGCGCCAGCTGCGCCGGTACCAGCCGTAATGGTTGCCAGGCTGCCGCCGTCCAGACGGATCAGGGCCGGCACGAAGGCGCCGTTGCCGCCGACAGCGGTCACGCCGTTCAGGCCTGCCAGGATGAACGGGGAGATCTGGGTGCCCAGGGTCACGCCGACAGCTTCGGTCGACAGCGACACGTTAGCAGCACGGTTGAACAGTGCGGTGCCGACGCCGCCGTTGGCGCCGTATGCGCCGGTCGAGGCGTTCAGGCCGCCTTCGAGGTTGAAGCCAGCCTTCAGGCCGCCACCGATGTCTTCCGAACCCTTGAGGCCGAACAGCGAGGTGTTGCTGTTACCAGCGCCGAAGAAGCTGGTGCC
>JACCDG010813492.1_pt1 | contig 25396 bp, 29 predicted proteins | sample 7442471 | NCBI WGS metagenome assembly JACCDG01 (sample SAMN15323444, study PRJNA562643) | freshwater metagenome | isolation source: river surface water | place: USA:Blue River Watershed | collected 2017-08-17 | reverse complement strand
GGTTGTTTAGTAGCAATTCCAAAGCTGCCCTGGCGTGCCGCATGGCGGCAGCCAAGGTGAGGGAGCAAGGATTTAAGCACCAAGCATTCAAGCGGTAAGCTCTAAGCGACAGGTATTACAAGGCAGCCCGGAAGCCGATAACCGGACCGGAATCGGACGGCGTATTGACCAGATTGAGCGTAAACGCCCCCGAATACGGGCCAAGGCCCCAGGCGCCTCCGCGAGAGAAGGCGAACACCGTGGGTGAACCGGACGAGAAGCCCGAGCTCAGGACGCCAACCCCTTGAGCTACGCCCCAGCTGGCTGCGCCTGGGTTATGGACTGCCGGGTTAGTATAGTTAAGGGTGCCCCAGTTGTCAGGAACATCTAAGCCAAAGCCTGAATCGAAATTATATTCAAGTGGCCCACCATTTCCACCAAAGCTCGGTAGGTCGCCTTGAGTTTCAGTACCACTGGTCCAGTGGCCAACATTACCAACCAAATCCCAGAGGACTGAGCCATTACTGAGAGTAAGGGTTCGTTTTTGGGTGCTAGGGTCTGCACCACAAACTGTATTAACGCCTGCCGTGACCGTACCGTAGCAAGCCTCGGTGTCGTTGGCACTAGATTCTAGTGGAAAGTTAGGGGTATTGTCGTTATGGCCTGAGGCTAGGACCTTGCCAGCCGTGCCAGGCGCGTTACCACAGTTACTACCATCGGCATCACACCAGTTGGCTGGTTGGGTTAGGATATTGTGAGCAATAGTCATCCATTCGTTTTCGGTGAGCAGGTGGGCACCAGTTCCAGCGGTTTGGCTGGCGGTAATGGCATCAGTTTGAGATATGTTGGTCCAGGGCTGGTCGGTAGCGGTAGAGACAGCCGTGCCACCAGTGTAGGAATTACTGAGGAAGCTACCATCGCCGTTGATGTCGTTACTACTAGCTACCGTACCGCCACTGTTTTTAGCCGTGTACTTCATGACACAGAAGTCAGTAGTACTGTAGGCTGGGTTACCAGGGACGACTATCCAGTTGGTTGGACAGGTTATGGATGCTTGGTTGCCACCACTGTTACCACCGCCTTGGTTATTGCCGGATTGGCTAGTGGGATCACAGTCTGGATTGGTTGTTTGAGCAAAGGCAGCAGTGGGAGCTAGGATGAAGGCTAAAGCTAGACCAGCTAGGAGTAGGAGACTAAGGCTACCGCCTCGGTAACGGTAATTGGTGTTAGTGTTAGTGTTAGTGTTAGTTTTAAGGTAGATAATTAGTATAGTGGCAATAAGTAGTAGACTACTGGCAAGAGCAGTATAGAGTATAGTGTTACTGCCAGTGTCTGCTAGGTTACATAGTTCTTGCATAGTTTTATTTAGTTCCTTACGTCCTTATTGTTAATTCTGTATTGTTAATACTTTATGTTAATGGGAATATACGCTTGTGCCTGCTTGGTTTATGACTAAAACGTTAATTTGCTTAACTCTTTCATTGCAATAATTATACCATGGTTAGGCACAAGCGTAATTACTCTGTAAGTTTAACCCCCCCCCGGAGGTTTGTGCAAGACTGTTTTTTGAAGAGATGTTTGTACGGTCGGTATTGGGATGTCAACGTCTCGCCTTACTTCTGTATACTGACTGTATAGTTTTCGAATAAGCTGGTTGGCTTGCCGAGGGCTGGCGTGGCTTAGATGGGCAACCCAGGAGTAGAATATTTCACCGAGCTCTTCCTTACTGATCGTACCGGCTTTATGGTGCTTAAGTAATTGCTTCCAGCGTCGCTTGAATAGTTTGACTGTGCTACTTCTGACCCTGATTTTGTGTCGCCAGATAACATAGCCAACAAATTCTACACCAGTTCGGGCAGGAAATAGACGAGTTTTTCGAGGATGAACAGTTAGGTATAGCTCATCGTGCAGAAATTGAGTGATTTGTTGCTTCCACCTCCCGAGAGCTTGTTTGTCATCACTTATAACCATTAGATCGTCCATATAGCGGATATAACGCTTAGCTTTCAAAACTCGTTTAATATACAAGTCGACTTCATGAAGGTAGACATTACCAAATATCTGACTGGTCAGGTTACCAATGGGAATACCTCGTGGACCCTTAGTATGATACGGAGAACTCGGCGCAAACAGATGATCGTGTTCGTGACCACTCTGATAGCTGTCGATAATAATATACACCAATTTAAGGAGTAGTGGGTCAGTTATTTTCTTTCGAAGTAATCGTTTAAGAACTCCGTGATTGACACTGGCGTAATACTTGGAAATATCCAAATGTAGTACGTACAAAGGTGTATTGGTTTGCCAACGAATAAAGTGCTGTAAACGCCTGGCTGCCTGATGGGAGCCTTTATTCTGTCGGCAAGCGTAGGTATCATAGATAAAGCATGGTTCATATATATCATTTAGTGATGCCGATACTGCATGATGAACAATGCGGTCCCGAAAGTGGGGTGCATCAATCAGTCGTTTTCTAGGGTCGTGTACCGTAAAACGTTTATGTGGCTTCGGATAGTAGTTATTACTACGGATCTCCTGCTGGAGGGTTAACAAAACTTCCAGTCGCTGATAGTTATAAGAAGCACCATACGTCCGATAGCGCTTACCTCTAGATGCCCCGCGGAAGGCCACTACCAAAGCACGGAGTGATGAAAAGTCCTTAAAGTTATTGGTTTTTGACATATCGGTTACTACTAGAAGTATAATAGATGTATGGTGTTAGTAGCTCAGCACGAGTTGGCATCCTGAACTCGGACTTCTCGTCCGGTTCACCCACGGTGATCGCCTTCAATCGCGGAGGCACCTGGGACAATGGCCCGAATTCGGGGGCGTTTACGCTCAATCTGGACAATACGCCGTCCGATTCCAATCCGAATATCGGCTTCCGAGCTGCCTTGGCATACCTGATAACGCCAGATGATAGTCGACGTCTTTTACAAGAGTGGCTACCCAGTGCGCATGGTATTCGCTACTATTCACCAGTCGTAACCACTACTTGGGGTAGGCGACAAATATTCTAAAGAGGTGTACAACTACCCTAACAAAGGTGTTTTTGTATGCCTCGCCAAACTTTAATGTGCTATTGATGATCGATCTATAACCCTACAAAGGATAAGGGAAGTAATTACTTGCTCTGACTACACACTCGTCAATTGAACGCTTTATATTTCTGAGTAACTCCTCGGTCTCAATGGCTTGCCTTTCCGGACTGTCCATTTCGAGCTTACTTATCTCGGCAATATCAGGTAGTAGCTTTCCGAACACAGCCAAGTGTTTGTGACTACGAATGTAGCGTTCGAACTTTTGAACGATTTCAGCACGAATTTCATCATTGCCCCCTGGAACGGTGAGTTCACCAACACTACTGATGTCTCGTTGGTATCGATAGTTGCGTGCTCGGAAGATGACTTGGGACATGCCCTTCTGCTGAGCAAGATCATTAAGTAATGCTTCGGCTTCTGACGACAGCTCTAAGTCGGTATTCCCGCGCATGTCTATAGGCAAGGCGCTACGATAGGTATAGCCTGCTTGTCGAGCTATGGAATCCAGAGGGTATACCGAAGCATCGTCAAGAAACTCTCTACGTTCAGGGTGTCGCATTCTGGCTAATGCTTTGGATTCGATCTGTCTGACGCGTTCGCTCGAGATTGCATAATAGTCGCCGGCTTGATCCAGTGTCCTGCTTGGGTTGCCATCTAGACCAAACCGAAGGCTAAGAATGTGTCGCTCTCTTTCGTTAAGGAAACCGAGTGCCATTTCAACACGCGCTTCAATAACGGGCTCTTCTTCGGGGCTAACCGGTCCTTGTTCTTCGCCAAGTGCTGCGCGTATTAATCTGGCGTGTGGAGTTATGACGTTTTTTTCGGCCAAAGTCTCCATTCGACGTTGTAGCTGTAGCTGGAAACCGGCCTGCCGCTTTTCAGGAAATAGTGCTACGGCTCGGTCTGCATCCATCATTAATAGATCACTCACAGTATGAACACCTGCCGCTTGCAAAGCATTTTTGTGATTGGTTGGCATATTAAGAGCAACATCGGCGAACGTCACGGGACGAACACGTCCTTCTAGGACTTCTGGGAAGAGCTGAAATCCAATTGAGCCTTCTGGGTATGCTTGATGAGTCAGCGTAACCATTGCTGGTGGTTGGTCGGAAGTTTCAAAAATTACACGTTCGTGAGTTGGTTCACCAGGATTTATCATTCATATATTATACTATAAACTGAGCACTTCATCAATATCTATCAGTCCACGTAAGGCTTTAACGATCCCATCAGTTTGCATAGAAACAGTTCCGTCCGTGATCGCTTGTTTCTGGATCTTTTCAAGTGTGGAGTTAGTGGCAATTAGTTTAGATAGCGCGTCAGTGCCACTGATTGCCTCAAATATACCTATGCGACCATTGTAGCCCGTGCCCTCGCACTGGTCGCAACCTTTAGGGTTGGATTTCCAAAGAGTGTTGATTGACTCCCTGGTGCTTCCCAACTCTTTCGCCGCGTCGCCGCCGCCCAATGAACAGGCCATAGCTTCTTTTTCTAGCCCGTTAATGGTTTGAGCACTGCAGGTAAGTTTACTCAAGACCTCTTTACTCGGACTGTATTTCTGGCGACAACCTACGCAAAGTTTGCGGACGAGTCTTTGACCAATTGCTAAACGCAGGGTGCTGGCTATCAGAAAGGGCTCGACGTTCATTTCTAACAGGCGAGATATACCAGCAGATGCATTGGTGGTATGCATGCCCGCGAAAACGAGATGCCCTTTTTGGGCAGCTTGGGCAACTAACTGGGCCGTCTGATTGTCATGAATTTCGCCGACCATTACAAGGTCGGGGTCATGACGCAGTACCGCTTGGAGTCCGCTACTAAACGTCATGCTAGATTGTGTGTTAACGGGAGTTTGACTGGCACCAGGAATACGGTGTTCGATAGGATCTTCGACGGTAGCAATGCTTATTCCTGGCTTGCTGAGCAGGCTCAACATGCTAAACAGGCTGGTTGACTTACCAGCGCCATTTGGCCCGCATACAATAACGCTTCCATGAGGCTGAGTGATTGCGTTCTGTACTTTATCTAGGCTGATCCCCCAAAGTCCAAGCTCTTCTAGACTTGGAGCAGTAGCAGATTGATTTATGATGTGCATGGCTATGTTTTCTCCGTCCAGAACGGGGAGGGTAGAGACGTGTATGGCGTACAGTTGACCGGCCACGTCCACATTGAAGTGACCATCTTGCGGTACGCGACGCTCTTCTATGATTAGGTTGGCCAGCTTCTTTATTTGAATCGTCAGTGGAGTCAATACGGCACGTGGTAGTTTGTTGATCTCGCGAAGAACACCATCTATTCGGTAGCGTACTAAAACGTAATTCTCTCGGGGCTCAACATGAATATCACTGGCTTGCATTTTAGCGGCATGAGCAAGAAGTACTGTTGTAGTCTGGATGGCTAACGACTCAGCTGATTGCACTCCGTCGTTTGTTTCTTGAGTGTTTGACTCGGCGACCACTCGCGGCAGGTTCCTCGATTCGTGTTGATAATGCTCTAATGCAGATTCAATATCCGTCATGGTGGCAATATGAATAGCTAGGTTACTTCCAAGTTGCTTGTGTAGAAAATCTACTGATGCTGAGTTCCGGGGGTCGGCAACGGCTACTTGCAGTTGTCCGCTGTCGAGACCAAATACAACCGCTTTATGTCGACGGGCAATTCGTTCAGGTAGCCGCTTAAAAATTTCAGGAGGAATGGATTGTGAACTGAGCGATATAAAAGGGATATCAATCTTTTCGGCATAAAGCCTTGTGAGGTCCTGTTCCGAGATAACTCCAGCATCAATAACCAAATCCTGAAGGGGTTTTTTCTCTTCCTGCTCTCGCTTTTTTAATGACTCAAATTGCTCACTGGTTAACAGATCAGCATTTTTAAGAAGTTGAATCACGAGCGTATCGGAAATGCGCATATACTTTTAGTATAAAGCACAAGCATTAAGACGGCGAGAGTCTAGCGGTATTCTTTTCCAGATTTCATTAACTCCCAACGGCTTCGCGGGCAAAGTGTTGGCCAATGCTTCCATGCAACACGGTAGCTCTCGAATTCTTGTGGCTCTACCCAGTGGAGCCATTGTGGTTTATCGGCTGGAATGCGCTCCGGAAAACGAATGCCCTGCAAGTGATCAACTTCATGTTGGGCAATTCTTGCCACAAAGCCTTCCAACTGTAACGATAATTTCTTTCCGTCACGATCAAGACCTTCGAGCGTAACTTTATTGGCTCGTTCAACAATTCCACAGATGTTGCCACACGACCAGCAGCCTTCCCGCCCTTGTTCTGATTCGTCGGAATGGGAGGTTATTTCTGGATTAATAACCACCTGCAGGGTTTGATTCTTGTTGGTGCCATCAGCTGTCAAATCAATGGTAATGATCTGTTTGTTGACGCCCAGCTGTACTGTGGCCAACCCTACCATTTGCCTAGAATCATCCTTGCTGTGTCCCTTACCGGCGGACATTGCCAGCATCTGATCGATAGTTGATTGAACCTCAAGTGATCCTATTTCTGACAATTCAACTGCATCAGCGGCAATATTTAGGATGGGATTTGTTGGTTCAACAAGCTTCATTACAGGGTAGTATAGACCAATTTAAACTACAGCAATTAACAAAGCCGAGTTGTTGGTATACTATCTATGTACCAGCGAGTAGGTGGACCCGGTGGGAAATAAGAAAACATATGTTTTATAAGAAGTTGGAGGGTAACAACTATGGCAGCAAAGAAAGCTAAAGAAGAAAAAGTACAGACACCGATCGAACCAGGTGGCGACGGTAAGTCAAAGGCCCTAGGCCTCGCTCTCGATACTATCGAGAAGCAATTTGGTAAGGGTTCAATTATGAAAATGGGTGATAGTTACACCCAAAAAGTGGAATGTATTCCAACCGGCAGCTTGTCGTTGGATCTTGCCCTAGGTGGCGGTATTCCAAAGGGTCGTGTTATTGAAATTTATGGGCCAGAGTCTTCCGGTAAGACCACGTTAACACTGCACGCTATTGCGCAGGTCCAAAAACAAGGCGGAACAGCAGCATTCATCGATGCTGAGCACGCCCTCGACCCATCTTACGCTAAGCGTATTGGTGTAGATGTCGAAAACCTTTTGCTCTCCCAGCCAGATAACGGTGAGCAAGCTCTAGAGATTGTCGAAACACTCGTCCGATCAAATGCGGTCGATCTGATAGTTGTCGACTCTGTTGCTGCACTTGTTCCACGTGCCGAAATCGAAGGCGATATGGGCGACAGCCACATGGGTCTCCAGGCACGACTCATGAGCCAGGCACTCCGTAAACTTACCGGCGTCATTAGCCGCTCTAAAGGCACCGTCATATTCATTAACCAGATACGTATGAAGATTGGTGTGATGTTCGGCAACCCCGAAACAACCACTGGTGGTAACGCGCTTAAATTCTACGCATCGGTACGTATGGACATTCGTCGTATCGCTCAGATCAAAGCCGGCGAGAACATTATCGGTAACCGAACTCGGGTCAAGGTGGTCAAGAACAAGATTGCACCACCATTCCGTCAGGCCGAATTCGACATTATGTATAACCAAGGTATTTCCCGAAGTGGTGACGTCCTTGATCTTGCTGTCGAGCGAGACATCGTCGAAAAATCTGGCGCCTGGTTTGCATACGGCGAAGGTAAGATCGGCCAAGGCCGTGAAGCTACTAAGAGGTATCTGGAAGAGAATCCAAAGATTCTTGATGAAATCGCAAAGAAGGTTAGTGAGGCAGCAGCCAAGGAGTCGTAATGGGTACACCCGAAACAGGTCCCAGTCCAAAACCATTTGACCCCAGAGATTTTCCAGCGCCACCACTTGAGGAGGGTGAGCTCATAAATAATGGCGTAGTAAGTATCGATCCCCGATTAGATAAAGCTCCTCCGGTCAGCGATCCAAGTGTCATCTCACTCGAGCTGCCGGCAGATGATCCGCTGGCCAAGCAATATCCTGGGCCAACTCCAGGTTTTTCACCATCACGTGAAGCTCGCTTTGAAGAAACCGTAGGAGATAACTAATGACAGCAATATTCCCAAGAGGCTATAGTAATGAGCAGCCACCACAAGAACAGCATCGATTCGGCTGGCGTGACGGAGCTTTTATTGCAAGCATTGCTGTTACGGTAGGATCAATGGTCGCCTTGTTGACGGAGGTTGACGGAGTCGACTCCCACACGCCCACGACTCCCAGAGAGCTTTTAGTAACATTTGTCGAGACAGGAGTGGCCATCGGGGCAGTATTACTGGGTGACAGATTTTCGCGTACTCCTCCAGGTCAATCAGATCAAGAGGAACGTTAATTATGCAAGTATTTGAATCATGGGAATCTCCAGATGGTGCTGCGCGGTTTTGTTTTTCTCATTCAGACGAACAATTTACGACTGGTGTATTGATCTTACAGCCAGGGGCAGAGCTCGCCAGACATAATCGACCCTTGGCACACGAGAATCTTCTTCAAATTACCGGCAAATGTCGAATGACACTTACAGACGAAGATGGTGGAAACGAACAGATTAACGAGCTTGAACCGGGTAGCTCACTTCGGATGGAAAAAGGTCAATGGCATGTTCATGCAAATCCTTACCACGAAGTATCCACAACGTTATTCAAAGCTGAAGGCGATATTACGGCAGTCATGAAGGTCGTCCGTGAAACCATGGTTAAGGTGTAGTCACCGCTGCCGTGAAGATTACCGACATAAAGCAACAGGTTAAGAATCAAGAACGCTATTCTATTTACGTGGATGGTAAGTTTAGTTTTGGGTTGAGTGAGCTGGCGCTGATGAATAGCGGTTTACGAGTTAACCGCGAACTGACAGGCCAGGAACTAGACGAGCTAAAGGACACTGCTCGGAGCGATAAGGCATACAACCAATGCCTTGGGCTCATAGCCCGCCGACCACGTAGTGAGTGGGAGATACGTGAATACCTCAAGCGCAAGGAATACGATCCTGAACTCATTGACCAAATAGTCGCCAGGCTTTACGGTAGCAAATGGTTGGACGATCTGGAATTTGCTCGACGGTGGGTAGAAAACAGGCGACTCCTAAAGGCCACTAGCAAACGTCGTCTTAACCAAGAACTCAAACTTAAGCGGGTGTCGGACGGAGTGATTAAACAAGTTCTCGAAGAAGATGATACCGACGAGGCCGAGGTGCTCAAGCAGCTCGTTGCTCGTAAACGTCAGCAGACCAGGTATCAAGATAAGCAGAAACTTATGGCCTATTTGATGCGCCAGGGATACGATTACGGCCAGGTAAAAATGGCCGTTAACTGGCAGGAAGAGGACTGACGGCTGTAGCGCCGGCGCGGACTCCTTGTAACGGGTCCTTGATGATTATTTTTCGTGGTGTAATTTCGATAATCTGTGTCCGATCAATGCTGAGGTTGCCGCCGGTCAGGTTTTTTATAAGTGTCTGTGTGACATATAGCTTTTTGATAAGCATGCTCTCTGGTTCGGTAGCAAAGTCATTGACTTTACCTACTCGTTTGCCCGATTTGGTCATCACGGGCTTTCCGACTAATTCAAAGTCTAACTCCATGATTTTATGTAAACGGACTAGATCTTCAGGTTCCACCAATACGTCGTGATCGTCTATGACCAAGCCGGCTGGCAGCACATCGCGGATATCTTGATGTACAAGGACAAGTTGGTGTTTTTTCTCGATGCTGTCTACACAGTAAAAAGCCTCGATCTTGAGGTTGTTGGGGTTAATAATTGCCTGATAAGCAGTGGCCACTTGGCCACCCGTCCTTAAGCTCATTACTGGTTGATTCAAAATAGACTTGGTTAGAACAAGCATGCCAACAGTATAGCAAGCTAGGGGCAATAGAAAATCATTTTGTAACTAAGCAGAGTCGGGTGTATAGTCGCAAATATGAAGAGATTAACAGGGGTAATTCTTATGATTTTGGCACTGCTTACGCATCCCGCGCAGGTGCTATTTGCGGCTTCAAATTCACCGCTTTTAATCGTTGCTCTTCAGACTGGCGGCGCCCAAAACGCCCGACAGGAATTCATAATGGTCGCAAATACCACAACCTCAAGCGTCGATCTGTCGACAGTCAAACTGGAATATTTCCCAGCCAGCGCCAAAATATTAGATAAGCCAAGTAGAAGTTTTCAGCTTCAAGGATCTCTGGCGGGCAATCAAACATTTATACTGGCCACTGATGAATATGCCGAGATTCAAGCTCAGCAACGATTCTCCGCGACCCTTGCCGCCGCTGGTGGTCACCTGAAGTTAACCGGGCCAGGATATAGCGATATCGTCGGATGGGGAACGGCGTCTAATGCCATAGGGGATCCAGCATTAGCGCCCGCTGCAGGCGAGACGCTACGCCGACTGCAAAATAATAACGGTCAGTATGTAAGCACAAATAATAACGCCCAAGACTTTACCGTCGGGGAGCCACAAACCGTAGATAGTTCGCTGCCCGATGTTGCTAACCTGAGGCTGAGCGAATTGCTGCCAGATCCGGCAAGCCCCATCCTAGATTCCACGGGTGAGTTTATTGAGATTCAAAATATTGATTCCGAATCTGCAGATCTAAATAAGTATGTGCTAGCTGTAGGAACGTCAACTATAAAAAAGTATACTCTGCCGCCAATTTATATTGAGCCAGGAGGATTTGCGGTATGGTATGCCCCCGATACTAAGCTCACTCTTGCCAATGGGGGCGGTAGGGTACAACTCCTTTCACCAGGAGGCGTAGTGCTAGACAATGTTACATATCCAATAGCCCAAGTTGGTCAAAGTTGGGTGCGTAACGATCTTATCTGGCAGTGGACTATCGAGCCGACACCAGGAAAACTGAATGTCGTTGATACTTTGACGCCCACAACAAAAACTACGGTAGGCTCTAGTTCAAAATCCACTACTAAAAAATCAACCAAACAGACCACTAAATCCAAGGCCAAGAAAGCCGCAGCAAAAGGGCAGGTCAAAAGCGCCAGCACCGACACTTCGGCTATCGTCGGAAATGACAAAGCTGATCAGAAGACACCGCTTCATGGTTCTGTTGTTGCTGGTGTGGGCGGCCTCGCGGTATTATATGGAGTATATGAGTACTGGGATGACCTTAAATCTAAAGTCCAACGATTCCGTCGCAACCGAGAAGATCGGGAAGAGTCTGGGTGAGCGACTGCGCGGTGGGGAAGTTATTGAGCTTATTAGTGATCTTGGCGGAGGCAAAACTACATTTGTACGTGGTCTGGCAGCGGGCATGGGAAGTACCGACAAAGTCGCCAGCCCAACATTCACCGTCAGCAAAGAGTATGTTCACAAGAAACTACGCATGGCGCATTACGATTTCTATAGGTTGAACGACTCAGGGTTAATGCAATTCGAGCTTGCCGAGACTCTGAGCGACCCATCATCCATAACAGTTGTCGAATGGGCTGACATTGTCCACGATGTACTGCCGAAAGAGCGGATAACCATAACTATTAGCAATACGGGCGAGACTGAGCGAAATTTACACATAGTAATACCCGATGCGTTTGCATATTTATGGCCAAAATAATTTGCTACACTGTAGTAAATAATCATAAGTAGAAAGGCCGTCATGGATCCCCAGACTGCACCAACGCCTGATAATACCAATCCTAACCCGGCTGTCCCGCAGCAACCAACGGCTCCTATAGCACCAGTAGCACCAGTTGCAATGCCCTCTGCGCCAATTGCGCCCGCAGCACCTGTTGGCCCTGCGGTCCCGGATCCAAGTGCTATGCCTCCGGGTATGGTCACTCCGGGCGCGGCCCCTAAGCCCGCGCGCAGTAAGAAGCCATTCATTTTTGCCGCAATTGCCGTTGTACTGGTTTTGATTATCGGCTTGGTCGCTTTTCCTGCTATTGCCATGCTGCAGGCTAAGCAGCGGTCAGACGGATTTATGAAAGAAATCACTGCAGGTAATGTGGACGGAGCGCTGAAGTTTGTAAATAACGGCGGTGATGCCGAAGACAAGACATTCCTAAAAAGCGCATCGGACAGCGTCAAAGGCAGTTTTAAATACAAAGAATCAACCAAGAAAGACTCAAAATTTTACGCCCTTTACGATCTAAGTGGCGGTAAATACGTATCTGCCAGAACGGAATTTAGCCAGCAGTCAGGCAAGTGGTACCTAGATGGTTTTGTGTATGACACGCAGCAACTAGCTCTTGTTCCTGCCGCATCAACCGAAGCTAACAAGAAATCGACTACCACCGATTCAAGGCCAGCAGCAAAAGAGACTTCAGCACTTAGCTGCCTTACGCAAGATGATTACAAATGGATAAGCTATGATAAGCAACCGTTTACCGTTACATTTGACGACACCTACAATCCAGAGAAATTTACCTTCAATAAAATAGAAGATATGTTCTTTAAGCCCGACAGCGTAGAGGAAGATTCGATAATCGGTATCTATGATGATTGGATGGATTTTGCTAAGCGCAATGAAAACAAGCAGTGGAAGTTCCGGCTAGAAGGTTCTACGTTTGGTGCCGATAGCGCTACAGCCGCATCAAAGAAACTTGCCAACGACCGTGCTGAGCGCGTTGTTGCCCAGCTCGTAAAGCGTGGCCTACCAAAAGAGCGAATAGTAATTGATCCGCCGCATGACTACAGCGACGAAGAACAGGATGCCCTCAGCGATATCTACAGACGTGTACAGTTGATTGTTGATCCAACTTGTACCGCGGCCAGTGCTAGTACAGGTAACAGATAGCGTATACTGGATGGTATGTTAATCCTCTCGATACGTACCGACAATCCAGTTGCCGAAATAGCTCTGCACGAAGATACAACAGAAGTGGCTAGTATCCACTGGGAAGCACATCGTCAATTAGCAGAGACGCTTCATAGTAAAATCAAACGGGTACTAGAAGGCCAAGAGGTTCTACTAACCGACATACAGGGCATAGTTGTGTACCAAGGCCCCGGTAGCTTTACGGGGTTACGTATTGGCTTAAGTGTTGCAAACGCCTTAGCGGCCAGCTTACCTGCGGCTATCGTTGCAGCAAGTGGCGAGGATTGGCTTGCCGATGGAATCGACGAACTAATGAACGAAGAGGACCGAAAAGTAGTTCTGCCGGAGTACGGTGCCCCGGTGCACATTACTCAACAGAAAAAGTAATTATTCTGACAAAAAGCTTGACTAAGGACCCTAATATGCTTACGCTTTAAGGTAAGGATAACTAAAACCAAAAAAGGAAAAAAATGTTAAAACGAGTAACTTCGGGCTTCAGCGCTCTTGTACTAAGTTTGACGTCACTGTTCGTCTTTGCCCCGGCCATCGCAAGTGCTGCCGTTGACGTTTGTACTTGGAATGGGTCAGTAAGTCTAGTTTGGAGTAATGCAGACAACTGGGATTGTGCTACAGACACAACCTCTGCACCGGGGGCTGGTGACAGCTTAGTTTTTAATAATACAGGCTTACTTCTATCCGCTATGACATTAGATAACGACATAGTTGGGGGTAGTTTTGCTAATATTACTTTCGAAGGTACGGGGTCTAACGGGTTCACGGTGACCGGTAACGCCTTTGCTCTAACAGGTGCAATTAGTATTACAACAGAAAATGGTTATGCAACTTTTACGGCGCCAGTAGCACTATCCGGCGACAAGACGCTCAGTCTCGACGGCTTTAAGACGCTAACTTTTGCAGGTAACTTGACCGGTTCTGGGGCAATAACAAAGACCGGCACAGGGAACTTGTATCTAGAGGGTGATAATTCCGAATATAGCGGAGCGATAACCATTAGTGGCGGTGGTCTTGGCGCTTCGTCTAAGGGGCTCGCTACCAGCGGCGGAACTACAATTGCCAATGGCGCAAACCTTGGGCTAAATGGTTGTGAACCTGCAACATACCTTGGAAATATTACTTTAACTGGCGCAAGTTCACGTCCGAGTGGTGAATATCCTGCAGCAAAGCTCTTTACCTCGAGTGGTCCATGTACCGGTGGCGGCGGTGTGGAAGAATCCTATGGTAACTTCACTGCAAATAACACCACTACAATTTCTGGCAACATTACCTTGGGTAGTGATATTACCTTTAGCTCATATTCAAAAATAACAAAGTTCACAGGTGCTATCAGCGGTAATCACAAAATGGTCATCGAAGCCGGCAACTCGGCGACAATTGTAGTTGAAAGTTCTGCAAACACATCTGGGATGCCTAATGGCACCTATAAATCAGAAACAATTCAGAAGACGTTGACCGACACTTCCACAGCAACTTTGGGAATTTACGGCAATACGGTTGTAACTGTCAATGGTAAGCGTGGCAATACTACAGTCATCGATGGAGGGACGCTCAAAGGATCAGGAACTGTAGGAGACCTAAATGTAGGCACTGGTGCATACCTTGCACCTGGTAATAGTCCTGGGTGTTTATCATCGAGCAACTTATCGATGACAGGAACATATGTCGTCGAAATAGGTGGAACGGCTGCATGTACTGGTTATGATCAGATGAAGGTCACCGGAACTGTCGATCTAACCAACGGACTAATAAGTGCCGCAATTGTAAACAAGTATCAGCCTGTCGCTGGCGCAAAATATACAATCATCGACAACGATGGAGCAGATAAAATAACAGGCACCTTAAAGGATCTTGCCGAAGGTGCAACTTTTAAGACTCCTAGCGGGACAGTTCTGAAGATCAGCTACGTAGGTGGTGACGGTAACGATGTGACGCTAACAGTTGTAAGCGTCGGAACACCAGATACCGGCTTCGGTATGTTGCTAAACAGTCCACTGACTATCTTGGCTGCTGCCACACTTGCTGCGGGTGCAATCCTGATGATGTCTCGTCGACTCGCTCCTGCAACTGCAAAGCGATCTCGTCGATAAAAAACCGCTCAAGTTCCTAACGTTCAATAAAAACAAAAATGTCTACAAAAGAAACAACTAGTAATAACCCCGTCTACGCTGGCCGTTTACGCCAGTTTGGGCGGGGCACGCCATTTATCCATGCACCGGCACAGCGTGCCCAGGCTAGTGTTTCTAAGCCTCAGAAGCGCCGCACAATGTCTACTGCAGCTGCACCATCAAGCCCGCGGCTTGGTCGCTCGCAGGTTTTGCAGCGGAACATTACGGCTGCACCTAAGATTCGGAAGCACAAGGTTCGTAAGCTCGGTGCTCAGAAGATGCTGATGGCAATGGCGACATTTGTTTTCTTGGCAGGATCTGGCGTGGCATTCCTGGGCTTCCGCACTAACAAAGAAGTAAAGGGCCAGGTTAGGGCGGCAGTCACAAAGGTACAGGAGTCCGCCGAAGAGCAGCCAGTTGACGAAGCGGCACCAACCGCTGCCGCAATTCGCAGTTACAACGTTAATCCCTCATTACCTCGATATATCAGAATACCAAAACTCAAGGTCAACGCTCGCGTTCAACGACAAGGTATCGATAAGAGTGGGGCACTTAAGGCGCCAGGCAATGTCCATGATGCTGGGTGGTATGAGAATAGTAGCAAGCCCGGGGAGGCTGGCGCAGTATTATTGGATGGTCACGTTGCTGGTCCGACCACCAGGGGCGTTTTCTACGCAGTTACCAAATTAGCTGTCGGAGATGTTATGGAAATAGAAAGGGGCGACGGCAAGAAATTTAGTTATAAAGTCACTAAGACTAAGACGGTAAAAGTTGGAAGTGTTGATATGTCTGATATGTTGCTTTCCGATGTCGCTGGCAAGCCCGGACTAAATCTCATAACCTGCACTGGAACATACGACACAAAGAGCGGTGAATACGACAGTCGAGCCATGGTCTTTGCCGTTCAGATATAGCTGTTCGTGGTATTCTATTTGTAGGATAGTTCGCATTTGAGAGCAGCAATCCGTGTGCATTCTGTGCACCGTAAGATTTAATTGAAACCGCAGTTCTACTAGAGCTAAAGAAGTGATAGTGATGCTCCTAGAGCTGCTTATGATAGAAAGGAACGCTATGGATCCGATAACCATAATTTTAGCTGTGGTTAGTCTTGGTGTTGGCTTTGGAGCTAGCACAACAATTACCAAACGTAAGATGGGGACTGCCCAGGACGCTGTAGATAAGGAACTAAAAAAGGCAAAAAAGGAAGCCGAGCGACAGATATCGGAAGCTCGTGAAAAGGCTGCTAAGCTTGCCGAAGAGGCACGACGTGACGAGCAATCCCGAAGACGTGAAGTTAAGGAAATCGAACAGCGATTACTTGAGCGTCAAGAATCACTCGATAAAAAGCTTGATCAACTAGACAAGCGAAACGAAAATCTGCGCAAAGGCGAAGATGAACTTGAAGATCTAAAGGATGAGATTCGTGAGATTCGCAAGAAACAGCAAGAAAAACTCGAGAAAGTCGCCAAGCTCACCAAAGAAGATGCTGCCGACAAGCTGATGAAGATGACCGAGCGCGACATCAAGAACGACCTCAAAGGTTTGGTGGTTAAATTGCAGGGCGAAGCCAAAGATACCGCCGAAGAACAAGCTGCCCTAATTATTACCTCTGCTATGGAACGTATGGCTAGCGAAGTTACAGCTGAAAGAACTGTAACGGCGCTCAAACTAACTGATGACGAAATGAAGGGTCGCATCATCGGTAAAGAAGGCCGAAATATTCAGGCAATTCAGCGGGCCACGGGTGTAGACATTATGGTGGATGACACCCCGGGCATGGTTATTCTAAGCTCATTCGATCCGATCCGACGTGAAGTAGCTCGCCAGACTATGGAAATGCTCATGAAGGACGGACGTATTCATCCAGGGCGCATCGAAGAAGTTGTCGATAAAGCGCAGAAGTTGGTCCTGAAAGATGTTGTCCGTGCTGGCGAAGACGCCGCCCGTGAAGTTGGCGTTATCGGAATACCTAAAGACATCCTGCAGCTACTCGGCGAACTCAAATTCCGTACCAGCTTTGGACAGAACGTATTAAAGCATTCCACTGAAATGGCACACATTGCTGGAATGATTGCCGAAGAGGTAGGTGCCGATGTTAGGATTACTAAATATGCAGCACTTGTACATGATCTAGGTAAGGCGCTAACCCACAAGATGGAAGGCAAGCATCACCATATAAGTGGTGAAATGCTCCGTAAGTACGGCGCCCCAGAAGAGGTAGCTTTGGCCGCCGAGCAGCATCATGACGATGTCGAAGCAACCAGTGTAGAAGCAATCATTGTGCGTGTGGTAGACGCCATCAGCGCTTCTCGACCAGGTGCCAGGAACATCAGTGCCGAGAACTTTGGTGAGCGTATGCGTGAACTAGAAAACGTTGCAAACAGTTTTGAGGGAATCGATAAATCATACGCTATCTCTGCTGGACGCGAGGTTCGTGTATTTGTTCGACCACAATCAGTAGACGATCTTACCGCCATCAAACTGGCCCGCGATATTGCTACTAAGATCGAAAGCACTATGCAGTATCCAGGAACCATTAAGGTTAATGTAATCCGCGAGACTCGAGCTATCGAGTTCGCTAAGTAATTATGGCGCTTACTATCCCACCTAAAGAGAACCGCACTCAACAAGCGCTGTTGGCCGTTGTCGTCCTGCTGATCGTATCTGCGTTAGTGGCTATCTTCGCCAAGCTAGTAATTGGGTTGATTATCTTCTTGCTTGGCGTAGTTGCCGGTATTGGCGCAAAAGTAACCATGGACAATCCCCTCGACAAAGAGTAGGAGATAGGCTCGGCCTATGAAGGATGAAATCGAAGTAAAGTTTCTGGACATAGATATTGAAGATGTTCGAGATCGCCTAACTAAAGCCGGTGCTCGTATTGATAAGCCTATGCGGCTTATGAAACGGGTGGTCTTTGACTACCCCGATCAGCATCTACTGCGGGAGCAGGATTCGTGGGTGCGCGTCCGAGACGAAGGAGATGTCGTTAAGCTCACCTTTAAAAAGGTAATAGAAAAAGAGTTTGGCGGAGCAACAGAAATCGAAGTTGAGGTTAGCTCGTACGATGATACAATCGCCATCTTTAAAAATATTGGTATGTTCGCCTTTTCTGACCAAGAAAATTACCGAGAGAGCTGGATGCTTGGTGAAGTGGAAATTGTCATCGACGAATGGCCTTGGCTTAATCCGTACATAGAAATAGAAGGACCCTCCAAGGAAGCCGTCCAGGAGGTTGCAAGGCGGCTTGGCTTCGACTGGGATACCGCCGTGTTTGGCAGTATCTCTCGGGTCTACAGGCATCAGTACCCCGATATAACCGCACAAGAGAATATATCGAGTATTCGTGAGATAAAGTTTAGTGCTGATCCACCGGACTGGTTCGATAAGACAAAGCGGCAGAAGTAGTTTAGCTTGTCAGCGCTTATGGTTACTTGGTACACTTTAGGTAAATGATTCACAATATATTCCTTCGAGTTAGACTGAGCTATTACTTTGTAATTTTTTTTGTACTGTACGCCACATTGGCATTGGTTTTGCCACGCTACAAATTCGAAAGTGGAGCCTTAACGCTCTTCTCGGTTAACTCATTCCTTTATGGATTCTACATCTCCCCAATTCTGGCCGCCCAAAAGGCGCGTGTTGAGGAACTGCATAAGATTGTTCGTTCCGAAGCAAACGCAGTGTTTGCAATGGTTCTTCATACTAAAGACTTACCAAAGGATCAGCGAACCGAACTTCAGGATATGTTCACGCATTATGCCCAGGGCAACATTCGTGGTCACCAGCGTTTTGCAGAGACCACATACGAGCGATTAATTTCATACTGCCTCGACTATAAAGGCAAGGACAAAGAGACTATCAATAAATTGCTCGAAAAGCTCGTCGCTAATCAGCAGAACCGTACTATGCTCAATATGCAGCTCAAGAATGTGGTGTTCTCTAATGAGTGGATGATCATCTTTATGCTGTTCTCGATCACGCTTTCGTTCATTTTACTCCTCGATACTGGCGATAATCTTGTCCTGCGATTTGTAGCGGCACTCTTGTGCACCGGCCTGACAATGCTACTGATGATCTTGGCTAAACTCAGCACTTTGACCCACAAAAAAGCTAAGGAGATCTGGGTACCGTTCCAGAAACTTCTTACCAGCCGATTTTACCGAATAGATTAACAGAGGTATACTGGTCTGCATATTTCTATGCAGTACCCCGAAGACCTTGGCAACCCAAGCCCACCACTTTTCATAACAGACATCTTTGGATCAGATGATGTAATGGCGGTTGAGCACGAACGATTCAACGCTGCCTATAAAGGCATCGGCGAGGCCCTGGGTCGTCTATGTGTATCCGCTCCCGACTATTCCACATTACACTCTGTGCCACGGGCAGAGGGAATTAGACGCGTTTTTATTCGTCCATCACTGCGCTTTCCTTGGATGCCGCATATTACGTATAACCAGCAGACATCTGTGGTCGGTACCCAAAAGCTAGAGCGGTTGGACATCATAGACTACATAGTGGACGTACCGGATTTGGCGCTGACACGCGTTGCCACTGAACGCTGGCGAGTAGCCAACAATACGTGGCCAGCAGATGACCCTCATTCCGGCTATGCCATGGGTGTCTGGACAGATAGTTTTGGTAATCAAGAACTGTGGCTTCACCCTGGCCATAAGTTCAATATGGAGCCGCCAATACCAAGAGGGCTGGACGACAACCCAGCAGAGAAGATTCAGCGAGGGCTTCGTAGGGCCACCGGACGCCGTCCAAAGCGTCACGTAACTCCCTTATTAAGACTTATGGAACAGGCTGACGCTGCCATGGAGTTGTACGGCATTCTGGCAGAACTTGGCCCTGTTACGCATGATGATGATATAAAATTACCAAGAAGGCCGGAATAAGGCTGTACGTACCGAAGTAAAACAGGTATAATACGCAGGTTATTCACCATATCGGGGTGTGGCGCAGTTGATAGCGCGCTCGGTTTGGGACCGAGAGGTCGAAGGTTTGAGTCCTTTCACCCCGACCAACTAAAATGAGTCTCCACTGGAGGCTCTTTTTAGTTGGGACTACTTGATAGTAAATATTACGACATAAAGCTTTAGCGTAAACCAAAATATGATGTAGAATACAGTCATAAACTTAATAAGTGGTGGGCGACAAGAGGGTACAATGAAAAAACTAGCAACAGCAGTAATCACGGCGTTTTATTCGCTTTCCACATTCCTAGGATTAACGGCAATGATCCCAGTAACAGTTCATGCGGCAGATGCAAAGCCAGCGCCTGCTAAAACTCAGACCGCAGCAAAGCCAGTAGTCTACAACTACGTCGCTCAAAAGAACGATTCTTTCAGTAAGCTTGCTCGTAAGGCGGCTCAAACATACAGCGTTAAGAACAAAATTAAACTCAGTAATGCAAAGGTCCTCGCGGCAGAGACATGGCTCACTCAAGATGCTGGTTCACCACGGCTTGCAGTGGGTCAGAAAGTCGCTATGCCTGAATCAACAGTCAAGGCCGCAGTCGACAAGGCAGTCAAGTTAAGCGCTGCTAAAGAGGCAGCCTGGAACGCATACACTGCAGGCGTAAACTTCAACACCAACGCCGTCGGTCAATCCAAGTAACTTAAGTTAAGGAGCACACTATGGCTCTGATACGTAAAACAATCGAAGCCTGCTGGTTTGGCGAGACAAAATTGTCTCGCCGAGCTGCGGCCGCCGCCTACCGAGGCGGGCAGTACATGTTATCAAATATCGTTCGGGCTGAGCTACTACCCGGTACTGGGCCGGATCAATCAAATGGGCCAGTTATCCTTCGGAGGATTTCTGTGTTCGATACAGAACGCACAGTAGGTGATTATATCGCCATGGGTAGAAGTGCCGAATTACTATCGCCTGAGACATTCGATAATCCTGGAGAAATTGTTGACGAACTTAATACGCCAGAAGCTCGGCATCATATTGAGGACGTAGAGACGATCGCAACAGGCATACGTGTAGTTGCCGCAGCCGCTTTGGCGATAACCTATATGCGACACCGCGCAAGTGTTGCTTAAGCTTACTAGGGGTGTACAATAACAATTATGATTGAACTCGCGGTCGCCATTGGTCCGCTCGCTATACTTTTATTTGCTTCGGAAGCTCTATGGCGTGCAAAATTGCTACGGGGTGAAGCGGCTCGAAAAATGCTGCACATTATAATTGGTAGCTATGTAGCGAGCTGGCCGTACTTCATAAGCTTTAGGCAGATCCAACTTATCGCCCTGGCGATGCTTATCGGAGTGGCGATCTCTCACAAGTTCGGCATCTTCCATGCCATTAATGACGTAAAGCGTAAGACCTGGGGGGATCTTTTGTATGCTGCAGGTGTTGGGTTTACGGCTCTGCTTACATCAACGCCATGGGTCTTTGCTCTTGCAATACTTCATATGAGCGTTGCCGATGGACTAGCTGGACTGGCCGGCAGCTGCTATGGCAAGAAGTCGGAGTATAAAGTTTTTGGCAATAAGAAGAGTGCAGTTGGAAGCCTGGTTTTTATTATGTCTTCATTGCTTTTGCTGGTTATCTTTGCCGATGGACACCCTAATATCTCGCCGGCAGTGTTACTGATCTTGCCGCCCGTTTTGGCTGCCGTAGAGAACTTGGGAATAAGAGGTACTGATAATATCTTTATCCCTGTACTTCTGACGTTGTTCTTTAGATAGACCATCTAGACAATACATCGAGAACATTATAAAATAGACGTTCAATGTTTAGCTTTCGAAAAAGCCGATTTCCAGCAGGTGAGTATGTCTCCCATCCCACACCTAATTCTTTGGTGCGAAATTTAACTGAGCTCGCCGATATGATGGCGGCCAACGAAACATACATGGAGCGTTGCACTATGCAGGGCAATGAGTATGAGCCCGGAGTGGGTATGCAAGGCGATGCCACTAACGTCTCAATTAGATTTGCTAGGGCCGTAGCAAGCGGTCTGGAGTCGTCGCGTAAGTTAGCTCAAACGGCCATGCAGCGAAGAGTAAGGAACGTTTATTTCTTATTTGGCAGCGAAGTTACAGCCGAGAACTATTTGGGCTGGCATACCGATATCATTCTGGATAATTCTAACGGATCAGACGTATATAGAATTAAGCGGATAAATTCGCCCCGTGGCGTATTTGTTGCAAGGGCGGCAGGCACGCAGGTGATGACCAAGGAGGTCGTAATTCCTGGAAGGATATTGGAGCAGGTTCCTGTGGCAATAGAGCCACAGGTCTACGAACGATTTAGGTCCGGCAAGGAACTCGACGACTATATAGCGGGAGCAGTATTTAGTTCGACGGCTCCTCTGGTGGATGCTAACGGTAGCCTTATCATCTGCCCCGACCAATACATAAATCCGAGCGGTATCTATACCTTGCCGGAGGATACCATTAATACGCTATCAGTTGATATGCTCCATCGGATTAACCCAGATTCTGTTGGTAATGACCGAAAAGTGTTAGCTCTTTTTTCGTAAGCCAGGCTCTCGCCATTCACTGTGAGCGCGGAGGGCGTAGATGATCACCACAACATCAACCAGTTCTTGGATAGCCGCGCCGGCGATTGGGGGGAATTTACCAGTAGCAAAGATGAACATCAGAATTACGCTTAGGAAGATTCCGGTTAGGATGGCCTGCTTTGCTATCCGAATGGTCCGCTTAGCAATACCAACGCCTACTGCCACTTGATTCAGATTATCGAGCATAATTACCACATCAGCAGATTCGCTTGCTGCCGTGGAGCCACGGGCTCCTAGGGCTATACCTACGTCGGCAGCGGTTAGTGCTGGCGCATCGTTTACACCGTCGCCCACAAAACCAATTGGACGGTGCTGAATGGCTTCTAGCGCTAGCAACTTGTCGGATGGTAATGCATCGGCGGTTATGTCGGTGATACCAAGCTTCTTGCCGATGGCTTTGGCGGTAGCAGTATTATCTCCGGTAACCATCAGGAAATGCTTGAGTCCAAGTGCCTTAAGCTTTTTAAGTGTTGTGGCGGCATCGGGGCGAAGTTCGTCCTGGAAGGTGATGATTCCGGCCAATGAGCCGTCAATTGCTACGTATGCAGCCGTAGAGGGTTGTTGCTTCTCGACTTTAGTAGGGATACTAACGGACGATTCAGTTAACAGTCGTTCTTTGCCGACTAGTACGGCTTTACCACCGACCACTGATTTTAGCCCCCGTCCTGGAACTTCTGTAATCTGTTTGGCCTTTGGTAGCTTGAGCTTAAGCTTCTCGGCTTCTGCGACGATTGCACTAGCCAGGATGTGGCTAGAGCCTTGCTCGACACTGGCTGCATACTGCAACACATCATTTTTCTTGAATGACCCAAAAGTGGTGACTGATTTGACGACTGGTTGCCCCATAGTCAAGGTGCCTGTTTTGTCGAAGGCAAGTGTCTTCATTCCGGCCAACTGCTCGAGCGCTCCACCGTTCTTTATGATAATTCCATGCTTGGCTGCCCGGCTCATTCCCGAAACTAATGCAATTGGCGCGCCTAGAATTAGGGGGCATGGTGTTGCTACTACTAAAACCTGCAAGAATCGAAGGCTATCTCCGCTAATCGCCCAGGCTCCGATCGCAATGGTAAAAGCTAGTAGCGTGAATGGTACAGCGTATCGGTCTGCCATACGGACAAACGGAGCTTTGCTATTTTGAGCGGCTTTGACCAACTCGACGATCTGATTGTACTGGCTATCTTGAGCAGAATGCAGTGCCTTGGCGATAATTACGCCGCTGGTATTAACCGCGCCACTCATTAGGCTTTGACCAACTGTCTTGGCTACTGGCAAGCTTTCGCCAGTTAGACTTGATTCATCAAAGTCGCTGGTTCCTTCTAGGATGACGGCATCAACCGGCACCATCTCGCCGGCTTTTATAATTATCTTGTCGCCAACAACAACTTTGCCGACAACAACGTCAACTTCTTTTTTGCCTTTAAGAACATGCGCTTTTCGTGGTGCCCGATCTAGTAATGCGCTGAGCTCGGCTTGAGCACGAGTTTCGGCGTAATCTTCTAGTGCTTCGCCACCCGTCAACATAAAGACAATGATAATTGCTGTCCAATACTCGCGGAATAATACGGAGCTAATAATCGCCGTGGCGGCAAGAACGTCTACGCCGTAAGTACCGACACGTAAGTCCTGAACCATTCCCCATACAAGAGGTACGACATTAATAAGTGCACTGGCAGCGAGTACTATGTTGGCTGCATCTTTGTATCCTGCTAGATGCAGCCCGGACGCTAAAGCGACACTTAATAATACAAAGCCAAATTGTTTGTACTGGGTAAAAAACGTTCTGATATTTCTGACAAATTTTCTCAAAGTAAATCTCCTCTTTATACTAATTATAACAGAGAAGGATACGGATGAGTGATGTGATTATTGAGGGAGCTGATTTTTGGCGTTGTCTATTGCAGCTTGGGCGTCGGCGGGGTTAACCTGGCCATCACCATTTACGTCTGCAGCACCGGTAACGGTTTCCTGAATGTTCTGAGCGGCGGCTGGAACATCGGTGGTTGTTATCTGGCCATCACCATTGGCGTCAGCGATGTTGCCAAGTGCTGCTGGAGCATCTTGAGCGATATCACCAATGTTCTGTGCGGCAGTACTCAAATCTGCCGCGTTGATTTGGCCATCACCATTAGCGTCTACGGCCGACGCACCCTTACTGAATAGCCCTTTAAGTGTGTCTAATAATCCCATAGTTGTTACCCTCGTTTATGTATTTCATTGGTAATTATACGCTAATACGTGTCTATAAAAAATCGCCGGTAGCGAACTACCGGCGACCGATCAAAATCTCCTATGACTTAATTGTTACTTTCTGGCGAATCCATTGATCCATGACGACCTTCGGGTCTGCCAGGACCTCCGTGTCCATGTCCACCGCCGAATATAAAGCGGGCATACTTTTCATCGATCTTGTTGTCGCTAAGCCATGTCTTGATGGCATCACGCTCTTTATCCATGGTAGCTTTACGTTCTTCATCGGTTTTGTCCTTCATCGCATCACGATTGGCTTGGCGAGTAGTTTGAAGTTCCTTGGCTTTAGCGGTCAGTTTGTCAGCTTGTTCTTGAGTTAGCTTTCCATCTTTCACGAGCTCCGCAAGTTTATCTACTGTTTTCTGCTGACGCTCGGCGTCACGGGTTGCTTTTTCTTCGTCAAAAACTTTCTGAACATCCGCCTTGTTGAGGCCAAATTTGGATACCAATTTATCTACTATAGATGACTGTCCGGAAGTGTCAGTATTGTTTGTCGCAGCAGCGGCAATCCCAACACTAGCTATCGATGCGGCACCGACCGATATGACAGCTCCACCTACTAACAATGAATTTTTCAATGCACGTCTGATATTTTCCTCCTCTTCTCGTTATGTATGATATTTCTGCTGGGCATCCCCATACTCTGTATGGATTGTGGCGATGCTTCACTCAGCTGGTCACTACTACTAGTAAGTAGCTATTCAATAGTATCGATTAGTAATGAAGAAATGCTGAAGGCAAGGTG
>JACCDG010752963.1_pt1 | contig 25399 bp, 18 predicted proteins | sample 7442471 | NCBI WGS metagenome assembly JACCDG01 (sample SAMN15323444, study PRJNA562643) | freshwater metagenome | isolation source: river surface water | place: USA:Blue River Watershed | collected 2017-08-17 | reverse complement strand
TTCTTCATGGGAGAGGTCATTTCCAAGATTGAGTTGAGTGCCTTTGCTTGCCGTGACCGTGGACCCGCCCGCGATCTCAAAGGTTCCCACGAAGGAGGCAACCCCCGCGTAATCCGCCAACCATTACGGTTTCATTCAGCGACGTAGGTTGTCCCCGCGTTTCCATCGGACTCACGGCGGCAAGGGCTGGGGGGCGGCTCTACGTCGATGCCACTTACGGACTCTTGCCTCAGGCATGGTGGACGCTACTGGACTCGAACCAGTGACCCCGTGCGTGTGAAGCACGTGCTCTAACCAACTGAGCTAAGCGTCCCAGGCAGAGGCGGGAACGTGAAGCAGGCCGCCGGGCGATGCAACTCTGATTTAGCCGGGAATGCCGCGCCTCGGCTCGCGCCGTCCGGCTCACTTCGGCATCCCACGGGACTCTGGTCGCTCTCCTCTGCTCAGCTTCACCACAGGACTCCAGCCGCCCTCCTCACTTCCGCGTCGCGACTGGGCGGCGGCGGCGGGGAAAAAGGGTGCGGCAAATCTCGCAGACCGTGCCGTCGCAGCCGTGCGCCGTGCAGTGCTCGCGGCCATAGAAGATGATGCGCAGGTGCAGGGCGTTCCAATGCTCCCGCGGGAAGAGGGTCTTCAGGTCCTTCTCCGTCTGGGCCACGCTACGGCCATTCGTCAGCTTCCAGCGCTGCGCAAGGCGGTGGATGTGAGTGTCTACCGGGAACGCCGGCACGCCGAAGGCCTGCGCCATCACCACCGACGCGGTCTTGTGGCCCACCCCGGGCAGGGTCTCCAACTCCGCGAAGGTCCGGGGGACTTGGCCACCGTGACGCTCCAGGAGGATCTCCGAGAGGCCCCGGATCGCTTCCGCCTTCCGGGGCGCCAAGCCGCACGGGCGCACGATCGCATCAATCTCCGCCACGCTGAGCTTCACCATCTGCGCCGGAGTCGAGGCGAGGCGAAACAACGCGGGGGTCGTCAGGTTCACGCGTTTGTCCGTGCACTGCGCCGAGAGCAGGACCGCGATCAGCAGGGTATAGGGATCCGTGTGATCCAGCGGCACCGGGGTTCGGGGGTAGAGCTCCGCCAGCCGGCGGTCGATGTACGCCGCACGGTCCACCCGACGCGAAAAGTCCAGGGAAGCCGGGGATGCCGCCATCCCCCGGAAGAAGCCGCTCCACGCCGCCAATGACAAGGGCAGAAGCCATCGGCCTCTCGATGGACTGGACGACCGCCAGGTCAGCAACTTGCTCCGAAAACCAGAACCCGGTTGCGCACCCTCCCGGCCCCACTACCTTCTCCGTCAACGAGCTATGTCGACCGCCGCTGCCTCCGCCGCCACGTCCGCCGCCTCCACCGGGCCCCGCCTCGAGGATCTCCTCGCCCCCAGCGATGCCTTCGCCCGTCGGCACCACGGCGACGACGCCGATGTCACGCCGCTCCTCGCCGCCCTCGGGCAACCCAGCCTCGACGCGTTGATCGACGCCACGGTCCCGCCCGCCATTCGTCTACCGCGGCCACTCGATCTCCCGGATCCTCTCGCGGAATCCGCCGCGCTCGCCGAGCTCCGCGGCATCGCCGGGCTCAATCAGGTCTTCCGGAGCTACATCGGCCAGGGCTACTTTGACACGGTCACCCCGCCCGTCATCCAGCGCGCCATCCTCGAGAACCCGGGCTGGTACACCGCCTACACGCCGTACCAAGCGGAGATTTCACAAGGGCGCATGGAGGCGCTGCTCAACTTCCAGACGGCGGTCATCGAGCTGACCGGTCTCGAAATCGCCAACGCCTCCCTCCTCGACGAATCCACCGCGGCCGCGGAGGCCATGACGCTCGCGCTGCGATCGGTCACCGGCGCGGGTCGCCGCCGGTTCTTTGTGTCGTCCCGCTGCCACCCGCAGACCATCGACGTGGTGGTCACGCGCGCTCAACCGCTCGGGATCGAAGTGGTGCTGGGCGACGCCGCTACCGCCACGTTCGACGAGACGTATTTCGGAGCGCTCGTGCAGTACCCGGATACCTTCGGCGCGATCCATCGCTTCGACGAGGTCGCCGAGCGCATCCACGCGGCGGGCGGTCTGCTCGTCGTCGCCACGGATCTCCTCGCGCTCACGCTGCTGCGTCCCCCGGGGGAATTCGGGGCGGACGTGGCAGTCGGCTCCGCGCAGCGCTTCGGCGTGCCGCTCGGCTTCGGAGGACCGCATGCGGGCTTCATGGCCACGCGCGACGTCTACAAGCGCCAGATGCCGGGCCGCCTGATCGGCGTCTCCCGGGATGCCCAAGGCGGACCGGCGCTGCGCATGGCGCTCGGCACGCGCGAGCAACACATCCGCCGCGACAAGGCCACCTCCAACATCTGCACCGCCCAGGTGCTGCTCGCCGTGATGGCTTCGATGTACGCCGTCTTCCACGGGCCCGAGGGCCTGCGGCGCATGGCGCGGCGGATCAAGTTCCTGACCGAGTGGCTCGCGGCCGGACTCCGTTCTGCGGGGGCAAAAGTAGACGACAGCGGTCCATTCTTCGACACGATCGTGGTTCGCGGCATCGCCGCGACGCGGGTGCACGCGGCTGCCCATGCGCGCCGGATCAACCTGCGTGTGATCGCGGACGATGCGGTGGGAATCTCGCTCGACGAAGCCACCACGCGTGACGACATCGAGGTCCTGCTGGGCCTCTTCCGCGAATCCGCCGCCCTGCCTGATCCGTCCGCGATCCGCCACGCCTTCCCGGAGGCGCACGCGCGGCGCGGGGATTTCCTGCAGCACGCCGTCTTCCAGCGTTACCACACCGAGCACGAGATGCTCCGCTACATCAAGCGACTCGAGGCGAAGGACCTTTCGCTGTGCCACTCGATGATCGCGCTCGGCTCGTGCACGATGAAGCTCAACGCCGCCAGCGAAATGTTCCCGGTGACGTGGGCAGAATTCGGTCGGATTCACCCGCTCGCACCCGCGGAGCAGACCCGCGGTTACGCGCGGCTCTTCCGCGACCTCGAGCGCTGGCTGGCGGAAATCACCGGCTTCGCCGCCGTCTCACTGCAGCCCAACGCGGGTTCGCAGGGGGAATTCGCGGGGCTGCTCGCGATCCGCGATTACCACCTTTCCCGCGGCGACGCGCACCGCACGGTTTGCTTGATCCCCACCAGCGCCCACGGCACCAACCCGGCCAGCGCGGTGATGTGTGGGATGTCGGTCGTGCCGGTCGCCTGCGATGGCGATGGCAACATTGACCTCGTCGACCTGCGGACGAAGGCCGACCAACACGCCGCGAACCTCGCCGCGCTGATGGTCACCTACCCGTCGACCCACGGCGTGTTCGAGGCGTCGATCCGCGACATCTGCGCCCTCATCCACGAGCGGGGCGGGCAGGTGTACATGGACGGCGCGAACATGAACGCGCAGGTCGGCCTGACCTCCCCCGGTTTCATCGGGGCGGATGTCTGCCACCTGAACCTTCACAAGACCTTCTGCATCCCGCACGGCGGCGGCGGTCCCGGCATGGGGCCGATCGGCGTCGCCGCCCACCTCGCCCCCTTCCTGCCCGGCACGCCGGGCGCGCGGCCCGAGCAGACCCCGGGCAACCGCGCCGTCTCGGCCGCGAACCACGGCTCGGCGTCGATCCTCGTGATTTCCTGGATGTACATCCGGATGATGGGCTCGATCGGCGTGACTGAAGCAACCAAGCGCGCGATCCTCAACGCGAACTACATCGCTCGGCGCCTCGATCCCTACTTCCCCGTGTTGTACAAGGGCGCCGCCGGCTGGGTGGCGCACGAGTGCATCATCGATCTTCGCTCCTGGAAGAAGTCCGGTATCGAGGTGGAGGACGTCGCGAAGCGTATGATGGATTACGGCTACCACGCCCCGACCATGAGCTGGCCGGTCGCCGGGACGCTGATGATCGAGCCGACGGAAAGCGAATCGCGGGCCGAACTCGATCGGTTCTGCGATACGATGATTTCGATTCACGGGGAAATCGCCCGCATCGCGTCGGGTGAGCTCGATCGCGCCAACAACCCGCTGAAGCACGCGCCGCACACCGCCTCAGTGGTGCTGTCGGATACGTGGGACCGACCCTACTCGCGGGAATTGGCGGCCTTCCCGACCGCATCCGTGCGCCAAGCCAAATTCTGGCCCAGCGTGGGACGCGTCGATAACGTGTACGGCGACCGTCACCTTGTCTGCTCCTGCGTAGGCATGGAAGCGTTCGCCGACGCGACACCGGCCGCGAAGGCTCCATGACGTCCGTCGCTCTCCCGCCCCGAACTCCGCCGCCGTCAGGCGAGCGCCACGCGACGCACGGCGGCTCGGGCGGCTCGGGCGCGACTCGCGGCGCCTGCCCGGAGGAGCGCGTTGCTCGTGTTCGCACGCCCGATCACCGCGCATGGCGCGGCTTGGCCGGGTTGGCGCTGCTCGCGCTCGGGAGCTTCGCGGCCCCATTGCTCCAAGCCGCCGACGAGATCAAGGGACCGGCCCCCGTCTCGGTGTCGGCCGCCAACTACCGGACGACCGAGCGCGGCAAACTCCTCGAAAGCGTCGCGACACGCAATCAGGTCAATCCGGCGGCGCCGACCGCGAGCGCCCTCGCGCAGCCCCAGCTCTTCGTCTTCCTGCCCGGGGAAATCTATGCCGCGGACGTGACCTACGAGGACCTCTGCCGCCTGCTCACGCCGGCGCTGGCCAGCCGGGGTTACCAGAACGCGGCGGACGAGCAAGGGCTCATCCGCGAGCCCGGCAGCGTGCAACTCGTGCTCCGTGTCCACTACGGCACGCGCCCGTGGCGCAATCCCACCGTGCGGACCGAGCAGCTCACGTGGCGCGATGGACTCGAACCGAAGCCCCAAGGCCGCGGCCTGCATACCTTGGGCGGCGATGTGCTCTGGGACAGCCGAGCCGGGGGCAATGATGACGCCCTCTCCGCCGCCCGGGAAAATCAGTCCAGCGGATCGATCTTCGGCAAGGCCTCGGCGGGCGGTCGAGGCGGCGGCGGCGATTCACCCTCCTCACTCGCGGGCGGAACCAATCCCGCCCTGCTCGGACAAACCGGGAGCGGGCCGCTGAGCCTGACCGAGTACGAGCTAACGCGGGACTTCCACCTCATCGTGGTCGATGCGTTCGACTACGCGGAACTCAAGTCCCAAGGGAAAGCCGCCCGGCGACTCTGGACAACCTTTGTGGCGGCGCCCAAGGATCGCGCCCAGCCCTTCTCCGCCGTGGCCAAGATGCTCGTCCGCAACGCGACCCCGTTCTTCGGCGAAACCAGCCGCGGCCTGCAGGTCTACACCGACGCGCGCGCCGAAGTGACCATCGGCGAAGCGGTTGTCGTCCCGGAGTGATCTCAGCTCACTCGCGTCGCTGATGAGGCGCGGCGGGATCGTTCGCCTCGGTGCGATACGCGAACGGCTCGTCGGTCCCGGGCCATGCCCGCGCGCGTCTCGCGTCACGCTTGCGCGTGACGCAGGACGGACTGCGCCACGCGCGGAAGCGGAATAGGACGCGAGCCCACGCGAGCGAATGTTTACTCGTCCGACTTGGCCGGCAACTGGAGCACCTCGGTCGGCCCGATCTTGACGTCGACCTTGGCCAGCACGTGCCGTTTGAGGAACTCGTCGACGCGCGTGTAGAACGCGATCGCGTTCTCCTCCTTGCGGAAACCGTGGCCCTCGCCGGATTCGATCAGGAACTCGAATTCCTTTCCGTGCTTGGACATCGCGGCGCGCATGTCATCGCCGTGCTCGCGCGTGACGCGCGGGTCGGTCTGGCCGTAGGCCATGATCACCGGGGCTTGGATCTGCTGAGCGAAGTTGACGGGCGAGCGGGCGTACAGCTCATCGGCGTCCTCGTAGTAGTCACCGAGACGGGTCTTGGTCCAGAGCTTGCGATCGTCGCGGGAGCGGCGCTGGGAGGCGATGAGCTTGAGGTCGGTGACCCCGACATAGTTGACGCCGGCGGCGTAGAGTTCGGGGGTGAAGGTCAGTCCGGCCATGGCGGCGTAACCGCCGTAACTGGCGCCGGCGATGACCACGCGGTTCGGATCCGCGAGGCCGGTTTCCACGGCCCACTTCACGGCGTCGGACAAATCGTCCTGCATGGCGCGTCCCCAAGTCCGGTAGCCGCGTTGTTCGAACCACTGCCCGTAGCCGCCGGAGCCGCGGTAGTTGGGCTGGAGAACGGCGAAGCCGCGATTGGCGAAAAGCTGGACCTCGGAATTGTAGCGCAACTCGTCCCGGACCCCGAATGGCCCGCCGTGCGGATTGATGACGAGCGGCAGACCGCGCGGGGTACGGCCAGCCGGGAGGGTGAGCATGGCTTCGATCTCCAGACCATCGCGGGCGCGGTAGCGGATGGCTTTCATCGGTGCGAGCGTTGCGGGATCCAGGTGCGGCCGGATGACGGCGAGCTCCTCGATCTTCTTGTTCTGCTCATCGAACAGGTAATAGACGCCCGGTTCACGGTCCGAGCGGGAGATCACGAGCACCTGCCGTCCGTCGTCGGTGACGAGTTGCTGGGAGTTGACGAGGCCGGGCAAGGCTTGGTCAAGGATGCGCTGGCGGCGCTGGTAGGTCGGGTCCCAGTAGACCTCGGTGACTCGATCCGAGATGTAGCGGGCGCCGACCACCTTGCCCTCGGTTCCGCCGATGATGACCTCGGTGACATCGTAGCGGTCCTCGGGATCGGCGAAGACCGGCTCGGCGCTGCGCTGGCGGGTGACGGTGTCGTACGTGTAGATGGCGAACGTCTTCCGTCCGATATTGGACGTCACGTAGACCGTGCGGTTGTCACCCGCGAAAGCGAGAGGCCGCCAGCTCGGCTCGCCGTCCGCGAAGGTGGCGAGCGTCTTCCAGTCGTCGCCGGCCTTGTCGCGGTAGAGGATCGTCTGTTCGAGGAGGCGACCGGCGATGCCGAAGCGCGCGACATTATTCCAGTCGAGGACCCAACTCCGCACATCGCCCGGGTTGGCGGCGATGACGGTGACCTTGCCGGTCTTGACGTCGAGCCAGACCGGATCGGCGCGATCGCGGTGAGTCTGGTTGGAGAGCGCGAGGACGCGGCGCGGATTCTTGGGGTCGGTGCGGGAGATCTCGATGAAGGCCTTCGTATCATCGAACTTCATGAAATCCTTGCCGTCTCGGTTGATGGCGAAGGGAAGCAGGTCCTCGTCGCCGTCGTCGTCGATGAGCAGCACGAGACGATCATCGTTGGCCCAGCGGTAGGAGGAGATGCCGAAATCCTTGAAGGCGGTGATCAGGTTCTTGGTCTTCGCCTCGCGGTCCATGATGACGAGATTGAGCCGGCGCTCGTGCGGGATGAGGGCCGCGATGTAGCGCCCATTCGGAGAGAATCGCAGTTGGGTGATCGCCGGATTGCGGAAGAAGTGTTCGACGGGGAACTCCGGCGGTGGCGACGACGGCTGGGCGCGGACGGGGATTGTGGTGCCGGCGAGGGCCAGAAGGAGAGCGAAGCCGGTGGTCAGCCGGAGCGGGGCGAAACGGATCTTCATGGGCGTAAAAAAACCCCGCCTGCGCACGGAGCGCAAGGCGGGGAGTGCAAAACCGTGCGGGCCGGAGGAGGCCCGCGACGGGCGCGGCTTAGAAGTCGCGGCTCAGACGCAGATAGACGAAGCGGCCGAGGCCGATCGCACCGTAGGTGCCCTGGTCGTAGCTGGTCGTCTCGTAGCCGTTGAACGGCGGCTCGCGGTCGAACACATTGTTCACGCCGACGGTCATCCGGGTGTCCCAGAAACCGCTGTACGTGAAGCTCGTGTTCACCGTGGCAACCGCCTTCTCGCCCCAGCCCGCGAGGGTGTAGGCGTCGTTATAGTAGGAGCCGATGTAGTTCAGGCGGGCGGCGGCGCTGTAGTTCTTGTAGGCCCAGGCGCTGCCGAACGTGCCATTCCACTTCGGGTTGTTGTAGAGACCGATGTTCTCGAAGTCGGACGGCAGGTCGCCGTTCGCGAGGCGGATGCCGGAGTTCGACTTGATGCTCAGCGTGCGCGTGGCGTTGGCGGTGAACTGGAAGCGGCCGAGGCGCGTGTCGCGGATCTCGTACTTGGCTTCGAAGTCCATGCCCTCGTACCACTGCTTCGCGACGTTGAACGGAACGCGGCGGATGAAGAGGATCGGGCCAGGGTTACCCTGCGTGGTGTCGCGGACGACGGCGCCGGGGAACTGGTCTTCGCGCGCGAGCAGCGTCGTGTCGGACGGGCTCGAGATAACGTCGTTGATCTCGAACATGAAGTAGTCGACGGCGAAGGAGAGACCCTTGACGGCCTTCACATCGAACACCGCGCCGGCGTAGTAGGCGTCAGCCTCTTCCGGCTGCAGCGCCGAGTTGCCGGAGGTGATGATGCGCAGCTGGGTCGGGGCATCCTGCGGACGCTTCGGGTCCTGGCGGACGGTCGAGCTGAAGGCCACGGTCGCGGCGGTGTAGAGACGGCCGAGATCAGGAGCCTTGAAGGACTGCGAGAAGGACGCGCGGAGCAGCACGTCGACCCACTTGGTCTGCGGGAGCTTCCACTTGGCGCCGATCTTGGGCTTCGTGGTGTTGCCGAAGTCGCTGTAGTCCTCGTAGCGGGCCGCCAGCTGGGCTTCGATCGAACGGGTGATCGGGAAGGTGGCTTCCACGTAGCCCGAGAAGATCTCGCGATCACCACGGTACGGGGTGCCGCCACCGGAACCGACGAAGGAGGCGGTGTCCGGAGCCTGATCGATGATGTCCTTGCGGGCCTCAGCACCGGCCGCGATGCCGATGTCGCCGCCCGGCAGCTCGAAGAGATTGCCCGAGACCGTGAAGTCGAACATCTGCGCCTTGGCGGCGTAGACGCTGTTCGAGACGGTGAAGAGACGATTGACGACGTCCTGGTTGTCGGACGGACCGAACGGATTGAGCGCCGTCTGGCGGGTCGTGCCGTTCAGGGCCGCCTGCAGGTCGGCCGCGCGGATCTGATTGCGCGAGACACCATTGACCTCGCCGGAAGCGAGCGAAGCACCGGCTTCCCAGGTCCAGTTATTCGGCAGCGTGCCGCCGATACCGAGCAGGTACGTGGACGCGGTCGACGACGTGTCGAAGCGGCGCGGCTGACCGAAGTTCGTACGGTAGAGGAAGTTCGTGATGTCGAAGCCGAACGGATTGTACGGATTCGTCGCCGGAATGTTCAGCAGGCCGGTCGGGCCGGTGCCGGGGTTCTGGACGCTCTGAATGACCGACGGCGTGAAGCTGTAGTCCGTCTTGTTGTTCGAGTAGATGATCTCGCCGAAGACGTAGAGGCGGTCGTTGATCTCGTGGCGGAGATTCGTGTAAACGCCGTAGTAGTCGTAGGACGGGAACAGCTGGTAGGTCTGGGCGAAGTCGTAGCGGTTCGCGTTCGGGGCCGCGGTGACGCGGGTGAACTGGGACTTGTTCGGATTCGCCGTCGGCTGGCCGCCGCTGAGGACGTAGAGGCCGGATCCGGTGGTGAAGCCCGCCGCGGTCGCCTGAGCGGCCGTGAGGTTCAGGTTCGCCGGCCAGTTCAGGGAGCTGTTCTGGTTGATGCCCTTGGGCGCCGAAGCCGAGTAGTCGGTCGAGCGGGAGCGAGCGTAGTCCTTGATGAAGTTGTCATTCGCGCCGGAGTAGCTGCCGACGAAGACGATCGAGGTCTTGCCGGACTGCGCACCGACGAGGAACGACGCCTGCTTGGTGAACGTGTCGTGGCCCATCGTGTTACCCACGAGGACGTCGGACTGCAGGCCGGAGAAGTTCTTCTTCAGCTTGATGTCCATCACGCCGGTGACGGCGTCCGAACCGTAGATCGCAGAGGCTCCGTCCTTCAGGTAGGAGATCTGGTCGATCGCGGCGATCGGGATGGAATTGAAGTCGAACACCGTCTGGTTGTTCGAATTCGTCAGCGCATAGCCGACGGAACGACGGCCGTTGATCAGGACCAGGAAGCGATTGCTGCCCAGGCCACGGGGATTAACCGTCGCCGCACCGCGGGTGAACGAAGCGGTCTGGACGACCGAGTTCGACGAGCCCGTGTTGAACGGCAGGCTCTGCACGAAGTCACCGAGGGAGGTGAAGCCACCCTGGCGGATCTCGGCGGCGCTGAAATTGACGACCGGAGCCGGAGTCTCGGCGTCAAGGCGCTTGATGCGGGAGCCGGTGACCTCGAACTTCTCGAGCTTCACTTCTTCCGTCTTGTCATCGGACGCCTTCGCCGCCGTGGACGACGAGGACGTCGTCTGGGCGGACAGGGAAACCGCTGCCGAAAGACCGATGACGGCAGTCAGGCGAGCGATCCGGGTGGAGGCAAACGGACGCACGCCGCGAAACAGCGGCACGCCCGGAGCGTTCTCCTTCGATTGATCAGTATTCATGGGTGTGGTGGGTGGTTGGTGTGCTTGCTAAACGCACATACCCTTGTGGGAAGGACTTGCGTTTAAGGGCGAGAAGTTAGAAAGCCCGAGTCAAACGCGCAACGAGAAGTCATGTAAAATCAGCAATTGACATAAGATTGCAATGACGGCGTTTGACCGCTGTTCCTGCCGGTCAAAGTCACATAAGTAACTTTCAATTAGCTTATAGCGAAAGACCCTGCGCGTAATGAGGCGTCCGCTCGGGAGTCCGCAACCCGACCACGCGGTTAACGAGCAGGGAACGAGCGGGCGCCTCACGGAAGCCGTGCGGGCTCGCAAAGGAGGCGGGCGCGGGGCCGACTTTCGGATCCAGCGGAGCCAAGCAGCGGCTGGTGGGCGTACCAGGACTCGGCCGACCCGGACGCCGGACGTCGCGGCGGGAACCCTGCGGACGGTCGTTTCCCGGGCGGAGCAGACGCGGCGAAGCCGCTGACGCAAGGGGAGTTCACTTATCCCGACCGATCCGCTCCACCCGCTTGCCGAGACCCTGATTTTCCCCAGCCTCTGGCCTTGGTGAACGAGTTTTCCACCCTTCTTGAGCGTCTGGCCGACCCCGGGACTTTCCCAGCGGCTCTGGCGACGCTGGTGGACGTGTCAGGGTCGTCCTACCGCCGGGCCGGGGCCAGACTTCTCTTCACAGCCGGTGGGACCTCGTTCGGCACCCTCAGCGGAGGCTGCCTCGAGGCCGACGTGCTGGCGCGTTGCGCCCGGGTCCGCGAAACCGGGACGCCGGAAGTAGCAACCTACGACACGCGGGAGGAGAACGACCTGATCTGGGGCGTGGGCCTCGGTTGCCATGGAGTCGTCCGGATTCTGATCGAGCCCCTCCCCGCCAGCCCTGCGTGGGTGGCGCCAGTGCTGGCCGCAGCCCGTGCCCGGCAAGAAGCCCGACTCGGCGTTACGTTCGGTCCGGACAGGCGCGGGACGTGGGGCACCGCGCTGACTACGCCTGACGACCCCTCGGTCTCCACGGCGGGTTGCTTCATCAATGCCATTCCTCCGCCGTTCCGCCTTCTCGTGTTTGGTGCGGGCGACGATGCCCGACCCTTGGTCCGGTTCGGCGCCGCCCTCGGCTGGGAGGTCAGCGTGTTTGACCCCCGCCCCACCCTTCCCACTCGGGAGCGTTTTCCGGAGGCCGTCGCGTGGCACAGCGGTTCCATCGATTCGCTGCTCGGCGCGGCGGCCACCGACCACAGGACCGGGGCGGTGATCATGACGCATCACTACGTCCACGACCTACCCCTGCTTGCCGGACTGCGCCCTAGGACGATGGCTTACCTGGGGCTGCTCGGGCCGCGCGCCAGGGCGGAGCGCCTGCTCCGCGAGGCCGCGGTGCTCGCTTCACCATCCATTGCCTCCCCTCTTGGGGACAATCGTCTCCACGCGCCGGTCGGGCTCGACCTCGGCGGCGACGGGCCCGCCGCGGTGGCGTTGTCCATCGTCTCCGAGATTCAATGCCGCCTCTCCGGACGCGAGGGTCGCCCGCTCCGCGAGCGGAGCCAACCGATTCACCCGCGATGAAAGCCGCGCCCTGCCAACGCGTCGGGTGCGTGATCCTCGCCGCCGGCGCCGGTTCGCGCCTCGGGCAACCGAAACCCTTGCTGGACCTGGGCGGACGTCCGCTCGTCGTCCGGGCGGCGGAAGCGGCGCTGGCCTCCACCGCTTGGCCAGTCGTGGTGGTAGCGGGGGCTCACGTGGCGGGCGTGCGCGCGGCACTGGCCACGCTGCCCGTGCTCGTCGCCGAAAACCCGGCCTGGGCCGAGGGCATGGCTTCGTCGCTGCGGGCCGGCCTGGCCACGCTGCGCTGCTTCTCACGGGAGATCGACGGCGCGGTGTTTGCGCTCTGCGACCAGCCGCACTTCAACGCGGACGTGATCGCGCGCTTAGTCGCGCGACAGCACGCAAGCGGAGCCGGCATCGTCGCCGCCCGCTACAACGGGCGCCTCGGCGCACCGGCGCTCTTCACCGCACCACACTTTGCCGCGCTCGAATCACTGAACGGCGATCACGGCGCCCGCGAGCTGATCACCGCCGCCCACGACCGCGGGGAGGCGGAAGCGGAGGACTTTCCGGAACTCGCGCTCGACATCGACACGCCCGCCGACCACGCGCGAGCCCGCGCGGCGCTCGGGCTCACGGGAGCTTGAGCTCCATGCCAATGCGCAGGTCGTTCGGCGAATTCATCACGCCGCGGTTCGCCGCATAGATGTCGCGGAAGCGACTGCGGTCACTGTAGTACCGCAGCGCGATGCTCTGCAGAGTGTCCCCCCGGACCACGACGTGGGTGCGCGGCGTCGCCGCGGCAGCGGGAGCAGGCGTCGCCACCGGTGGCGCTTGGGCGCGAATCAACGGCGCCTCTTGCTCGGGAACGGCGGGGCGCTCCGAGAGGGTGCCGGCCGAACGATCCGTCAGCGAAACATCCAACGCCACCAGCGGCGACCCGTCCTCCACGGGAGCAACGGGGGACGGACCGGCGTCGAGCGTGGCGGTGGACGTCGTCTCCCGCTCCGGCCCGGTGGCCGCCGCGCCACTCGAGCGGGCCAAGCCGCGAGCCCGAAAGTCCGCGAGATCGGCCTTGAGGGCTTCGTTTTCCCGCCGAAGCCGCTCCACCTGATCGTAGGAATTGAAGCGGGGGTCGACCGCGTTGTTCAGCGGATCGCCAGGCAGCGTGCTCGCAAACTCCCGCTTCGCGGCATCGATCCGCTGCCGCACCAGATCGGCCTGCGGCGAGTTGGGCTTGAGCTCACGAAACTTGCGATAGTGGTAAATCGCCGCGATCGGGTCCCGGATATGCTGCTGGTACAGCAGGCCCGCCTCCAAGTGCGACTCCGCAGCGTCGTCATCGCGACGTTCAATCACCTTCTGGAACGCACTCAGCGCCTCCTGATTCCGCCCTTGGCGCAGGAGCTCCTTGCCCCGCCGGTAGCCCGGGTCATCCGTCTCCGCCGTCAAACCGATCCGCTCACCACCCTCGCATCCCGCAAGCGCAAGGAGGAGTCCCACGAGGAGCAGCGGAAACAAGAGGAAGCGGCGCGGCATCGTCCGAAAAGGGATTGTCTGGGAGAGCGAAGCACGGCACCGTTCACCGTTTCCGCAACCGACTCAAACGCGAAATGGCGCTGAACTCCAAAACCGCTCTCGCCCGCGCCCGGGCCTGCCTGAGCATCGAAACTGCCGCCATCCGCGCCACATCGCGAGGCCTCGACGCGTCATTCGTGGAGGTGGCGTCCGCCATCGAGGAGGCCGCGATCCGCGGCCAACGGCTGATCTTCTCCGGCGTCGGCAAGTCCGCCCACATCGCCCAAAAACTCTGCGGCACGTTCAACAGCACCGGCATTTCGTCGTGCTTCCTCGATCCCACCCAGGCCCTCCACGGCGATCTGGGTCTGGTCGAAAACGGGGATCTCGCCTTGCTGCTCAGCAACAGCGGCCAATCCGAGGAAATCATCCGCCTCGTACCGTGCCTGAAGCGCTTCGGCGTCCGCATCGTCGCGTTCACCTCCACACCCGACTCCGAACTCGCCCGCAACGCCGATCTGCGGCTCCTCTACCACGTCCCCCGCGAGGCCTGCCCACTCGCCCTCGCTCCCACCGCCAGCACCACCGCGGCCCTCGCCCTCGGCGATGCCCTCGCCATGGTGCTGCTCGAGGCACGCGGGCTGACCCGCGACGACTTTGCGCAGTTTCACCCAGCCGGAAACCTCGGTCGCGTCCTGCTGCTGCGGGTCCGCGACATCATGCGCACCGGTGAGCGTCTCGCCCTCGCACCCGACTCCGTTTCGGTCCAGGATGCCATCCTCGCCATGACCAAGGCCAAGAGCGGCTCCATCGCCCTCACCTCCGCCCGCGGCGGGCGGCTCAGCGGCATCCTCACCGACGGCGATGTCCGCCGCGCCGCCCTGTCGACGGGTCCGACCTTCCTGACCGCCCCGGTCGCGCAGTTCATGACGCGCCGCCCCAAGACGATCCGCGACACCGCACTCGGCGTCGATGCACTGCGCTTGTTCGAAGCCCACAAGATCGACGATCTGATCGTGGTCGACGGCCGCAGCCGCCCAGTCGGTCTCGTCGACGGCCAGGACTTGCCCAAGCTCAAGATCGTCTGAGCCGCGCGGACCGGGCCGGTCGCGGCGCCCTCCCATGCCCGTCAGCGCAACTCCGCGCACCGGCTTGTCTCCGCCGCCCGGCTGGTTATCGTCTTCCCCGTCACGCCATGCCCACGCCTCCTTTCGTCTACCAGGATCCGTTCCCTCTCGAAGCCGACGGCACCGAGTACCGGCTTCTCTCCCGCGAGGGCGTGAGCACCACGACGTTCGAGGGCCAGGAAATCCTCAAGGTCGAGCCCGAAGCTCTGGCATTCCTCGCGCAACACGCCTTGCGGGACACGCAATTTCTCCTGCGCACCAAGCATCTCGAGCAAGTCGCCGCGATCCTCAAGGATCCCGAGGCCTCCGACAACGATCACTACGTCGCGCGGACGCTGCTGAAGAATGCCGAGATTTCCGCCGAGGGCATCCTCCCGTTCTGCCAGGACACCGGCACGGCCACGGTCGTCGCGAAGAAGGGCCAGCAGGTCTGGACCGGAGCCAATGACGCTGAGTGGATTTCCAAGGGCATCTACGAGACCTACACGAAGGAGAACCTCCGCTACTCGCAGACCGCCCCGCTCGACATGTGGAACGAGACGAACACCGGCACCAACCTGCCGGCGCAGATCGATCTCTACGCCACGGAGGGCTCCGCCTACGAATTCCTCTTCGTCGCCAAGGGCGGCGGCTCGGCGAACAAGACGTTTCTCTTCCAGGAAACGCGCGCCCTGCTCAACCCCAAGAGCCTCGAGAAATTCGTCGCCGACAAGCTCCCCTACCTCGGCACCGCCGCCTGCCCACCCTACCATCTCGTGTTCGTCATCGGAGGGACCAGCGCCGAAGCCTGCCTGAAGGCGGTGAAGCTCGCCTCGACGAAATACTACGACACGCTGCCCACCTCCGGCAACGCCCACGGTCGCGCCTTCCGCGATCTCGAGTGGGAGGGCAAGATCCTCAAGATCGCCCAGCAAAGCGGCATCGGCGCTCAGTTCGGCGGAAAGTACTTCGCCCTCGATGTGCGCGTCATCCGTCTGCCGCGCCACGGCGCGAGCTGCCCCGTCGGCATGGGCGTGTCGTGCTCCGCCGACCGCAACATCAAGGGCAAGATCACCCGCGACGGCATCTTTCTCGAGAAGCTCGAGACCAACCCGGGGCGCTTCATCCCGGCAGGCGAACGGACAATCAAGGACGACCACGTTGTCCGGATCGACCTGCGCCAGCCGATGCCAGCGATCCTTGCCGAGCTGTCCAAGCACCCCGTCACCACTCGCGTGCTGCTCACCGGACCGCTCATCGTCGCCCGTGACTCGGCCCACGCGAAGCTCAAGGAGCGCGTCGACGCGGGTCAGGGGTTGCCCGACTATTTCAAGAACCATCCCGTTTACTACGCTGGTCCAGCCAAGACGCCCAAAGGCTACGCCTCGGGTTCCTTCGGGCCGACCACGGCGGGTCGCATGGACAGCTACGTCGATCTGTTCCAGTCCCACGGCGGTTCCATGATCATGCTGGCCAAGGGCAACCGGAGCCCAGCCGTGACCGCCGCATGCAAGAAACACGGTGGCTTCTATCTCGGCAGCATCGGCGGCCCGGCCGCGATTCTTGCCAAGGAGAACATCCGCAAGGTCGAGGTCATCGAATACCCCGAGCTCGGCATGGAAGCCATCTGGCGCATCGAGGTGGAAGACTTCCCCGCCTTCATCCTCGTCGACGACAAGGGCAATGACTTCTTCGTGAGCGGTTGCGGCGTCTGCCTACCCACGCCCGCGGCCAAGAAGTAGGCCGAAGCCCGAATTCAGAAGCTGACCCGCAGCCCGCCGCGCTCGACCCCGAGGCGGCTGACGCTGCTGTACAGCTCGTCTTCGCTCAGCCGGCTGATCATCCGCTCGCGCACGCGATCAGGAGAGCCCGCGCTGGACAAAGATTTCATCGAGGCCGGAGCCACCAGAGCGGCCAGACGCTCCCGCCGCGATTCCGTCGGCGAGGTCACGCGAGCCAGCGGCTCCTCGACGGAGGCGGCGCGGGCCGAAGACCGGAGGGTGCCAAGCTCAAGCATCGCCACACCCGTCGAATCCAAGCCCGTGAAGCCGGAAGCGCGGAGCGAACGCAGGTTGGAGGCCAGACCCACCGTCGCCAGCGCACCGCTCTCCTCAGAGACCGGAGAAGCCACCGCGGCAGCCAGAGAAAGGGAAGTCACCGCAGCGCCCGCCGAAGAATGCACCTCGGCCGAGGTCAGCGCCGGAGCCACAGCGTTATCCGCGTCCACAACGGCTTCCAACGCCGCATTGACCACATTCGGATCCGTCGTCGTCGCCACCGCGACCACCGCGCCGCCGTTGACGCTCACCGCCGTTCCACCGGCCACGTCAGCGTCGTTCACGGGCGCCTCGGAGGCAAGATTCGTGGGCGCACGAAACTGCTGCACGGTCACGAAACTCAGCACGGCCACGGCGGCGAGACCCACCGGCACCCGCAGGCGCGCCAGACCGGCCGCCACGCCGCGAAATTCAATGCGCCACCACGGACGCCGCTCAACGATCGCCGCCAGTTGCTTGGCGCGCAGCGCGTCGTCAAACTGTGACCAGAACTCAGCCGCCGGACGCTCCGCACGCTTCAAGCGCAGGAGATCTTCCACCGTCACGGCCTTCGTGGACTGCTTCGTGGGAGAATTCATGGCCGCATGTATCCCTGCAGCTCCGATTGCAGCAGCTGCTTCGCATAGTGCAGGCGCGAGCGCACGGTGCCCACCGAGCAGTCCATGACCTCGGCGATCTCCTCGTGACTCAAACCATCGATCTCAAACAAAGTTACCACGGTACGATGCTTGATAGACAGCTTCTGCAGAGCCTCGTTCAATTTTTCCTGCAGTTCCTTTACGAACAATTCGCGATCTCCGCCCTTCTTGTCGGTCAGCTGCGAAATCAGCTCCCCCGCTTTGTCCTCGTCATGAATCTTCTCGAAACTGAAGAAGGTGCGGAGCCGATTTTTGCGCAGGTGGGAAAGGGTGCCGTTCACCGCGATGCGGTACAGCCAGGTGAAAAATGACGACTGCCCCGCGAACCGGTGGATGGACTGGAAGGCCTTGATGAACGCATCCTGCGTGAGATCTGCCGCGTCCTCACGATTCGAGGTCATATTGTAGACCACGCCGTACACCCGCTCGCGATACTTGCGGATCAGCTGGTCGAATGCCGACACGTCGCCGGCCTGAACCCGCTGCACGATCGCCCAATCCGAATCGGCCTCCACCTGCCGCTCCGGTGACGCCACGAGCGTCTTCGAGAGGGCCTTGGCGAGCACGTTCATAACGCCCCCACGATGATCGGGAGTCGCGGCGGCGCAAACCGAAACCAGCGCCGCAGCGGCAACGTTCACGCTGCGGCCGAACGCAATGCCGCCACCTGCTCCCGCAGGACTTCCCCCAGCTGCAAAAGCAACGGCGTCGGCGCGAGGCCCGACCACGCCGCCAAGGCCGCTTCACCTTGCTCCAATTCCGCGAAAATCACCTCCGCCACCGCCGCAAAGATTCCCCGCCCTTCCATCTGCTCCAGCCAGAAGGCCAGCCTCGCGGGACGTTGACCCCGAATTTCTTCAAGTAGCTCTTGAGCAAGTGCTTCAGGAAGCACTTGGCGCAGCCGCAACAGGGGCAGGGTCAGCTTGCCGCTGATCAAGTCGGTCCCGAGGGTCTTGCCGATGCGGTCTTCCCGACCGAAGAAATCCGCGAGGTCATCGTACATCTGGTACGCGATGCCGAGTTGCCGACCGTAGATGGCGGCCGCCTCCACGTAACCCGGCGGGAACTGGGCCAACTCGGTCCCCAGCGCACACGAGGCGCGGAAGAGTTCAGCGGTCTTGAGGTCGACAATCCGACGGTAATCCGCATCCGAGATGTCGTCCGTCCGACGGCGCAGAGTCTGGATGATTTCCCCCGCACAGACGCGACGGGTGGAGTCAGCGACCAAACGGCAGACCGAGGTCGTGGGGAACTGCGCCGCCAGGAAGAGGGCGTGGGAGAAAAGGGCGTCGCCCAAGAGCACCGCCGCCTCCGGGCCAAACGCGCGCGCCGCCGTGCGCCGACCGCGACGGAGCTCCGACTCATCCATGATGTCATCGTGCACCAGCGTCGCCAGGTGTACGAGTTCGACTACCGCGGCGACCCGCACGAGCTCCGGCAAGACGCGTCCATCGCCCTGCCAACCGCTCAGGAAGACCAGCGCCGGCCGGATCCGCTTACCCGAGGTATCAATGCAGTAGTCCGCCATGTCCCGGATCTCCGGCTCAAAGGCCGCGATCTGCGAACGCAGGAAGACATCCAGCTCGGCCATGTGCGGCCTCAGGCGCGCGAACACCGTCGCGAAGTCTCGCGGCGGAGAACGATCGGTGGAAACCGGGGCTGCCATAGACACCCCCGACCCTACGCGGGTCGCGAAAAATGGCTAATCAATTGTCAGCCAAAACGTCCGTGATCTCGCCCTTAACGCCTGAGGTGTGCGCAAACAATCCCGGCTGCCACCGCCGCGTTGAGCGACTCCGCCCGACCAAAGCGGGGAATCGTGACGCGCTGGGTGACCCGCGCCGCCACCGGCGCCGAAAGGCCGCGGCCTTCGCTGCCGATCACGATGACACCGTGCTCGACCGGGGACAGGCGGCCGAGTTCCTCACCGCGCAGGTCGCAGCCGATCACCGGCACGTCCGCCGGCACCGTGGCCAAGGCCTCGGCAAGGGGTGCGGTCACCACGCGTACCCGGCTGAACGAGCCCATGCTCGCGTTGATGACTTTCTGGGAAAAGAGATCCGCGCAATCGCTGCCCAGCAGCACCCGATCGAGCCCGAACCAGTCGGCGATCCGCAGCAGCGTGCCGACGTTCCCCGCATCCTGCACGCCGTCGAGCGCGAGGGTGAGCCCGCGCGCCAGTTCCTGCGGGCCGAGCGACTCCCGCCGCAGCCGCAGCACGCCGAAGGCGGTCGAAGGCGTGGGAAAATGGCTGATCCGCGCCATGTCTGCCGCCGAGATGACCCGCGCCCCGGCCCGCACCGCGAGCGCACTGGTGGACGTCACCAGCAGCTCCTCCCACGGCGGTCCTCCCGCCGACAATTCCGTCACCACCTTCTCGCCCTCGACCACGAACAAGCCCTGCTCCTCGCGATGGCGCTTGTCGTGCAGCGCACGCAGGCGACGGACCTCGGCGGCGGTGAGCGGGGAGGTCACGGGGAGTCAGGTCAGCGGGCGGCAGCCAATCGGAGTCGGGACGGCGGCAAGGTGGTCGAGGGGGGGAAGTCGAGGGCGGCTCCGACCTCGGACGGCTGGCGACGCCCGACCCGGCCCGCGTCCGCCGGCGCGCGGGGCACCGGCGGATCTGGGCTGAACGGGATCAGACCTTCGGACCGCCCTGGGCGATGTTGCGGGCGCGCAGGCGGAGACCGTTGAGGCGGATGAAGCCGGTCGCGTCGTTCTGGTTGTACCAGCTCTTGACGCCCTCCATCGAGGCGATGTGCGGATCGTAGAGCGAGTACTTCGACTTGCGGCCCGTGGTGATGATGTTGCCCTTGTAGAGCTTCAGGCGGACCGTGCCGGAAACGTAGCGCTGGCTCTCGTCAACGAGGGCCTGCAGCGCCTCGCGTTCCGGGGCGAACCAGAACCCGTAGTAGACGAGTTCCGCGTACTTCGGGATGAGTGAGTCGCGCAGATGCTGCACCTCCCGGTCCATCGTGAGGCTCTCGATCTGGCGGTGGGCCTGCATGAGGATCGTGCCGCCCGGGGTCTCGTAAACGCCGCGCGACTTCATGCCGACGAAGCGGTTCTCGACGAGATCGACACGGCCGATGCCATGCTTGCCGCCGAGACGGTTCAGCTCGCGCAGCACGCCGGCCGGGGAGAGACGACGGCCGTTCACCGCGACGCAATCGCCCTTCGCGAATTCCAGTTCGACGTACTCCGCCTTGTTCGGCGCCTCCTCCGGCGAGACCGAGAGCTTGAACATCGCACGGTTGGCGGGGGCCGTCGGGTCGAACCACGGATCCTCCAGAATACCGGCCTCGTAGGAAATGTGCAGGAGGTTCCGGTCCATCGAATACGGCTTCTTCAGCGAAGCCTCGACCGGGATGCGGTGCTTTTGGCAATAGGCGATCATCTCCGCGCGGCCCGGGAAGAGGTCGCGGAACGAATCGATCTTCCACGGCGCAAGGATCTGCAACCGCGGGGCCAGCGCCATGTACGTCAGCTCGAAACGGCACTGGTCGTTGCCCTTGCCGGTCGCGCCGTGCGCCACGGTATCCGCCTTCTCCTTACGCGCGATATCGATCTGCGCCTTCGCAATGAGCGGGCGCGCGATCGAGGTCCCGAGGTAGTACTGGCCCTCGTAGACCGCGTTGGCGCGGATCATCGGGTAGATGTAGTCGCGCGCGAATTCCTCGACGAGATCGAGCGTGTAGTGCTTCGAGGCGCCGGTCTTGCGCGCCTTCTGCGGGAGCCCCTTCAGCTCTTCTTCCTGGCCGATGTCGGCGGCGAAGGTGACGATTTCCGCGTCATAGGTTTCGCGGAGCCATTTGACGATGACCGAGGTGTCGAGCCCACCGGAGTAAGCGAGGACGATTTTCATGGAGGCACCGTTGTGCGAAACGCCTTCCCCCGGCGCAAAGCAAAACCGCCGGACCCCCGCAGGTTCCGCCGGCGCGTCAGCGCCGGGCGGACCGGGCCAGCATCGTCAGGATCGCCTTCTGCACGTGCAGCCGGTTCTCCGCCTGATCGAAAATCACGCTCCGCGGGTTGGCGAGGACCTCCTCGGTGACCTCCTCGCCGGCGTGGGCGGGCAGGCAGTGCAGGAAATACGCGTCCGGCTTGGCGGCGGCGAACAGGGAGGCGGTGACCTGATAGGGCGCCATCGTCCGAAGGCGTTCCTTGGTCTCCTCCTCCTTGCCCATGCTGACCCAGACATCGGTGTACACGACATCAGCGTCACGCACCGCCTCGCGCGGGTCGGTCGTGAAGGTGAAGCCGCCGGGAAATCCCTCGCGCGCGAGGAACGCCTCGAAGTCCTTGCTCGGCCGGAAGGACTCCGGGCCGGACAGGGCAATCTTCATGCCAAAGAGATTCGCACCGAGAGCCCACGAGTAAGCCATGTTGCACGACGTGTCGCCCAGGAAGGCGATCTTACGTCCCCGCAACGATCCGAGGAGGTCGCCCCCGCTGGCCGCACTCCAGCGTTCCGCCACCGTGAAAGCGTCGGTGTAGATCTGGCAGGGGTGCAGGAAATCCGTCAGGGCGTTCACCACCGGCACCGTGCCGTTGGCGGCAAGCCGCTCCACATCCGAGTGATCGAAGGTGCGTACGATCAACCCGTGGACGAAGCGCGACAGCACCCGCGCGGTATCCTCGATGGACTCGCCGCGACCCAGCTGGATGTCGTTCCGGTTCAGGAAGAGGGGATTCCCACCCAGCTCGTGAATGCCCACCTCGAACGACACGCGCGTGCGCGTCGACGACTTCGAGAAGATCATCGCCCACGTCTGGCCGGCGAGAGCCGCGGATGCCTGACGGCCCCGCGCGGCCTTGAGATCCCGGGCCAGCGACATGACTTCGGCCACCTCAGGTAGCGTGAAGTCAGTCTCCTTGAGGAAGTGCTTCATTTTCGAGGAAACGGTCAACGTACGGGATTCACGCCCCGGTGCGAGTGAAAATTCAGGTCGGCACCGTGCCTTATTCCGCTCGCGGTGCGGGGCGGAAAATCCGCCCCGATCTCGCGTCGCGCCATCCAACGCCGTCCATCGACCAGCGTCCGCTCCCTGCGGACCACCGCCTGAAACATCACGCCGAGCGCGTCGCCGCGAGGGCCTTGCGCAGGAGGGCGACGCTCTGCTCAAGCTCGGCGACCGACGTATTGAGCGGCGGCAGAAGACGGATGACGTTACCCCCGGCTCCGACGACGAGCAGGCCGGCCTCGCGGGCAGCGGCGATGACCGGCGCAGGATCGAGGGCGAGTTGGAGGCCCACCATGAAACCCTGGCCGCGCAGGCCGCGGACTTGATTGGGGAACTCGGTGACCAACGCACGCAGGGCGGCGTGCCAAGCGACGCTCGACTGGCGGACGTGGGCGATCAAGCCCTCCTGTTCGAGGACATCGAGCACGGCGAGGGCGGCGGCGCAGGCGAGCGGCGTGCCGCCGAACGTGGTGCCGTGCGAACCGGGCTGGAAAAGATCCGCGGCCTGCTCACCGGTCCAGATCGCGCCGATTGGAAATCCACCGCCGAGGGCCTTGGCCATGCCGATCGCGTCGGGCCGGACCCCGGCGTGCTCGAAGGCGAAGAACGCGCCCGTGCGGCCGATGCCGCACTGCACCTCGTCGAGGAGAAGCAGCAGCTTATGCTCGTTGCACAGCGCGCGCAGACCGATGAGGAACTCAGCGGTGCAGGGGTTTACCCCACCCTCGCCCTGAATCGTCTCGACGAAGATGGCGGCGGTCCGTTCGTTGATCGCGGCGCGGAAACCCTCGAGATCGTTGAGATCCGCGAAGACGAACCCCGGCGTAAGCGGCCGGAAGCCCTTCTGGATCTTCTCCTGCGGGGTCGCGCTCATGCCGCCGAACGTGCGGCCATGGAACGCGCTGCGCGCGCAGATCACCTCGTAGATCCGGCCTTCCTCGCCGCCGGCCTTCCGCACGCCGTGGAGACGCGCGAGCTTGATCAGCGCTTCGTTGGCCTCAGCACCACTGTTACAGAAAAACACTCGCCCCGGGCCAGCGTAGCCAACCAAGCGGCGCGCCAGCTCGGCCTGGAGATCGTTGCGGAACAGGTTGCTCGTGTGCACGAGCTCCGCGGCCTGACGCTGCACCGCCGCGACCCACCGGGGGTGGCAGTGGCCGAGCGCGTTGACGGCGATGCCCGAGGTGAAATCCAGGTACTCGCGGCCCGTGTCATCCCACACCTGAGTGCCGCGCCCGCGCACCAAGGTCAGAGCGGCGCGCGCGTAATTCTTCATTACGTGCGCATCATAGAGATCAGCGGCGGCCTGACGGGTGACGGACGGGTTCATCAAAAGAGCGTGGGCACGACCAAGCGACACCCGGATCAACCGTGCACGATCTCCGTGCCGATGCCGGTGTCGGTGAAAATCTCCAGCAGCAACGAATGCGGCAGGCGGCCGTCGATGAAGTGGACCCGCTGCACGCCCTCCTGCAACGCGCGGATCGCGCTCGCCACCTTGGGCCGCATGCCCTTGTCGATGATCCCCTTCGCCTTCAGCGCATCGACCTGCGAGATCTTCAGCGTCGAAATCAGCGACTCCGGATCAGGCGGGGCCGAAAGCAGGCCCGGCACGTCACTCATGTACACCAGCCGCCGCGCGTGCAGCGCGCTGGCCACCCGACCGGCGACCAAATCGGCGTTCACGTTGTACGGCTTGCCATCGTAGCCCTCGGCCACAGGCGAAATCACCGGGACGAAACCTTCCGCGATCTCCTTCTTGATCAGCTTCACCTTCACCTCGGTGACCTCGCCGACGAAGCCGAGATCCACCGGATTGCCATCATCGTCGACCGTCAGCTTCTGGCACACCAGCACCGTATCCCCCGGAAGGCCCTTCGGCTTGCCCCGAGCGGACGCGATGGCGTTGCAGACGTCGCGGTTGACGATCTCGTCGAGGGTGCGCTTCACGATCGCGACCGTCGCCTCGTCAGTCACCCGCAGGCCGTTGACGAACGTCGCCTTCAGGCCGGAGGACTCCATCGCGCGCGTGATCGCCTTGCCGCCGCCATGGACGACGACGACGTTGATCCCGCAGGCGGCGAGGAACGCGATGTCGTAGGCGACCCGCGAACGGACGACCGGGTCGGGGTCGTCCATGAAGCTGCCGCCGTACTTGACGACGAACGTGGAGCCGCGGAAATCCTGGATATAGGGCAAGGCCTCGAGGAGGACCTTCGCCTTGGCGGTGATTTCGGAAACGTTCATGAAGTCGAAGCCGCACCCGCGCACCACGCCCCATCCGAAGCGCGCGAAAACGCGTTCGGCAGAGGCAAACAAGACTGGGCAGGAAGGCTCACAAAAAAACGAGAGGTCGTACGCATAAAGCCCCCGACCCGTGCCTTTCCATAAAATTGTCGCGGATTTCCGAAGAATCTTGCGACGGCCACGTGAAGAATCGACTTCACTCGCCGCGCCCGCGCGCACAGGTGTTGGCCGTGCCGAGCACCGATCTGACCTTCGCTGACCGTTCCTCCCATCGCGCCTGGCTGGCGACGCAGGCGATCCTGCCCGCGGGTTTCCGGGTGGGGACCTGCCGCTTCGAGTTCACGCCACGCGAGGCGCCGAAGCCGTCGCGGATGACGCTCACCTTGCTCGCGCTCGAACGGCCGACGGCCGATTTCGCGGCCGTCTTCACGCGCAACGCCTTCCCGGGCGCCCCGATCCTCGTGGGTCGCGCCCGCCTCGCGGAGCCCGCGCTGGGCGCGATCATCATCAACAACAAGATCTCCAACGTCTGCGCACCGGGTGGCGTGGCCGACGCCGAACGCGTCGCCGGCGCCGCCGCCGCGCTGCTCGGCCTGCCACCCACCGCCGTCCTCCCGTGCTCCACCGGCGTCATCGGCTGGGGCCTGCCCGTCGACGCCATGCTCCAAGCCCTGCCCGAGGCCGTCGCGGCGCTCCGGCCGGGTTCCGCCCTGCCCATGGCGGAGGGCATCGTGACCACGGACCTCTATCCGAAGGTGCGCCGCGCGACGGTCGGCCAGGGCAGCATCATCGGCATCGCCAAGGGCGCCGGCATGGTCGAGCCCAACCTCGCCACCATGCTGGTGTACCTGCTCACCGACCTCGCGGTGCCGCGTGAGGCGCTGCGCGCCATGCTCCAGCGCGTCGTCGCCGACAGCTTCAACACGATCAGCGTCGACAGCGACACGAGTACCTCCGACACGGTCGCCCTGCTCTCCTCCGG
>JACCDG010800871.1_pt1 | contig 25407 bp, 26 predicted proteins | sample 7442471 | NCBI WGS metagenome assembly JACCDG01 (sample SAMN15323444, study PRJNA562643) | freshwater metagenome | isolation source: river surface water | place: USA:Blue River Watershed | collected 2017-08-17 | reverse complement strand
GTGGGGATATATTAAAATTTAAAAATTTTAAAAATGGTTTTCTTTCTTACCCGGTTCAGTCTCCGTTTATTCACGTTGTGAAACACGGTAATTTCTGGTTAAGCTAGTTCATCAAGTTAAGTCGCATTTTTGGTTTAATAAAAATTTCTGAACTGGGTTTAATTTCCGTTAAATCAGAAATTTTAAAGTGGCACAAAATTGTAATAAAACTTCTATATATTTTCTCTACAATTTTGTGCCACTTTAAAAAATAATAAATTTAATATTAAGGTCAAGTTAAATAGGCGTAAGCGTGAGGCCTTACATAGGCCGAGACATCATTGCGTAGGAGTAGCGAAGCGGAACTGGAAGCAATGCTTAATGTTTCAATTTATTGAAACTTCAATGAAATTAAATATAATATGTTCAAATATATAATAATAAATTCTGATATGAAGTATAAAATGTCAATAAAAAGCGAAATGAATAACTATTCAATATGTCGGTATTGGGGGATAAACAAAATGTGAATAATAGTGAATATTAAAACTCATACCAAATAATAAATAATGAGGATGTCCCCCCGCCCCAAAGGCAATCAATGCATCAATAAAAAAATAACGGGCTGAGTCATCTTAACCCACTTTTAAAACACTTTATTAATGTTCTACTCGGCAAGAGGTTTCATATTCATACAATATCTTGTTATATCTCGTTTTCTATCAAAAGTTCTGATGTTTTCAAAAAAACCCTATTTTTCAAGAAAAAACCCTATTTTTTTTTAAGAAAAACCCTATTTTTTATTTTTTAGAAGAAAAAAACCCTATTTTTTGAAAAAAACCCTATTTTTTGAAAAAGAACCGCAATGACCGATTGTACCGGATACACTGCAACCGATTTGAATTTTTGCGTTTTTTGATGGTTTTATCATCATATTGTTGTTTGGTGAAAATGTGGGTTTTTTCGAAAAATTGTGATCCGAGTGGTTTTCGAACCCAGATCTCAGAATTTCAGTTTGAACCCATAACCACTATACCATTGGACATAGTAATAATAGTATTGACATCTATTATAATATAAATACAACATGAAATATATATGTTTTTACTTTTTTTATCATAACTTTTGAAGGTGAAGGAGTTATTTGATGATATTGAGTGAATATTAAAGGTAATGAAAAGGCGGATAAGAATAAATAATTTATAATATAATATATATGAAATATACATTCAAAGAATCAACAAGAAAGAACAAGAAATATGATGTTTTTTATGGAGGTCAATATATTGTATCTTTTGGGGATAAGAGATATCAACAATATAAAGATAAATTAGGGTTATATTCTCATTTAGACCATATGGATAAAAAGAGAAGAGATAATTATTATAAGAGATTTGGAGAATTTGCAGAGGAAGGAACAGCCAAATATTTTTCACACAAATACTTGTGGTAGATTAAACATCGTAAATATCATAATTCAATTTACAACCACCAATATTGACAGCATTTGATCTTGTTGTAACCGTAATACATCTAATTCTGCTATAGTTTGCTGATGTTGAGACCGTAGTTTGTTGCCAAGTACCAGCGGTATATGTCCCAAATGTCAAACTATTTATGAATATCCAAGTAGAACCATTATTATTTGAACCTAATAAAATTATATCTTTGGGAGCAGTTGCCGCCAAATTACTCCTGCATAGAAATGATATGCTATTTAATTCCACTTGATATGGAAAGATCCAGTCAATAAATTCTCCAGATGCCGACCCACTACCACCTGTGAAAACAGTTGTATAAAAGTTATTAATTGATAAAGCATTTGTTCCACCTCCTATATAAACACCAGAAGTATTATAACTTGCTTGTGTGAATTTACCCATATTAGTTGAATCATAAAAATTATCATCATTAGTCCAAGAAGCGCCATAAAATGTAGTACCGTTATCATTATCAAACATTTCATAAGTCATATAATCAGTCCCCCCCACTTTTAGATAGGATGAAACAATAATCTCATGTCCGCTTTTTTGTCTCCACGCATTACCTTGACCCGCGGGCATTGTTATGACTAATCGTCTATTATGACCCGTTAAACCAGCAAAGTAAGACACTAAGCCATTGTAAGTATCTGGGAAGGTGACATTAGCTTCTTTCAATGACAATGTGGGAACAGTAGGCGCTTGCCCAGAAAGTAAATATTTATTAACTGTTGAAATTGTTGAAGAACTCATATTATATAATTATGATAGATTAAAAAAAATATATATTATAATTGTATATAATAAATTAATGTCTTTTTATCCAGCTCCAAAAAACACGAGTTCTATATTCAATCCATCTTCATTTATTGGTATAGAAGACATAAGAGGAACACAAAAGTTAGTTTTAGACCTTGCTAATTATGTTAGATCCGATGCAGGGGTTTTTACATCCGATATAGAAACTAGTGGTAAATTAATATTAGGTAATGAAACTCAAAATATAGCCTTCACAGATAGCAAAAATACATTGCTGGTAAATACATCCAACAAGGTTGAAGATATATCATATGCTAATAATCAAACAACTATTAATGGTGATTTTGCTGTCACTGGAAATATATATTTATCTGATAATGCGCTTGCTATATCCAAAGTATCAGGATTACAAACCAAACTAAATGATATAGACCAATTATTTACAGAAATACAAAACGATGATTTAGATATTGCTTCTTTAGAAACATTTAAAACTGAACAATTAGCATATAACACAAATAATAATTCCACTATTGCAAGTATTAGCTCTGTTAATTCAAACCAAAATGACAGACTGGACACACTTGAAACTTTTAAAACGAATCAATTGGTTTATAATAATTATAATAATACTTTAGATGATGGACAAAATACAAGACTTGACACATTAGAAACATTTAAAACAAGTCAAGAAACATATAACTCATCCAATGACACAAATATTACAAGTTTGACCAGTGTCAATACTACTCAAAATTCAAGACTGACCGCATTGGAAAGCTATGACACAGCAAATAATTTGTCCATACAAAATTTACAAAATAAAGACACTTCACAAGACAATATAATTGATGGTATTTTGACAAGTATAACAGCTTTAGAAACAATGGACACAACATTACAAAATAGTATAATTGATAATGACAATGATATTTCAACAATTACAACGGCCTTAACTTCAATTAATACAACTTTGGGGAATAATATATCATCAATATCAGATTTAGAAACTTTGACAGAAAGTCATTCAGATTCATTAAGTGCTTTAGCGAATTTTAAAACAGCCCAAGAAACTTATAACGCAAATAATGACTTTTTGACAATATCTCACACTTCAGACATTAGCAGTTTAAATACAATTGTAACCCAACACACAACAGATATTGCGACAAAGAATAATATTATTAATTCAAGCAACCGTTTAAATGCTTCTTATATTGGTGATGGTTCAATTTCTAATTTATCTTTTCAAACATTAGCGGGAATAAATACAAGTTTGTCAATTGAATCCAGGCTTACTTCTTTGACAAATACTTTAAATAGTTTAAATATTGATGTGGATACATTGGAAAATTTACAAAATATTGATTTAACAAGTTTTTCCACAATTGGTTCTCAAATTACAGACTTACAAACATATGACTCCACCAATACAACAAATTTAACAAATATGAATGATTTAATAAGCGCAAGTCAAACAGATATAAGCAATTTACAAACTGATGTGAGTAATAACACCACAAGGCTAAATACAGTTGATACGGAAATTACAGCTTTACAATCATATGACACGACTAATACTTCCAACTTGTCAGATATGAATGATTTAATAAGTGCTAGTCAAACAGATATAAGCAACTTACAAACTAATGTTAGTGATAATACCACAAGGCTAAATGTAATTGATACAGAAATTACTACAATTAATTCCACATTGACAACACAAACCAATAATATTTCTGCTTCAGCTACTGACATTGGAGATTTACAATCAGGGCTATCAACCGCACAAGCCGATATATTAACCAAACAAAATATTATTGATAGTTCAAATAAATTAAATAGTGATTTGGTTTCAACTTCTGTAAATTCCACGGCTTCCACTTTAAATTTAATATTACAAGGATTGACAGATATTAATGATACTCAATCAACAGCCATCACAAATATTAATTCTACTATTACGACTTTGACAAATCAAATTGAATCCAATGACACAGAAATTTTAAATTTACAAAATGCCGATGTAAATCACGACAATGTAATTTCTACAATCCAAGGAGATATAACCACTATAAACACTTCAATATTAGCAAAGCAGGATGAAATAACATCAAGTAATAAATTATCATCATCATTAATATTTGATACAACAGAAGACGACACCTTAAATAATATAATTGTGAGAATAGACGGGGATATAGCAGCAAAGCAAGATGTAATAGACACATCCAATAAACTACCCATAGCAAATGTAAATTTAACGGGTTCCAATTTGATTTATGCTGATTACGCAAGTTCTATAAATTCTAAATTTACTTCTTTGGACGGACAGATTTCCACACTAACAGGGCTTCAAAATGGAGATATAGCCAATTTCACAGCAATAGATGATAACTTCACAACTATTGACACACAAATTACAAATTTAACAAGTGCTATTATTAAAGTTCCATATTTGGACAATGTTGTCTCAGATGTTCAAGGTCAAATAGACGGCTTAATAAGTTCAAATCTTCCAAGTATAACCTATAATAGCCCTTCAACTACTACAACTATTTCCAATAATACAAATTTAACAACACTTATATTTAGTGGTGATTCATCCGAACAGACGACAGCTTTTACCAGTTCAAAAAATACAGAACTTTCAACAGCAACCACAGACATAGCAACACTACAAGGAGAAATGACAACAGCACAGGCGGATATTACAACCAATACAAATGCCATTGCTTTAAAACAAGATATAATAGACACATCTAATAAACTACCTATAGCAGATGTGGATTTGACAGGTTCAACCCTTGCTAATATGGACTATAACTCAAGTGTATCTACTAAATTTACCAATCTTGATTCGGCTTTGTCAAGTCAAACAACTTTAAACACTTCTTTTACAAATGATATAAGTTCTTTAAATACTAATAAACAAGATGTGTTATCAGGTTCAAATAAATTAAATCCTCAATATATTTTATGTTCGGGCGCAGGAGAATTAACATCAACTAAAACTCAATATTTAAGCAGTATTGACGCGGATATTGCCACCAAATTCTCCAATAAAGCCGATGTCAATAATCAAACATTTACTGGAACTATCACAATACCAAGTTTAGTATTAACAGGACAATTGTCAAGCAAGTATATTTCAGAAAATATTTCTTCTACATTTACTTCATTTTCTTCAAATACTTTAACTTATACATTTACAAATAATTCTATTTTATATTTTAATGGTTTGACAGCAAATACCAATTTTAAAATGGTTTTGACTTCTGTCCCAACAACTACTTACCAAACTCAAACATTCAGTTTATTAATTGGTGTTGGAACTTATAAAGCCTTTGCCAATACATGCTCAATAAATGGAAGTGATATAACATTAATAGCAAATGGTGGGCTATCAAATATTAGTTTGACAAATGTAACCACAAGTGGGTTAGTCCTTCAGCAATTTACAATTATTTATTTAAATTCAGGAGTTTTTAAAGTCATTACAAATGTTTCAGGTTTTTATTAATTTTTATATAACTTAATTATATATAGATAATGTCATTTTATTCAGCACCAAGTAGCAAATTTACAAATGGTCAATATAATCCAGCTTATTTTATAGGAAGAGAAGACGAGGCTAAATTGTCCGATGTACAAAATACATTAGATTTAAGTAATGATTATATAAAAAGGGATGGTTCATCAATTATGACAGGTGGTCTAATGACTCCAGAAATTACAATATTTAATAATGGAAGAATTCAATATTCAGATGATACAATACAAAGCACCGCCTATTCAGAATTTGAACAATTAAAAGTGTCAAATAATACAACAAAACTCAGTGATATTTCATATGACGCCAATGCTGAAACAACTAATATAGCAGGAAGTTTGAGAGTTAAGAAAATATTATTTATTGATGATGCTAATAATGAGCAAGTTATTTGTTTTACACAAAATGACAAAAATAAAATTTCAAATATAGCAGATATTGAGTATGATAATGCGCTATTAAAAACAACAATTAACAACACAACTCGTATTAAAAATTTAATTTGTGATAATGTAAATAATTTAAAGTTTTCTGATCTTTCAATTCAAACAACCGCTTTCTCAACAATTGAAAAAAATTTGATTGATACAGTTAATACTAAAACAGCTAATATTTCAGCTTTTCAAATTGTTAATGCGCCACCAATAACATCAATAACTGGTAATTGTCATACAAATTTTTTAAAGCTTTATGATGGGTTTGGAGAAGATGGAGGAATTACATTCCCAGATAGTACATTCCAAAAGTCAGCATTTACCACAGCAGAAAAAAATAAATTGTCATCTTTGGATAATATCATAGAAATATATGACACAGATAAGACTAATATTATAATTGATAAAATAACATTTCCTGATAGTTCAGAACAAACAACAGCTTTTAGCACAACAAAAAATGATTTATTAAATACAGTCAATGGAAAATTAGCATATATATCAAACTTTCAGCTTGAAAATTCCCCACCATCCACTGTAGCAACAGGCCATTTAGACACTAACTTTTTAACGCTATATGATGGGTATAACACGCCTGGTAGGCTTACTTTTCCAGATCTTACAGTTCAAAATACAGCTTTCACAAATGAAAAAAACACTTTGATAACAAACTTAAATACCAATATACAAAATATTTCGGCTAATGGTAATGTAACTCAATTTAATAATGCGATATTAGTTGATGAAATTTATTTAAACAATGGAGGGTTTATTGATTTTTTTGGTGAGCGACAATATGGGGCATACACAACACAAGACAAAGCAAAAGTAGAATTGTTAGCGCTTAACTCTGACAGACTATTGGTAAATAAATTAACATTTCCAGACAATAGTTTTATGACATCTGCTTTTACAAATGAGAAAAATGATATATTAAATACTGTAAATGATAAAACGAATAATATCACAACATACCAAGTATCAGGACAAGCAAACACGACAGTAATTACTGGAAATATTGACACTAATTATATAAACCTATATGGTAGCGATAGCAGGATTAGATTTCCAGATACCACATTCCAGAATACTGCTTTTACAGAATCAGATAAAACACGCTTAAGATCATCCATTACAAACCCTATTAAATCCACTTTAAATGATTATACGCTTGCTGTTCATTTACCATTAGATAATAATTCTTTTATCACGGATGATGTGTCAAAAATATTATTCTCAATTACGGAACAAGGAGTATATATGGTCAATGGTGTTTTAAGTGTTTTAGATATGAATTCAGTTCAAAGGCTGATGTTTCGTTATAGGATTACAGGTAATACAAGTCCATTCATTGGTATAGATTTTGATAATGGAAATACTGATTATGGAAATTTTAGAGAACCTAATTCGTGGATATTTATGGCTAATACAGCAACTGTTATAAATTTGGATATATCTTATAATTATAGAACAAATCCTGGTTCGACTTCTTACTTTTACTATCAAATTTTTAAATTGTTGTAAATTTAATTAACAATAAAAAAAATCTGATATAATAATATATATAACATACATGAGTAATTTGATAAATTTTTACACCCTACCAGCAGTTGAGGCATTAGCCCCCAAATCTTATAATCCTAATTACAAATCACATGGTTTAAAATTACCTTTTAGAGGAATAATTATTGGCGGTTCTGGGAGTATGAAAACTAATACCACGATGAATATTCTTCATCAAATGACGGGAACATTTAATAAAGTGTATATATTCACAAGAAATAAGGCGGAACCATTATATGAGTATTTAGAATTAGCTATCCCAGATAAAGAATTTTTAGAAATTCACGAAGGATTAGACCATTTAAAAACGATGAATATGGATAAAGATTTTTTTGGACAAACATTAGTTATATTTGACGATTTAGTCAATGAAAAAGACCAAAGTATTATTGGAGAATTATTTTTAAGAGGAAGAAAACTTGGTAGAGATAAAACTTTAAAAGATGGATTACAAGGAGTAAGTATTTTATATTTAACTCAAAAATATGCGCTTGTCCCCACACTCATAAGAGAACAATGTAATTATATAATACTTAAAAAGATATCATCTAAAAGAGACACAGTATATATATTAAGAAATCATAGCATAGGACTTGAGATTGATGAACTTTTAAAAATATATAATTACTGTATGAAACAAGGTCCAGTAGAATTTTTACTTATAGACTTGAATGAACCACCTGAAAAGATGTTTAGATTAGGATTTAATAAAATATTGGATTTAGAACATTTCAAATGATTAAAATTAATAAATTTTTTATTTTCATAATATATATTATATAATACATATTTAATGGAACGACGATTTAAATCTGAAAAAGAAAAAATTGAATATTACAAAAAGTTAAAAGTCAAAGAAAATAATATTGCACAAAAAAATATGGACACTATAACGGAAGCTTATCACGAAGTTGAATTTGGAGTAGTTCCCGAAATTGCAGACAATAGAAGTTTAGCTGAAAAGATAGCAGATGAAAGAGGACAACAAAAGATGGTGCAAAAAAATACTCTAATGTTGATGTCAAATGACGGTGGAGAAGCCATTAGATTACAAAATTTATTAGGAACCAGAAGATACGCAGATTTTAATAGGCATTTCTTGGAAATATTTAATATGATGCAACCACAAATAGGAATGGTAAGAGCGCAAGAAGCATATGACACAATTGATAAATATTTAATAAAAATGGAACAAACTGATGGAGTTGATATACCAAATGCCGAGATGTTAAATCAGCTTACAACTTTAATTCAAAATATTCCTGCATCACCAACAATGAATTTACCTGATGTTGTTTTAAGATTACAAGCTTTGGAACATGTATTAACCCAAAGTGCAAATACTTTAAACAGAGTTGAATATAACACAAGAGGATTGCCTTCAAGTCAAGATGTTCAAGATATTTTAACTGAATTACAAGATATGGGTAATGTTATAACAACTGGACAAAGAGATAATAGGAGAATGATAACAGACGCCACAAATGCTATAAGAGACGCAGGAAACCAAGTAGGAGATGAAGTCAGAAACGCAGGAAACCAAGTAGGAAATGAAGTCAGAGCTGTAGATACACGATTAAGAAATCAAGGCGTGGGAAATAGTTTAAGATTTAATGAACTGATGGAACAGCTGATAGCAATGACCGAGGCTATAGATGCAGATAGTTTGGCAAGTGTAATGAGCGAATTGACTGAATCAACTGCTTACGGAGATGCTGATGAAGAAGATAGAGAAGACGATGATGAACCAGAATTTTATGATGCAAATGACGAAATAGAAGAAGTGGCAGATGAAGCGGAAATAATGAACGACGGAGGTAATCAATTTTTAGTTGGAGATGTAGCAGTGCAAATTATAGATCCTTTATTAAATTACTATGAACAAACATTGGGAGAAGCTATTGACGATAAAACCGAAACACGCATTGCTGATATCGTTCAAAATACACAGACAGAATATGACATAATGGACAGTGTAAATGACATCATGACAGTGATTAAACAAAAATACGATATAAATGATACTATGGAAGATGATATGACAATAAGAACCACAGAATCTTTAAGAGAAGATTTTTTTAGATTGAAAAATCTGTCGAGAAAACAGAGCTGGGATAATAATGAAAGATTACAAGAATATATAGAAGCCTATGAGTATGTTGTTGCAAATATAAATAGACCAGAATTAGAAATGACAGACCAGATAAAATTGAATTTAAAAAAAAATGTTCTTAAACTTTTCTTATCTGCAAAAATAAACGGAAGTAGCCTTTCACACATGAAAGATATAGATAAAATACAAAATCAATTTACTACCAATAAACCCAAACTGGAAAGATTATACAATCATGTATTGAAAAAGAAGGATAAAAATACTCAACAACTTACTAAAGAAGAGGTTCAAATGTTAAATAGTTTCTATTCCAGTGTTAATATAGACGACTATGGTCCAGAAGATGATCCGATTGTTGACCCATTGAATGTTTTAAAAGTGAAAAGTGATGAAATTATATTGGCTATTGATAGATTAAAGAAAAGTGCAGCAAAAAAGGGAGAAACAACTTTAAAACCTAATAAAACAAATCCAGATTTTAACGATTATGTACTTCTCAGAAAATTACAAGACAAACCTGGTGTAGATTACAACAAAATGACAGCAAAAAAATATAGTATAATTGCTTCAGAATTAAACCGTTCTCCTTATCAATACATTTACGCCCAATTGACAAGTAGATTTGGAAGACCACAGGCCGAGGAGGAAATGAAACAAGACGGCGATGAAAAACAAGGAAATGGGTTTAAAAAATGGAGAAGGATTATGAAAAAACGAGTTTATTAATATTATCAAATACTATAAAAATAAAATCTAATATTATAATATATATCCATGTTTGAAGTTAAAAAATTAAAAAAGCATTATGTAGAATTTGGTAAATTACAAATAAATGAAACTCAGTTGCATACTAATAATAAGCTAATGATTAGTTATATTTCAGGTAGCCCAGTAATGAATAAAGATTTGCGGACACAAAATATAAGTGATGATTTTTCAAGTATTATTATAAGTATATTGGACACTTTACCAAAAAATGAAATAGATATCAAACGTGTAAATAGGCTATCCTCAAAAGAAAGAAAAATATTTAATTCATTGATTCATTTGAGCGGGTTGGCGAGAGATTTAAAATATAAACAAAAACCAATAACAGTCCAAGATATGGTGGATAGGTTTGAAATAGTTCAAGGTTCTATAATAGCAGGTAATGACTCTAAGGAGGTAATTGATGAGGCAATTGAATTATTGCGGGATTTGAAGCTCGCAGGGAAGATACAAGCAGATGTAGCAGCTGAATTATTAGAAGAACTTAAGAACAAATAATTTTCAATTAAAAATATTTATTATATAAATTAAATATATAATGAGTAAAAAATACAAACAATATTCAGTAGTCTTGAACAATTCACATGTAGTGGCTGGTTCAAAGAATTCGACACTTAGATACAATTTTGAATCAGCACAAAAATTTGAAAATGCTAAAATCAGTTTAAATACAATCAATGTTTATTTTTCGTGGTTTAATATTTCAGCAAATTTAAACAATAATAAATTTTCTTATAAATGGTTTGATTCAAATGGATTATTAAACCAAGTTTTTGATATAACTATAAAAGACGGTTATTATTCAGTCAATGATTTAAATGAATATGTTCAATCAATATTAGTAACAAGAGGGCATTATTTGAAAAAAGTAGTAAATGGAGAAAATGGGTATCATATAGAATTTGTAAGTAATCCAGTGTATTATAGAATTGAATTAAACACATATGCTATGAGAACCGCAAGCGTCGAATATATCAGAGGTTCTACAGATTGGGCATTCCCCGCGGCTTATACAACTGTCCAAGTAATAATAAACTCCACAAATCAATTTGGGAAATTAATTGGTTTACCAGCTGGGACATATCCAGAAATATCAAATAATGAAGATCATGCCCATGTATCTTCCTTCTCTCCTATAATGGATCCAATATCATCAATACTTATGTTATGTAGTTTTGCAACACAAGGCGGTTTCTCAAATCCAGATAATATTATATATTCTTTTACAACTGGTTCAAGTGGATTTGGTGATATGATAGAAAAAACACCAGTAAGCGAAAATTATGTAAATATAAGAGATGGTATATATTCTAATTTTACGATTGATTTGGTGGATCAGGCATATAATAAAATTGATATAAGAGATCCTTCAATATTAGTAATGGTTAATTTTAGAATTGAAGATAAAGAAAAATAATATATAGTATATTTAATAATAAGGATGTATAGATTTGTAGGAGGAAAATTAATTATGAAAGGGAGTAATATAAAACCTATAGAAGAAATTAAACCCCCAGTAGCAACCACAGAAGTCCCCAAACCAAAACCTAAAACGGATAAAGAAATTATAGAAGAAATTAAAAAAATAGATCTTAAAAAAAACCATGTTGATTCCGCGCAGGCATTGGAAAAAAGATTAAAAAAGTTTGTTGAATTTAAAATAAATTAAAATATATAATTATTTTTATTTTTTATTTTTATATATAGCTATTAATATATAATACATTAATGGATAAAGAAATTTTAGATTTATCTCAAGTTGCAAATGAGCCCAATTTAAGTCCCTTTTTAAAATACGAATACTCTGTCATTCCCGACCAAGCCACAGCAGGCAATTATAGTTCAAATCAATGTGTCTTTGAATCTGTGACCCTATCTAACAACGGTAAATGGGTGGATTACAACCACGGGGCATATTTTACAATTCCATTGGTTTTTGTCGTGAGTGGAACAACTGGAGGCAATGCTATTGATTGGACATCCAATCACATAAAGGATAGTGATCTTTTAATTGGTTTTAAAAATTCTAATATAAATATAATTAATTCTATTGCTATTGATTACGGAAATAAACAATGTGTTCAAGCAACTGATTACATTAACCAATATTTAATTTTTAAACAACACGAAACTTTCAGCGAAGAAGATGAGGCTTTAAATGGTTCAACAATTGGATACGCCAAAGATGATTCAGAATCTTATTGTTTTAAAGATGTTGCAAATCAAGGATTATTTAATAATATGAATGAAGGCAGATTTTTATCATCGGTTGAAAATGTCCAAGCTGGAAACACTGGAATGAGAAAGAGACAAGATATATTCAGAAGAGTCGCTGGAGATTCATCCTCTCAATCCGCACTTTTCGGCTCTAATGTCGATACTGTCATTGCAAATTTGAAAGAAGCAGGAGAGAATTTTGTTGTTAATTATGCTACTCATAAAGTATATTATTACAATGCTATTGTCAGATTAAAAGACTTACCAATATTTAATAAAGTTGGGTTGATGAAAGGTGCAAACTGGAGAATTACTATGACTTTAAATCAATGTATTTTTAATGTTTCCAAAGCTTCCGATGCTAATGGAGGTGTTTTGACTTTTGACCAATCAACATATACAGGAAGAAATACAAACTTTTTAATGGTTGCTGATAACAAACGCACAATTAAAGTCGCTAACTCTGCAACTGCTAACCAATCTGTTGTTAATGTCGCCTATGGTGGTGCTTACACAGTTCCTGCCAGTTCAACGCTTACAGTTAGTTGTTCAGTAGCAAAATGTAATTTCTCTGCTCATTCCGCATTGCAAGTTAATCATCACAATCAAAATATAAGATTACATGTCCCAACTGTTGTTTTACGCCCTGATGAAGAAAACGCCTTGCTCGCTAAGGGACAAAAAACCGTTGTATATGATGACATTCTATTTTTCCAATTATCAAATAAATCGGGTGTTTTTGGAGAATTGATCACTAATGGTTTAGCAAATCTTAAGAGAATGATTGTCTGTCCTGTTTTATCTCAAACCGCAAATAAAGGCATTAACCCCCATATTAGTCCATTTACCACTGAACCCTCGACTTGTTCCCCTTACAAAATACAAAATTTTCAAGTGAAATTAGCATCCACTAATCTTTACCCTGAAGCACTCAATTACTCATATGATTCTTTCATGACTGAATTAAATGGTAAATACTCTATGGGTCATAATCTCGTTAAAGGTCTTGCTGGTTCCAGAATTTCATTGAAAGATTATATTAATAACTATGGATATATTGTGGTTGATTTAAAGAGAAAACATACTCAAGATGAAGCAACCCCTTTATCTATTTACATGTCTGGTAAAATCGCAAGTCCTTTGCCTTTAGACTTCTATGTTTTTATTGAAACTGAAAAATCTTTTACATACGATGTTGCAACTGGACACAGATTAGATTAAATCATAAAATAATTAATAATATAACATAATTATTATTTTCTTTTCATATAATATATACATTTAATATGAATTCAGTCCCCTTAAATTTATCAAATGCCCAAATGGGAAAATTGAGAAATCAAAAAGCTGTTCAAATTAAACCATCTCAAGTCGGAGAAGGTCAAGAAGTTTTTTTAGACGCTACAAATTATAAAAAATTGGTGAAGGCTTATAATGCTAATAAATCCGTAAGAATTACTTTAACAGCACACGAAGCCCAATTGTCTGGTGGTTCCTTAAAATCTGTTGCTAGAGCGATAAAGAAACCTTTTAAGGATCCTAATCTTGGAAGGAAGATAGCAAATACATCAAGAAAGATTAAAAATACTGTTAATAAATTTGAAGTTGTTGGAGATTTAGGCATACCTTATGTTTCAGATGCTTATAATGCTATTCAAGCAGGGGTTAATTCAGGCGATGCATTGGTTCAATCTGGAGTTGAATTGAATAACGCAAGACTTTACGGAGATGCTGAAGACAAGCAACGAGCATTACAAGGATTTAATACCACAATGATGAAGAATTTTGCAGGAATGAATGCTAATTCTAATCTTAATGGACAGGGTGTAAATCCTTATATACCAAGAAGTAAAAGAGGTGGGGCTTATAGAACTGTTGGTGGTAGTTTTAAGTCATCTGGCAGTAAAGGTGGATCATATAAAACGGGTGGTTCTATCGGAATGAGACCTGCTATCGGAATGCGCCCTGCTGTGATGAGACCTTCAGGAGATGAAACCAATATTTTAAGACCAAACCATCCTTCCTTTCATCCTCCTAAGCCCGATTCATTTTCTGGTAAAGGTATGAAACACAAATCTTGTCCTCACTGTGGAAAATAATTAATATGACATTATAATATATATCTATGTTTGAAACAACAACAGACCAACAATTATTTCATTATGCGGATTTATTAAATTTTAATATAAACCAAATTAAAACAAAGGATAATTTTAAAGGAAAAGTTAAAGAAGGCTTTTACATCGCTAATTTAGATGATATAACAGGTAGTGGTACTCATTGGGTTGCTTTTTACTGTGTGAATAATATGGTGATGTATTTTGATTCATTCGGACTTGCGGTACCAAAACAAATAATATCATTTTGTAAAGGAAATCAAATAATCTATAATGTAGTTCAAATACAGCATATTGATTCTGAAGCTTGCGGTTATTATTGTATTGCATTTTTTTATTATTTTAATTTAATACCTAAATCCAGAATTAAGAATAAAAAAACATTTGGATTTTATTTTAATAACTTTTTAAAACCATTTGATGTTCAACATATAAAACGAAATGAAAAGATATTGGAAGAACAATTAAAGTCATTACTTAATAAATTGTAATTTTTGCTATAAATTATTTTTATATAAACATAATCTATATACATGATCAAAAAATTAAATGTCCCAATGCCATCCGAGCCCGTGCCTGAAGAATATTCTAAGGGCAGGCTAAAAAGAGAAAAAAGCGTAAAAGACTTTGAAGATTTAGATTTAAGACGCTTGCCATCATTAAAATTCTTGATGAAAGATTTTATGAAAAAAGAAAAACTTGTCCAACTGGTACAGGCAATGAACCATGTCTTGGAAATTGAAGAGTTGGGGGTTCCTAATGAGGCAATGAAAAAAGAAATTGTTATTTATGTAATGGAGGAAATTGAGAAGTTTGTATTAAAACCAAAAGCAGGTAGTGAAAAGAAAGCTATGGCCGTAGATGTATTAAAAGTCATATTTCATAATGATGAAGTCATAACGGGAATAACTATTGATGGACTCATAAAAGGAATAAGACAAGTTGGGCTTATTAGGCGTCTGGCTCTTAAGACTTTTAGATATTTTCGGAAAAAAAGCAGTTAAAGACTCAATACAACAAGTAATGACAAGAGTATTATTAGAACAATTGACATCCAAAAATATAATATCACAAAATTTATTAGGCTTTTATAATTCAAATAGCCAAGTATATCCTTTAATTGTAAAGACTTTTATGACAGAGTTTATTATTGATATTGTCCTTACTGGTAAATTTGCAAAGATATTAATTATACTTTTAATTTTATTATAAAATAATTATATGAATACAATGAATTTAAACAGTCAAGAAATTAACAAATCAGATTCAGATTATTACACTGATAAATTATGGGGATTATTATGGGAACATCTTGAACCATTCAATATTGATGAAGATGATGAAACCATATACTTTAATTATTTGGATAAAATGCATTACTTATTAACAAATACAAATTGTAAGACTTATGAACACTTTATAAGCATACTAATTACATTAGAGGATTTAATTTGTGAATGTCCTTTTTATACTGACGAATTTAAACATACTGAACATGTAAAATTAATAGAATATAGAATTAATTTTATGAATAATAAAAATACTATAGAATAATTATATTTTTTTCTATTGATTAATATATATATATATATGAAATATTACAATTTGTGTGAAAGCGGTAAGTGTGAAATTATTTTATGCGAAGTGATAGAGTTTGATGATGGTCAAGTAGTAGCCAAATGGACGGGAACAATACGAAGTTTAGTTATTCATTGTAATATCGATGATTTCAAACAAATATCTTTAAATGATGGTAGAGTATTATATGAAAAATAAAAATACTATAGAATAATTATATAAAGCTATTTTATATATGTCCCATTTTACAATTTATTTGAAAGGTGAAACTTACTATATTCCAAATACAAGAAAAACAGATGTTCAGAGAGACATTAATGAAATAGAAACTAAAATTGAAAATCTTAAAAATTCAATTAAAGATTTAGAACTTGACAAAAAAAGAAAGACATTTGAATTACTTGATGATAGACAATTAATTATTTATCTCAATCAATATCCTAAAAACTTATCAAATGAACAATTAAAAACAAATAAACAATTTACAAAAAGGGAGATGTTGTTAAAAGCTTATGATGATAAACACGGAACATATAGAAAACCAGATATTTAATTATAATACAATCCATTTCTTATATTTTTATTTTTTGTTTCATAATCATAAATTTCTTTAGACAATCGCTTTATGCTTTTATTTACTCTTTTACCTTTATTATTTAATGATGAAAGCTTGATTTTATATTTTTTGGCAAAATCCTTATATGTTTTATCTGCTATTGCTCTGCCACTTACACCATCACCATATAATTTATCAGGGCTTACACGGCTCAAAACATCTGAACTGTGTTCGGCTAATGGATTCCATCCTTCGGACTTTATAACTGATGTTTTATTATTGTTGTTATTAAATTTATTCAACATTGAAACAGGGTCATTGCTTGTTTTTATATCAGTTTGGTTTTTACCATTAACTCGGTTTATTTCCCACGGGCTAACTGCTTTATTTAAAGTAATTACATTTTTTGATTTACCACCAACTTCTTCCGCGACGATTCCTCCGAGACTATGTCCCAAAGTGTGTAAGTTATCAGTTCCGTATTTCTTCTCAACTTTCTTTTGCATCTTCTCAGCGTGCTTAAATCTCTTTCCTCTATATCCAAACATCAGCCCCAAATCTGTCCCCACATCTTGTATGCTATCAGTTCCTCTATGAACAATTACAGGTTTATTTTCTGCTTCGTTAAAATATACTTTTGTCCTTTTACCAGACAATGATTTGTCAATTTTAAAATCTCCAATATCTTTATTTTTTCTATCATAAGAACTTTTGATAAGTGCCCCAGTCTCAGCCGCGGTCAATGAACCCCCTTTTTTACTTCCTTTATATGTTGCTTTTGCTTTGCTCATAGCTTCTTTGTATTTTATATTATGCTCTTGCGCATATTGTTTTACGTGTTCAATCCAACTATTACCCATATATAATATATAATAACATTATAATTAATATTATTATTCAAATAAATACAATTAAATCTTCTGGCTTCAAGGATATATATATTAGCATATTGTTCTTTACATTTTTTTGTTGTGGTTCTTTCTTGACCTCAGATTTATCCTTGCTCATTTTCTTTTTACAAATACTACATATAATTTTTGGGGGCTTCATAATAATATAATCTTATATATTTATTTTTGTCTTATTCAATATTGTTCTATTGTAATTATCTGCTCTATTTACTACAATTAGCTTGCCCATAATTATTTTTTTAACTTTTATAATTTGACCTTTTGAACATAAATTAGATTTTAAATGACTGTTTAAAGATGCTTTGGAAACTATTTTATCACACAAAGGGCACGGGACTTTAGCTTTTGCTTTTTCTTTCAATTGCTCTTTATTAGCTTCATAATACAAAGTATGATATTTTTTCGGTGGGTTTTCTACTTCGGTTTTTGGGTTTTCTTCAGTGTTCATGAAATTGTTTTATATATTATATTGAATAGAAATTAATTTAATTTAATTTAATTTAATTATATTATATTATATATTTTTAAATATCTGTGAATTCAATTTTATTGTAATTATTTTTTATTGTTGCATTGAGGCAAACACCTTCATATTTAAGCTCCCCTATTTTAACATCTCTATTAAAATGAATTGGTTCTATAGTTTCAATACTATCACAAATTACCCTTTTGATATTATTAATATGTGGTTTCATAAAACTTGACATTATTTTCCTACCATTGGAAATAATAAAAGGTTTAACTCTTGCAAAGTTTGTTTTGTATCTTGAATTTAATTTTGCGGTTTTAATAATTATTTCACCTTTATTGATACTTGATGGTTTGATTTCAATTATTTCATCATCTTCATCAATTTCAAATTCTTCTGTAATATAATGCTTCTTTTTATCAATTTGACACAAAGCGCCCCATAATAAGTTTAAAATAAATTTTGATTGTTTTACTCCGAGTTCTTTCAATGGGAATAAAATGTCAGTAAATTTTTTAAACATTTCTTTAAATGTAATTAATTTTTCCCTTGAATAATATAAAAAATTTGGTTTATCATCTTTAATCAATTCAATTTCAAACCCCAGTTTTTGAGCATTCTGTAAATCAATAGATGTATAATAATTATATTTTGAGAATTTAAATAATTTATTATATTGTTCGTCTTCTGATGGAATAACTTTTGCTCTATAAATTCCAAATTTTATAAATTCATCAAATGCTTCAATATTTAAAAATTCACCTCTTTTAATTGGTAATTTAGCTATATGAGATATATAAATAGACGGGAATAATGATTTGACATCATATTTATATAATTTTTCATATGTTCCATTATCGCTCCAAATCATACTTCCAAAACCTGAATATGATATCCATTGGGCTTCATCTTGTAATATTTCTTCGGCTTGAATGTGTTTTGAAATGAAATCAAACAATGATAAGCAAGCATTATAATAAGAACCACATTTATATAAATTTATTAATCCTTTGGAATGTTTCTTTAATTCATCTGCTACTTCTATTAAATAATTATATTCTTCTTCAATTGTAAATTCTTTACCTTTATATTTTGTTATAGACACATTTTGACATAGTATATCATCAAATTCTTCTTCAATGGTAAAATCTTTACCTTTATATTTTGTTCTTAATACATAAATATGAGTTCTATCTTTAATAAATTTGCTTGGGTCGTATTTGTCAATTGTCCATTTATTAACTCCATCATATGCGATTAAATCTTTTTTGCTATAGAGAATAAATTTCTTTTCTTCTCCATATGTCAATAATTTAAATCGTTTAGTTAGTTTTTCTGGCTCAAAATGACCATTGATTAATTGAATATTCGCTTCAAAATTTGTGTCAATTGTTGATGACCTTATATAGTCTCCTCTAATATTAATTTTAAGTTTTTCTTTTTTGTTTATTTTTGCCTCAATAATGTCAATACATTTAACAGGAATTTTATCACATCTATTTAATCCTAATTCTTGTTTCATTTGACAAGGTGATTTATAATATTCATCCAAATTAAAGACAAAATATCTTAGAGCATGATAAAAGCAATCATTAAATTTATCATCTGCGCCCCCTTCATTTGCACTTGGTTTTAAGGCAAGGTATAACATAAAATGGTTTATACTTTTGGGAGGTTCTATTCCTACATATTCTTTATCATCTTCTTCACCACCCTCATATAATTGAGCTGGGTCATATATATCTACATCATTGCCTATAGTTCCAAATTTTCCACTTTTCCAGCCTAATTTTCCATAAACAATTGATGATGATATATTGCCTTGAATATTTGCTCTTTTTAAGCGTCTTGACAATCTTGATGCTATCTGTCCCACTTTTTCCAAACTCATTGATTTTGATGGGTTTATTTGAATTTGAATAATATCATTACCTTTATATTTTAAGTTTTTGAAAAATTTCATTTCGCTTGAATATCTATCTTTTGAAGATAGCGTTGCCTCTCTGATAATTTCTTTTAATAATTTTGAAGAATAATTATTTTTATGTGCAACATGATTTATCTTTCGGATATTTTTTTCAGCTTTTCTTATGACATCTTTTGCTTCTCTCTTTTCAGCCTTTCTTAAATCCTTGTTCAGTTGTTTCAAGTAATTTGACATGGTTGTATATAGTAATAATAGATAATATTTTTTTGTCTTTAAATATATTTTATTTATTTTTTATTTATTTTTTAATTATTTTTTAATTATTTTTTATTATTCTATATTAAATAAATTCTTCTATATATTTTTTATTATTATATTATAATAGCAATTATGTCAATCGAAGAATTTTACAAAGAAGTTAAAAAAAATGCAAAAGAGAATAGTGAGTTGAATCAACTATATAAAAAGCCCAAGGCAGAAACACGAACTTATATGCCGAAATTTAAGGTTTATTATCCCAATGTATTACAGCAGGCCGATATATTATATATGCCCAAAGATGGAGATTTTGCATTTATATTAGTTTGTGTTGATTTATATGATAACAGAATGGATGCTGAACCCGTTAAAAAAGTTGATGAAGATGATGTATTACAAGCGTTTAAAAAGATTTATAGAAGAAATTATATAAGATTTCCAATATATATAAGTTTAGACCAAGGGAAAGAATTTAAGAACCCACAAATTAAAAAATATTTTAAAGAAAATAATGTAAATATTCGTTATACATCAGCAGGAAGACATAGGCAAAATGCAGTTGTTGAAAGAATGAATCTAACCTTGGCCGAAATATTATTTAAGCGAATGACAAGTCAAGAATTACTTTCTGGGGAAGTTTCTAAAGAATGGGTTGAAGATTTACCAGGTTTGGTAAAAACTTTAAATAAAACAGAAAATAAAAAAGAACATGATGATTTAGAAGAAGAAGATAATATTCCAATTTTTGATGAGTATTCAGGTAATCTTTTAAATATTGGACAAGCAGTAAGGATTAAATTGGATAAACCTGTTGATGTTGTGAGAGGAAATAATTTATATGGTGGATTTAGAGTAACTGATATTAGATGGTCTCAAAAAGTTTATAAAATTACTGATATTAAAATTACACCCAATCAACCACCAATGTATATTGTGAATGATGGAAAATTTATTGCAAGAACTAAGAACCAATTGTCAGTTGTTAAAGGAAATGAAAAACAACCAGACGCAAAATTTAATAGAGGAGTTCATAAACCCAGAAGAGAAGGATTAAGAAGCAATGATAATGTTGAATTATATTCTATTGTTGATAAAATATTAGATCATAAAATAGAAAACAAGAAGAAATATTTTCTTGTTAAATGGAAGGGTAGAAATACAAATAATTCTTGGATACATTCAAGCGAATTAAGTAGGACAGAAGATTTGAGAAATTTAAGAGCAGATTATAATGATTCACTCGATGAGTAATTCTAAATTATATCTTTTGCTTAGTTCTTTTACTTTTTTATGAACAAATACCTTTTTTTCCAAAAGCAATAATGCTCTGGCTTGGTGATAATCTATACCAAGAAATTCAGCAATAGATTGAACTGTTTTAAATTCGTGTTTTTCATCATTTAATTTGTCAGTTAAAATAAATTTTTTCATATTATTATATTAGTGTTATATAATATTTTTTTTATTTTTAAATATAATTCAATTATATATTTAATATTTTTTAATTAATTTATACATTTAAAATTTTTTCTCAGTTTTTTTAAATTTATAACAAACAAGTAGTTTATCCTCATCTACAATTCCATCACCTTCTTGCTCCTCATCTTCTATATCATCGTCAAAACATCCAGGTACTATATATTCTTTTTTTTCTGGTTTAATTTGTGTGTGTTTTTCAATAAGTGCTGTGTCAAAATTTTTTAATACTGGATTTCTAACCATTGCTAATTTAACTAAAGCAATTAAAACATCTTGCCTTATTACTGGTTCTCTTATAGTTTTTCTTATCCCTTCAACTTTATCATGACCACTTTTGGTGGCAATTACTTTAAAATATCCTGTTATATCATTAATGACGCTTATATAATTCGTTAATACATCTTTTGCGGTGTTAAAAGTTTTTGGACTTCTTCTTGAAAATAAATCATTGTATAACTTTGTTAATGTCTTGTCATTGCCCTTTGACATATCAACTTTTTTAACATCAATATTAAACCTTTCAAAATTATAATGCTTTTCAATTTGTTCCAAAATAACTATTTTGTTAAACACACTATTTATGACTTTTACTCCCATAGAATTCTTTTTCTTTTCTGATAATTTATCTTTAATATATTGAGAAGGTCTTAATAAATTTAATGTTCTGAAATAATCTTCCATATTGTAATCACTCATAATTACATCCTTATAAATTTCAAGATTTTCTCTTGATGTTAAACATAATAAATTTGCTTTATCGTTAAAACACTTATAAAATGATTTTAATGTTTTATCGGCATTATCATCTTCTCCTTCTTTTTCTTTTATTTTAACAAAAACTTCGTAAGCATCATCATTCATAATTTGAAAATTTTCATCCATTTCTTTATTTTTAGCATCTGTGAAAGTTTTGGTTTCACCTTCATAGATTACATTAAAACCAATATTTTTAAAAATATCAATCATATGCTGGTCATAACCACTGTAAAATAATTCTCTTTGATATTCTTCATAACAATATAAATTAAAAAATGTATTACCAATAATTTCATCTTCATCATCTTCATTTGTTGATTTTGACATTCTTAAAATTTTCTCATTTGCATTCATCAATTTTTTATAAAATTTTCTACAAGCTTTTAAACTTTTGAACCTTGGTTTTACTGATTTTTTCTCACTATTATAAACTATTAACTCGCTCATTTTTCGGGTTCTACATCCCATTTGCATAACATTAACAGGAGTTATTTTGGGATTTTTTGTAGTATATATATATTGTCTTTGTTTATCGTCTATGTGAAATGAAACACCTGTTGTAACAGATGGACTATAAAATACATATTTACCCTTAAATTGACTTGAAGCGTTTTTAATTTCAAAATCAGTTTTACTTGTTATTAAAATAAAATCCCCCTTCTGGTCTGCAAATTCGTCAATTAATAAACTATATAATTTTGTTATTTTATTGCATCCATCACAACCAAAGAGAAAGTATTTTTTATTTTTAATATCATCTCTTAACATATCTACAAATGTGTTTTCATTGCGTTGTATTCTCATTTTTACACCATCAAATTTTTTGTTTATATTGGTTATTAATAATGTCTTATTTTTGGTCTTTCGGGAGGATAATAAATTCAATACATTTTGATTAATAGTTGCATCACTAATAATAATTTTATGGCAATTTTTTATTAAATACAACAAATACTTATACAATGAGTTTAAAACATTATCTAACCTATCACTATGTGTTAATGTTTGTATTAAATCATTTACTTCATCTAAATATAATACTTTATTCGATGCTTCATATTTTAATTTTTCGGCCTGTTCTTTGGAAAGACCTTTTTCAATATCATTCAATTTATATAATGAGTTTAAACAAATTATTCCATTATTCAAGTTGAAAAGATCTAAATCGTCTCTATAATCCAAAATCTTAATTTTAGAAAATGTATTCATTTGCTCGTCTGCTAATGATCGTAAATTTACTATTGATAATAATTTATATTTATCACCAAGCAATTTGGGAGATATTTTTGCTGTGTTTCGTGTTTTACCTGTTGCTGTGCCTGATTTTATAATTATAATATCATTTTCGTTAAATTCATCTACTGATATATCTAATTCATTTTCATCTATTTGTTTTTCGGTGATTCCTTCAAATGTTTCTTCTTCAAGTGGTCTGTAAAATTCTGACATTGTTATATAGTATATTTAGATAATATTTTTATCTTTTTAAATTAAATTTAATTATATTTTAAAAATAATTTTAAAATATTTTAATTATGGTATATATTTTATTTTTTCATAAAATTAATTCTATATTCCATTAATTTTATATGTTCATTATGTTTCATTTCATCATTATAAAAAGGACATTCTGAAATATAATCCTCTAATGTGATAAGTATGCTTATAAAGTGTTCATATGTATTACATTTTACTTCCAATAAATTCATTATTTTATCTAAATAGCACAAGTATTCCCACTTTGTTTCATCTTTCATACTGTCTAATTGAAATTCTCCGTCTTCACAACCCACATGATAGCCTATTTCTAATAAAAAATAATTATCACCACCATAATTGTATAATATATTGCCTAAGATATCATATTTTTTATAAATTTTTTGCAGTTCAATCTCAAATTCTGTTGCGAATTCTAATTCGTAATTTTTGGAGTTCATCATTGTATATGATAATAATAGATATTATTTTTTTAAATTAAACTTATATATATTTTAAAAATAATTTTAAAATATTTTAATTATTATATATATTTTATTTTTTCATAAAATTAATCCTGTATTCTGCTAATTTTACATATTCATTATATTTCTTTTCATCAGTGTAAAAATAACAATCACATATACAATCCTCCAATGTGATAAGAATATTATTAAAGTGTTCTTGTGTATTACATTTTACATTTAATAAATCTTTTATTTTCTCAAGATTGTCAAGGTATAATTGCTTTATATCATCGTCAAAATATGGCATCCATTTATATTTTTCGTAGCCAGTTTTAGATAAAAAACCAAAATAATCACATATTAAGTCATTTACCAAGCAATTAAATTTATCATAATAATGTTCTAATTCAATTTCATATTCTGTTCTTGTATCTTCTGATTCTGTTTCTGATTCATCATCTGATTCGTAATTTTCTTGATTGTTGTACTTCATCTTTGTATATGATAATAATAGATATTATTTTTTTAAATTAAACTTATATATAT
>JACCDG010585613.1_pt1 | contig 25417 bp, 24 predicted proteins | sample 7442471 | NCBI WGS metagenome assembly JACCDG01 (sample SAMN15323444, study PRJNA562643) | freshwater metagenome | isolation source: river surface water | place: USA:Blue River Watershed | collected 2017-08-17 | reverse complement strand
TTGTCGGAGATGCATGGCGCCAACAACCACCCCGCCATTGGCCGCGCCTTGCGACAAGGGCTCTACCTGTGCGCGGTGTGCACCCTGGCAGGGGCATGGGTGCTGGTCCACCCTGGCCTCGCCTTTGAATGGACCGATGTGCCTGTTGCCATGCAAGAGGACGTGCGCCACTACCTTCGCACCCTGGCCTGGGCGCTGGCCCCTGCCCTGCTGTTTCGCATATTCAGCACGCTCAACCAAAGCCTGGGACAACCGCAATGGGTGACCTGGATTCAGGTGGCAGGCCTTGCGCTCAAAATTCCTTTGTCCATTGGTTTGACGTTCGGTTGGGGGAGCGTGGCGGCACAAGGTGTCAATGGCTGCGCCCAAGCCACATTGATGGTCAACATCATCATGTTTGCCATGGCACTGTGGCTGCTGCGACGCCAAAGCTTTTACCGACCGTTTCGCATCTGGCAAGCCATGGAGCGGCCGCACTGGCCGTCCTTGGCCGAGATGCTCAAGATTGGCGTGCCCAACGCCATTTCCATCACGGTCGAGGTGACGTCTTACACCCTGATGGCTTTGTTCATTGCGCGCTTGGGCAACACCGCCTCGGCCAGCCACCAAATCGTGGCCAACATGGGGGCCTTGCTCTACATGGTGCCCCTGTCGCTGGCCATTGCCACCAGCGCGCGTGTCAGTTATTGGGTGGGGGCACAAAATTTTGGGCATGCCCAGGCCGCCATGCGCCAGGGCTTTTTATTGCTGCTCGGTGTCTGTGCCCTGCTGTTGTTGGGCGTCGGGCTGGGGCGTGAATTCATTGCCAAGCTGTACACCCGCGACAACGCCGTGGCCATGCTGGCCAGCGAGCTCATGGGATGGCTGACCTGGTACCAGGCGGTGGATGCCCTACAGGTCATGTGCTTTTTTTTGCTGCGCTGCTTTCGCATCACGCTGGCCCCGTTGGTGGTCTACACCCTGTTTTTGTGGGGCGTGGGGCTCACAGGGGGCTATTTGCTGGCCTACAAGGGCTTGGCGGGCTGGGGGCCTGTGCAATCCCCGGAAGCTTTCTGGATGGCCAGCAGCCTGGCGCTGACGGGCGTGGCCTTGGCCCTTGGCGGGCTGCTGCACTTGGCCGTGCAGGCGCGCGCTCAGCGCTGAAGCAGATGCACCCGGTCTGCGGGCAGGGCAAAGGAAAATCGTGACCCCTGCCCCGGCACACTGTGAATCGTCAAATGTCCCCCGTGACGCTGAACCACGTGCTTGACAATGGCCAAGCCCAGCCCGGTCCCGCCCGTTTCCCTTGAGCGACTGCGGTCGACCCGGTAAAAACGCTCGGTGATGCGAGGAACGTGCTCGGGCGCGATGCCCGGGCCAGAGTCCTCCACGGCGAAGACCATTTGCCCATCCTCTTGACATTGCCAAGACACATGGACCCGACCACCCGCAGGCGTGTAGCGAATCGCGTTGCTGACCAGGTTGGACATGGCGCTGAGCAACTCGGTGCGGGAGCCAGCAACTTGGCAGTCCGCCAAGCCCCCGGCCTCGAACACCAGGTCTTGTGCGGGCCCCTCTGGCGGCGTCAACAGCTTGGACAGTGCCCGGCCCTCGGCTTCGCACGTTTGCCACACGGCCAAGGCGCAGACCCACTCTTGATGGGTGGGCAAAGGGCTGCCTTCCAGCCGAGACAAGGTCAGCAAGTCTTGCACCAGCGTTTGCATGCGCTGGGCTTGTTGCGACATCAGGTCCAGGTATTTTTCGCGCTCTGGCTCTGTCAATGGCAAGTTTTGCAGCGTCTCGACAAAGCCCGCCAAAACCGTCAGGGGCGTGCGAATTTCGTGCGACACATTGGCCACAAAATCGCGCCGCATCGCTTCTGATTGTTCGATGGCCGTGATGTCCCGGGTCAGCAACAAGCGGCGGCCTTCACCATAGGGGAACATTTGCAGGGAGATGCGCACGGGGTGGTTGGGCCGGTGGTCTCGGCCTGCAATCACCACCTCGGTTTCATACAGGCCACGGTGGAGGTAGGCACTGAACTCCGGGTCGCGCACCAAATTGCCAATGAGCTGGGCCAGATCGCGTGAGATCTCGATGCCGAGGTGCTGGGCGGCCATTTCGTTGCACCATTCGATCCGATCTTCGGCATCCAGCAACAACACGCCATTGGGGGACGCCTGAATGGCCGACAAGAACTGCTGCAAGCGTTGTGCACTGGCCTGATTTTCTCGATCGCGCTGGCGCAACAAACGCCGGATGCGGTCTGTGACATTGCCCCACAGGCCCCATTGGGTGGGCGCCTCCTTGGCCGCTTCGAATTGCAGCCAATGAAGCACACTGAGACCACGAATCAGGTCCAGACAAAACCAGAACAGGGCACTGACCAACAGGCCGGCACAAGCGCCTTGCCAAAACAGGCTTTCGGGCAGTGCAAAGGCGCCAAGCGCTGCGCCAGCGAGCAAGCTGATGACGAAAGTCAGGAAACGTGAAAACATTCAGGGAAATCTGCGAGGCGTATGGTGTTCACCCCCCATTGTCACCTGAACTTGCGCAGTCAGTCTGTACCCGGCGCCACGAACCGTCTCCACCATCACCCCGGCAGCACCCAAGGCCTCGCGCAAGCGTTTGACGTGCACATCCACCGTGCGCTCTTCAATGAACACATGGTCGCCCCAAACCTTGTCCAGGAGTTGCGAGCGCGAATGGACCCGCTCCGCATGCCGCATCAGGTAATTCAGCAACTTGAACTCGGTCGGGCCAATTTTCAAGGGTGCGCCATGCAAGCTGACGCGGTAAGTGGCGCCATCCAAGGTCAGAGGCCCCACCGACACGCTGTCAGCGGCTTGCTCCGGGGCACGGCGCCTGAGCACGGCACGAATGCGAGCCAACAATTCCTGGGTGGAAAAAGGCTTGGTGATGTAGTCGTCGGCACCGGCATCCAGCCCAGACACTTTGTCGCTCTCGTCGGTACGGGCGGTCAGCATCAGGATGGGAATGGCTTTGGTGCGGGGGTCAGCGCGCCATTTGCGCGCCAGCGACACACCGCTTTGACCCGGCAACATCCAGTCCAGCAGGATCACGTCCGGCAACACGGTGTCGATTTCGCGCTGGGCACGCTCGCCATCCTCAGCCCAAATAGGCGACAAGCCGTTGTGACGGAGGTTGACCGCAATCAGCTCGGCAATCGCCGACTCATCTTCCACAATCAAGACGCGAGGCAGGTGTCTCATAAGGGCGTGGCTTTAACGAACGGATTCTTCGATTTTGTCCATCGAGATGTGGCGCACGTCCGCGCCCTTGACGATGTAGATGATGAGTTCGGCTATGTTCTTGGCATGGTCACCCACGCGCTCAATGGCTTTGGCCACGAACAGCAAGTCCAGGCTGGCGGAAATCGTCCGGGGGTCTTCCATCATGTACGTGATGAGTTTGCGCACGAAGCCGTCGAACTCTTGGTCGATCAGGTTGTCTTCTTTGAGGATGGTGACAGCCGTGGCCGTGTCGAGCCGGGCAAAGGCGTCCAACGCTTTGCGCAACAAGCCGCTGGCCATTTCGGTGGCCAGACGAAGCTCAGAAGCCGGCAGGGTTCGGGGCGTGCCATCCTTGATGATGGACTTGACCATGCGGGCCATTTTCTCGGCCTCATCGCCCACGCGCTCCAGGTTGGCGGTGGTCTTGGAGATGGCCATCAGCAGGCGCAAATCGCGTGCCGTGGGTTGGCGGCGGCCAATGATGGAGGTCAACTCGCGGTCGATCTCCACTTCCATGGCATTGACGCGGGCCTCACCGTCAATCACCTGGTTAGCCACTTCGTCACTGAATTGTGAAAGCGCGTAGATCGCTTGGCGGATTTGCGACTCCGCCAACCCACCCATTTCCATCACCAAGGAGGACACGTGGTTGAGTTCGCTGTCGAATTGAGTCGAGAGATGTTTGTCAGGCATGGGGATTCCTAGAAGCCAGTGTTCGATGCAAATCAGCCGAATCGGCCCGTGATGTAGTCTTCAGTCTCTTTGCGCTGGGGCTTGAAGAACATTTGTTCGGTGGTGCCAAACTCCACCAAGTCACCCAGGTACATGTAGGCGGTGTAGTCGCTGCAGCGCGCCGCCTGTTGCATGTTGTGGGTCACGATGACCACGGTGTAATCCTGTTTGAGCTCGATGATCAACTCTTCAATCTTGGCGGTGGAAATCGGGTCCAGCGCAGAACAGGGCTCATCCAACAACAAAACTTCCGGCTTGATGGCAATGCCGCGCGCAATGCACAAGCGCTGCTGCTGTCCGCCCGACAGGCCAGAACCGCTTTGGTTCAGCTTGTCTTTGACTTCGGTCCACAGGGCTGCTTTGCGCAAGGCCCACTCCACCCGGTCGTCCATGTCGCTGGCGCTGAGGTTTTCAAACAGCTTCACGCCAAAGGCAATGTTGTCATAAATCGACATCGGGAAAGGCGTGGGCTTTTGAAACACCATGCCCACCTTGGCACGGATCAGGGCCACGTCTTCCTTGGAGGTCAACAGATTGTCGCCATCGAGTTCAATGGAACCTTCTGCGCGCTGCTCGGGATACAACTCGAACATGCGGTTGAAGGTGCGCAACAGGGTTGACTTGCCGCAGCCTGAGGGACCAATGAAAGCTGTGACTTGCTTTTCCGGAATATCCAGATTGATGTCTTTCAATGCATGGAATTTTCCGTAGTAGAAATTGAGGTTTTTGACCGAAATCTTGGGTCGGGTCGCGATGGCAGTGTCCATGTGACTTCCTTAGGGTTCAGGATTTTTGACGCGTCAACACGCGCGCCAGGATGTTGAGGCCGAGCACAGCCAAGGTGATCAGGAACACGCCGGCCCAGGCCAGTTGCTGCCAGTTCTCGTAAGGGCTCATGGCGAACTTGAAAATGGTCACGGGCAAGCTGGCCATGGGCTCAGACAGGCTAGAGGTCCAGAATTGGTTGCTTAGCGCAGTGAACAGCAAAGGCGCGGTTTCGCCTGAGATGCGCGCCACCGCCAGCAAGACGCCCGTCACCACGCCAGCACGGGCCGCGCGCAAGGTGATGCTCATGATGACCTTCCATTTCGGCGTCCCCAAGGCATAAGCGGCCTCACGCAAGCCTGGTGGCACCAACTGGAGCATGTTCTCGGTGGTGCGAATCACCACAGGAATGACTATCAAGGCCAAAGCGACCACGCCGGCCCAGCCTGAAAACGACTTGTAGCGCGCCACCACCAAAGAGTACACAAACAAGCCGATCACGATGGAAGGCGCCGACAACAGAATGTCGTTGACAAAGCGTGTGATGCTGGACAGCCAGCTGACGGGTTTGTATTCCGCCAAATAGATGCCGGCCATGATGCCAACAGGTGTGCCCACGAAGGTGGCCAGCATGACCATCAGGAAAGAGCCATAAATGGCATTGGCCAAGCCACCCGGGTCGTTGGGCGCGGGCGTCATTTCAGTCAGGGTGGCCCAGGTCAGGCCATCGATGCCCAACCAGAAGGTTTGCCACAAGATCCAGACCAGCCAGACCAGGCCGAACAGCATGGCGCCAAGCGAAAGGGTCAGCGCCAGTTGGTTGACGCGCTTGCGCTTGGCAAATTTTTGATGGCGAACGTCGCTGCTCATGACTTGGCTCCCTCATTGCGGCGCATGCGGGCCAGCAGTACTTTGGAAAGCGCCAATACCACGAAAGTGATGAAGAACAACACCAGGCCGAGGTATATCAACGAAGCCTGGTGCAAGCCACTGGAGGCTTCGGCAAATTCATTGGCCAAGGCAGAGGTGATGCTGTTGGCCGCCTCGAACACGCTCAAGGAATTCAGCTGGTTCATGTTGCCGATGACAAAGGTCACGGCCATGGTTTCACCCAGCGCGCGCCCCAGCCCCAGCATGATGCCGCCCACCACACCCGCCTTGGTGTAAGGCAAGACCACCTTGGACATGACTTCCCATGTAGTGGAGCCCAGACCGTAGGCCGACTCTTTCAACAGAGGGGGCGTCACCTCGAACACATCGCGCATGACCGAGGCGATGAAAGGAATGATCATGATGGCCAGAATGATGCCGGCGGACAAAATGCCAATGCCCACGGGCGGGCCAGACACCAATGCACCCAGGTACGGGACACCGGTCAGCCATTTTTGCAAGGGCATCTGCACATAGGTGGCCAGTATGGGGCCAAAGACCAGCAAACCCCACATGCCATAAACAATGGAAGGAATGGCCGCCAACAACTCAATGGCCGTTCCCAAGGGTCGCTTGAGCCAGGCGGGAGAAAGCTCCGTCAAAAACAGGGCAATGCCAAAGCTCACGGGCACGGCAATCATCAAGGCGATCAAGGACGTGGCCAAGGTGCCATAAATCATGACCAGGCCACCAAAGTCTTCTTGCACCGGGTCCCAGACGCTGCGGGTCAAAAAGCTCAAGCCGTATTTGTCGATGGCGGGCCAGGCGCCAAAAATCAGCGAGCCCAAGATACCGATCAACAAGGCCAGCGTCAGGCACGCTGCGCCCAGGGCTGCCCAACCGAACAAGCGATCGATCAAGCCGCCCAGGCGCATGGAGGGGGGAGTAGGAGGATGTGTCATGGGACGCCGAAAGCCTTTCTCTTGGCCCTCAAGGTTATCAGGGACGCCGTGTGCGGCAACAGAAGTGGAAGACACGGCGTGCCCTTTCTAACCCAATTTACTGAAACGCAATGGCTTTGCCAGCGCCGTCTTTGATTTGGCCCCAAGACTTGCGAATCACATCCTTCACGCCGGCAGGCATGGGCACGTAATCCAGGTCGTCGGCCGTCTGGTCACCATTTTTGTAAGCCCAATCAAAGAACTTCAGGGTGGCTGCCGCTTTTTCAGGCTTGTCTTGAGTTTTGTGCATCAGGATGAAGGTGGCACCGGTGATGGGCCAGGAATCCTTGCCAGGTTGGTTGGTCAGAATTTGGTAGAAGCTCTTGGACCAATCCGCACCCGCTGCCGCGGCCTTGAAGGCGGAATCGTCAGGTGACACGTAGTTGCCAGCGGCGTTCTTCACCTGCGCAAACACCATCTTGTTTTGCTTCACATAGGCGTACTCCACATAACCAATCGAGTTGGGTAAACGGCTGACAAAAGCGGCCACGCCTTCGTTGCCCTTGCCACCCGCGCCGGTCGGCCAGTTCACGGCCGTGCCGTCACCGACCTTGGCTTTCCAATCCGCACTGACTTTGCTCAGGTAGTTGGTGAACAAGAAGGTGGTTCCAGAACCGTCCGAGCGACGCACCGGCGCGATGGCAGCATCGGGCAGGTTCAAGTTGGGATTCAATGCCTTGATGGCTGGTTCGTTCCATTTGACAATCTTGCCCAAGAAGATGTCGGCAATGACTTCGCCGGTCAGCTTGAGCTGACCCGGGGTCACGCCCGCAATGTTCACCACCGGCACCACGCCGCCAATCACGGTCGGGAATTGCATCTGATTTTTTTGCGCCAGGTCTTCGTCTTTGAGGGGCATGTCAGAAGCGCCGAAATCCACCGTCTTGGCGTCGATTTGCTTGATGCCTGCGCCGGAGCCGACGGACTGGTAGTTGACCTTTTGGCCTACAGCCTTGTTGTACTCGGCAGCCCACTTGCTGTACAAGGGCGCAGGGAAACTGGCGCCGGCACCCGTGACATCTTGCGAGAAAGCAGACAAGGACAAGCAAAGGCCCAGACTGGCAGCAGCGATCGCTTTGAGATTTTTCATCATGAATAGACTCTCTGTGGTTGAAGAATGAAGTGACTGTAGGAATCGAATGTGACAAGATCGTGACAATCTTGAAAAGTACACACAAGACTTTTTGTCACGGCTCTGACATCAAAAAGACATATGCTGGAAAGATACGCAGCTTCTGCGTCGAAAAATTGAATATTTTTTATGCAAAATGGTACCCTTCTCGCTGCCATTGATTTGGGCTCGAACAGCTTTCGCCTGGAAATTGGCCGCCTCAATCATGGGCAAATCCACCGCACCGAGTACCTCAAGGAGACTGTTCGCCAGGGCAATGGCCTGGATGCCGATCGCAATCTGACACAGGACGCCATGCAGCGCGGCTGGGACTGCCTGGCGCGTTTTGCTGAACGTTTGGCCGGTTTCCGAAAGCATCAGGTCCGAGCTGTGGCCACACAAACCCTGCGTGAAGCCCGCAATCGGGATGCCTTTTTGCAAAAGGCCAATCAGATTTTGGGCTTCCCGATCGAGGTGATTGCCGGGCGCGAAGAAGCCCGCATGATCTACCAAGGCGTTGCCCACCTGTTGCCGCAATCGCCCGAGCGTCGTCTGGTCATTGACATTGGTGGGCGCTCGACCGAATTGATTTTGGGGCAAAACCTCCATGCCGAGGTGATGGAGTCCTACCGCGTGGGCAGCGTGGCATGGAGCATGAAATACTTCGATTCGGGCGTGCTCAGTGAGGCGGCTTTCGAGCGCGCTGAAATTGCGGCCAAGGCCATCCTGGATGAGGCCCTCAGCAGTTATTCACGCCCCCATTGGGACACCGCCTATGGCTCCTCGGGCACTGTGGGCGCCATCGCCGACATTTTGCAAGCTGCGGGCTGGCCCGCGGGCGTCATCAGCCGCGAGGGGTTGGACTGGCTGCAGCGCTGCTTGTTGCGCGTCGGCCATGCCAACAAGCTGCGCCTGGAGGGGTTGAAAGAGGACCGCCGCGCAGTGATCGGCGGCGGCATCAGCGTGCTGCGCGCGTTGTTCGACTTGCTCGACATGGATACCTTGCATGTCGCACAAGGCGCGCTGCGCCATGGCGTCTTGTACGACATGCTCGAGCGCGAAGAGGCAGGCTCGGACACACGCTCGCAAACGGTGGCGCGGCTGCTCACAACCTTTGGCGTTGACACCCACCAAGCCCAGCGCGTGAGCAAAGTCGCACGCCACCTGTTGCAGCAACTCCATCCAGAAACCGCTACGGAAGAATTTGCGCGATTTCAGCGCAAGCTCGACTGGGCCGCACAACTGCACGAAATTGGCTCCCAAATTTCACACAGCGATTACCACAAGCATGGCGCCTATATTCTGGACAACGCCGATGCGCTGGGGTTTGCCTTGCCCGAGTTGCACCGCTTGAGCCTCCTGGTTCTGGGACACCGAGGAAAACTTCGAAAACTGGAAGTCGACTTTGACGACGAATCCTTCATCAAGCAACTGTTGGCCCTCAGGCTGGCCGTCATCTTGTGCCATGCCAGACGCGACCCCGACTACAAAACGCTGCAGCTGAACTTGTTGCACAAGCCTGCGCGGGTGTTTGAGCTGAACGTGCCTACGGACTGGGCCAAGCGTTTTCCGCAATCAGCACACCTGCTGACGGAAGAAGTGACCGCCTGGCAAAAAACAAGTTGGACGCTTCAAGTCAAGCCCTGAACCGCCATGTCACACATTTGAAACATTTGAAAGGCACCATGCGCTTTTCAAAACGAGTTGGATGCCATGAGTGAACGCCCCCCCATTGACGAAGAACACATCCGACGGCTGCGAGAAGACCTTCTGGACAGCCTGGATGAAGAGCTTGAGATGGAGCTGGATGACCGGGCGCTCGACCCTTCGGCCATGGAAGAAGATCGCGTTTCACGCGCACGGTATTTCCGTGAACTTTTGCGTCTGCAAGGCGAGCTAGTCAAGCTGCAAGACTGGGTGGTGGCCACCCGGCACCGCATCGTGATTTTGTTTGAAGGCAGAGATGCGGCCGGCAAAGGGGGCGTCATCAAGCGCATCACCCAGCGCCTGAACCCGCGTGTTTGCCGGGTGGCTGCCCTGCCCGCCCCCAACGACCGTGAGCGCACCCAGTGGTACTTTCAACGCTACGTGGCGCATTTGCCTGCGGCGGGTGAAATCGTGCTGTTCGATCGCAGTTGGTACAACCGTGCAGGCGTCGAGCGGGTCATGGGCTTTTGTAACGACGATGAGTACGAAGAGTTTTTCCGCACCGTCCCTGAGTTTGAAAAAATGCTGGCACGCAGCGGCATACAGCTCATCAAGTACTGGTTCTCCATCACGGACGACGAGCAGCATGCCCGCTTTTTGGGACGCATCCACGACCCGCTCAAACAATGGAAACTCAGCCCCATGGACCTGGAGAGCCGCCGCCGCTGGGAAGACTACACCCGCGCCAAGGAAACCATGATTGAGCGCACGCACATTCCAGAAGCACCCTGGTGGATTGTGCAAGCAGTCGACAAAAAACGAGCACGTCTCAATTGCATGGACCATTTGCTAAAGCAAGTGCCCTACCACGAGATCCCTCATCCCGACGTGCTTTTGCCAGAACGGGTGCGCAACCCTGATTACATTCGCCACCCTGTCCCGGTCGACATGATCGTGCCAGAAAAATACTGACGTTAATGGGTTGAGCCCAAGTAGCGTTTGCGCCAAAAAAAGAGCAGCAGCCCAATGCCCACGGCGGCCATCATCAGCAGTGTGGCCTCCAGGCCATGCTCAAGGTGGATGAATTCAAAGTGCTCGAAATTCATACCAAAAAACCCGGTGATCAGGTTCAACGGCAGGAAAACGGCGGTCAGCACGGTCAAAGTACGCATGACGGCATTGGTGCGGTTGCTTTGCGCACTGAAGTGCATTTGCACGGCCGTCTCGGCGCTTTGTTCAAGCCGCCTGACGTGGTGTACCACCCGCTCTATGTGCTCTAGAACATCGCGGCTGCGAACTTTCAAAAGCTCCAAGGCGCGGTCACTGTGCAAGCCCTCGTGCTTCAAAGCCTCCAGCCCATCGGTCCAATCCTGAATGGCCGCGCGCTGGTCTTCGCAGATTTCGTCCAAATGATGCAGCATCAGGCGCGCTTCCAGCAATGCACCCCAGTCGTTGAAGCGGCCATCGGGGCGCAGCAACTGGCTCTGCCATTGGTCCAGTTGCCGCGTGATGTCGCGCCGCAAATTCAAATACCCATCGACCATTTGGCTGACGATGCGCAACATCAGATCCGCTGGGCTGTGGGGCACTCTGGCGCTGCTGGTCAGCAAGTTGGCGTGAAAAGCGGCGAGCATGCGGGCGGAAAAACTGTCACGCACAGCGCAATCCACTGGGTGAATCGTCAACAGCAAGCGATCAAAAACCGCAAACGCCACCGGGCTGGTGTCGATGCGTCGCAAGGCATTCACGCCCGCTTTGGTTTGGGACAGGTGCAACAACTCCCCAGGCCTGGACAAGTCGGACTCGGTGCTGCCAGCCGCCAAGCGGCGGAACACCAACATGTCGTACTGCGAGGTGTAATCGTAGTGCGAGGGCAACTGGTTGTTCAACATGTCCGTGATGTGCAAATCCACCAACTGGGCCTCGCACAGCGACTGCAACATGACCTGAACCTCGGATTGCATCAACTCGAACTCGCGCCGGGCCAGGGCAACCCAGACAAAGCTACCTGGCGTGATCGACTGTGGCAACTGATCCGTTTCCAAAATGGCTTCTGTGGCTATTGAAAAAACACGCATGCTCGGCTTCCATTGAAATTTTTCTTTAAACCGTATAAACTGTATATACTGTATATTTCGTTACAAGGATCTGAGATGACCACTGCACCCCGCAAAACACCTGTTGCTGCCAAGAAAACTGTCCGCGCTGCGGCACCCGCCAAAATGGCAGAAGCCCCCATACTGGCTGAAGTCAAAGTGAAAAAACCCAAACTGGTGCGCGACAGCTTCACCATTCCCAAAAACGAATACAGCAACATCGAGAGCCTGAAGCAAAAAAGCGCCCTGCTAGGCAGCCCTGCCAAGAAAAGCGAGTTGTTGCGCGCCGGCATACAACTGCTGACCACCCTCAGCGATGCGCAATTTCGCAAAGCGCTGGCGCAAATTCCCACGGTCAAAACGGGTCGACCCAACAAGCAAAAGTAAGGCACACGCCATGGTCGTTGCAAGCGCTAGAGCATTTCTGGCGTTTGCACCGTGATCAAGACGGTCTGAATTTGCTCTTCCTTCAACCGAGAGCGTAGCCACCAAACGGATCCCTTGCGGATCGGGAAATTGTCGGTGTCCAACTTGAGCAGCGATGCAACCGTGTGGCCCAAAAAAGGCTGATGGGCTACGACAACGACCGGGTTTTTGCCGTTTGGCCATTGCACCAGCTCCAGCAAGTGCTCGTGTGAGCCCTGCGGCGAGAGCTCGTCGCGAATTTTGTACTTTCGCCCCAAGGGGATGACGGTTTGCTCGGCACGGAGAGCGGGGCTGCAAAAGATGCGCGCGCCCTCTGGCAACTGGCGATCCAGCCAGCGTGCCATTCTTTGCGCCTGGCGCTCCCCGCGGTGGGTCAAGGCGCGCTCCATGTCGTCTTCCCCATTTTCCGCCTCGTGGGCTTCTGCATGCCGCCAGAGAATCAGATCCATGTCACACCTTTCCTGCGTAACGCGTCATCAAAAGCGCCTGCGCACTGCTCTTGTTTCTCCGCGCCACAGGCTCTAACCTGGCGTAGCTCGCATCTGGCTTGAGCACCCAGGCGTCGGTGTTGTCTTTCAAATAGACGTCCAGGCACTCATCGATCACCCGTGCTCGCAACACAGGATCCAGCACGGGCCAAGCCAACTCGACTCTGCGTAGCATGTTGCGGTTCATCCAGTCGGCGCTGGACAGGTAAAGCGATTCATCGTCGCCAGCGCAAAAATAAAAGACCCGAGAATGCTCCAAGAAGCGACCAATCACCGAGCGCACTTGGATGTTGTCGGTCATTCCCGGGACTTCTGCCGGCAGGATGCAGGCGCCGCGAACTATCAATTGCACTTTGGCACCTTGTTGCGCGGCCAGCACCAGGGCGCGGGCCAGGCGGTCATCGGTCAAGGCATTCATCTTGGCCACAATTCGGGATGGGCGCCCTGCTGCGGCCGCCCGAGCGACCTTCTCAATGGCCAAGACCATCTGATCCTGCAATTTGAAGGGTGCCACCCACAAATGGTTCATTCTGGGCAATCGGCTTTGGCTGGCCAGGTGGATAAACAAATGCTCAATGTCGGCCGTGAGTTTGGCATTGCCCGTCAGGTAGCTGATGTCGGTGTACAGGCGCGCGGTTTTGGCGTTGTAGTTGCCCGTGGACAGGTGCGCATAGCGCTTCAGAATTTTGCCCTCACGCCGGGTGATCAGCAGCATCTTGGCATGGGTTTTCAAGCCAACCACGCCGTACACCACTTGGGCCCCGACCGACTCCAATTGCTCGGCCCAATTAATGTTGGCCTCTTCATCAAAACGCGCCTTCAATTCAACCACTGCCGTGACTTCTTTGCCGCGGCGCACTGCCTCGCGTAACAAATCCATCAGCTCCGAATCGGACCCAGTACGGTAAATGGTTTGCTTGATGGCCAGCACTTGTGGGTCAAAAACGGCTTCTCGCAAAAATGCCAGCACGCCATCAAAGCGCTCAAAAGGCTGATGAATCAGCACATCGCGCGTTTTCAATTGCGAAAAAATGGACACGCCAGCGACCAACTCGCGCGGATAGCTTGCACGGTAAGGGGTGTACAGCAAGGCTGGGGCGTCCATCAAATCGATCAATTGATTCAGACGCACCAAGTTCACCGGGCCATGCACTCTGTACAGGGCGCTTTCGGGCAACTCAAACTGCTTCAACAAGAAATCGGCCAAATACTCTGAGCATCCCGAGGACACTTCCAGCCGAACGGCACGCCCAAAGTGCCTGTGCACCAAGCCTTGGCGCAGGGCTTTTCGCAAATTTTGAACATCCTCTTCATCCACCGTGAGGTCGGAGTCGCGCGTCACGCGAAATTGCGAAAACTGCCCCACTTCACGCCCGGGAAACAGATCTTGCAAATGCGCACGAATCACGCTGGACAAAGAGACAAACAGGTTTTTCTTGCCAGCGACCTTTTCGGGCAATTTGATGACCCGCGGCAAGACACGCGGCACTTTGACAATCGCGATTTCATTCTCTCGGCCAAAGGCATCTTTGCCAGACAAGCGCACAATGAAATTCAAAGATTTGTTGGCCACTTGGGGAAAAGGATGGGCGGGATCTAAACCCACGGGAATCAACAAAGGCCTGACTTCTTGCTCGAAATAGCGCTTGACCCAACGCTGTTGGGCCAGGTTTCTTTCGGCATGAGAAATAATTTTGATCCCCGCTTTGGCAAAGGCCGGTATCAACTGGTGGTTGTAAACATCGTATTGCGCCGCTACGAGCTGATGCGCAACGGCGGAAATCGCCTGGTAGCTTTTGACTGAAAAAACACCTTTTTCATCGTTCAACAGCGCAGCGCGAAAGTGCAAGGCGAAACGAACTTCAAAAAACTCGTCCAAGTTGGACGACACAATGCAGAGGTAACGCAGTCGCTCAAGCAGTGGCACCTCTTCACGCCTCGCCCAGTCCAAGACCCTGGCATTGAACGCCAAAATGGATTGATCCCTGTCAATAAAGGGAATCGACTCAGAAGCTACTAGAGAGGCGAGAGAATTGGCCACGAGGAATGTCTTGTGCGTTCAGACTTCCTAGTGTGCACAAGGCAAATGACAGTTTGATGTCTAAATGATGACAAAACTATTTCTTGATAGGTGCCAAATTTTTCAAAAACAGGGACGTCGCCTCAGACCAACTGAAATCCAGCGCACGTTCGCGCGCTTCAGAGCGATCCACGCGCAAGGCCATGGTCACTGCGCTTTGCAAATCTTCATGCAAGACACCCCCCATGCGGTCACCCTCTTCATTGGTGCGTGCCAGTACTTCCAGAGGTCCATCCACGGGGTAAGCCGCCACCGGTGTGCCTGCCGCCATGGCTTCGACCATGACCAAGCCAAAAGTCTCGGAGCGGCTTGGAAACACAAAGACGTCAGAGGCCTGGTATACCTCGGCCAAAGCGTCGCGCGCCAAAATGCCGAGCCACGTGACCTCGGGGTAGCGCTGTTGCAGGGTTTTCAACACGGGTCCGACGCCACAAACCACCTTGCTTCCCCCGATGGGGAGATCCAAAAAGGCCTGGATGTTTTTTTCATAAGAAACACGGCCTACGAACAGCATGATGGGGCGTGGCAAATTTTGCAAAAGCGCGTGCTCGCCAGGCTTGGAAGCGTAGGCAAACAAAGAAGTGTCCACACCATGCGTCCAGGGCCGCAAATTGGCAAAACCTCTGCTTCTCAACATGTCCAAAACCCCTTGCGTCGGAACCATCACGCCAGCGGAAGGCCGATGAAAATGCCGCATCAGGGCGTAACCCCAGCTCAGCGGAACACGCAACGCAGAATTCAAGATCTCAGGGAATTTGGTGTGGAAGGCAGTGGTAAAAGCCTTTTTTCTCTGGAGGGCGTATTTGCGCCCGGCCCAACCCAGGGGACCCTCGGTTGCAAGGTGAATGGCTTCTGGCTCATAGGCATCCAACAAACGGCTCAGCCCCTTCTGCGGCCGAATCGCCAAATCGATGCCTGCGTAGCCAGGACAAGGCCGCGTTTTGAAGCACCCCGGGTGCACCACCGCAACATCATGACCAAGCTGCGTCAACTCCTTGACCAACTCGACCAAGGTGGTGACCACGCCATTGACCTGGGGAGTCCACGCATCGGTGACCAATGCGATCTTCATGCCAAACTCTCTTGCAACTGAAGGCGCTGCGCCATCAGGGGATCCCAGAAAATCAGCTCCAATCGCCCGTCGTGGTGCTCCACCAAGGCCGATCGGCTTTCCACCCAATCACCATCGTTGCAATACACCACCCCGTCGATGGTGCGAATTTCGGCGCGATGGATATGGCCACAAATCACGCCTTGGTACCCACGCTTCTGCGCTTCGTTCGCGACCGCACGCTCAAAAGCAGTGACATAGTTCAGCGCCGTTTTCACTTTGTGCTTCAAATAAGCCGACAGCGACCAGTAAGGCAGACCAAAGCGCGCGCGCGCACGGTTCAGGTTGCGGTTCAAGCGCAGGGTGAACTCGTACAGATGGTCCCCCACATAGGCGAGCCACTTGGCGTGCTGGACGACCGCGTCGAAATAATCGCCATGGGTCAGCCAAAATTTGCGCCCATCGGCCAGGGTGTGAACGGCCTCTTCCGAGACGTCAATGCCGCCAAACTGATGCGACACAAAATCCCTTGCAAACTCATCGTGGTTGCCAGGCACATACACCACCTGACATCCTTTGCGCGCTCGCCGCAACAGCTTTTGGACCACATCGTTGTGGGCTTGTGGCCAGTACCATTTGCGGCGCAATTGCCAGCCATCCACGATGTCGCCCACCAGGTACAAGTAGTCGCTGCTGTTGACTTTGAGGAACGAGAGCAAGGCGTCGGCTTGACAGCCCGGCGTTCCTAAGTGAATGTCTGAAATGAAGATGGCGCGGTAATGCATCAAGCGCCCAGGAAGTGCTTTCTGTAGCGGGAAGGCAAATCAGCGATCCGCATCAGCATGGGCAAGTCGGCCGTGTTGAAATCCGGATCCCATGCGGGGGCACCGAGAATGCGGGCACCCAGGCGAAGGTAGCCCTTGATCAGCGCAGGGGGCTCCGTCGTCAAGCCATGATTGAACTCGTCCACGGGCAAGGCCAGACGGGGACGAACTTGCAGCTCTATGGGTGCCAGATGCGTTTGTTTCAATTGGTGCCAGATGCTGGCAGCCACCTCGCCGCTGACCACACCGTTGTGCATCATGGGAATGCTGGCGCAGCCAATCATGGTGTCCAATTGGTTGCGCACCATGAATTCGGCCAAGGCGCCCCACAAAGCCATGATGACGCCACCATGCCGATGGTCGGCATGCACGCAACTGCGACCCAGCTCCACCATTCTTTCGCGCAAATTGCGCAAGCGCGTCAGGTCGAATTCGGTGTCGGTGTAGGTGCTGCCCACACGCAAGGCCTGCGCGGGGGTCAACACCCTGTAAGTGCCAATCACCTCTTGCGATGCCGTATCGCGCACCAGAAGGTGTTCGCAGTAATCATCAAACAAATCGATGTCGTGACCTGTCAGCGGCGAGCTCAGTCTGGCGCCCATTTCACCGGCAAAGATGCTGTAGCGCAGCCTCTGCGCAGCCCTTACTTCATCGAGGTGCCGTGCCCACGCCACCGTGATACCGCCTGGCTCAGAAACTTTGCGAGGCTCAGATGCAGCGATGGCTTGCGAAGAGCGTGGATGAAGTAACCCCCTGGGCAAGGAAATAGGCGAAAGGTCGAGTGTGGGGGTTGGCAGTTCTTTCATGTCTTCTCCGTTGAATAAGCTTGCACGGAGTGTGGAGAAAGGAAGTGACAAGGCGATGTCACTTGCATGAAGAATTTGTCATGAAAGATTGTGTGGACAAGCAGCGACTTGTCATCAGCAAGTCATGTGGATTGACAAGCATTCTTCAAATATCGGAGACATCGGGAGGTGGATGTGAAGATCACGATCATGGGTTCAGACTATGCTGGACTTGTCATCGGTGCGTATGCGGCAGAGCTTGGCAACCATGTGATTTGCCACGACGATGACATTCTGAAGATTCAAGCGCTTCGTCGCTGTAAACTGCCTTTCATCGCACCTGAATTGCAAAACACAATGGCAAGAAACAAAGGGGCTGGCAGGCTGATGTTCACCCATGACGCCATCCAAAGCATTGCGCACGGTGAACTCATCTTCATTGCCAAAGGTCATTGCGATGCTGCCTACGATGCATCGGGCTCTGGCCATGTCTCAAGGACACTGAAAAACATCAGTCGCTGGGGGCATCCCCTGAAGATTGTGATCGTCTCTCATGCCACAAATCCTGTAGCAGCACCATATGTACCGGATCTAAGCGCCCCAAGCCGTCATTCGCTCGACGGTGACCTTGGAGCCCAAACACTCCATCAGTTTGAGCATGGCTTGCGTCATCCAACCCGAGTGCGCAGGTGCACGCAGCAGGGTGTACTCTAGTGTTGGCACACCGCCCCTCTTGCGCTTAAAGTCACCGGCGCCAGAGCTGTAATTCAGCCAACAGCCTGAAGCGCTGAGTTCTTGGTAAAGGGCTGCAAACAGGTGCCGGTAAAGGCCCTGCTCTGCATCATGGGTGTCATAGCCCAATGCAGGCACTGTGACGACACGTTGCTTATGCGATACCAAGCTGAAGGCTACGATGCGATCCAACGTATCAACCAAGCAAAGACAGCGCATGCCCATGAGGGACACTGCGTCATCGAAAAACTTCTGTGTGTATTGAGGATTTAAATAACTGTGTTTTTCAAGGTACACCTGGCTATAAAGAGCCTCAATGCGACTGAGTTCCATGGGCGTGAGATGCGACTTCCACACAACGCGCAGAGACGATCGCCGGAATCGGTTTAAATCTCTGCGCAAGTGCGATGTCAATTTCTGGTCAGGCCTGCGCCAATCAAATTCGTACACCACGCGGCTGGGTATGGCGCAATAGCCTAGTGCTTGCAAGCTACGGAAAAGTTCTGCTTGGCGTTTTGCCAAGACATTCCTGACCCCAATGAAATGTTGGGGATAGGCCCGCTGAAGCAATTGGCAGACTTCCGGCATGGCAGCCAACTCTTGCAAGCTTCGCTCATTGGTTGAAATTGGAAAATTGCCCACCAGGACCAGGCGATCCAAGCCCATGGCCTGAAAAACCCAGCCCAAGGCGCGGATCATTTGTGCCTGCGCGGGATGGGAAGCGCGCTCATGCACTGCATAGTCAATCCAGCCACTGCGTAACGATGTCAGATAACAAGGTGCTGCTGGTATATTTGGCTTTAGAACAGTGATTGGAAGCGAATGTGGGCCCACCCAATTCAAGTCTGCAAATGCATTCTTCATCCATATGGAAAGGTCTCTTAAACCATCTGTGTGCATCGCATGCATGTTCAATGCCCCCTCAACCTTGGTACTGGTAGAGATGGAAAGCGCCGTAGATCCCTGAGCGATCTTTTTGCCCCAAACTTTCAGACAGCGGCCCATTGCGCTTCCAGAGGGCGCTGAGCGCATCACTCAAACAAGCATCTACGGGCGAATCAGTGCCAGCTGTGCGGAATATCACTCTGGCGCCTGGACGGGCTGTGCGCGATATTTCTTCCCACAGGGACTGCAACTCCTGTTGGGACATCCAATCCTGGGCATCAAGCAACACATAGGCATCCACCGAATTTGCTTGCATCTCTGCGAGAACTGCACGAAAGTTGTTTTGGGTAACATTCAGGCGGTCGATGTGTGCTTTTAAATTGTCATACTGACTGGCCATCAGGTACGGTGGCAACGCGCTTCGCCCTGTGGGGTCATAGCGACGCGCAAAGGCTTGCCATGCAAAATAATTTTCGCGAACCGGCGCTACCGTCGCCAGGTTTCTGGCCCGGGCTTTCAGGACCTCCGCCATGCTTTGTGGCTCGTGGTCGCAGAGTGCCGCATGCTGACTGGGGGGGATGCCCAGGTTGTAAAGTGCCAGAGGGCTGCTGCACAGCTTTTTCATCCACCAGCTGTCAAAAATTTTGGCCACATGGCGATCAAACCATTCAATCTGGCTCGCTTGGTTCGGTTGGGATAGCAACTCTTCCAAGCGAACGCCCTGCATGCGTGCGGCCAAGTGAATCAAGCCAATCAACTCTCCCAGTAAGCCATGTCGGTAGAAACCGCTGGCGAACATGTCAATGCGACGCTTGAACCAAGTCTTTTGCTCCCAATAGGCGCGGGTTTCGGCATCCAACAAAGGTTTCAGGCGCGTGTCGTAGAGATGCACATTTTGGCGAGATTTGGCAACGCCAAAAAATTGAAAAAATTGCTCGTAGCTCAGATGAGCTTGAAGTGCTGCTTTCTTCAACTTGACCAGTGCCACATGCGTGTGGTTCAAATCGACAGCGGTGACCTTGCCAGGTTGTGCTGTCAAATAGGACAGCGCATTGCATCCACCGGATGCAATGGTGACCACATGGTCCAAACTGCCCAGCTGCAGTGCCTCCATGTCCACCACGGGGTCTTCCCATATTTGGGTGTAAACCAGACGCTGAAACCAATAGGCAAACAAGCGCTCTTTCAACGAGGTCGATGACTTATGCCCGTAAACTGCTTGTGCCAGCAAAGTCTGCGACCGACTTGCGTCACTTTTCAACCTATCAACCAATTGCGTCATCAAAACTCCTTGAAATTTTGATCTCTATGTTGCAGACTGACTGTGACGAAGACTTGAAACTAATGTGTCACTTTGATGGCGATCGCTCTTGTGTATCAGCGCAAAGAAATATTAAATTTTTATGACAGCCCTTGTAAAGCATGTCACTGTGGAATTTCAGCGATATCCTAATTAATCCTAAGTCCACAAAGGATGAGCATGCGTGCCATCAAAGAAGCCCGAAAATTCATAGAACGTGAACCCCAGACCATCGCAGCACAAACGCTGTCCCGACTGGTGCTGGCGCTGGAAAACCAAAGCCCCTTCTCCATCTCAGAACTCTACAGTCTGAACTACGACCACTTCAACCTGGCCTTGGAGATCCTGAAAGATTGGCGCATTGACCGCTATTACGCCAGCAAAGTCAAATTGTTTGACGTCTCAACGCAAGCCGCTGAACTGCCATCGCTTGCCATCGCATCGCCCAAAGCTTGATCCCACATCTTTGAGCGCCGCACCATGACCATTGTTGTTGTTGCAAACCCCAAGGGCGGCGCCGGTAAATCGACCCTGGCCACCCAAATTGCAGGCTACTATGCTTCGCAGGGCCATGCTGTGGCACTGAGCGACCTCGACAAGCAAGGCTCCGCTGAATTGTGGCGACAACTGCGCCCGCCCGCAGCCAACCCAGTGCACGCTTGGCCATCTGAGCAAGACAAGCTCCCCAAACTGCCCAAAGGCATCAGCCACGGCGTGATTGACACGCCCGCGGGCCTGCATGGTTGGCGCTTGCGTGAAATTCTGGAGAAGGCAGACAAAATTGTCATTCCGCTTCAACCCAGCATTTTTGACATGCATGCCACGCGAGAATTTTTTGACCTGCTCGTGAGCAAAAGCAAAGGCATACAAGCACGGGCGCGTTGGGTGGGCATGCGGGTCGATGAGCGTACCTTGGCGGCAGGCCAGCTCCACGACTTCGCGCAAAGCTTACCGATTGAGCGCGTCACCAACTTGCGAAGCACGCAATACTACCTGCACATGGCAGCGCATGGCTTGTCGTTGTTTGACCTGCAACCGCATCGGGTTGAAAAAGATTTGGAGCAGTGGCAGCCCCTGTGCCGTTGGCTCAACGCCTGAACCGCACACACCCATTCATTCAAAAAAAAGACCCTGCCTGGCGTACCAGGCAGGGTCTTTGACTAAGCGCTGTCAGTCAAGCCTCAGAGGCCGATCTTGCCACCATCGTTCTTGGTGATGATCAGCGTTGCAGAACGGGGGCGACCTGCCACACCATAACCGCCGGAGGTCAGGCCACCACCGTTGCCAGGCCACTGGCTTTCAAAGGTGAAGTTGCTGGCCGTGCCGATTTTCGCGGTGTTCTCGCCAGGGTGCTGAATGTTCACCAACAAGGCTTTGCCATCTGCGGTTTCGGTCAAGCCGGTCACTTCAGCGCCTTTGGGCGCCACCAGGAATCGGCGCAGGCGGGACTCACCCAACAGGCCACCCACAAAAGTACGCGTCTCGCCCGTCGTAGTGCCAGCGGTCACGGTCAAGTTGTTACCGACCATGAATTCGCCACCATCACCGACCGAGCCTGGCACTGCCGCCAGCAACATGCAGTTGGTTTCGTCGGTGAAGGCGCCGTCGTCGGTCTGGATCCAGAGCACGCCGGTGCTCTTGCTGAACCACAGGCCATCGGGAGACGAAAAGCTGTTGTTGGCAGTGAGGCCAGAAATGTTCACGCTGGCAGGTGCGTCTTCCTCGGAGCCGAAGGCAAAAATGTCCCAGCGGAAAGACGTTGCCACGGAGGAAGAAGTGGTCTCGCGGAAACGAATGATGTGACCGTTCGGGTTGCCGCTGGATTTTTTGCCATCGGCGTCGTTGTAAGAGCGCGGGTTGGCTGCATCGGCAGTGGCGGGGGTGCGGTTGCTGTTGCTGTTGTTCGTGAGGGCAAAGTACACCTCGCCATTGGCCGGATTGACGGCGCCCCATTCCGGACGGTCCATCTTGGTGGCGCCCACGGCATCGGCTGCCAGGCGGGTGAAGACCAGCACATCGGCCTGCTTGGTGAAGCTAAAGCCTGTGTAGGTCGAGCTGGTGTAACCGCTGATCAAGGTGTTGGAAATGTTCAGCTCAATCCACTGGCCTGTGCCATCGCTGTTGAACTTGGCAACGTACAGTTTTCCTTCGTTCAAATATTTGTCGCCGGCAGCGATACCGCCACCAAAGTCGGCCGGGTCCCACACGGCCGTGGTGACAAATTTGTAGATGTACTCATTGCGGCTGTCGCAACCCATGTAGAACGCCAGCGGTTGGCCCGCCACGGGCAAACTGCAAACAGCGGCCTCGTGCGCAAAGCGACCCATGGCCACCCGCTTGGCGGGGCGGCTGGTGGGATCGGCAGGATCGATTTCCAGGTTGTAACCGAACGTGTGGGGCTCTTGACGGTAATCCTCAGCAGCACTCGCGCCACTGGCGGCGATATTCCAACGCGAAAAGCGTCCATCGGTGTCAGCGAGGTCGGTGGGTGTGTACCAACCCTGGCCAGCGCCCGCCGTGGCCGTGCTGGCGAGTGCCGCACTGGCAACGCCATAGCGCTTGCGCGCTGCAACGATCTTGGCATCGGGCACGGTTGACCCATTGGACATGTTGAAATAGGTGGCCCAGTTTTCTTCACAAGCCAGATAAGTTCCCCAGGGGGTGTAGCCATAGCCGCAATTGTTGAGCGTGCCACGCGAGGTCGCGCCCGTGGTGTCAAACTTGGTGGCAAACAGCGCCTTGATGTCGCTCAGGTGGGCAGAAGGCCCCTTAACGTCCACAACGGTCTGGGGCGTGACCCGGCGGTTCAGCGAAGAGTCCACCTTGTAGCCCGTGGGCAAGCCATTGCTGTCCAGCGTGACCTCGGCAATCGATACGCCGTGCAGGTTGATTTCTTTCAGGACTTGCAGGCCGGGGCGCACGCCCAGGTCCCACGTACCAAATTGATCGAATTTTTTGCCAGAAACACCAGCGGAGGTTTGACCTGTCGCATGCAGGAAATGAGAGTCGGCAGAGCTCTCATGGTTGATTGCGATCACAGCCTTGGTGGTGGCAGCCTGGGAGGCCTTGCCGTTGCTGCCAATGTAGAAGAGGTGCATGCCATCGTGGTGGTCGCCCACACGGTCAGACCAATCGTCGGTCTCCGTGCCTGCGTTGCTGTAGGCGGGGACGGTCGACTTCAAAGTATCGCCGGTGGCATGCAGTACTTTCACGGTGTAGCCAGCGGGAACCACCACTTGGTCTAGCAGGCTCTTGGCAACAGGCGTGAAGCCCAGCAGGTTAGAAGTGGCCAGCGAGGGCAAGCCTGTGGTTGTGGCGCAACCGGGCAACATGGGCAAACCCATCAAAGTGGCCAAGCCAACGCCGCCACGCAAGATGGCGCGACGGTTGACACCGCTCAAGCCTTCTTTCAAGACATCTTGAAAGTGTGGGTTGTTGGAGAGATTGTCGATGGGATCATGGCTGTGTGACATGGCTATTTTTTCCAATGAAATGAAATGAAAGAATGAAAGAAACAGTGCTGATGCTAATCAGGGGATATTTCAGATTTATGTAAAACATTTACCCAGCGTGTTCTCGCGAAGTCATCAAAACTTAATGAATATTTCACGACATTGAAATATTCAAATTAAAGAATCCAAATCGCCATCAACGCTTTTGTCTGATGCATTAACTTCATCTTCCAACCGGAATCATTCAATGAAAACAAACATTTCTCTCTCTCGTAAAAGTGTTGCCACTGCTGTCATGATGACTTGTTTGGCATTCACCCAACAAGCCTTGGCACAAAATGGAAAAGTTCAATCCAATGGTTTGGGTTTGTCCTCTGCCAACGGTGAAACCACGCTGAACCTGACCGGCCGGCTGCACTTCGACGTTCGCAGCTTTAACAGTGCCTTCTCCAACAACATGACGATTGACAAGGACACCGCGAAATACGGTGACACCTATGACATTCGTCGCGCACGCATTGGCTTCAACGGCACCCTCACGAAAGACGTGGCCTACGAGGTGGTTTTCAACGCCCCCAGCTCCGACAGCACCAACCTGGACACCGGCTTCATCAACTACACCCTCAGCAAGCCTTTGCAATTTCGCGTTGGCAAATTCAAACAGCAATTCAACTTGGAAGAGTTGACGAGCTCCAACAGCATTGATTTCATCGAGCGCTCTTTTGTGAACCAATTTGCCCCCGGTAAAAAGTTGGGCATGATGGTGCATGGCGCCCCCAAAGACGGCCTCTATTACGGCATTTCCATGTTCCAAGAAGCCACGGCGGTGTCCTCTGCTTCACGCAACACTCAAAGCGCCGCGCGGCTGGCTGGTAACTTGGCCCAACTGGCCGACATCAAAGATTCCGTCATCCACTTCGGCGCCGCAACAACCTCTGGCAGTTTTGATGTTGCAGCAGGCGCTACCGGTGACATTTTGAAATTGCGCACCGACGCCCGCGGTGTAGATGGCGTGTTCGCCTCTACATTTGCCAATGGGTCAACCGCCAACGTCAATGAAGTAAGCCGTTCGCAATCTGGGTTGGAGATGGCTTATGCCAATGGACCTTTCAAGGTTCAAGCCGAGACAACAAAGTCGCAATACGACTTCAACAATGGCGCTTCTGGCGCGACGATGAATACAGTGGATGGCAAGATCAAGGCACAATACTTGGCTGTGATGTACAACATCACCGGTGAAAAATGGTCTAACAGCTACAAAGATGGCACCTTCGGTGGCATCCGTCCTTTGGCCAATTTCAGCAGCAGTGGCAAAGGCAATGGTGCCTGGCAAGTTGGCATGCGCGTGTCATCCTATGACGCATCTGACTGGGTATCCACCACGGCCACCACTGGCTCCAAAAAAGGCAACACCACAACCTTGGGCGTGAACTGGATTTTGAATCCCAATGCCCGCATCATGCTGAACCATTCCACGTCCAAATTCGACACTGCATTTGCAGCAGGCGCGGCCACTGGCGACAAAGAGACCGTCACCACGCTGCGCACGCAAATCAACTTCTGACTTGCGACCCAAGGTTCTTCAAGGTTTGAAAGCGCCCCTCGCGGGCGCTTTTTTTTTATGCAGCCGCCAGCACATCCACCAAACGCTGCGCACTCTGCTGCGCCACCTGCTCATCGCGCGCCTCCACCATCACGCGTACCAAGGGCTCGGTGCCACTGGGTCGAATCAGCACACGCCCGGTCTCCCCAAGCGCTTGCTCAACCTCATGTTGAGCTGCAGCCAAGGCAGGGGTCTGCCAGGCTTGCCCTGCTTTCAAACGCACATTGATCAAGGTTTGTGGAAACAAGGCCACGTCTTTCAACAACGAAGCCGGTGTTTCGCCACTGCGCACACAGGCTTGCAGCACTTGCAGGGCGCTGATCAGGCCGTCCCCCG
>JACCDG010528607.1_pt1 | contig 25418 bp, 26 predicted proteins | sample 7442471 | NCBI WGS metagenome assembly JACCDG01 (sample SAMN15323444, study PRJNA562643) | freshwater metagenome | isolation source: river surface water | place: USA:Blue River Watershed | collected 2017-08-17 | reverse complement strand
GTGGGGAAGGCTGTGGCGGCCGACGATTTCTGGTACCCCAGCATGAGGAGGCCGGCACAGCCTTCCCCACTCGCCGCCCACCCACAACACTCAGACATCGATCTCAATCGCGTCGCCATGCAGTTCCATCAGCTCACGCCGCGCCGCCGCCTCGCCCTTGCCCATCAGCTTGGTGATCTCCGCCTCGGTCTGGCCAAAGTCCAGATCGCCCAGCTGCACTGGCAACAGACGCCGCGTGTCCGGGTTCAGCGTCGTTTCCCACAGCTGCTCCGCGCTCATCTCGCCCAGGCCCTTGAAGCGGCTGATGCTCCACTTGCCCTCGGGCACGCCGTCCTTGCGCAGCTTGTCGAGGATGGCGGTCAGCTCGCCTTCATCCAGCGCATACATCTTGGCCGCAGGCTTCTTGCCCCGCGCCGGCGCGTCCACCCGGAACAGCGGCGGGCGCGCCACATACACATGGCCCGCGTCGATCAACTTGGGGAAATGGCGGAAGAACAGCGTGAGCAACAGCACCTGGATGTGCGAACCGTCCACGTCGGCGTCCGACAGGATGCAGATCTTGCCGTAGCGCAGACCCGACAGATCGGGGTTGTCATTCGGGCCGTGCGGGTCCACGCCAATCGCCACCGAAATGTCGTGGATTTCGGTGTTGGCAAACAGGCGGTCGCGCTCGACCTCCCAGGTGTTGAGCACCTTGCCGCGCAGGGGCAGCACCGCCTGGCACTCCTTGTCGCGACCCATTTTGGCGCTGCCACCGGCCGAGTCGCCCTCGACCAGGAAAACCTCGTTGTGGGCAATGTCCTTGCTTTCGCAATCGGTCAGTTTGCCGGGCAGCACCGCCACGCCCGAACTCTTGCGCTTTTCGACCTTCTGGCCGGCGCGCTGGCGGGTTTGCGCCGCCTTGATGGCCAGTTCAGCCAGCTTCTTGCCGTAGTCCACATGCTGGTTGAGCCAGAGCTCGAGCGCGGGGCGCACGAAGCTGGAAACCAGCCGCACCGCATCGCGGGAATTCAGGCGTTCCTTGACCTGGCCCTGGAATTGCGGGTCCAGCACCTTGGCGCTCAGCACATAGCTGGCGCGGGCGAACACGTCTTCGGGCAGCAGCTTGACGCCCTTGGGCAGCAGGCTGTGCAGCTCGATGAAGCTCTTGACGGCGTTGAACAGGCCATCGCGCAGGCCGCTGTCGTGCGTGCCACCGGCCGGCGTGGGGATCAGGTTGACGTAGCTCTCGCGCACCGGCGCGCCTTCTTCGGTGAAGGCCACGGCCCAGGCCGCGCCCTCACCTTCGGCAAAGCTGTCGTTGTTGCCATCGGCATAGCCTTCGCCGGCAAAGAGTGGAATGACCGGGTCGGCACTCAGGGTCTGACCCAGGTAGTCGCCCAGACCGCCCTTGTACTGCCAGTTCTGGGCTTCCTTGGTCTTCTCGTTGACGAGCGTGACGCTCACGCCGGGCATCAGCACCGCCTTGCTGCGCAACAGGTGCACCAGCTCGCCCATGGGCAGGGCGGGCGAATCGAAGTATTTGGCATCAGGCCAGACACGCACCGTGGTGCCCTGCTTGCGGTCGCCGGCTTCCTGCGCGCGGGCCACCAGCGGCTCGACCACATCGCCGCCCGAAAACACCAGCGTGGCCACCTGGCCTTCGCGGTGGCTGGTGGCTTCCAGGCGTTTGGCCAGCGCGTTGGTCACGCTCACGCCCACACCGTGCAGGCCGCCCGAGAAGCTGTAGGCGCCGCCCTTTCCCTTGTCGAACTTGCCGCCCGCGTGCAGGCGGGTGAAGACCAGCTCGATGACTGGCGCCTTTTCCTCGGGGTGCAGGCCAAACGGGATGCCGCGGCCATCGTCTTCGACGCTGACCGAGCCGTCGGCGTGCAGCGTGACCTTGATCTTCTTGCCGAACCCCGCCAGCGCCTCGTCGGCCGCGTTGTCCAGCACTTCCTGGACGATGTGCAGCGGGTTGTCGGTGCGGGTGTACATGCCCGGCCGCTGTTTGACCGGCTCCAGGCCCTTGAGGACGCGGATCGAGCCTTCGGAATAGTCGCTGGAGGTCTTGACGGTATTGGTACTTGCCATGGCGGCGGATTGTAGTGCGAAAGCCAGGAATGTACTGGATAAATAACCAGATAGCAGCCTGCACTCTGGACGAAGCAGACGCTGGCTGAATCCGTGGTCGCGGACCCGTCAGCGTGCAGATGGGGGATTGGTTACAGTCGCAGGATGGAATCCAAACCCCTTTCCCTGACACAGGTGCTCGTGTGCGGCGCCGCCATCGTCACCCTGTCCATGGGCATCCGCCACGGCTTTGGCCTGTGGCTGCAGCCCATCACCCAAGCCCAGAGCTGGGGCCGCGCCGACTTTGCCTTCGCCATGGCGGTGCAGAACCTGGCCTGGGGCTTTTTCGGCATCTTCGCCGGCATGATCGCCGACCGATTTGGTGCGTTCCGGGTCATTGCCGCTGGCGCCGTGCTGTACGCGACAGGTCTGCTGGGCATGGCCTGGACGACCACGCCCTGGGGCTTTGCGCTCTTCACGGGGGTGGTCATCGGCATGGCCCAGGCGGGAACCACCTACGCCGTCATCTACGGCGTGATCGGCCGCAACGTGAGCGCCGAGCGGCGTTCCTGGGCCATGGGCATCGCGGCGGCGGCCGGGTCCTTTGGCCAGTTCCTGATGGTGCCGGTCGAAGGCTTGCTGATCAACTTCACCGGCTGGCAAAACGCGCTGCTGATCCTGGCCGCTGCGGCACTGCTGATCGTGCCGCTGGCCCTGGGTCTGCGTGAACCCCAGCTGGCTGCAGCAGCGGGCGCACGCCGCGAGCAGACCATCGGTCAGGCGCTGGGCGAGGCCTTTGGTTACCGGAGCTTCCAGCTGCTGATGGCAGGCTACTTTGTCTGCGGCTTCCAGGTGGTGTTCATTGGCGTGCACATGCCCAGCTACCTCAAGGACGCGGGCCTGTCGCCGCAGGTAGCCAGCTATGCGCTGGCGCTGATCGGCCTGTTCAACGTGTTCGGCACCTATGCGGCAGGCGCGCTGGGCCAGAAACTGGCCAAAACCCGGATCCTGGCCTTCATCTACTTTGCGCGCTCGGTGGCCATCGTGCTATTCCTGCTGGCGCCGCTCACGCCGACCAGCGTCTACATCTTCTCGGCCGTGATGGGCCTGCTGTGGCTGTCCACCGTGCCGCCCACCAATGCGGTGGTAGCCCAGATTTTTGGCGTCTCGCACCTGTCCATGCTCAGCGGCTTCATCTTCTTCAGCCACCAGATCGGCTCCTTCATGGGCGTGTGGCTGGGCGGCTATCTGTACGACAAGACCGGCAGCTACGACATCGTCTGGTACCTGGCCATCGCACTGGGCGTGTTTGCCGCCCTGGTGAACCTGCCGGTGCGCGAGAGCGCCATCCAGCGGGCACAGGCCCAACCCGCCTGAACATGAGCACACGGCGCACGCATTGGGCCTGGGCTGCGGCGGCAGTGGCGGCACTGGCCCTGACCACCGGCCTCTATGCCCGCCCGGAAATGGCCATCGCGCTGGCCGAGCAGTTCTGGGCATGTTTTGGAGTTTGAACATGCACGGCACCGAAGCCCCCTCGCCCTGGGTCTGCCGCTGGACCCCCCTGATCTCCCCTGCCGGGCAAGTGCTGGACCTGGCCTGCGGCGGTGGCCGTCACATGCAATGGCTGGCTTCGCAAGGCCACCGCGTGCTGGGCGTGGACCGCTCGCCCGAGGCCCTGGCACGGGCCGGCACCTTCGGACCCACCCTGCAGGTCGACGTCGAAAACGGCCCCTGGCCGCTGGAGGGCCAGCACTTTGATGCCGTGGTAGTGACGAATTACCTCTGGCGCGCGCTGTGGCCTCAGATCCTGGCCAGCGTGGCGCCCGGCGGTGTGCTGATCTACGAAACCTTTGCCCAGGGGCATGAAACCGTGGGCCGCCCCTCGCGTGCAGACTTTCTGCTGGCCCCGGGCGAGCTGCTGCAGGTGGCTGCACAAGGCAAGCTGCGCACGGTGGCCTACGAAGACGGTTTTTTGCGCGAGCCCGAGCGCTTTGTGCAGCGTATCGCAGCGGTGCGCGAAGTGGCCTCCAGCCCACCGGCACGCAGGCCCCTTTTCTGACACATCCGCCGACAGCCCGCACCCTGTCCGTCGTTAGAATGCTTCTTTCTGTCCAGAAACACCGACATGACCACCTCTCACCGCATCCAAGGCAGCATTCCCGCCCTGATCACCCCCATGCTCGACAACGGCGATGTGGACTACCCCACCTTGCGCAAACTGATCGACTGGCATGTGGCCGAAGGCACGGACGCGCTGGTGATCGTGGGCACCTCGGGTGAGTCACCGACCGTCAATGTCGAAGAACACAGAGAAATCCTGCGCGTGTCGGTCGAGCAGTCCGCCAAGCGCATCCCCATCATTGCCGGCTGCGGTGCCAATTCCACCGCCGAAGCCATTGAACTGGCGAAATTTGCCGAGTCCATCGGCGCCGATGCCCAGCTGCAGGTGGTACCGTACTACAACAAGCCCACGCAGGAAGGCCTGTACCAGCACTTCAAGGCCATTGCCGAAGCCACGCCCAAGCTGCCGGTCATCCTCTACAACGTCCCTGGCCGTACCGTGGCCGATCTGCAGCACGAGACGGTACTGCGCCTGGCCCAGGTGCCCGGCATCATCGGCATCAAGGAAGCGACCGGCAGCATCGAGCGCGCCCAGTGGCTGATCCGTGATGTGCCCAAGCACTTCGCCGTCTACTCGGGGGACGACGCCAGCGCCGTGGCCCTGATGCTTTGCGGTGGCGCAGGCAACATCAGCGTGACGGCCAACGTGGCCCCGCGCCAGATGCACGAGCTGTGCATGGCGGCGCTGCGCGGCGACATCGCCACCGCCATGAAAATCCAGTTCCAGCTCATGCCGCTGCACAAGCACCTGTTTGTCGAGGCCAACCCGATACCGGTCAAGTGGGCGGCCGCCCGCATGGGCCTGTGCGGTCACACCCTGCGTTTGCCGCTGACCCAGCTCTCGGCCAGCCAGCAACCGGTGGTCGAAGCGGCCCTCAAGGCCAGCGGCCTGCTGTGAAATCCCCGCAAGGAACCCCTGTGAAGCGATCGCTCATTTCCCCCACGGTCATCTGTCTGGCCGTGCTGACCCTGGTGTCCGGATGCTCTGTTCTGGAAGAAGACAAGGTCAACTACAAAAGCGCGACCAAAGGCCCCAGCCTGGACGTGCCCCCCGACCTGAGCCAGCTGCGGCGTGACTCGCGCTACGCCCTCGAGAGCACCTCGGCCACAGCGTCGGGCTTTGCCAATGCCCAGAACACCATCAAGGACGCTGGTACCGCCACCAACGCCCTGGGAGATGTGCGGATGGAGCGCTCGGGGAACCAGCGCTGGCTGGTGGTCAACCGCCCGGCCGACAAAGTCTGGGACACCCTGCGCGAGTTCTGGACCAGCAACGGCTTCGTGCTGAGTACGGATGCTGCCGACCTGGGCATTCTGGAAACCGACTGGGCCGAAAACCGCGCCAAGATCCCGCAGGATTTCATCCGGCGCACGATTGGCAAGGTGCTGGATGGTCTCTACTCTACCGGTGAACGCGACCGCTATCGCACACGCGTGGAGCGCAACAGCACCGGCGGCGTGGACATCTACATCAGCCATCGCGGCATGATGGAAGACTTCGCCGATGCGCAAAAAACCAAAACCGTCTGGAAGCCGCGCCCCTCGGATCCGGAGCTCGAGATCGAATTCCTGCGTCGACTCATGGTCAAACTCGGCGCTCCGAAGGAACAAGCCCAGCAGGCCGGCGCCATTCCGGCAGGTGGCAAGCCCACAGCGGCACTCCAGGTCGTTAACCTGGAAGGCCAGCCTTCACTGAGCCTGGCCGATCCGCTCGATCGGGCCTGGCGTCGCGCTGGCGTGGCCCTGGACCGCAGCGGCTTCACTGTGGAAGACCGTGACCGCAGCAAAGGCCTTTATTTCGTGCGCTATGTGCCACAAGCCGTCAACACCGAAACGCCAGGCATGTTCTCGCGCCTCTTCAGCAGCAAGCCGCAGGCACCTGGCCTGATGCGCTACCAGATCCAGATGCAAAGCAATCCAGAGGGCGGTACCCTGGTGCGTGTGCGCAACCAGGCCGGGCAAGCCGAGGTATCGGAAAACGCCGAGAAAATCCTCAAGTTGCTCGCTGCCGAAATGCGCTGAAGATGCGTTGAGTTTTTGCAGGCACAAAAAAACCCGCCGAGGCGGGTTTTTTTATGGACTACCGGCCCTTGAAGACCGGCGAGTCTCAAGACCAATTACTTGGCAGCAGAAGCGTCGGCAGCGGGAGCAGCAGCGGAAGCGTCAGCAGCGGGAGCAGCAGAAGCGTCAGCGGCGGGAGCAGCAGCAGGGGCCGGAGCGGCGGGAGCAGCAGCTTCTTCTTTCTTGCCACAGGCGGCCAGAGCAGCAGCGGCGATCACGGCGGCCAGAACGAGGGTCTTGTTCATTTTGAATGTCCTTGAAGGGGTGAAAAACAATTTCCGGAAATTGTCCCGACAGCAGCAAGGCTGGAGGAACGAACCGAAAGTACTCGAGTTATTTCGGCTCAGCTAGCAATTATAGCGTTTTCCCGGATACCGGCGGAGGGCTTTTGAAATTCTGGTGTCAGCTTGTTGACTGCTTTACAGCAAGGGGCTGCAACCAACCTGCCCGCAGCCATTCCTGCAGCGCGTCCTGCGCTGCGCCGCTCAAATCGACGCAGGCGCGCGCAGAGAGCCGGCGTTCGTCCGCCAACGCCCGCAGCAGCCGGCCGTCCTTGCCCGACACCCGAAACCCCTCGCCATTGATGAACACATGGCGCTCGTCGTACATCATGCGGGTGCGGCGGTCAAGGATGACCCCTTGTCCGGCAGCATCGGCAGTGGCTTCGGACGTCTCAAACCAGACGTTGGCCTTGGGCTGAGTAAGGTACTCGCCCAGCAACAGCGCCAGCAGGTGGGGGTCGCGCTGAGCCTTCTCCAGCGCCTGCCGGGCAAAGTCCAGCAGCTCGGGCGGCATGGCTGCAGGATGCTCCACAGCTGGCTGCCCCGGGTCCTTGTAGACCGCCTCACCCGCGCTGTCCGGCGCCTCGTCCGCCAGGCCGAGCAAAAGCTCGCGCGCCAGCTCACCCTCCTGAGGGGAGCGAAAGCCGATCGACCAGGTCATGCATTCGCCTTCGGCGATACCGTCGTGCGCGTATTTGGGCGGCAGGTAGAGCATGTCGCCGGGGTTGAGTACGAACTCTTCTTCAGGTTCGAAGTGCTGCAGGATCTTGAGCGGCACGCCTTCTTTCAGTGTCAGATCCTTCTGGCGCCCGATGCGCCAGCGGCGCTGGCCGTGGGCCTGCAGCAGGAACACGTCGTAGCTGTCAAAGTGCGGCCCCACACCACCGCCATTGCTGGCGTAGCTGATCATCAGGTCGTCCAGCCGCGCATCGGGCACAAAGCGGAACTGCTGCATCAGCTGGTGCACACCGTCGTGGTGCAGGTCCACGCCCTGCACCAGAAAAGTCCAGTTCTTCTGGCTGAACGGCGGCAGGCTGCGGCGTGCCAAAGGGCCATGTTTCATCTTCCAGCCCTTGTCGCCATGCACGATCAGGCGCGACTCCACATCGTCGCGACCGGCCAGATCGACCAGTTCGGCGCGTCCCACGCAGGGCTTGAAATCCGGGATCGCATTGCGCACCAGCAGGGGCTTTTTGTGCCAGTGGCGCTTCATGAACTGGGCCGGCGTGAGGCCGCCCAGCAGGGTCAGGGGTTCGTCGATGTCCATGGTGAGACAATTGTCCCATGGACATCAAAGAGCAATGCGTCGTGGCACTGACCTGGACGCTCAAGGACACCCTCGGTGAAACGCTGGACGTGCTGGACGAACCGGTCGAGTTTCTGGTGGGTGGGCAGGACCTGCTGCCCAAGATCGAAGCGGCTCTGCAAGGCCATGGCGTGGGCGCCAAGGTGGATCTGCATCTGGAGCCCGAAGACACCTTCGGCGATTTCGATGACCAGCTGCTGTTCCTGGAGCCGCGCAGCCTGTTCCCCAAGGACATCGAGGAAGGCCTGACGATCGAGGGCACCGCCCTGCCCCAGGGCTGCAACCCGGATGCGCCGCGCAATGTGCTGTACACGATCACCGAGATTTACCCGGAGCATGTGGTGCTGGACGGCAACCACCCGCTGGCGGGAATTGCGATCCGTCTGCACCTGAAGGTGGAAGGGGTGCGCGAGGCCACCGAAGAGGAAGTGGGCCGCGGCACTTGTGGCACCGGTTTTTTCCGCATCGAGGTGGGTGAGCAGGAATCGTCTGAGGGCAAGACGCTGCACTGATCTTTTGTGCGTTTTTGGCGGTGAGACTTGCTGCCTTCAGTTCGCGTGAGCGGGTCGGCAGGCCCGGTTCCTCATGATGTGCCGAAGCGCATAAATCGTTCACCGGGCCTGCCGACCCGCTCACGCTGTTGCGTTGCGCTTTGGGCGTCAAACGCTTCTCGGGACTATGCCATCAGCGCCTCTGATGAGGTTCGGGTACGGGGTACGCCGTGGGCCGATTTCTGTGTACCCACAGCATGAGGTCCGCGGCGTACCCCGTGGCCGAACCAGGGGTGAACGCAGCCGCAGCCAGTCAACCTTACTGCTTCCCAGTCGACCCGTACCCGCCAGCCCCACGGGCGGTCACATCGCCGAACTCCTCGACCACGTTGAAACGTGCCTGCACCACCGGCACGATCACCATCTGCGCGATGCGCTCCATCGGCTCGATGGTGAAAGCCACATCGCTGCGGTTCCAGCAGCTCACCATCAGCTGGCCCTGGTAATCGCTGTCGATCAGGCCCACCAGATTGCCCAGCACGATGCCGTGTTTGTGGCCCAGACCCGAGCGGGGCAAGAGCATCGCGGCATAGCCCGGATCTTTCAGATGAATGGCGATGCCGGTCGGCACCAGCTGCCAGGCGTTCGGGGCCAGGGTCAGGGGCGCTTCCAGACAGGCGCGCAAATCAAGCCCCGCGCTGCCAGGGGTGGCGTACTGGGGCAGTTGGTCGCGCATGCGCGCGTCCAGGATCTTGACGTCGAGGTCCATGGGTTCAGGCTTTCGATGCGCCTAGTCGGCGGGCAATGTCTTCAATGAGTTGGGTGGCCAGCGCCTGCTTGGAGGCACGCGGCAGCTCGCGGGCGCCGTGCGCGTCCACCAGCAGCAAGGCGTTGTCGTCCTGACCAAAGGTGCTGGGGCCGATGTTGCCCACCAGCAGCGGTACGCCCTTGCGCGCGCGCTTGGCGGTGGCATGCGCCAGCAGGTCGTGGCTTTCGGCGGCAAAGCCGACGCAAAACAGCTCGCCCGCCTGGGCGCGTGGTGACTGCGCCACCGCGGCCAGGATGTCGGGGTTCTCGACAAAGCCCAGTTGCGGCGTTTGGCCAGAGCCGTCCTTCTTGATCTTCTGCTCGGCCGCAGTCGCCGGGCGCCAGTCGGCCACGGCGGCGGTGGCAATGAACACCTGCGCCGCGCCCACGTTGTGCTCGACCGCCTGCAGCATGTCGCAGGCCGAGCGCACATCGACCCGGCGCACGCCGCGCGGAGTCGGCAAGCTCACCGGACCAGCGACCAAGGTCACTTGCGCCCCGGCCATGCGGGCGGCGCGCGCGACCGAAAAGCCCATCTTGCCGCTTGAGAGGTTGGTGATGCCGCGCACCGGGTCGATCGCCTCGTAGGTCGGGCCGGCCGTCACCAGCACATTCAGTCCCGCCAGCGCCTTGGGCGTGAAAAACGCTTCCAGGTCTTCGAGGATTTCCTCGGCCTCGAGCATGCGACCATCGCCCGTCTCGCCACAGGCCTGATCGCCCTGCCCCACGTCCAGCACATGCACACCATCGGCCTTGAGCTGGGCCACATTGCGCTGGGTGGCCGGGTTGGCCCACATCTCGCGGTTCATGGCCGGGGCCACGATCAGGGGCACCTGATCGATCGGCCGGGCCAGGCACATCAGGCTCAGCAACTCGTCGGCACGCCCGTGCAGCAGCTTGGCCATGAAATCGGCACTGGCCGGCGCCACCAGGATCGCATCGGCCTCGCGGCTGAGGTTGATGTGGGCCATGTTGTTGGCCTCGCGCGCGTCCCACTGGGAGGTGTAGACCGGGCGGCCCGAGAGTGCCTGCATGGTCACGGCCGTCATGAAATGCTCGGCCGCCTCGGTCATCACGACCTGCACCGTGGCACCGGCCTTGACCAGGGCACGGCAAAGCTCGGCGGACTTGAAGGCTGCGATGCCCCCGGACAAGCCCAGAACGATGTGTTTTCCAGCAAGATGGCTCATGGGCGGCAATGTATCAGACACCGACAGTCCACAGCCTGGAAGCAAAGCATTGGGGGTGGGCTGTGCCCGGCTCGGCGATTTGGCGCGGGCAGCGCGTATGAGCCGTGACGGGTACAGCCCACCCCCAATGCGGCAAATCGCTGCGGGTTTGGCCACACTTATAATCTCGCTTTACCACCAGACGGGAGCCAGCCTCCCCACCGGACATGACCAAATTCGTCTTCGTCACCGGCGGTGTGGTGTCTTCCCTGGGCAAGGGAATCGCCTCCGCTTCTTTGGCCGCGATCCTCGAATCGCGCGGCCTCAAAGTCACCCTCATCAAGCTGGACCCCTACCTCAACGTCGACCCGGGCACCATGAGCCCGATCCAGCACGGCGAGGTCTTCGTGACCGACGATGGCGCCGAAACCGACCTCGATCTGGGTCACTATGAGCGCTTCATCAACACCCGGATGAAGAAGACCAACAACTTCACCACTGGCCAGATCTACAAGAGCGTGCTCGAAAAGGAACGCCGTGGCGACTACCTGGGCAAGACGGTGCAGGTCATCCCGCATGTGACCAACGAAATCCAGGACTTCGTCAAGCGCGGCGCGGGCTTTGACACCCCCGATGCGGTGGACGTGGCGATCGTCGAAATCGGCGGCACCGTGGGCGACATCGAATCCCTGCCTTTCCTCGAAGCGGTGCGCCAGCTCAGCTTGCGGCTGGGTCCCAACAACGCCGCCTTTGTGCACCTGACCTACCTGCCCTGGATCGCGACCGCCGGCGAGCTCAAGACCAAGCCGACGCAGCACACGGTGCAAAAGCTGCGCGAGATCGGTATCCAGCCCGACGCCCTGCTGTGCCGCGCCGACCGGCTGATTCCGGACGAAGAGCGCGAGAAGATCTCCCTCTTCACCAACGTGCAAGGCTGGGGGGTGATCTCCATGCCCGACGTGGACACCATCTACAAGGTGCCACGCGTGCTGCACGAGCAGGGCCTGGATGGCCTGATCTGCGACAAGCTGCGCCTGAACACCCCGCCGGCCAACCTCAAGCGCTGGGACGATCTGGTCTACGAGACCGAACACCCGCAAGGCCAGGTCACCATCGCCATGGTGGGCAAGTACGTGGAGCTGACCGACAGCTACAAGTCGGTCAACGAGGCGCTCAAGCACGCCGGCTTGCGCAACCATGTGGGCGTGAAGATCGAACACATCGACTCCGAAACCATCACCCCCGAAACCATTGGCCAACTGGCCAAGTACGACGCGATTCTGGTGCCAGGCGGCTTTGGCAAGCGCGGCGTGGAGGGCAAGATCCAGACGGCGAAGTTCGCCCGCGAGAACAAGGTGCCTTACCTGGGCATCTGCCTGGGCATGCAGGTGGCGACCATCGAGTACGCCCGCCATGTGGCCGGCATGAAGGACGCCAACAGCACCGAATTCGAGCCCGACACCCCCTACCCGGTGATCGCCCTGATCAACGAGTGGAAGGACGCCGACGGCTCGATCCAGAAACGCGACGAGAACTCAGACCTGGGCGGCACCATGCGCTTGGGCGCGCAAAGCTCCGACGTGTCCCAAGGCACACTGGCCCACAAGATTTACGGTGATGTGGTCACAGAGCGCCACCGTCACCGCTACGAAGCCAACGTGAACTACCTCCAGGAACTGCGCAAGGCCGGCCTGGTGATCTCGGCGCTGACACAGCGCGAGCAGCTGACCGAAATCGTCGAGTTGCCACAAGACGTACACCCCTGGTATGTGGGCGTTCAGTTCCACCCCGAGTTCAAATCCACCCCCTGGGACGGCCATCCGCTGTTCAACGCCTTCATCAAGGCGGCCATGGACCACCAGGGTCAGGGCAAGAAACTCAAGGCGGCATAAGCCAAGGACGCCAACATGGAACTGTGCGGATTCAAGGTCGGCCTCGACCGGCCCTTCTTCCTGATCGCCGGCACCTGCTCGATCGAGGGCCTGGAGATGTCCCTCGAAGTCGCAGGTCGTCTCAAGGAAGCCTGCGAACCGCTGGGCATTCCCCTGATTTACAAAGGCTCGTTTGACAAGGCCAACCGTTCCTCGGGCAACACCCTGCGCGGCGTAGGCATGGACAAGGGCCTGGCCATCCTGGCCGAAGTGCGCAAGCAGCTCAATCTGCCCATCCTCACCGATGTGCACGACGAATCCCAGGTCGAGCCCGTGGCCAGTGTGGTCGATGTGCTGCAGACCCCGGCCTTCCTCTGCCGCCAGACCGACTTCATCCGCGCAGTGGCCAAGTCGGGCAAGCCCGTCAACATCAAGAAGGGGCAGTTCCTCGCACCCTGGGACATGAAGAACGTGATCGACAAGGCCCGCGCTGCTGCCAAAGAAGCCGGCTTGTCTGAGGACCGTTTCCTGGCCTGCGAGCGCGGCGTGAGCTTTGGCTACAACAACCTGGTGGCCGACATGACGAGCCTGGCCGAGATGCGCAAGAGTGGCGCGCCGGTGGTGTTTGACGTGACCCACTCGGTGCAGAAACCCGGTGGCCAGGGCACCAGCAGTGGCGGCGCCCGCGAGATGGTGCCGGTGCTGGCCCGCGCTGGCGTGGCCGCCGGTGTGGCGGGCCTCTTCATGGAAACCCACCCCCGTCCGGCCGAGGCCTGGTCGGATGGCCCCAACGCGGTGCCGCTGGGCAAGATGAAGGCCTTGCTCGAAACCCTGGTGCAGCTCGATGCCGTGACCAAAAAGAATCCTTTCCTGGAAAACGATTTCCAGTGACCGGCAGCATGATCTGCCCCTCCGCTTTCAAACTTCAGAGAGAAAAAACATGAGTGCAATTGTTGATATCGTCGGCCGCGAGATCCTGGACAGCCGAGGCAACCCCACCGTCGAATGCGATGTGCTGCTGGAGTCCGGCGTGATGGGCCGCGCCGCCGTGCCGTCTGGCGCCTCCACAGGCAGCCGCGAAGCGATCGAACTGCGTGACGGCGACAAGAGCCGTTACCTGGGCAAGGGCGTGCTCAAGGCTGTGGAACACATCAACACCGAAATCAGTGAGGCCGTGCTGGGCCTGGACGCCTCCGAGCAGGCCTTCCTGGACAAGACCCTGATCGACCTGGACGGCACCGACAACAAGAGCCGCCTGGGCGCCAACGCCATGCTGGCCGTGTCGATGGCCGTGGCCCGCGCCGCCGCCGAAGAAGCCGGCCTGCCCCTGTACCGTTACTTTGGCGGCATGGCCGGCAAGGAACTCCCCGTGCCGATGATGAACGTCATCAACGGCGGCGCCCACGCCAACAACTCGCTGGACCTGCAAGAGCTGATGATCATCCCGGTGGGGGCTCCCTCCTTCCGCGAAGCCATCCGCTGGGGCGCCGAAGTGTTCCACGCCCTCAAGAAAATCATCCACGACAAGGGCATGAGCACCGCCGTGGGCGACGAAGGTGGCTTTGCCCCCAGCGTCGAAAGCCACGAAGCCGCGCTGCAACTGATCCTGCAGGCCATCGACCAGGCCGGCTACACCGCCGGCGAGCAGATTGCCCTGGGCCTGGACTGCGCCGCCAGCGAGTTTTACAAGGACGGCAAATACGTGCTCGAAGGCGAAGGCGGCATCCAGCTCACAGCCGAGCAGTGGACCGACATGCTGGCCACCTGGGTCGACAAGTACCCCATCATCTCGATCGAAGACGGCATGGCCGAAGGCGACTGGGACGGCTGGAAGCACCTGACCGAGCGCCTGGGCGGCAAGGTGCAGCTGGTGGGCGACGACCTGTTCGTGACCAACACCAAGATCCTGAAAGAAGGCATCGACAAGGGCATCGCTAACTCGATCCTCATCAAGATTAACCAGATCGGTACACTGACCGAGACCTTCGAAGCCATCGAGATGGCCAAGCGCGCCGGTTACACCGCCGTGATCAGCCACCGTTCGGGCGAGACCGAAGACTCCACCATCTCCGACATCGCCGTGGGCCTGAACGCCGGCCAGATCAAGACCGGTTCGCTCAGCCGCAGTGACCGCATGGCCAAGTACAACCAGCTGCTACGCATCGAGGAAGACCTGGGCGATGTGGCCGTGTACCCCGGTCGTGCTGCCTTTTACAACCTCAAATAAGACTGAAAGACCGTGGGCAACCGTCTCGTCCCGATCGTGCTGATCGCCCTGCTGCTGGTGCTGCAGGGACAGCTCTGGTTCGGGCGGGGCAGCCTGCCCCATGTGTCAGAGCTGGAACAGCAGGTCCAGCAGCAGAAAGCCGCCAACGAAGCGGCTCGCCGCACCAACGAGCAGCTCAGCGCCGAGGTCAACGACCTCAAGGAAGGCCTGAACATGGTGGAAGAGCGGGCACGGCACGAACTGGGCATGGTCAAGCCCAACGAAATCTACGTCCAGATCGCCAAGTGATGTCCTGGACCGAGGCCCTGGGCTTTGTGCTGGCCCTGGTGATGGTGGTGTGCTCGATCCGCGAGCTGCACTGGTCCTGGCCGCTGGCCATCGCCAGCTCCATCCTGTACTTCTTTGTCTTTCGTGACAACCTGCTGTACGCCGAGGCCAGCCTGCAGATCGTGTTTGCCGTGCTGGCGCTGTGGGGCTGGTGGCAATGGCTGCGCCGCAGCGACGACCAAACCCCCAGCCTCAGTATCCAACGCATGCGGCGCCAGCACTGGTGGCTGAGCGCGCTGGCCCTGGCCTTGCTGTGGCCGGGCATCGCAGTGGTGCTCATGCGCCACACCGACAGCGATGTGCCCTGGTGGGACGCCCTGCCCACCGCCCTGAGCCTGATTGGCCAGGCCCTGCTGGGCCGCAAGCTGCTGGAGAACTGGCTGGTGTGGCTGGTGGTCAACCTGATCAGCGTGGGCCTGTTCGCCTACAAGGGTCTGTGGCCGACCTGCCTGCTGTATGCGATCTTCGTGGCCATGAGCGTGCTGGGCTGGCGCGCCTGGCACAGCCGACTGCTGGAGCAGACATGAGCCGGGCGCGGCGAATTGCCATCGTCGGAGCGGAAAGCACGGGCAAGTCCTGGCTGGCCCGCACGCTCACCGAGGTGCTGCGCGAACGCGGCGAAACCGCCCACTGGGTGCCGGAGCAGCTGCGGCTGTGGTGCGAGCGCGAGGGGCGCACGCCCCAGCCGCATGAACAAGGGCCGATCGCGCAGGCGCAGGCGGATGCGGTGCTGGCCATCACGGCGGGCACGGTGATCGCCGACACCACGCCGCTGATGACCGCCATCTACAGCCACCACCTGTTTGACGACGACAGCCTCTACCCCATGGCACTGGCGCACCAGCACCTGTTCGATCTGACCCTGGTGACGGGGCTGGACCTGCCCTGGGTGGCCGACGGCATCCAGCGCGACGGACCGCAGGTGCGCGCGCCCATCGATGCCATGGTGCGGCAGTCGCTGGTGCAGGCGCAGGTGGACTTCCGGGTGGTCTACGGACAGGGCCTGGCGCGGCTCAACAACGCGCTGCTGGCCATGGGCTTAGCCACGGAAGACGAGGCCACCTGGCAGCGGCGCGAATCGGCACAGTTCGGACTCAATGAAGGCCGCACGCCCTGGCTCTGCGAAAAATGCAGCGACCCCGACTGCGAGCATCGGCTGTTCACCGGCCTGCTGCGAAAAGCCGCCCCTTAGGCGCAGCTGGCGGGTTTCGCGTCAGTGGAGGGAGCCGTCCGCCTCGGGCGCATTGATGGGCGCGGTGAACAAACCCGCCGCATCCACAGGGTCGAAGCGGTATTGCGCGCCACAGAAATCGCAGCCTACTTCGATCTGGCCCTGCTCGGCGATGATGCTCTCGGCCTCGGCCACCCCCAGGCTGCGGATCATCTGGCCCACACGCTCGCGGCTGCACGAGCAGGCAAAGCGGGGGCCGGATTCGCCCACCATCGGCTCAAAACGGGCCAGCGGCTCTTCCCAGAAGAGGCGGTGCAGGATGGTTTCGGCGTCCAGCGTGAGCAGTTCTTCGCGCTTGAGGCTTTTGGCGAGGATGGCGATGCGGCTGAAATCCTCGCTTTGCCCCAGCTCGGCTTCGCGCGCCACCGAGTCCATCTGTCCGGCCAGATTACCCTCGCCCTCCACGGGCAGGCGCTGGATCAGCAGGCCAGAGGCCACTTTGTCGTCGGCGGCCAGCACCAGCACCGTATCGAGCTGCTCGGACTGCAGCATGTAGTGCTCCAGCACTTCAGACAGGTTCTCGAGTTTTTCGCCCTGGTCGCCAAAAAGCGGCACCACCCCCTGGTAGGGCTGCTGGCCCGGCAGGCGGTCCTTGGGGTCGAGTGTGATGGCGCAGCGCCCCTGGTTGTGCAGGTTGACCATCTGGCTGAGCGAGGCATCGGGGGCCACCTCGCCCACCTGGGTGCAGGTGGCACGCAGGCTGAAATCGGGCTGGACTTCGACCACGCCAACCTTCACCGGTCCGTCGCCAAAAATCTGCAGGATCAGCGCCCCGTTGAACTTGATGTTGCCCTGCATCAGCACACCGGCCGCAGCCATCTCGCCCAGCAGCTGCCGCACCGGCGCCGGGTACGGCCCGGTGTGGGTGTTGGCGGCGCGGCGCGCCAGGATGTCCTGCCAGGCATCGGTCAGGCGGACCAGCATGCCGCGCACCGGCATGCCCTCGAAAATGAATTTGTGCAGTTCAGACAAAACGCGGCTCACCCGATCCGGGTGCCTTTCGTGTTCAGGCGATTTTCTTCAGGCCCGCCTTGTAGCGTTGCGCGTTCTCGATGTAACGCCTGGCGCTCTCGCGCAGACCTTCCATCTGCTCGGGCGTGAGCTGGCGGACCACCTTGGCCGGGGTGCCCATGATCATGGAGCCGTCCGGGAATTCCTTGCCCTCGGTGACCAGCGAACCGGCACCCACCAGGCAGTTGCGCCCGATTTTCGCACCGTTGAGGACCACCGCACCGATCCCGATCAGCGATTCGTCGCCGATGGTGCAGCCGTGCAGCATGACCATGTGACCCACCGTCACGTTCTTGCCCACGGTCAAAGGCTGGCCGTAGTCGGCGTGCAGCACGCTGCCGTCCTGGATGTTGGTGCCATCGCCAATGTGTATATGCTCGGTGTCGCCGCGCACGGTGGCGCCAAACCAGATGCTGGCCTGCGCCCCCAGTGTCACGCCGCCCATGACCTGGGCACTGTCGGCCACCCAGGCGGAAGGGTCGATCTGGGGGATGCGGTCATCGAGCTGGTAAACGGCCATGGGGGTCTCCGGAAATGGGGGTTATGAATCCCTACAATTTTAGGGATGGAATTGAGAACGCTCGCCTTGCAGGCTTTGCAGATGACCGATCCGGCCTCAAAATGCCAGGCGGTGCAGGCCATCTGCGCTGGGCAGCAGGCCTGGTCTTTCGGACCCGCGCAAGCTGCGCCCGGCCCCTTGCCAGGCCGCCCGGCCCTGCCACGCTTGATTGCGCCGGGGCAGGTGCCCACCCGCAGCCCATTCACCCCGGAGGGGCGCGCGGCCCTGGTGCATGCCATCTGCCACATCGAATTCAATGCCATCAACCTCGCCCTGGACGCGGTCTGGCGCTTTGACGGCATGCCCGAGGACTTCTACCGCGACTGGATGCAGGTGGCCCATGAGGAGTCGCAGCATTTCGAGATGCTGCACCGGCAGCTGCAGGCCATGGGCCACCGCTACGGCGACTTCGAGGCCCACGACGGCCTGTGGGAGATGTGCGAGAAGACCGCCCACGACATCACCGCCCGCATGGCTTTGGTGCCGCGCACCCTCGAAGCGCGAGGCCTGGACGCCACTCCCCTGATCCAGGCGCGCTTACGCAAGGTGGGTACCCCCGACGCCCTGACGATTTGCGACTGTCTGGACGTGATCCTGCGCGAGGAAATCGGCCATGTGGCCATCGGCAACCGCTGGTACCGCTGGCTGTGCGAGCGCCAGGGGCTGGCGCCGGTGGCGCATTACAAGGTGCTGGTGCAGCGCCACCGCGCCCCCCGGCTGCGCCCGCCGTTCAACACACCGGCACGCGAGGCCGCAGGCTTCAGCGCCGAGGAAATCGCTTACCTTGCAGGGGATGGCGTATCAGCCTGACCCTCACCCCCGCGGATGGTGCTGCGCATGCAGCGTCTTGAGCCGCTCGCGCGCCACGTGGGTGTAGATGGTGGTGGTGGAGATGTCGGCATGCCCCAGCAGCATCTGCACCGCCCGCAGGTCGGCGCCGTGGTTGAGCAGGTGGGTGGCAAAGGCGTGGCGCAGGGTGTGCGGTGACAGGGGTGCGGTAATGCCGGCCTGCACGGCATGGCGCTTGACGATGTTCCAGAACATGATGCGCGACATGCCGGTGCCGGCCTTGGGGCCGGCGCTGGTGACAAACAGCGCATCGCTCTGGCGACCGCCAAGCAGGACGGGACGAGACTGCTGCAGGTAATGCGTCAGCCACAGGCCCGCCTCTTGACCAAAAGGCACCAGCCGCTCCTTGCTGCCCTTGCCCAGCACACGCAACACCGATTCATTGATCGAGACGTGCAGGGTCTTGAGGCCGACCAGTTCGCTCACCCGCAGCCCGCTGGCGTACATCAGCTCCAGCATGGCGCGGTCGCGCAGGCCCAGCGGCTCGGCCACATCGGGCGCCTGCAGCAAAGCCTCCACCTGCGCCTCGCTCAGCAACTTTGGCACACGCAGCGCCTGCCGGGCCGCCAGCATCCTGAGCGTGGGATCGGCCTGCACCAGCCCTTCGCGCAGGGCCCAGCGAAAGAACCGTTTGAAGACCGTCAGTCGGCGGTTGGCCGAGGTGGCCTTGGTCTGGGCATGCCGCTCGGCAAAGTAGGCCTGCAGATGGTGCTCCTGCACCTGCAGGAGTGCCAATGAAAAAGCCTGTTCCAGCCAGAGCGAGAACAGGCCCAAATCACGCTTGTATGCAGCCAGCGTGTTGGCCGACAGGCCATCCTCCAGCCAGAGGGCATCGGCAAAGCGGTCGATGACCTCCTGGCTGGCTGGCAGCATCAGTCGAGCTTGAGCTTTTGCTGATCCACCACCTTTTTGTAGACCTCGTACTCGGCCTTCATCTGGGCAGCGAATTGCTCAGGTGTGTTGGCGACGATGATGGAGCCCGTGTCCTCGATGCGCTTGCGCACGGCCGGTTCTTCCAATGCTTTTTTCACGCCGGCGCTGACCTTGTCGACCACCTCCTTGGGCAAGCCTTTCGGGCCCAGAATGCCGTAGTAAGCCATGCGGTTGACGGGCTCCAGTCCAACATCCTTGAAAGTCGGAATGCCGGGCAGCACGCTCAGGCGCTGGGGCGCTGCCACCACGATGGCGTGCAGCTTGCCAGACTGGATGAAGGGCAGTGCGGAAGGCAGGTTATCGAAGATGATCGGCACCTGACCGGCCACGGTATCGTTGAGGGCCGGGCCCGCACCTCGGTAGGGAATGTGGGTGATGAAGGTGCCGGTCAGACTCTTGAACAGCTCAGTCTGCAGGTGACCAATGCCGCCGGTGCCCGAGGAAGAATACGAATATTTGCCCGGATTTTTCTTCAGTTCGGCCAGGAAGCCCTGGTAATCGCGGGCCGGGAAGCTGGGGTGCACGGCAATCACATTGGGCGTGGCCGCCACATTGATGATGGGGGTGAAGTCTGTCAGCGCGTTGTACGGGATCTTGGGATTGATGGCCGGGTTGGCTGCCGTGGTCGACACCGTGGCCATGCCAAGGCTGTAGCCATCGGGTGCCGCCTTGGCGGTTTCGTTGGCCCCCACCACACCGCCGCCACCGGCCTTGTTCTCGATCACGACCGACTGGCCCAGAGCCTTGCCCAGAGGCTCGGCAATGGTGCGGGCCACGATGTCGGTGGTGCCGCCCGGTGCAAACGGCACCTGCAGTTTGACCGGACGGTTCGGATAGGTCTGGGCAAATGCAGAACCAGCGGCCAAGGACAGGGCAGCCAGCGCCACCCAGGTACGACGTTTCATCTCGATCACTCCTGAAAAAAAACAAACCATCATAAGCACAAAGCAACGGACACTCTGCCCGGACTTGCCCTGATGTGACAAGCCACCGCAGCAGAGGCGGTTATGCTCGCAGGGTGAATTTTGCGCAGCTGCTCTTCCCCGACTTTTCCCTGATCCTGTGTGGTTATCTGGTGTGCCGTTTCACGGCCCTCAACCGCTCGGTCTGGCAGCACGCCGACAGCCTGGTCTACTACTTCCTGTTTCCAACCCTGCTGTTTTATTCCATCGTCAAAAGTCCGCTGGATCTGGCGGCTGCCTCCAGCCTGATCGCCGCCGGCCTGTCGCTGGCAATCAGTGCGATTGCCCTGTCCTACAGCTTGCCCTGGTGGCCTGTGCTGGGTCGCCACATCGATCGGCGCGAACATGCCGCCAGTGCCCAGGTGGGGTTTCGCTTCAACTCCTTCATTGCCCTGGCGCTGGCGGAGCGCATTGCCGGCCCGCAGGGCCTGCTGATGGTGTCGATGCTGATCGGCTTTTGTGTGCCGGTGTTCAACATTGGCGCGGTCTGGCCCATGGCCCGGCACGGCAACACGCACTTCCTGCGTGAGCTGGTGCGTAACCCGCTGATCATTGCCACCGCCTCCGGGCTGCTCGCCAATCTGCTGGGCTTTCGTGTGCCCGAATGGGCGGCGCCTACCTTGCAGCGCATCGGTGGCGCAGCACTCACGCTGGGCCTGCTGGCTGCAGGTGCGGGCATGCAGCTGGGCAGCCTCGCACGCGGCAAGGTGCTGGGCGTGAGCGTGCTGCTGTGCAAGCACCTAGCGCTTCCGCTGCTGGCCTGGGCCTGGGCCCGCGTGTGGCAGCTCGAAGCGACTCAGACCACCGTGCTGCTGGCGTTTTCGGCCCTGCCCACCGCCTCGACCTGCTATGTGTTGGCCAGCCGAATGGGCTACAACGGCCCTTATGTGGCAGGGCTGGTCACGCTCTCCACCCTGTCGGGCATGCTCAGCTTGCCGTTTGCGTTGGGCGTGCTCAGGTGACGCCCAGCGACCACTGAACCTGCTCGCGCACCACCTCGTCGGGGTTCGCGGCATGGGCCTGCAAGGCCTGGCGCAAAGCATGCGCCTCGTCTGGCAGCAGTGCTCCCGAGCGCAAGGCATTTCCTGCTGCCAGCGCCAGATTGCGCACCCACCGGGCATGGCCAATGCGGCGGATCGCGCTGCCTTCGGTGCGGCGCAAAAATTCCGCTTCACTCCAGTAGAGCAATTTGGCGATCGCACTGCCGGTCAGCCACTCGCGCGGCTGCCAGTCGGGCAAGGCATGCACCTGCGCAAACTTGTTCCAGGGGCACACCAGCTGGCAATCGTCACAGCCATACACCCGGTTGCCGATCAGCGCTCGCAACTCGTGCGGAATCGGCCCTTCGTGCTCGATGGTGAGGTAGGAGATGCAGCGGCGCGCATCCAGCCGGTAGGGCGCGACGATGGCCTGCGTCGGGCAGGCCTGCAGGCAGGCGCTGCATTGGCCGCAATGGGCGCTGACCGGCGCGGTGGGCGGCAAGTCAAAGTCCACAAACAACTCGCCCAGAAAGTACATCGAGCCGGCTTCGCGCGAGAGCACGAGGGTGTGCTTGCCGCGCCAGCCCAGACCGCTGCGGGTGGACAGTTCGGCCTCCAGCACCGGGGCGGAATCGGTGAAGACGCGGTGGCCAAAAGGCCCCACCTCGGCGGCGATGCGATCGGCCAGCTTCTGCAAGCGGCTGCGCAGCACCTTGTGGTAATCCCGCCCCCGGGCGTAGAGCGACACCACCGCCTCGCCCGGTCGCTGCTGGCGCGCCAGTTCGCGCTCGGTCCAGTCGCCGGGCGTGCCTTGCGGCAGGTAGTCCATGCGAGCGGTGATCACGCTCACCGCGCCCGGCACCAGCTCGGCCGGGCGGGCCCGCTTGCTGCCGTGGCTGGCCATGTAGGCCATGCTGCCGTGAAAGCCTGCCGCCAGCCAGGCCTGCAATCCCGGCTCGGCCGTGTGCAAATCGATGCCGCTCACGCCTATTTGCGACAATCCAAGCTCATGCGCCCAGTCCCGGATGAGGGGCCAGAGGACCGAAGGATCGATTTGCTGATGAATGAGCGACACGCACCGATTGTAGAAAGCACGTCTGTGCTTCTGGCCTGGCCCGACGAGCAGGCCACGCAGGCCTGGGCTGCCGCGCTGGCTGCGCACCTGGCCAGCTGGCCCGGAGGGCGTGACGCTTGCATCGAGCTGCGCGGCGACCTGGGCGCGGGCAAGACCACCTTTGTGCGCTACCTGCTGCGGGCCTGCGGGGTGCAAGGGCGCATCAAAAGTCCGACCTATGCGGTGGTGGAGCCTCACCAGGGCCTGATGGACCAGCAGCCCTGGCCGATCTGGCATTTCGACTTCTACCGTTTCAGCGACCCGCGCGAGTGGGAAGACGCGGGCTTTCGCGACATCTTTGCCGGCCCGGGCCTCAAGCTGATGGAGTGGCCCGACAAGGTGGCCGGCCAACTGCCGCCGCCTGACTGGACCATCGCCATCGAAGCGCTGGACGAATCGACACGCCGCGTGGAGGTTCAAGCGGGCACCGCGCGGGGCGCACAGTGGCTGGAGGCGCTGCGTGCGACCTGAGCGACGGCGCTTGCTGCAATGGGGCAGCCTGGCCCTGACGCTGGGCCTGCACGAACTGGTGCGTGGGGCCTCACTGCTGGCGGTGCGCGTCTGGCCCGCCACGGAATACACCCGCGTCACCCTCGAATCAGATGTGCCGCTCAAGGCGCGCCAGACTTTTGTGCCCTCCCCTCCCCGGCTGGCGGTGGACATTGAGGGACTGGAGCTCAACCCCGCCCTGCGGGAGCTGGTCGGCAAGGTGCGCGCCGACGATCCCAACATCGCCGGTGTGCGCGTGGGCCAGAACAGCCCGGGCGTGGTACGTCTGGTGTTCGACCTCAAGCAGCCGATCTCGCCGCAGGTCTTCACCCTGCCGCCGGTCGCTGCCTACCAGCACCGGCTGGTGTTCGACCTCTACCCCAGCACACCAGCCGATCCGCTGGAGCAACTCATCCAGAACCGGCTGGGCAGCCCGATGGCCTCGACACCCCCGGCTGCTGCGGTGCCTGCCGCACCCGCCGGACTGCCAGGTGGCGACCCGCTGGCCGAGCTGATCGCCCGCCAGACCCAGGGCAGCAGCCCGCCCTCGACCCGCCGCCAGGACATGCAGGCGCCGACCGGCCCCGTGATGGACACGCCGGACCACCCGCCACGCCATCAGGCGGGCACCGACCGCCTGATCGTGATCGCGCTGGACCCAGGCCACGGAGGTGAAGACCCTGGCGCCATCGGCCCGGGCGGCACCCGCGAAAAGGACGTGGTTCTGCGCATCGCTCACAAGCTGCGCGAACGCATCAACGCCAGCAGTGTGGGCAGCAGCCCGATGCGCGCCTTCCTCACCCGCGAGGGTGACTATTTCGTACCCCTGCATGTGCGGGTGCAAAAGGCGCGGCGGGTGCAGGCCGACCTGTTCGTGAGCATCCACGCGGACGCCTTTTTCACGCCCGACGCGCGGGGGGCGAGCGTGTTTGCGCTCAGCCAGGGCGCGGCCTCCAGCAGCGCGGCGCGCTGGATGGCACAAAAGGAAAACAAGGCGGATTTGATCGGCGGCATCAACCTCGGCGGTCAGGACGCGCAGGTGCAACGCGCCCTGCTGGACATGAGCACCACCGCACAGATCAAGGACAGCCTGCAGCTCGGGCACGCCTTGCTGCGCCATATCGGCGGCGTGGGCCGCCTGCACAAACCGCGTGTGGAACAGGCCGGCTTTGCCGTGCTCAAGGCGCCCGACATCCCCAGCGTGCTGGTCGAGACCGCCTTCATCAGCAATCCCGAAGAAGAAGAAAAACTGCGCAGCGAGCGTTACCAGGACCAGCTGGTCGATGCGCTCATGCGCGGCATCGTGCAGTACTTCTCGCGCAACCCGCCACTGGCGCGCAACCGCGGCACCTGAGCCAGCAGCTCAGCTGGCCGAACGCCGCGCCCGCCAGGCGCCCAAAACGGCGATCAGCCCCGGCACGATGATCAGGGCCCAGATGATTTTGGAAAGGTGGGTCTGCACGAAAGGCAGGTTGCCAAACAGGTAGCCTGCCAGCGTGAGCCCCACCACCCAGATGGCGCCGCCAGCCACGTTGTAGGCGGTGAACTTGCTGCGCGTCATCTCGGCCACACCGGCCACAAAGGGCACAAAAGTGCGGATGAAGGGCATGAAGCGCGCCAGCACGATGGTGATGCCGCCATATTTTTCGTAGAAGGCGTGCGCCTGGTCAAAAGCCGCGCGGTTGAAGAATCGCGAGTTCTCCCACCGGAAGACCTTGGGGCCGAAGTAGCGACCGATGGTGTAGTTGGTCTGGTCGCCGACAATGGCCGCCACCAGCAGCAGCCCCATGGCCAGCGGCAGGCTCATCAGCTCGGCGCCGCACAAGGCGCCCACGATGAACAGCAGCGAATCACCGGGCAGAAAGGGCATGACCACCAGCCCGGTTTCGACGAACACGATCAGGAACAGCAGCGCATAGACCCAGGCCCCGTGCTGGGCCACAAACGCCTCCAGGTAACGGTCCACATGGAGGATGAAATCGACGAGCTGCAAGAGGATGTCCATGCGCCGATTATCCCAGTGCTCACGGCCTAAAATGGCCGGGTGACTGACCCGAACACCGCCCCCCGACGCCCGATCCGCGAACTTCCCGACGAACTCATCAGCCAGATCGCCGCTGGCGAGGTGGTCGAGCGCCCCGCCTCCGTCGTACGCGAGCTGGTGGACAACGCGCTCGACGCGGGCGCACAGAACATCACGCTGCGCCTGCTGGGCGGCGGCACCCGCCTCATTGCGGTTGAAGACGACGGGGGCGGCATCGCGCCCGACGAGCTGGCCACCGCGCTCAAGCGCCACGCCACCAGCAAGATCGGCAACCTCGATGAGCTCGAATCGGTGATGACCATGGGCTTTCGGGGCGAGGCCCTGGCCGCGATCAACTCGGTGTCCGAGCTGACCCTGTTCTCGCGCATGGACGGCCAGCCCAGCGCCTTTTCGCTCGATGGCCGCACCGGCGAGGTGCGCCCGGCTCCACGTGCCGTGGGCACCACGGTCGAGGTCAAGGAACTGTTCTTCTCCACCCCGGCCCGCCGCAAATTCCTCAAGAGCGACAGCACCGAGCTGGCCCACTGCAT
>JACCDG010886012.1_pt1 | contig 25421 bp, 24 predicted proteins | sample 7442471 | NCBI WGS metagenome assembly JACCDG01 (sample SAMN15323444, study PRJNA562643) | freshwater metagenome | isolation source: river surface water | place: USA:Blue River Watershed | collected 2017-08-17 | reverse complement strand
CCAAAAGCTGGACGGGCTCTTTCAACATGACCCACGGCGCGACCTTGGGTGGTCACGTCGTCAAACACGCCATTGCGCGCGCTGGCATTGACGCCGCCGAGGTGGACGACGTCATCATGGGCTGCGCCTTGCCCGAGGGCGCAACCGGCACCAACATTGCCCGCCAAATCGCACTTATGGCGGATTGCCCAGTGTCGGTGTCGGGCATGACCATCAACCGCTTTTGCTCTTCAGGCTTGCAAACCATTGCCACCGCCGCCCAACGCATCATTGCAGGCGAGGGCGATGTGTATGTGGCCGGTGGCGTGGAAAGCATCTCGTGTGTACAACAAGAGATGAACCAACACATGCTGATGGACTTGGCGCTGAACAAAAAGAAGCCCGAGATCTACTGGAACATGCTGCAAACCGCTGAACATGTGGCCAAGAAATACAACATTGGCCGCGAAGCCATGGATGAATACGGCGCACGCAGCCAGCAACGCGCTTTTGCCGCGCAATCGGCTGGTTTGTTTGACGCAGAAATTGCTGCCATCACCGTCAAAGCCGGCATTGCCGACAAGGTCATGGGCTTGATGACCAAGCAAGTCACGGTCAGCAAAGACGAAGGCATCCGGGAAGGTTCCACCGTTGAAGCTTTGGCCAACCTCAAGTCCGCCATGCCCGGTGGTTTGATTTCAGCCGGTAACGCCAGCCAGTTTTCAGACGGCGCAGGCGCTTGCGTGGTGATGAGCGAAGAGCTGGCCAGCAAACGCGGCTTGAAGCCTTTGGGCCGTTTCCTCGGCTTTGCCGTGGCCGGCTGCGAACCTGACGAAATGGGCATTGGCCCTGTGTACGCCATCCCCAAAGTACTCAACCGCTTAGGCTTGAGCGTGGGCGACATTGATCTGTGGGAACTCAACGAAGCCTTTGCTGTGCAAGTGCTTTACTGCCGCGACAAACTGGGTATCCCAGATGACCGCCTCAACGTCAACGGCGGCGCAATCGCGGTGGGCCATCCCTACGGCGTGAGCGGTCAGCGCTTGGTGGGCCACGCCTTAATTGAAGGTAAACGTCGCGGGGCCAAGCGCGTGGCTGTGACCATGTGCATTGGCGGCGGTATGGGGGCTTGCGGTATTTTTGAAGTGCTGTGATCTCGCGATTCCACACCCATCATGAGTCTGCGTCCCACGGTTGACTTTTTGCTTTATGACTGGCTAAAGGTGCAAAGCCTTCAGTCACGAGAGCGATTTGTCGACCACTCGCAGGAAACCTTTGATGCGGTGCTGGATACCTGCGAGCGCATTGCCCGCGACAAGTTCGCGCCGTTCAACCGCTTGGTGGACATTGAAGAGCCAAAGTTCGACGGCGAAAAAGTCATCTTGCCGCAAGCCACGCATGAGGCCTACAAAGCCTATGCAGAGTCAGGCATGCTCAGTGCCGCACAAGACTACGAAGTGGGCGGCATGCAGTTGCCTTACACGGTCGAAGCAGCAGCCAACGCCTTTTTTGCCATGGCCTCGGTCAGCATTGGGTCTGGTTTATTGACCAGTGGCAACGCCAATTTACTGATGGCGCATGGCACCGAACTGCAAAAACAGGTGTTCGCGCTCAACGAATTCTCAGGACGCTTTTCGGGAACCATGTGTTTGAGCGAACCGCAAGCGGGCTCTAGCTTGAGCGACATCACCACACGCGCAACACCCGATGGCGCTGGGTTTGAATCTGACGCCTTGGGGCCGCGCTACCGCCTCAAGGGCAACAAAATGTGGATTTCTTCGGGCGAGCATGAGCTGTCCGAAAACATCATCCATTTGGTCTTGGCCAAGATTCCGGATGCCAATGGTCAATTGGTGCCGGGCGTCAAAGGCATTTCGCTGTTCATCGTGCCCAAGAAACTGGTGAACCCCGACGGGCAATTGACAGGTGAGCGCAACGACGTGGTCCTTGCAGGTCTGAACCACAAATGCGGCTGGCGTGGCACGACCAACACCTTGCTGAATTTTGGCGAAGGCAAATACCACGTCAGAGGTCAAAGCGGCGCGGTGGGCTACCTCGTTGGTCAACCCGGCGAAGGCCTCAAGTGCATGTTCCATATGATGAACGAAGCCCGCATTGGGGTTGGTATGGCAGCCACCATGCTGGGGCTAGCCGGCTACTACGCCAGCCTCGACTACGCCAAAAACCGCCCGCAAGGCCGAGCACTCGGCGCTTCCGGCAAAGACACGCAAGCACCGCAGGTGCGCATCATCGAGCACGCAGACATCAAGCGCATGTTGCTGGCCCAGAAAGCTTATTGCGAAGGCGCCTTAGCACTGGCTTTGTATTGCGCGCGCTTGGTGGACGAGCAACACACAGGCAGCGCTGAAGAAGCGAATGTGTCGCGTTTACTGTTGGAGGTACTCACGCCGATTGTCAAAAGTTTCCCCAGCCAATGGTGCTTGGAAGCCAATAGCTTGGCCATTCAAATCCACGGTGGATATGGCTACACACGCGACTTTCCTGTCGAACAATACTGGCGCGACAACCGCCTGAACATGATCCACGAGGGCACCCACGGCATCCAAGCCATGGACTTACTTGGCCGCAAAGTGCTGATGGAAAACGGGCGTGGTTTGCAACTTCTAGGCGAGCGCATGCTGGTTACCGCAAACAAAGCACAGGCTGATTGGCCCGAAGAAGCAGCAGCACTGAGGCAAGCTGTTCAACAGGTGAGTCAAGCCACACAAGCGGCATGGACAGGCGCATCACCTGCACAAGCCTTGGCTAATGCTGTGCCTTATTTACAGGCCTTTGGCCATACCGTGGTGGCTTGGATTTGGCTCGATGTGGTGAGTACCCTGGGCGCAGACAAAACAACAGCAGCCCAAGGCCGGCGCGCAGCATGCCGCTACTTTTACCGCTATGAGTTGCCACTCGTTACAGCCTGGTTGGCCGTTGTCAACAGCCGCGATCAGACTTGCGCTGATTTGGCCGAAGACGCCTTTTAAAGTTTTTTCTTCACTCACTAAACCCCATGACACGCACCGTTCAACAACTCTTTGACTTATCAGGAAAAACAGCGCTGGTGACCGGAGGCTCGCGTGGTTTGGGGCTGCAAATGGCGCGCGCATTGGGCGAGGCAGGGGCGCGGCTGATGATCAGTTCGCGCAAGGCGGCAGATTTAGAAGAAACAGCCGTCACACTCAAGGCCGAAGGATTGGACGTGCAGTGGCTCGCTGCTGACTGCGCCCAAGAGTCGAACATTCACCACTTGGCCGAGCAAACCCTCAGCCGCATGGGCAGTATTGACATTTTGGTCAACAACGCTGGGGCCAGTTGGGGCGCACCGGCTGAAGACCATCCGCTAGAGGCTTGGGACAAGGTGATGAACCTCAATGTGCGCGGGTATTTTTTGCTGGCCCAAGCCGTGGCCAAAGCCAGCATGATTCCCCGTCGCAGTGGACGCATCTTGAATGTCGCCTCCATTGCGGGTTTGGCTGGCAACCCTGTGGGCATGCACACCATTGCCTACAACACATCCAAGGGGGCCGTCATCAATTTCACCCGCACCCTGGCAGGAGAGTGGGGGCGCTATGGCATCACCGTCAACGCCATTTGTCCCGGGTTCTTCCCCAGCAAGATGACGCACGGTTTGTTGGACAAATTAGGTGCAGATCACTTGGCCTCGCAGGCGCCGCTCAAGCGTTTGGGTGACGACGAAGACCTCAAAGGGCTGACGCTGCTGTATGCCAGCGACGCAGGCAAACACATCACAGGCCAGTGGCTTGCGGTGGATGGCGGCGTCAGCGCCGTCTTAGGCGGTTAACACTCATCTTTCGCACTAGGAACACACCATGACCATGAACCAGCAAATCTTGCTAGACAACCGACCTGTGGGGGAAGCCACCGCCGCCAACTTCAAGCTGGTGCAAACGCCCATCGCTGAGCTGCAAGAAGGACAAGTGCTGGTGCGCCACCACTACCTCAGTCTTGACCCCTACATGCGCGGACGCATGAACGACAGCAAAAGCTACGCCGAACCCCAACCCTTAGGCCAGGTGATGATTGGTGGCACGGTGGGCGAAGTGCTTGAGAGTCGCCACCCTAAGTTCAAAGCCAGCGACGCAGTCGTGGGCATGGGAGGCTGGCAAACCCATAGCGTGGTCGATGCCAATGTCTTCGGCGCGCTACGCAAAGTAGACACCACCCATGTGCCGCTGTCCCACTACCTTGGAGCCGTCGGTATGCCGGGCGTGACCGCTTGGTATGGCTTGGTCAAAATCATTGCGCCCAAAGCGGGCGAGACCGTCACGGTCAGTGCTGCCAGTGGTGCAGTGGGTAGTGCCTACGGTGCATTGGCTAAGGCGCGGGGTTGCCGCGTGGTGGGCATTGCAGGTGGAAAGGACAAATGCGACTACGTGGTCAATGAACTGGGCTTTGATGCCTGCATCGACCACAAAGAACACAAAGACTATCTGAGTCTCTCCAAAGCATTGCGCCAAGCTTGTCCAGACGGCATTGATGGGCACTTTGAAAACGTAGGCGGCATGGTGCTTGACGCGGTCATGCTGCGCACCAATGCCTTTGCGCGCATTGCCCTGTGCGGCATGATTGCGGGCTACGACGGCGCACCATTGCCCATGACCAACCCCGCGCTCATCTTGGTGAACCGCATTCGCTTTGAAGGTTTCATCGTCAGCGAGCACATGGAAGTTTGGCCAGAGGCCCTGCAAGAGCTTGGCACTTTGGTGGGTACAGGCAAGCTGCGCCCGCGTGAAACTGTGGCACAAGGCCTAGCAGCTGCACCCGATGCATTTTTGGGTTTGCTGAAAGGCAAAAACTTTGGCAAGCAGCTGGTCAAGCTCATTTAAGCCACACACATGATTGACAACTTCAAAGGCAAAACTGCTGTGCTCACGGGCGCAGCCTCAGGCTTTGGTTTGGAATGCGCACGCATTGCCGCACGCTTAGGCATGAACGTGGTGCTGGTCGATGTGCAGCAAGACGCGCTCGATCAAGCGGCACATGAGTTGACCGCTCAGGGAGCCACGGTGATGGCTTGCAAAGTCGATGTGTCTGACGCCACAGCCATGGAGCAGTTGGCCTTGCAAGTGCAGCAACGCTTTGGCGTACCGCACTTGGTGTTCAACAACGCAGGCGTGGGCTCAGGCGGATTGATTTGGGAAAACTCAGTGGCCGATTGGCAATGGGTGCTGGGCGTCAACCTTTGGGGCGTGGTGCATGGCGTGCGTTTGTTCACACCCATGATGCTGCAAGCAGCCAAGCAAGACCCGAGCTATCAGGGGCACATTGTCAACACCGCCAGCATGGCCGGCTTGCTGGCAGCTCCTAACATGGGCGTGTACAACGTCAGCAAACATGCGGTGGTGGCATTGAGCGAAACCCTCTACCAAGACTTGCAACTGGTCAGCCACCAAGTGGGAGCGAGCGTGTTGTGCCCTTACTTTGTGCCCACAGGCATCAGCCAAAGTCATCGCAACCGTCCTTCAGAAGTGGCCGCTGGCAAGCCCACGCAAAGCCAGCTGATTGGCCAAGCCATGAGCGACAAAGCGGTGGGCAGTGGCAAAGTCAGCGCCGCCGAAGTGGCGCAAAAAGTGTTTGATGCCGTGCAAGCTGGGCAGTTTTACATCTACAGCCACCCACAAGCTTTGAGCTTGGTGAATCAACGTATGCAGGCAGTTGTGGCGGGGTTAAATCCTCCTGACCCGTTTGCCACCAAACCCGAGCTGGGTGCTTCACTGCGCCAAGCTTTGCGCAACACGGAGGACTGAATATGCAAGAAAGTTTTGGCGCTTACATCCCGTTTGTGGATCATCTGGGTTTTCAGCTGGTGTTCTTCGATGAAGGACAGTCCGAGCTGCGTTACACCCCCGAGCCTGAGCACATGAACTCGTTCAATGTCACGCATGGCGGTGCAGTGATGACGCTGCTAGACGTGACCTTGGCCACAGCAGCTCGCAGCGTGGACCGTGCGATGGGCGTGGTCACGATCGAGATGAAAACCTCGTTCATGCAACCCGCCAAGGGTACGCTGACCGCGAAGGGGCGCTTGATGCATCGCACGGGCAGCATGGCGTTTACCGAAGGCACTTTGTACGATGCAGAAGGACGTGCGTGTGCGCATGCAACGGCGACTTTTAAGTACGTCAAGCGTGAGGCAGCGCCTACAGAGCTGCACGAAATCCCCACAGACTGAATATTTTTAGCAAGTTAACTCCCGCAAAACCCAGTGGGTTGGGGTGAGCCAAGGCGGCGCCATTCGTCGCGCAGCGATGTAAGTCGTCTTGGCTTACCACAACGCGCGCCAACGAGGGGGCGCTGTGTTTTCGAGAACACGACAGAGCTAAGGCAAAATTGCCCGCTTTAGCGAATTCGACTGACTGAAAACATGCAAAAAATTACCCGCCAACTGGCGGACGAAATCAAGATCTCCGAAGCTCAAGTTCGCTCTGCCGTTGAGCTGCTCGACGGTGGTGCCACCGTACCGTTCATTGCCCGTTACCGCAAAGAGGTGACAGGCGGTTTGGACGACATTCAGCTGCGTGAACTCGAAGCGCGCCTGAGCTACCTGCGCGAGTTAGAAGACCGCCGCGCAACCGTCATCAAGAGCATTCAAGAACAAGGAAAGCTCACGCCCGAACTATTGGCTGCCATCGAAGCTGCGCCCACCAAGCAAGAGCTGGAAGATATTTACTTACCCTTCAAGCCCAAGCGTCGCACCAAGGGCATGATTGCCAAAGCGGCAGGCTTGGAATCACTGGTCGACAAGCTGTTTGCCGACCCCACGCTCAACCCCAACGTAGAAGCCGAAGCCTTCATCCTGCCCGCAGGCAAGATTGAAGGAGCCGACTTCACCACTGTCGCCGCAGTACTGGACGGCGTGCGCGACTTGTTGAGCGAGCGTTGGGCAGAAGATGCCGCACTCATTCAAAGCTTGCGCGAATGGCTGTGGGCCGAAGGCTTGTTCCGCAGCAAGATCGCTGCGGGCAAAGACGAAAACAACCCCGATGTGGCGAAGTTTCGCGACTATTTTGATTACGACGAGCCCATTGGTCGCGTGCCCTCGCACCGCGCCTTGGCCGTGTTCCGTGGCCGCGCGCTGGAAATGTTGGATGCCAAACTGGTACTGCCTGTTGAACCGGAACCCGGCAAGCCCAGCTTGGCCGAAGGCAAGATTGCTGTACACCTCGGCTGGAGCCATTCCAGCAGGGCAGGGGACGACCTGATTCGCAAATGCGTGGCGTGGACGTGGCGCGTGAAGCTCAGCCTATCCACCGAGCGCGACTTGTTCACTCGGTTAAGGGAAGAAGCCGAAAAGGTCGCCATCAAAGTGTTTGCCGACAACTTGCGCGATTTACTGCTGGCCGCACCCGCGGGGCCACGCGTGGTCATGGGCCTAGACCCGGGCATTCGCACAGGTGTGAAAGTGGCCGTGGTCGATGCCACAGGCAAACTGGTGGAAACGTCGACTGTCTATCCCCACGAGCCTCGCAAAGATTGGGACGGCTCGCTCTACACCTTGGCCAAGCTTGCCGAGAAACACGGCGTGAACCTGATCGCCATTGGCAACGGCACAGCCAGCCGTGAGACCGACAAACTGGCGGGCGAGCTGATCAAGCTCATGGCCAAACATGACGCATCAAAAGTCATTGACAAAGTGGTAGTCAGCGAAGCCGGTGCATCGGTGTACAGCGCCAGTGAATACGCCAGCAACGAAATGCCTGATGTGGACGTGAGCCTGCGCGGCGCAGCCAGCATTGCACGTCGCTTGCAAGATCCCTTGGCCGAGCTGGTGAAGATTGACCCCAAATCCATCGGTGTGGGCCAGTACCAGCACGATGTGAACCAAAGCGAACTCGCCCGCACCCTTGAAGCCGTGGTGGAAGACTGCGTGAACAAAGTGGGTGTGGACCTGAATACCGCCAGCGTGCCCTTGCTCACCCGCGTCTCGGGCCTGAGCACCACCACCGCCAAAGCCGTGGTGCGTTGGCGCGAAGCCAATGGCGCGTTTGCCAACCGCCAACAGTTACTGAAGGTCACGGGGCTTGGTGCGAAAACATTTGAACAAAGCGCAGGCTTTTTACGCATCCGCGATGGCGACAACCCGCTGGACATGACTGCGGTTCACCCTGAAACCTACCCCGTGGTGGAACGCATCATGGCGCAAACAGGCAAGCCCGTGGCCGAGTTGATGGGCCGCGCCGATATGCTCAAAACCTTGAAGCCAGAACTGTTTGCCAATGACACCGTGGGCGTCATCACTGTCAAAGACATCTTGAGCGAACTCGAAAAGCCAGGCCGCGACCCTCGTCCCGATTTCAAAGTGGCCAAGCTGCAAGACGGCGTGGAGGACATCAAGGATCTGAAGGTCGACATGGTGCTGGAAGGCACGGTCAGCAACGTGGCGGCCTTTGGCGCGTTTGTCGATTTGGGCGTGCACCAAGACGGCTTAATTCACGTGAGCCAACTCAGCAACAAGTTCATCACCGACGCGCGCGAAGTGGTGAAGACGGGGGACATCATCAAAGTCAAAGTGCTGGAAGTGGACGTGGCCCGCAAACGCATCAGCTTAACCATGAAGATGGATGGCGCACCTGCCAAGCGCGATGGACCGCGCGACAACCGCTTCGAGCATGCAGGCCGTGACAACCGTCAAAGAAGCGGGTCAGGTAGCGGCGGCAGCTACAGCAGTGGCTACACAGCACCACCGCAAGCGGCAGCGGGGTCTGCCATGGCAAGTGCCTTTGCCAAGTTGCAAAATTTGAAGAAGTAAATCAGAGGCCGCACGTTGAAAGCCCTGCAGATCTACGCTGGCCCCAAGGCCTTGACTCACATCGAGGCCAATGGCTTAAGGCCCGAGCACATCGGCGTGATTCCGGCTGCGGCGGGCGGGCCAAAGGGTTTGATCCTCGGACCACTGGATCGTTTTTTGTTTGGTGAGTGGTTGCCGCAAAGCACGCAGCCCATCGACCTTGTTGGTGCATCCATCGGTGCATGGCGCATGACCACGGCGTGTTTGGATAAGCCTGTGCAAGGCTTTGATCGCCTGTCGCACGACTACATCCACCAAGAATACAAAGTGCCCGAGGGCCAAAATCGTCCCAGCGCCAAACAGGTGAGCGACGAGTTCAGCCAAACCCTACAAGCGTTTTATGGCGGCCATGTGAGCGAAGTGCTGAACAATCCGCGCTATCGCCTCCATGTGGTGACCTCGCGTGGCAAGCACATCTTGCATCGCGAGCACCCGTTGCTTACGCCCCTCGGCTATGCAGGCGCTTATCTGTGCAACGCCGTGCAGCGCAAAGCCATGGGCACATGGCTAGAACGCGTGGTGTTTTCCAGCCGAGGCGAGCTGCCGTTTGAGACGGCTGACTTTGCCACCCAACACATGACGCTGAACGAGCGCAACTTCATGGCCGCGCTGCAAGCCAGTTGCTCCATCCCATTTGTGCTTCAAGCCGTCCACGACATTCCCGATGCGCCTAAGGGCGCGTATTGGGACGGCGGCATCACTGACTACCACTTACACCTCAACTACAAGGGGTTGGTGCTGTATCCACACTTTCAACAAGCCGTGGTGCCCGGCTGGCTAGACAAAGCTTTGAAGTGGCGACACAAATCCACTCCGTTTTTGGACAACACCATCGTCTTGGCCCCCAACCCCGAGTGGGTCAAAACTTTGCCCAACGGCAAGCTGCCTGATCGCAGTGACTTTGTAACTTATGCCTCAGACTTTGAGGGGCGGGTGAAGGTTTGGAATGAGGCAGTAGCTGCCAGTGAGCAGTTGGCGCAGGAGCTTGCGGACTGGTTCGCTAATCCCAAGATGGCAATCTTGAAACCACTTTAACGGCTCTACATAGCCGCATTGAGCATATCTCGGTAATCCTGAGCAGTGGCTAAGCGTGGGTTTGTTTTGTGACAGTGATCAGCCATCGCGCCCTCGATGATTTTGTCAAACCATGCAATCTCCACCCCCATCTCGGCCAAGCCTTTGGGCAAGCCTAAGCGTTCATTCATCGCTGTGATGGCTTGAGCAATCGCCTCAGCCGCTTCGAGCGGTTGGTGAATCTCACCCAAGCCCATGGCGTAGGCCATGCGCTGCATGCGGCGTTCCTTTTGTACTGGCTCAGCGTCGGCGTTGAAGCGCACGACAGCAGGTAAGAACATGGCGTTCAAGGTGCCATGGTGTAAACGTGGATTTACGCCGCCCAGGCTATGGCTGAGGGAATGCACGCAGCCCAGACCTTTTTGAAACGCCATGGCGCCTTGCATGGAGGCGCTCATCATGTTGAGGCGCGCGTCGCGATCTTGACCGTTATTCGTAGCGCGCTCAATGTGCGCCCAGCCACGTGTGAGGCCATCTAGAGCAATGCCATCGGCAGGCGGATTGAACGGCGCAGCCATGAAGGTTTCCATGCAGTGGGCAATGGCGTCCATACCGGTGGCCGCAGTCAGGGCAGGGGGCAAGCCGAGGGTGAGCTCAGGATCAAGCAAAGCAGCCTTAGGCACCAAGTGCCACGAGTGAAACCCAAGCTTGCGCCCATCGTCCACGATGACGATGGCACCTCGCGCCACTTCGCTACCGGTGCCCGCCGTGGTGGGCACTGCAATGATGGGCGACACAGCAGGCGTGATTTTGAGTGAGCCACCTTCGATGGTGGCGTAGGTTTTAAGCGGACCTTTATGGGTAGCGGCAATGGCCACGCCTTTGGCGCAGTCGATGGATGAACCACCGCCCACAGCAATGAGGCCATCACAGTTATGAGCGTGATAAACGGTTACTGCGGCACGCACGGCGGCCTCGTTGGGGTTGGAAGGCGTTTGATCAAACACCGCTACCTCTAAACCTTGCAAGGCATCCAGTGCCTTTTGCAAAATGCCCACGACTTTGACGCCTTGGTCGGTCACGATCAGTGGGCGTTTGATGTTGGCTTTTTCGCATTCGGCCCCAAGGGTCGCGAGCACGCCAAAGTCAATCTGGATATTGGTGAGGTAGAGGATTTGAGCCATGGCACACTATAAAAGCCGAATCTACAAAAGCAACCCCCAATGAGTCACCCACGTAACCCGCAAAGCCTGCTGACCCCTGCCATGCGCGATGTGCTGCACGCCATCGCCAAAGCAGGCCGCCCACCGATGGCGCTGCTCACGCCCGAACAAGCCAAACAAGCCTTCGCTTTGGGCGCCGGCGTGCTGGAAATCAACGCGCACAAAATGGCGCGTGATGACACGCTGCACATTCCCACCCGTGATGGCGCCACACTGCGTGCCAAGCTGTGGGTCGAACATGCCAAGCCCAACCTGCCCGTGTTGTTGTACTTTCACGGTGGTGGCTTCACCGTGGGCAGTCCCGAAACACACGAAGCACTTTGCAAACATGTGGCCCATTTGGCGCATTGCGCTGTCGTGTCACTGGACTATCGGCTCGCACCAGAACACACATTTCCCACCGCCCACAATGACGCATTTGATGCACTGCAATGGCTAGCGGCTAACGCTACCAACCTTGGTCTAGATGCCACAAGGATCGCCATTGGTGGCGACAGCGCAGGCGGCACATTGACCGCATCGACCGCCATCGCGGCGCGAGATGCAGGCATCGACTTGAAGCTGCAACTCATGTTCTACCCCGGCTGTTCGCCAGACTACTTGGCTTCGGCGCATACGTTTGAAAAAGGCTTTTTACTTGAGAAAGCCAGCATCGAATACTTCTACGGCCACTATGTGCCCAATCTTGAAGATCGCCAAAACCCACGCTTCTCGCCCATGCTGGCCGATGTGTCGGGCGTTGCGCCTGCATGGCTGGGTTTGGCCGAGTGCGACCCATTGGTAGATGAAGGCGTGGCCTATGCCGATCACTTGCGCTTGAGTGGTGTGCCGGTGGATCTGGAAATTTACAAAGGCGTGGTGCACAGTTTCATTCAAATGGGGCGCGTCATCCCAGAGGCGCTGACCGCACACATGGATGCGGCACGTGCGTTGCGACAAGCGTTTGATTTGTGAATTGCCCACTATGACTTACATTGAAATTGGCGATTGGTCCTTGATGCAAGCCTCAGCACAAGCGGTACGCAGCGCCGTGTTTGTGCATGAGCAAGGCATCGCCCCCGAAGACGAATGGGACGCTGCTGACGCCACTGCCTTACATGCCGTCTTGTTTGATATGAATGGCCAACCCGTAGGCAATGCACGTTTGCTTCAACTCTCGGCAAACTTGGCGAAGGTGGGACGTATGGCTGTGCTCAAAGAAGCCCGAGGACAAGGTTATGGCGCTCGGTTGTTGCAAGCACTACTGTTAGAAGCACGCCGTCGAGGCAACAAGGAGGTGCGCCTCAGTGCGCAACGCACAGCCGAGCATTTTTATGCGGCTCATGGTTTTGTTGTGGAAGGAGAACCGTTTGATGAGGTGGACATCGCACATATTGAGATGTGTTTGAGCTTGGCGAAATAGTTACTAACGCCGTGTGAAAATAAGCGAAACCAAGACATTACGAAACATACTTTATGAAAATCGCACATCGTTGTTTGCCAATAACTTTGGCAGTTGCAGCTACTTTGGCTTACACAAGCCAAGCCACAGCTGCCGATCTGACCAACTTCAGCGCCATCAATCAAGCTGAGTTCTTGGCATTGAGCAAAGACATAGCTGGCGTAACAAGCACCAAGGCAATGGAGCCCGCCGCGCCATTGGGTATCTCTGGATTTGACGTCAGCGGCGCGGCTTCGATGACAAGAATTCAAGATGGTGCAACATGGGCCAAGGCCTCTGGTGACAGTGCCACCGACTTGATGCAAACCAAGCTGTCTCTCAGCAAAGGCTTGTCGGGTGGTTGGGATGTGGGCGGCTTCATGTCGAAAGTAAGTTCGACCAATGTGTCGGTTGCTGGTGTGCATGTGAAATACGCACTACTTGAAGGCAACGCCATCACCCCCTCGATTGCTGTGCGTGGTAGTCACAGCCGCATGAGTGGCGTGCCAGGCATGACGCTCAACAACACGGACCTTGATTTGTTGATTTCCAAAGGCTTTGCAGGCTTCACCCCTTACGCGGGCGTGGGCACAGTTCACACAAGTGCCACAGCCACGGGTAAGAATGATGAGAGCTTTTCGCAAAGCAAAACGTTTGCAGGTGTGAGCTGGAATATCGTGCTGCTCAACCTCTCGGCTCAATACGACAAAACCGGCAAAACCTCAACCGTGGGCTTGAAAGCCGGCTTGCGTTTTTAAATATCGTCGCGCAATGCGTAAGGCAGCGGCATAAGCTTCAGCACTGGGCCACTTGGCTCGCCTAAATGCAGGGTGCTGTTTTCGGCGGCACTGAGTTGCAGCTCAACTATTGCCAAATGACTTGCCCCGTCGTTGGCCCCTTGCGCCACCAAACCGCAAGGTTGGGTGGTATCTAAGCTTGAAAACACTTCTTGGCCGGCAACCATCGCCACTGAGCTTTGCACAATGAATGCACGGCGTTTCAAGGTGCCACGAAATTGACTGCGAGCCACCACTTCTTGGCCGGGATAGCAGCCCTTTTTGAAGTTCACGCCGTCCACCGATTCGTAGTTGAGCATTTGCGGCACAAAGGCCTCGAAGGTGGCGAGCTCAACCCACGCCACGCCGCTCATTACTTCGCCGACTTGCCACAGGTCTGCACTGAGCGCAGCCCCCGCAGGGGCTGCCACATCGGTGTGCGCAATCCACAAAGCACGGGGCTGCCCAAGGGCAGGGTAGAGCGTCAGCACATCCGCGGAGCCTACTGTGTGGCGATGCCAAGGCTCGGTGGATGCACCGTTCAATGCCGCATGCGCGGCATCACCCGCTAAACCCAGCAACTGAAACTCTTCGGTCGCATCGCTGAGTTTGGCTTTAGCCCGCAGCACAAACATCGACAAGCGTTTGACGGTTTGTGGGATCAATTCTTTGCGGCAAATCAGGAGCACTTCTTCGGCTGAACGCCTGTAAACCACAAAGCTCGCTTGCATGCGGCCCTTGGCATTGCAAAAGGCAGCTAGGCGAGACTGGCCTTCTTTCATCAACAGCACATCGTTGGTGAGCTGGTTGTGCAAAAAGCTGGCGGCGTCTGCACCCACAGCACGGATGATGCCGAGGTGAGGCAGGGGAGCGACGCCTTGCAGGTTCGTTGTAGTTTGAATTGAAGTCATTGGACCATTATCCCGACACATCACCCTCACTTTTATTGTGGGAATTGCGATAACTCATGTTTCCCCCTAAACTGAAACCATCGTAGGGGAGTAGCTCAATCGAAGCGTGTTCAGTCACAGGCAAATGCCACATGCTTCGATCAACCAGTCGTCATGACGAAGCCTTGGCTTCCGGCTGGTTGGGCGTATAACTGAATCATTACAAGCAAAGCAAGACCTTCGATCCCTGGCTTTTTGCGTGCAAAAAGCATCGATCGATTCATTAAGGTTTTGCTATGGAACTCTTCTCTATTCCATGGTGGTCGGCATTGCTCGCCATCATTTTGATTGACTTAGTTTTGGCGGGTGACAACGCCATCGTCATTGCCCTAGCGGCAAGAAAACTCCCCCCTCACTTGCAGAAAAAAGCCATTCTTTGGGGAACGGTAGGCGCTATTGCTGTTCGCTCATTGATGACGTTCACAGTGGTCTGGTTGCTTCAGATTCCGGGATTGATGTTGGTTGGCGGTTTAGGTTTGCTCTGGATTGCTTACAACCTGATCAACAGCGATGAAGATGAACAGCACGACGATTTGGGCGCCATGACGTTTTGGGGCGCCATGAAAACAATCGTGGTGGCCGATGCCTTGATGGGCATTGACAACGTCTTGGGGGTTGCAGGTGCAGCCAGTGGTTCATTTGAGCTTGTTGCACTGGGGCTGATGATCAGCATTCCCATTGTGGTGTTTGGCAGTCAGCTGGTTCTTAAACTGGTGGCACGTTGGCCCATCATCATCCCAATGGGTGGAGCTGTCTTGGCATTCACGGCTGCGCAAATGGTGGTGAATGAATCACTGCTGAATGAATTTTTTGATGGCACGCTGTGGCATCAAGAAGCGGCACGCTGGAGTGTGCATCTTGTTTTCATGTCTGCCATCTTGGCGGCCAGTTGGCTGCGCCGCAAGCGTCAAAACTTTGAAAACACCACCCAAAGCTTGGAAATGTCGGAAGCTCAAACTCACTAACTGAAGGAGATCATCATGGAAACCTACGTCATCTACGTCAACGACAAAGTGCATGCAATGAACCAAGTGCTTCCCCTGTTAGAGGGTGCACAGCCAGCAGATTGGGTTCTGGTCGGATGTCCACCACGCATGCAGCGCCACTCCAGCAAGTGGCTGACCCAGCGTGCCCTAAAAAAATTCAAGGCAGACTGGTCCGAATCTAATTTAAAGGACATCGTCGAACTTCTTAGCCAGCGAGGTCATCGCGTCATCACACGTGTTGCGCAGGGGCCCTTGGTGCAATTGACCAAGGCATTCAAAACGGAGTTTTCACATCCTCGAATCGTTGACGCACGCAAAGCGCCGCAATTTGAGAATTTACCAGCCGTGACTGAAAGTCAAAAGCCTGAGAACAGCCCTTGGGTGGTTCCTGTTGGCGCTATTGCCTTTGGTACAGCCATGTCTTTGGTAGCTGATTGACCCTAGACCAGCGGAACCCCGTTACCAGGGGTTCTGCTGGGCGGTCGATATAATTTTCAGGCGAACCAAGCCTGTGGAGCGCAACGTACAAAGGATGCCGTGTTGTGCTCAAACGATTCATTTGGTTTTTCATCGCGTGTTCTCTCGCAGTTTTAGTTTCATCGACATATTGGGTGTTCAGCCCTTTGTCCATGCAAACCCAAACGGTTGATTTATCGATTGAGCCTCAAACCCCCGTGCGCGGCATTGCTCAAGCAGTGGCAGATGCCGGTGTCAATGTGCAGCCCGTAGTGCTGTATGCATTTTTCAGAGCCAGCGGTCAATCTCGCAAACTGCGCGCCGGCAGCTACGAGCTGAGCGAAGGCAATACGCCACTTGATTTGCTGCGCAAACTCACCCGTGGTGAAGAAAGCCTCAAAGCCATCAGCCTGATTGACGGCTGGACGTTTCGCCAATTCCGCGCCGCTCTGGCGAAAGCCGACGGCCTCAAGCACGACACCAAAGACCTGAGCGACGATGCGCTCATGGCCCAACTGGGTATGCCCGGCGTGGCTCCTGAAGGTCGATTCTTCCCCGATACCTACACCTACGGCAAAGGCACATCCGAGCTGCATGTGATGCAACGCGCTGCTAATGCTATGACCAAACAATTGGCTGCTGCTTGGGGTCAGCGTCAGTCAGATATTCACATCAAGACCATCGACGAAGCGCTGATTTTGGCCAGCATCGTTGAAAAAGAAACTGGACGCGAGAGCGACCGCACCACCATCAGCCGCGTGTTCCACAACCGCTTAGGGCTGGGCATGCCGCTGCAAACCGACCCCACCGTGATTTACGGCATGTTTGATAACTTCGACGGCAATCTGCGCCGCGCCGATCTGCGCACAGACCACCCTTGGAACACCTACACCCGCAAGGGCCTACCACCCACGCCCATCGCTATGCCTGGCCGCAACGCGCTCAAAGCCGCTGTGCAGCCCGCACCCAGCAATGCGCTGTACTTTGTGGCTAAAGGTGATGGGACAAGCCACTTCAGCGCTACCTTGGACGATCACAACAATGCGGTCAACCGCTACCAACGCCGAGCTTCAGGTGCTTCATCTGCCACAGGTCAGTGATTCAGGTGAGCCAAGGCAAACAGGCAAAATAGCGGGCTATGACAAAAACAGGTCTGTTCATCAGTTTTGAGGGCATCGACGGTGCGGGCAAGTCCACGCACATTGATGGCTTGGCCGCTGCATTCAAGGCGCAGGGTCGCCAAGTGACGCTCACCCGCGAGCCCGGCGGCACGCCACTGGCAGAAAAACTGCGCGAGATGGTGCTGCACGATGCGATGGATTCGCTGACCGAAGCCTTGCTGATATTCGCCGCTCGCAGAGACCACCTACACAACGTGATTGAGCCTGCTTTGGCACGAGGCGATGTGGTCCTGTGTGACCGCTTCACCGACGCGACCTTTGCCTACCAAGGCAGCGGTCGTGGGTTTGATTTGGGCGTGTTGCAACAGTTAGAAGCATGGGTTCAAGGCACACCAAACGGTTTGCACCAACCCGACGTGACCGTCTGGTTTGAACTCGACCCAGCAATTGCCGCAGTTCGCCTAGCCGGTGCCCGCGTGCCTGACCGCTTTGAGGCGCAGCCTGTCGAGTTCTTCCAAAAAGTGTCTGATGGCTATGCGGCCCGTGCGCAAGCCGATGCACAACGCTTTGTACGCCTAGACGCTGCCCAAACCCGTGAGGCTGTGTGGCAGCAACTACACCAGAACTTTGTGCAACGCGGCTGGCTGAGTACGACTTGAGGTCTAGCGCGGCATGACCGAAACAACCACACACGCGAGACCTAGCTTGAGTCCATGGCTGCAAGTCCAGCTCACGACCTTGCTAGAGCGACGCGGCCATGCCTGGCTGCTGCAAGGCCCATCGGGCTTGGGGCAATACACCCTAGGTCTTGAACTGGCTCGCGCTTGGTTGTGCGAAGCCCCCACAAAGCAGGGCGCTTGCTACCAATGTCGCAGCTGCCACGCTGTGGATGTTCGCACCCATGCTGACCTGCGCACACTCATGCCGGAAGCTTTGGCGCTAGAACTCAGTTGGCCCCTCGACGAGAAAACACAAAAAGAGCTAGACGAAAAAAAGCGCAAGCCCAGCAAAGAAATTCGCGTCGAAGCCGCTCGCGACATGGTAGCGTTTAGCCAGCAAACCCGCTCAGGTGGCTCAACCAAAGTGGTGTTTGTTTACCCCGCCGAGCGCATGAACCATGTGACGGCCAACACCATTCTCAAAACCCTCGAAGAGCCGCCAGGCGAATGCCGCTTTGTACTGGCCAGCGAAGCCGCGCACCAGTTGCTGCCCACCATTCGCAGCCGTTGCCAAACCCACACCATGGTTTGGCCCTCCGAAGCCGAAGCTTTGAGCTGGCTGCAAACCCAAGGCGTGCCTTCCGCAGATGCCACCGTGTTGCTGCGCGCCGCTGGCGGTCGTCCTGAAGACGCGCTAGACCTTGTCAATGCTGGTCTCAAAGCCGCTCACTGGGCTGCATTGCCCAAAGCTGTGTTGCGCGGCGATGTGGGCGCAGTGTCCGACGCCACCCCCTCGCAAGCCATTGCCATGCTGCAAAAGCTGTGTCACGACTTGCTGGCTTTGCGCAGCGGCGCTGAGCCACGCTTCTTTCTAGCAGCTGATCTGCCTGCTGCGGGCACCGTAGGCTCACTCACCCAATGGTCCAAAGACCTGATGGATGCCGCCCGCACCTCCGAGCACCCGTACAACGCTGGCTTGATGTTTGAAGCCTTGGTAGCGCGTGCGCAAACCGCTTTGCGCGCCAAAGATTAAAAGAAAACCATGTTCACCGATTCCCATTGCCACCTGAACTTTCCAGAGCTGGTCGAAAACATCCACGCCATCCGCGACGACATGGCCAAGGCTCAGGTCACGCGCGCCTTGGTCATCAGCACCACGCTTGAGCGCTTTCCTGAAGTGCACGGCTTAGCCACGCAGTTCGACAACTTTTGGGCCACCGTGGGCGTTCACCCAGACAACGAGGGCGTGCAAGAACCCACGCTAGAAGACCTGCTGACCCGAGCCAAACTACCCAAAGTGGTGGGCATTGGCGAAACTGGTCTTGATTACTTCCGCTTGGGCGAGCGCACTGTGGCCGACATGGAATGGCAGCGCAACCGCTTTCGTATCCACATCCAAGCTGCACAGCAAACCCAGCTGCCCTTGGTCATCCACACCCGCAGCTCATCCGCTGACACCTTGGCAATTTTGAAAGAGCAGGGCGAAGACGGCTCAGTAGGCAGTGCAGGGGGCGTGTTTCACTGCTTCACCGAAACCGCTGATGTAGCTCGTGCTGGCTTGGACCTTGGCCTGTACATCTCGTTTTCAGGTATCTTGACCTTTAAGAATGCCCAAGATTTGCGCGATGTCGCCCAGTTTGTGCCATTGGACCGCATCCTGATCGAAACCGACAGCCCATATTTGGCACCTGTACCGCACCGTGGCAAGACCAACAACCCGTCTTTTGTGCCGTTTGTAGCCAAACAGATTGCTGAGATCAAAGGTATGAGTGTGCAAGCTGTTGCTGATGTCACCAGCCGGAATTTTGACCAACTATTCAATGGCGTTACAAAATGAGAAAGTACTTGAAGTATTTTTTATATCTATATGTTTTTATTGGATATTCCATGACCAGCGCTGGGTCGTATGATGACTTTATTGCGGCTGTCACGTTTGACCAACCCGCCACCATTGAAAAACTATTAGCGCGTGGTTTTGATCCCAATACGCCAAATGAAAAAGGCATTCCTGGCTTGTTGCTTGCCATTCAATCGGATTCACCAAAAGCGGCCATGATTCTGGCCAAGCACCCAAAAACCAACTTAAACAGTCTCAACCAGCATGATGAGTCACCGCTGATGTTGGCTGCGATTAACAACCAACTGCAATTGGCCAAAGTACTGATTGAGCGCGGCGCCGATGTCAATAAGGCCGGCTGGACGCCATTACATTACGCCGCGACCAAAGGCCACCGCGAAATGATGCGTTTATTGATGGATCACGAAGCTTATATTGATAGTGAATCAGAGAATGGAACAACGCCCTTAATGATGGCGGCTTATTACGCGTCACCACTTACTGTGAAGTTGTTGTTAGAAGAAGGTGCGGACCCAACGTTGGTCAACAACGCGAACGTGTCCGCGCTGGATTTGGCTTTGTCCAAAGACCACCAGCAAAGCGCGTTTTACATCAAGGCTTTTATTGAAGCGTGGTTTATCCAAAACCCGATTAAAGAAGAGAGCGCAGTTGAATAACAGGCAGGTAGCGCTTTAGCAGGCGGCTTTCACCGATTGTTAACTTTACATAATACACATCGTATGAATTATTAACGATCCAGCAATGAGTATTTGCGCTTAATCTGTGCAGCGATAAAAGCACCTGCCAATTTGGAACCAAGAATATTGAGATGGTTGTTATCTCTAAAAAAGAGTTCCTCATCAGACGCCATGCGACAAACTTGGTCATCACAGAACAAATCGTTCATACGAATAAAAAGCAAATCAGGATTTTGAGATGAGGTCGACTCAAGGGCAAAGACATACGAGTCCCTAATTTGCTGATACGTGTCAATCGATTCGAAGCAATGACTACTCCCCGACAATGGATGCGTAAACTTGCATCGCTGCGGATCAAATCCAAACTTTGGCGTGTCATCCAACAAAATAATTTTCTTATTTTTAGATTTCAGCCATGTGATTGTCTCAGTCAGGCCAGACTCAAAAGCAAGTCTTTGATCTGGTCTCAAACGCGCATCAGCCCACATCGCAGTCAAAAGAACATACTTGATACTTGGATCAGCAGCAATACTCTCAAAAATTTCTTTGTATTGGTTTGAACTGACGAATGGCAAATCGCTTCTGTAGTAATTGGCAATATTCAAATACGGCATTACTTCTGACAAACCTAGCAACAAATGTTCGGCATGACTGTCACCAATCATGACCAAGTCAATTGGAGAAGCCTGTTTAGTTTGATAGCAACGAACCATGCTTCCCCATTTTTCTGTTTTATCAGAAACACGCTCATCGGCACATGTAAAAAAGTTCTCAGCGTAATACGAATGGAAAGCCTCATGACCTATGTCCCCCGCCTTGCTTGACTTTTGGGACTCCATGATGGGCCGAGAGGGATAGCCACCAGAATTTTTAGCAGAAGCTCCAAGATAACTCATGAAGGCAAGCAGAGCTAGCAGCATTGGAATCTTGAGAGCGCTCTGCCATCCGAAGCGCACTTGCTTTTCAAGCCATGCATAGGTTGCCCAAGCTAGGAAAAAAGACGCAATAAGTGTGCTCAAGCGAATCAACAAACTGGGTGTTGCCCCCTCCACGATTCTTACAAATGCCAATGCAGGCCAATGCCAAAGATAAAGTGGATAACTGATGACACCGACTCCTATTGCAAGTCGGTTCGAAAACAAAGTCCGATTACACCAAGCAGCCGGACCTGCATAAATCATTAAGACTGCACCAGATACCGGAAGAACAGCCCAGCCACCGGGAAAAGCCTTCTGGTTATCAATAAGATAGATAGAAGCAAACAATAGAGCGCAAGACAAGCAGCTGATAGCACTTGCATATCTGTGCGGTCGTGGATGACGCATCATGTGAAATGCTAACCATGCCCCCGCAGACAACTCCCAAAAACGCGTGAGTGGATGATAAAAATCACGAGTTAAATCGACTTGAGATTGATACAAATTCCAACCGAAAGACCCAAGGGTGATTGCCACAAGCAAGGGGTAGCGAAAAGGCTTGAATCGCCAAGCTGCCCATATGATCAGCGGCCAAACCAGATAGAACTGCTCCTCAATGGCCAGCGACCAAAGATGCAGCAAGGGTTTGGTTTCAACTGCATTGTCAAAGTAACCTGCTTCTCGCATCAAGAGCAGATTGGATAAAAAGAGCGTTGCGCGAAAGATATGAGCGCCTAAAAGGCGGAAGTCATCGCTAAATAGAAAAAACCAGCCGAACGCATAGGACGCAGCAAGTACCGTCAGAAGCGCGGGGAAAATTCGTTTGATGCGACGCGCATAAAAGTCAGCAAAGCTAAAGGTCGACGACTCAATTTCGCGAAAAAGAATTCCTGAAATTAAATAGCCAGAAATAACGAAAAATACATCGACGCCAACAAAGCCCCCAGGTATGAGGCTTGGGAAGGCATGAAAAATAAGCACGGAAGAAACGGCGAAAGCACGTAAACCGTCAATATCAGCGCGATAAGATAAATTCATAAAAGCCTAATCCAGATTAATGGTCTGTGTGAGCCCACAACAACAGAGCATCTCTGCCCTCAACCACCAAATCAATCTTTTGGCCAACGGGTAAACACAACTTGGTAGCTACATGACCAAACGGTAAATCTGTCAGCACAGGCGCTTTGACTTGTGTGCGCAACCAATCGATCACACTTTGCAACTTAAAGCCTTTGTCATGCGGCGTGAGTTTGTAGTTGCTGAACTGACCAAAGATGATGGCTTTCTGTTGAGCCAAAACACCCGCGTGCAAAAGTTGCGTGAGCATGCGTTCAACGCGGTACGGATGTTCACCCACATCTTCTAAGAACAACACGCCATTATTGATTTGCGGGAAATAGGGCGTCCCGAGCAAGGAAACCAACACCGCCAAGTTGCCGCCCCAAAGAACAGCATCGTGCGCCCAAACGCCAGGGCGGCGTTTATCGTTAGCTAAGGCACAAGCTTTAGAGAATTGCCAACCCGCGCCCTCCCCCTGCCCGCTGACCATGTCGTCAAAACAAGCTTCCATGATGTCGTCAGGTTGCTCCGAACCAAAATCTTCACCCAATGCAGGACCTGCCCAAGTAAGAGCGCCAGTTTTAGCCAATAAGGCATTTTGAAAGGCCGTGAAGTCACTGAGACCCACAAACTGAGTGCCTTTGGCAATAGCTTTGGCCACTTGCTTATATTTGATGCTGGGTAAGATACGTGTGAGCCCATAGCCTCCCCGAGAAATAAGTGCTACATCTGCGCCACTTTGCGCTGCGCGGTGAATGGCAGCCAAGCGAGTGGCATCGTCGCCAGCAAAACGGGTGTGACTAGTAAGTGCATCGGCATCAAGCTCTACCTCATGGCCGAGTTTTTTTAAGCGTGAGACGCCACGTTTGAACGCTGCTTTGTCGCGCACTGCGCCGCTGGGGGAATAGATGTAAATATGTGCCATGACCACATTGTCGCGGCAAATTTACGAATCAGTTGACGCCTATTGATCAGCTGCGCTTGTAGTGCAGCAAGCGTCCTCGATAAGCACTCAAGTCTTGCAGCGGCTCGTTCATCAGCAACTCGGTCACAACAAAGCCCATATTGGCCATGTCTTTGTGAAACGCGCTGCGGTTGCCTCGGTTGGGGTCAACGATCAACACTTCTGCGCCCTCTGCCGCGTGCTCTTGAATAAAGCCCGACAACTGGGCCGGGTGGCTGCGCTCGTACAACACATCACTAGCGATGAGCAAATCAAATGCCCCTAGCCCCTTGTTCACCCTGCCCCAGTTGCCTGTTTCGTAGTGCAGCGGTGGCAAACTATTGAGCAACACATTGGCTTTTAAAAAAGTCTCCGTCAACGGGTGGCAATCGCTGGCAATGATGTTGCCCTCACGTCGATGCACCACGAGGCTAGCCAAACCCAAACCGCATCCAACTTCCAAGATGCGCTTGTCTTTGAGCACCCATGTTTGCATAAGGTCAGCGAGCTTTTGCGCAGAGGGCCAGAGCAACCCAAACAAGGGCCAAGTGGCAGACGAAATACCCGCTGCCAGAGCCAAGCCCAACGGATCAAAAAATTGTTGTTTGTCCAGCAACGAGCGAATTTGCAAATCTGCTCCGCCTCCTACACCGACCCTCTGAAACTTCACTTCGTAACCGATGGGGGGTGTGGCGTGAGGCATGATTAACTTCGTTTCGGAGGTAGCGTAGATGCAGCCAACAAGGTGCTCAACGCCCGAGGACCGGCCATATGGCCACGGTCTGGATAAGGCGCATCGCGCAAGCACGTTGGCAGCGCTGGCGATTCAACCCAATGAACCGGCAAAGCAACATTGGCTAGCAACGGAGCCATTTCACGCGGGGCGTACAAGGCCACGGGCGCAGGCAGTACGCTGGCTAAAAACTCGCTCAGCACTTGAGCGTGCCAAGCTATGCGGTGTGCTGCAACTTTTTTTGGCTTATCTGACAAGCCAAAACCGGGCAAGTCCAACGCAACCACAGACTCTGCCGATTGCAGCTGCTCGGCGTATTGCGCGCTCCAGCCGTCTAGCCCGTGCAAGTAAACATGAGGTGCAACTTGGCTGTCTTGGCGGTTGTCAAACCAATGCAAACGCAAACCATCTAAAACACGTAAATCGGCTGTGAAGTGCGACAGTGCCAATGGCAAATCCAAACCCGCTAATGCGCTGTCTGGCGTACGCAACGCATCTTCACGCAAGGGCACTTTACTCAGCTGTTGTTGGGCACGGCGTTGCTCAAAAAAGCCTTGCAGTACCTGAGCACACTCGTCGGCCAACACGCCACCCGTCACTTGGGTTTGGTGGTTGATTAGCTCGTGTGCAAATAAATTGAGCACAGAGCCAGCCGCACCCGTTTTGGGCTCGGTCGCGCCAAATACCACGCGCTTGAAACGTGCATGCAACGCTGCGCCACTGCACATGGCACAGGGTTCTAGCGTCACGTACAAGGTGCAGTCGTCTAGCCTGTAGTTGCCGAGCGCTTGGGCTGCAGCTCGCATCGCGTTGACTTCGGCATGCGCGGTTGGGTCATGGCTGGCCAGCGGGGCGTTGTGGCCGGATGCAATCACCTGCCCTGCCCTCACCACCACGGCGCCTACGGGCACTTCTCCCGAATCAGCAGCAGCTTGCGCTTGTCGCAAGGCCAGCTGCATAAAGCCAATGTCTTCAGCCGAATGCATCATGATTGAACCATCCCGAGCTTGACCATCCAATCGGCCAAGGCCTGTTCATCTGGGTTACCTTGCGTATACGCGGCGTGCATGGCGACGTGCGATTCGGAACGGTGCTGATTGAGCTTGATGGCGGATTGCAGCTCGGTGATACGCAGCTCAAACGCCACAATGGCATTGAGCATTTTGTGTTGATAGTCCTCAGCCAAGCCACGCCATTGCGCGGCATAAGTCGGCTCATGGTCGCCAATGAGTTGCTTGAGTAAGCAATCTTTGACTGCGGGTTCATCCACCAATGTGGCTTCAACCTTGGCGTGCACGGCCAAGTAGCTCCATGTGGGCACGCGAGTGAGGTCTGGGTACACCTTGGGCGACATATAGGCCTGCGGGCCCATGAAGGTCACCAGCGCTTGGGGGCGCGACTGCAAATATTGCCAATGCGGGTTGGCCTTGGCACAGTGGCCTAGCAGTACGTGCTGGCCATTGGATTGCGTCAAATGAAGGGGAATGTGTGTAACGGCTGGAAAACCATCGTCATCCACACTGATGAGGCTTGCAAACGGATGCGCCCGCATAAGAGCGAGCGCATGGACCTCATCTTTGGCTTTGAACTGCGGGGGCAGGTACACGCCAAATGACCGCTGACGGGGTCCGTTTAGAAACGACGCTTGACAGCTGGGCCTGGGCCCTTGCCTTCGATGTGACGAAAGGTCACACGGGCTTTGTTCATATCGTAAGGCGACAGTTCAACCGTGACCTTGTCGCCTTCGATGATGCGGATGCGGTGCAGGCGCATTTTGCCTGCGGTGTATGCGATCAGTGAGTGACCGTTTTCCAGGGTGACGCGGTAGCGAGAGT
>JACCDG010970120.1_pt1 | contig 25427 bp, 22 predicted proteins | sample 7442471 | NCBI WGS metagenome assembly JACCDG01 (sample SAMN15323444, study PRJNA562643) | freshwater metagenome | isolation source: river surface water | place: USA:Blue River Watershed | collected 2017-08-17 | reverse complement strand
CGGCCTCTATTGATGACCAAGAAACGGTGATAGCAAGTCTAGAAAATATCAAAAATATTAATGTGCAAAATAAAGAAGCCAATTTTAATGCTCAAGAATTAGCGCAATTAGAGTATGTGATAGATTATGCCAAAGAGGCAAATCCTGAGCTTGCTACTTTGTTGGAAAATTATTTAGCGCAATTATAAAATATGCTCAAAAAAATCGGGCAATATCTTTTGTTGTTTAGTTTGTTTACGCCATTAGTTTTGGATTTACATTTTTATCAGCCTTACACTAGTGCCAAGTATTTTTATTTTATTTTAATTCTTTTATTGATTTTAGCGCCACTTTTTTATTTTTTAGTTAGTCAAAAAGATTGGCTGAAAAATTCACTAGTAAAAGTGGTGTTGATTTTTTTTATTGTTAGTTTTTTTCTGAGTTTTTTTGGTGTTGATTTTTCTAGAAGTTTTTTTGGTGATTGGCAGCGTTTTGATGGTTTGTTATATTTTATTTTTTATTTGATATTTTTTTTGGCCTTAGTTGTTTTTTTGGACAGCAAAGAAAATTGGCTCAAATTTTTACGAACCCATACTCTAGTACTTTTAGCTACTTTGATTTGGGCTTATGGCCAGTATTTTTCCTGGCCGTTTTTTATGGACGAGCAAGCGTCTAGAGTTTATGCTTTGATGGGTATGCTAATTTTTTGGCACATTATTTAGTTTTGTCTTTTTATTTAGTGTTATTTTTAGCTTATTTTGATAAAAAGTTTAGAAAATTATATTTTATTTTAGCAGTTCTTATCTTGCCAACTGTCTTGTGGACGCAATCGCGGGGCGCTTTTGTGAGTTTAGCTTTTACTATTTGTTTGCTGTTTATTGTTTATTTTTTTAAAGTCTGGCAAGACTCCAAAAAAAAGGCTCTGTTGTGGTTAGTGATTTTTTTAGTTGGAGTTTTATTTGCTACTCAAACACTGAGTCAGCGTTTTACCAGTTATTCATGGCAAGATACCACGATTGAAACTAGGCTAGAGGCTTGGCAGGCCGCTAAAGATGGTTTTTTGGATAAACCAATATTCGGCTTTGGCAGAAACAATTTTCAAACAGTTTTTAACAAATATCTAGACACCAAGATTTACAAAGGCTCAGGTACTCCCATGTGGTTTGACAAGGCGCATAATCAGTATTTTGATTATTTAGCAGAAACAGGCATAATAGGTTTGCTGGTGTATCTTTTATTTTTAGCTTGGCCATTTATTTATTTTAAAAAAATAAAAACAAAACATGGTACAGAAATTGCTTTATTTATTTTTGCAGGTCTGACAGCTAATTTAATTTTCTTAGCTTTTAATTTTGATACTATTGCCTCTTATCCTTTATATTTTATTTATTTGGCTTTGGTTTATTTTTTAAGTTCAAAAAAAGACACAGAAATAGTCCAAACAGCAAATCCAGTGGCAGCTAAATATTTTTTTATCTTAGGCTTCTTAGTGGCTATTGTTTTGATTTATAGAATATTTTGGCCACAGCTACAAGCAAATTTTTTATTAAAGCAAGTTTTTTTGAGCTCTGACAAACAGTGGACATTAGCTGAATGGTCAGGCAAATTAGAGCAAGCTTATACTTTGACGCCATACTATGTAATGGATTTGAGTTTGGTGGCAGCTGAAAGTTTGGAGAAATTACATTGGGGTCTAGAAGATAAAATTGTTGGTGGCAAAATTTTACTTTATTATAGTCAGGTAGCTAGCCAAAAACATCCACTTGATGCAAAACTGCATTATTTGACAGCGAATTCAGCCTTAAATCTCGGTATTTTGACAACGGATAAAGCTTATTTGCAACAGGCGATTGATTATTATACTAATATTTTACCTAGACTTACTGTCAGTGATAGACCTGATGTGATTTATAATTTAGCTTCAGCCTATTATCATTTATCTCTTCTGGCACCAGAACAAAAAAATGAATTAGAACAAAAAGCCTTGCGTCTTTTGGAAGATAATTTTCAGCGTTTCCCAAAGATTGCTGAAGCACAAGACAAGCTTGAGCTCTTGCGATTTTTGCTGGCCCAATAGACCGTTTACAAACATTTCTCTTTTTGGAGAAAATATTGTATAATAACTATACTTTTTATAAAACAAAAATAAAATTTCTGTCATGATTTTTGCAGAAACAAAAATTTATTTAAAATTTATTCTTTGGTTTTTACTGGCGGCTATTTTGCCTTTGACGCTTTTATTTTTTAGCTTATTCAAATTACAGCCAGACAACATAATTTTTCACAGTGCTTTTTTAAATCAGATTTTATTTAGTGTTTTTTCTACCTCAGCTTTGGTGCTTGTATTGGCGATGGTAGCGGCTCGGCGTTTTTCTTATCTCATCACCAAGCCAGTGGAGGTTTCTCTTAAAGATTTGAGCAAAGTTATTTCTTCGCTAGAAAAATCAATGCTCAGTTTAGCTCAGGCTAATCAAAGCAATAGGCAGATAGCGTCTATTTTGTTTGCCAAGGCTAAAGGTCAACAAAAAGGAGTAAATGGTGGCTACAAGTCTATTTCAGAGATTGATAACTCTTTGTCACAAATTAATCAAAAAATTCAAGCCACCCAGGCTAATACCAAAAAAATAGACAGCTTAGTAGATGAAAGTGGTCAAAAAGCTGAATTGGCTTTAAGTAGCTTAGTAGCTATCAAGCATCTGTCTACTGAAAACCAAAAATTAACCCAAGCTCTAAGCTCTTATGCTGATCAGGTGGCTCAAGTGGCCTATCGGGTGGAAATGATGGCTGAGGAGTCAAAGTTTTTGACTTTGAATGCCTCTATTGAAGCTTCAAAATCTGATGCTTCTCTAGAGTTTCAAGCTTTGGTGCATCAAATCAGGCAAGTCAATGTTATTAGTCAAGAAGCAGCTCTAGGTATCAAAGAGTTTGCTGCTAATATGCAGACACAGTTGAAGCAGAGTACTAAGACAGCAAGTTTCGAGCTGAAAGAGACAGATCAAAATATCAACATCATTGGACAGACAATACAGTTTTTGACCAAGATTACCAAGGGTAGTAAACAAATTACCCAAGATATTGGCGCCATTGCTAGCGAATCTGAAATGACCAAAATTTCAGTAGCTGATGTCGCTTTGGCGATGAATGATTTGGATTTAGCGGCCAAAAACTTGGTCAAAGAAGCTGACATGGTCAATCAGTTGACTGATAAGCAAGCAAATACGCTCAAAGCTCTACGGCGCTCTTTTAATGCTTTAAGTCAGGCAGTAGATAATTTATCACAAATTGTCGCTAAAGATTAAGATTATGGCCAAAGATTTAGAAAAATTTCTCGTGTTCTCTTTAAATCAAAAAGCTTATGCTTTGTCTATTTTGGATACTTACCAAATTTTTGCTTACCAACACTTAAATCCAGTGCCTCAAACAAACAAATTTATTGCCGGACTGACTTATCATGATGGTCATATAGTGACAGTTTTGCATACGGCCAAAATTTTGGGCATTAGCCAAACAGTGCTTGCTAAGCAAGCTATTTTACTGAGAGAAGATAGTCATTATTATGCTTATTTAGTTGATGAGGTTTTGGATGTTGTAGAGCTTGGGGAAATAAAAAAAAGAAAATTAAAAATTTTACAGCTCAAAGAAATTTTAAAAAGTATCAATTTGCATGAATAAAGCAAAATATCAAGATTTTTATTTGGAGACTAGCCGTGATCAGCTCAAAAAAATGTCAGCTTTATTTTTGGCATGGGAAAAAAAACCACAAGATTCATATTTACTAGAGGACATTTTGAGTTTGTTGCATGCCATCAAAGGTGCAGCAGCGACCATGGATTATCAGGCGACTAATCGTGTTTTACACATCGTGGAAGATATTTTTTATGCTATTTTACACAAGTCTCTAGAACCCAATCGTAATGTAGTGAATATTTTGTTTAATTTTTTGCAAAAGCTAGAAGAAAATTTTAATAATATAGCAAAATCTGGTAAAGAAATTTCTTGGCTTTCAAGTACCAAAAATTTGCAAAATATTTTTGATAAGCCTACTCAAAAATTAGTCAAAAAAGTTTTGGCTAAAGACAATACTTTTGGCGCACTCAATCACTCGCGTTCATTTTTTCGTACTCCACTAGAGGTGGTAGTGCCGACTTATCGTTTGGATAAAATTCAAAGTATTGTGGATAACTTATCTATTAGTAAACTGAATTTAAGTAATGTTTTGTCCAAAAATGCTTCAGCTTCGGTTTTGAAAGCTTGTGTGAATATTGATAAAGTTTTGGGAGACTTGAGAAGAGAGGTGGCTCAGTTGCGTTTGTTGCCGGTTAGTCAGATTTTTGCGCCTTTGCCACGATTAGTGAGGCAATTAGCTCAAGAAGAGGGTAAAAAAGTTGATTTGATTTTGGAGGATAATAATTTGTCGCTTGATAAGGCAGTTTTGGATGATTTGATGGATATTATTATTCAGTTATTGAGAAACGCCGTTGTTCATGGTATTGCTCCTGAGCAAAAAAATGGGCAGATTATTGTCAGTTTGGAGCTAGTTGATGATCAAATAAAATTGACGGTAGCTGACAATGGCCACGGCATTGATTGGCAACAAGTCATCAAATTATCAGTCGCTAAAAAAATTATCAGTTCCAAAGAAGCCAAAACTTTGACGGAAAAAGAAGCTAAGCGTTTATTGTTTAGTAATCGTTTTAGCACCCAAACTTTGGTGACTCTAAATAGCGGTCGTGGTGTTGGTTTAAGCTTGGTCAAGCAAAGAGTTGGTGATTTGGATGGACAGATTGTTTTGAATAGTTCCAAAGGACATGGCGCGCGTTTTATAATTTCTTTGCCTTTGATGACTTCAGTGTTGAGGGCTTTGATTTTCAGATTAGGTGATTATTTATTAGCAGTGCCTTTAAGCAGCGTGGATCAAGTTATTCGTTTGAATCAATTAGAGAAATTTAATCGTGATAAATTTTTTACTTATAAAAAAGTTAAATATCCACTAGTTTCTTTTGCTAAAATAGTGGGCGTCAATTTATCTCTGGTCACTCAGAATATATTGTTATTAAAATTTAACTCCCAATCATTTTTATTACCAGTGCCACAAAATATGAGAGAAGAGGAGATCGTAATAAAGCGTCAGCCAAAAGTTTTGCGTAATCATCCTAGTATTTCCAATGTGGCTTTAGCCTCTGACGGACAAGTAGTTTTGTTGCTAGATTTGTATAGTTTAATCGAGAACCTATGAGTGAAACAAAAGCCAAGATTTTATTTGTTGATGATGATAGTTTTTTACGCAAAGTTTATGACTCAGAATTAAATGAAAATAATTATGACGTAGTTTTGGCAGTTGACGGTCAAGATGGTTTAGATAAAGCGCGTAGCTCTGATCCAGATTTAATCATTTTGGACATGGTGATGCCCAAAAGAAATGGTTTTGAGGTTTTGACAGAATTACAATCAGACCCTGCGACCGCACATATTCCTGTGATTATTTTATCAAATTTAGGCCAAGCAGCTGATAAACAAAAAGGTTTGGATTTAGGTGCGGTGGATTATCTAGTTAAAGATAGTACAACATTGGGAGTGATTATGACTAGGATAGACAATATCTTACACTCGCAGACCAGTAGCAAAACAGTCCGTGCCAAAAGTCATGAAACTGCTGTCCAAAGTGCGACTGTCAAAATTGAGCCTACTAAAATTGCAGTTGAGCAAACCGCTTCTAAGATTTTAAATGATGTGGCAAAAACTTTGGTGACAAAGTCTAGCGCGGCAGACAAAGCGCAAGTTAGTGAGCAAAGTATGGTAGGTTTTCAATTTTGTCCAGATTGTGGTGCAAAGTTGAAATTAAACTATAAGTTTTGTCCAAAATGTGGCTATAAATTAGTAGAAGTTTAAAAGTCAAAAACATTTATTTGTAAGATTATGGCAATTATCTCTGATAGTAAAATATTAAACATTATTAGCAAAGTTGGCTTGGTGGACAATGATGTTTTGCAAGCAAGTTTAAAAACCGCCCAAGAAAAAGAAGAGGATTTTGTGACTTTTTTGATTAAACAAAATTTACTCAAAGCTGAAGAAATTGGGCAGTTGATAGCCAATGATTTGCATGTTGGCTTTGCTTATTTAGCTAAAGAGCAAATTAAACTAGAAATTTTAAAATTAATTCCCGAAATTGTTGCTCGTAAACAAAAAATTATTGCTTTTCGTCGAGATGCTGATGGTTTAAGAGTGGCTATGAACGATCCTTTTGACTATAACATGGTCAAAATGTTGGAAAAAAAGACTGGTGATAAAGTTGTGGCCTATTATGCTACTGATTATGATATTAAGAACGCTTTTGGTTTATATCGTAAAGCCGTACAACAAGAATATGCTACGCAAATTCAAGAGCACGCTGTCAAAGCTCAGGGTTCTCAGGCTGAGGATATCTCAGTGGTGAATTTAGTTGATGATTTATTTAATTATGCTTATACCAACCACGCTTCGGATATACATATTGAGCCTAGTGAAGAACAAATAAAAATTCGTTTTAGAATAGATGGTATTTTGCATGATGTTTTATCTTTACCAAAAAATATTTTGAGCTTGATAGTCACTCGTCTAAAAATTTTGGCAAAATTGCGTACCGATGAGACTCGTTCAGCTCAAGATGGTAAAATAGTCACAAAAGTTGAAGGTGATAAAGTGGATATTAGGGTCTCAATAGTGCCAATAACTAAGGGTGAAAAAGTTGTCATGCGTTTGTTGGCTGCCAAAGGTCAAGAATTTACTTTGCAAGATTTAAGTATGAATGCTCGGGACTTAGAAATTGTTTCTCGGGCCATTAATCGCCCCTATGGCATGATTTTAGTCACTGGTCCGACAGGTTCTGGTAAAACTACCACTTTGTATGCCCTGATTAAGATAGTCAATAAACGAGATGTAAATATTTGTACCATTGAAGATCCAGTTGAATATGAGCTTGAGGGTGTCAATCAAATTCAAGTCAATCCAAAAACAAATCTTACTTTTGCTGAAGGCTTAAGATCTCTTTTGCGTCAAGATCCAGACATTATGATGGTGGGAGAAATTCGAGATGAAGAAACAGCGAATATCGCGGTCAATTCTGCTATGACTGGACACTTGGTTTTATCTACTTTGCATACCAATGACGCAGCTACTTCTTTGCCTCGTCTTTTGGACATGGAAGTTGAACCATTTTTAGCCGCTTCAACGGTCAATGTGATTATTGCTCAGCGTTTGGTCAGACATATTTGTCTCAAATGTATCGTCAGTTATACTTTGACTGAGCAGGCTATTAATGATTTGAAAAAGATGGTGGATTTGGATAAATTTTTGGATACAGAAAAACTCAAAGATGTTCGTCTTTACAAAGGCAAGGGTTGTGACAAATGTAATCACACAGGTTATGTTGGTCGTATGGGTATTTTTGAAGTTTTGGAAGTAGAGGATAGCATTAGAGAGTTAATAGCTGAAAGAGCGGACGCTGACAAGATCAAAGTCGCTGCCCAAAAACTAGGTATGACTACGATGTTAGAAGATGGTTTTGATAAAGTTGTTTCCGGACAAACAACTTTGGATGAGATTTTAAGAGTAACACGACAATAAAAAATATGTGGTTTTCTTATCAAGTAGTAAATAAAAAAGGCAAAGTTATTTCTGGCAATTTGGAGTCCAAGACTTTAGAATCAGCGAGGACTTATTTGGCAGAAAAATTGGGGACAATTTTGACTTTGACAGAAATAGCCAAGCCTACTAAATCCAGTATGGATATCAGTATTGGCACTGTGCGTCTGATGGACAAAATGATTTTTGCCAAACATTTGGCCATTATGATTCGTTCTGGTATGCCGCTTGATGAAGCATTAGACACATTGTCCCAGCAAAGTAGTTCGGTTATGGCAAAAAAAATTAAAAATATTTTGCTTGATATCCGACAAGGTAATTCTTTGGCTAGTGCTCTCAAAAAACAAAAAAGAGTTTTTGACTCCATGTTTATCAATATGGTGGCTGCTGGGGAAGCTAGTGGTCAGCTAGAAAAAAATTTGGACATAGTGGCTGTTCAACAAGAAAAAAATTATACCTTACGAAGCAAAATAAAGGCAGCTATGCTTTATCCAAGTGTAATTTTTTTGGCCATCATTGGCTTGATGACGGTGATTGCCATCTTTGTTTTGCCAAAATTGATTGGTTTTTTTAGCACCTTAAATGCTACTTTGCCATTGTCCACGAGAATTTTATTAGCCGGTTCAGATTTTTTTGTGGCTTATTGGCCTTTCATTATTGGTGGTTTGATATTTTTGATTTTAGCTGTTCGTTTTTTGAGTCATTTTGCTAGACCTCGTTTTATCTTGCATATTATTTTATTACGCATTCCTATTTTCGGTAAAATTAGCAAAAATATGAATTTGGCGATTTTTTGTCGCTCTTTATCTTCTTTGTTGGGTAGTGGTATTACTATTGATCAGGCTTTAAACATTGTTTCTGACACAGTCACTAATGATTTTTATAAACGCCGTATTAATATTATTTATCATCAAGTTTTGACGGGCAGTGCTTTATCAGAAGTTTTATTAAAAGACAAAAATTTTCCTATTTTAGTATCTCGTATGAGTAAGGTGGGTGAGAGATCTGGTAAATTATCTGAAACTTTGGATTATTTGGCAGATTTTTATGAAGCTGAAGTTGATAATACTACCAAAAATTTATCTACTATGTTAGAGCCGGCTCTATTAGTCTTTATAGGTTTAGCTGTTGGTTTTGTAGCTATTTCTATTATTAATCCTATTTATGAATTAACAAGTAAGGTAGGTAAATAAACATGGCGAGAAGCAAATTGCTAACAAATGGTTTTTCTTTATTGGAAGTGATGGTGGTAATTGCAATTTTTATTATCCTTTTTTCTTCAGTCGCCACTTTGACTAGTGATAAAACTATTCGTGAAGATTTGGATGCGCAAGCTCAGGCTACTGTTGATATTTTATCTCGTGCTCATAGCTATGCGGTTACGAGTTATTATGGTGATCATTGGGGTATCAAGCTTTTAAATAACAGTGTTGATTGTGATGTGACTGAAATTGACTGCATCATTCTTTTTAAAGGGACAAGCTACTCTAAGCGTAATGATGCTTATGATCAAAAATTATTATTTAATACTGGTGTTTATTTTGATGTCCAGGATAACAATGAATTTTACTTTCAAAAATCATCCGGCTGGCTATTTGATGACGGTAGTCCCTTGGCAGAGAAAGCTTTAATTTTACAAACCAATTTAGGTAGTCAAAAAATAGTTACTAGTACGCCTACTGGTTTAATCTATTATGGAGATTAATTATATGTTTTTTAAATATAAAAAATATTTTTCTTTATTTTCTGAGTCAAAAAATCTAGGCTTTAGTTTAGTAGAGCTTTTGGTGGCTTTGGGGGCTTTTGCGATTTTGGCCTCTGGTGTGATCTATGTAGTGACAAATTCTTATACCAATTTTTATGGCACAGGCGATAAACAAGTTTTAGCAGAATTTGCCCAAGAGGCAGTTGAAGCAGTGCGCTCTATTCGGGAAAATTCCTGGCAATATTTAGAGGATAATACGGGGACTAATTTGGGACTCACTCAAACAAATGGCGTTTGGTCTTTTGCTGGCACTTCAAATACTAGAGGGGATTTTACCAGGGTGATTACTATCACCGATGCTCAAAGAGATAGTGATGGTAATTTGGTTTTGTCTGGAGGTACAGCTGATCCATTGACCAAAAAAATTACCGTCACTGTCACAGCTGCGGGACTGGATGATTATGTTTTGACTAGCTATGTGACTTCTTGGGCCAATAGAGTTTGGGAGCAGACGGACTGGTCTGGTTCCACTGGAGTGCAATATTGGTCTGATCAAACTAAAGTGTATTCTTCTTCTAGTATGGACGGTGTAAGTACTCCAGGGTCTTTGAAACTTGGTGTAGTTCCAGGGGGAACTACTTGGGAGTGGGCTAATATTACAGATTTTGCTTCTACCAGTATGAATGGTAATTCTTATTGTTCTATTGTAGACGATGCTAATAATCATTGGTATCTATGTGGCAGTGGTGCGAGTATGTGGCGTATGGATATTACTAATATTCGTACCAGTGGTTTTCCTGGTAGCTACACTACAGTAGCGGGAATAGCAAATAGCTATACTTCGGCTTTGAACCCAGTCTATCCTCATATTTATTTAGCTGGTTCTTCAGCTAATATCACTACTATTAGTACTTCTACTACTTTGTCTTTGAAAACTTATGCTTCCGGAACCACTGGTTTATATGCAATGGCAGTTAGTAGTAACGGACAAAGACTTTATGTGGCAGGGGCTAGTGGTTCAGTTTTTAGTATGAGTGTAGCTTCAGATGGTACACTCACCTGTAGTAACTGTGTTGGTAATGTACCGGAAAAATTTGGCACCGGCATTATATATGATCTTTACTTAGATGAAGCTAACAATGATTTGTATTTTGTGGGTGCTGATAATACTTATACTTTTGCAAAGTTGGATGTTTCCAATCCCGCTGATTTGGTTTATTCATATCGTTATTCTAATAGTGTTGATATTGTTAGTCTTGAGTATCTTGGTTTAGATACCTCGGTATTTCCTAATCAGCCACGGTTTTTGATTGGTCGTAATTATGTCGCTTCTGGTGATGAGGTGGCTATTTTTGATGATACCGGTGCTGCCTTGTCATTAATCACCGGTGAGGATTTGAGTGCTTATTCTGGTGCTAGAACTATCAATGTCAAAAGTGTGCATTATACCAACAGTGAAGAAGCTTTTGTGGTGGCAGCAGATACAGATGGTGCACCTTCAGCAGCTATTTATGTTATCTCTGGTGTTACTACTAGTGTAGCGGTGCCAACTTTGGATGTGGCTTTTTACGATAATACTTTGTATGGTAATTTGAGCTTAAATTATAAGCCTGCTGATTATTCAAATAAATTTGGCGGTATGTTTGTTGGTTGGACTTATGCGGCTAGCTCTTCTCGGCGTCAAACTTTTTTTGATCAAGCGGCTGTAGCTTCGGGATCCACTTATGCGGCTACTGGTAATCTGATTTCTTCAGCAATAGACTTGGGTTCTGCTGATCAAGAGTTACACAGCATCACTATCACTCAAGATGTTCCTAGTGCTTGTGCTGATGATGCTTTAGAAGTCACTTTACAAGCAGATGATAATGTTTCTTTTTCTAGTCCTAGCTCACAGGTGTTTAGTAGTAGCACGGCCTCAACTTTTAGTACAGAAATTGATTCGGCTTTGAGTAGTCAGCGTTGGCTTAGATATCAGGTAGATATGGCAAATTGTAGTAGCGGAGCAGAGACGCCAACTTTGTACTCTCTGCGTTTAAATTATCGTTAGTGAAATAGAGCTGTTATGTTTCAAAATAGATTTTATCAAATATTAAAAAACTTCTTATCTCAGCGCTCAGTTGCTAGAGCTGGTTTTAGTTTGATAGAAACTGTTTTGTATTTGGCTATTGTTAGTATTTTGTTGGTAGCGGTGGTGGATTTTAATCTGACTTTAAGTGGCACTTCAAGTAAATTGGGAGCAAATATCAAGGTAGCTCAAAATAGAAGAACAACTTTAAATGCCATAGATTATTTAGTCAGAAATTCTGACGGTTTACTCAAAGATGTTAATGGTTTTTGCATGAGCTCAAGTAGTTTAGCCTTGTATTTTGACGATGATACTTATTTGCCTGGTACTTGTGTAGAAAGTGGTGGCGGGGTTTTTATTAGCAATGATTCAGGTAGGGTCAAATTGTCTTGCGCGCCAAATATTAATTATAATGGTTGGTATGGAGCTTGTGATGAAACGCCAGTGAACAGTTATTATCTTAGTTCACCAGACATCAGCGTGGCTAGTTTAGGTGGTTTGGTATTTTCTACTTCGACAGCCACTTCGACTTTTAGTAGTTTTTTAAATCTTAATACTTTTTTGACTTTTACTAATATCTCAAACGGACAAACAGAGCTTTTGGCTACTTCCACCGCTAGCTCTACCGTCACCTTGCGTAATCAACAAGTGGATGCTTTGTTGTCTTGGTGGAAATTTGATGACGCAGTAGGCACTGATGCCGTAGATAACCAAAATGGACATGATGCTGCTTGTGATAGTCCGGTAGCAGGTGTAGATGGTTTGGTTAATGGTTCTATTGATGCTTTTGATTTTGAAGAGGCAAGCGGCGCTAATTGCTTGGTGGCCAATACTGGCAATGAAGCCTTGAATATTTCTGGGCCATTTACTTTAAGCGCTTGGGTAAATGCAGAATCTTTGTCGGGTGTTGATAATAATTATATTATTAGTAAACAAAATACTACTACTCATTTGGGTTATGCGATGTGGATAGATGCTGGTCAATTATTTTGTGGGGTTTGTGATTCCACTACTTGTCAAAATCAATCTGAAGGCCAATATACATCTTTGGGGGCAGCGCACACTTATCATTTAGCTTGCTCCTATGACCCAGGGATAGATCAGATGAAGTTATATATTTTTGAAGAAGATGTAGGTGGTTTAGGGACGACAACTGCAGAATTGACCGCTAATTTGGTCAATTATGATAGTGATTTATATATAGCTAAAGATGCTGTTGGCGTAGGTGATCATTTTGATGGTGTGATTGATGAGCTGAGAATTTATAATCGTAAATTATCTGATCAAGAAATTTGGGCGCTACAATCGCAAGGAGCAATTGGAAATTAAAATGTTTAAACAAAAATTACAGTTTAATAAAAAAGGTAACATTGCTTTGATTTTGGTCATCATGGTGACAACTTTGACTTTAGTATCAGCGCTTACTTTGGCTTTGATAAATATTTCAGATCTCACAGCCAACTATCATCTACTAGAAAATGAAAGTGTTGCTAATCAAAAAGATGCTTGCTTAGAAGAGGCGATGTACAAGATAAGTCAAAATTTGTATGCTACTGGTACTTATGCCTTGGATTTGGGTGATGTTTTTTGTAATTTTGAAATTTCTGCTACTATCGATGGTCTTAAGACGGTGACAACGACAGCAGCAGCTTTATCTTCTTTGGGTTATTGGCAGGGTACGATTTTGGCTCAGGTCAATGTCTCTAGTACCCCTATTGAGCTTAATTCTTATAAAGATTTAGTCTCAGCTGCTTGGGATAACTCAGCTTGGTCAAAACGCATGAGAATTTCTGTTCCTTCAAGCAAAGTCGCTGGAGATGTACATGGTTTTCCAGTGTATGTGAATCTAGCTGATTTGGGTGATGATTTTTTTGCTAATGTTGAGACTGATGGTTCAGATATAGTGGTGACTCTCAATGATGGCACGACCAAATTACCTCGCGAATTAGTAGATATTGATACGGTTGCTAAAACTGGTGAATTACATTTTTTGGCACCAGTTTTAAGCTCAGAAGTGGCCACTGATTTTTATATTTATTTTGGCAATGCAGTAGCCACTGAAACAAATGATGAGATGTGGTTGACAAGTTATAGTTTAGTGCATCATTTAGATAATGATCCTTCAGGTTCAGCTCCGCAGATGTTGGATAGTAGCCAAAGATCTAATCATGTTACTAGCGCTGGCTCTATGACTAGCGGAGATTTGGTTAGTGCAAAGGTAGGTAGAGGTTTAGATTTTGATGGAACGGATGATTATTTGAACAAAATGAATCCTGACAATATGAGCTCTTCTCAAGGCACGATCTCTTATTGGGTAAATTTTAACGCAGCTACGCCAGGTATGTTTCTCAATTTACACGAATCTGCAACAGATAGTATCTACGTTTATTTTGTTGATTCTGGTGGATCGTATGTGAGTTTTGATATTTATAGCTCTGGGTCACCAGTTGTTTCTAGGGCCTATCAGAGTCCAAATACAACTGGTTGGCACAAAATGGACTGGCGTCAAGATGGCTCCGGGGTGGATTTATTTTTTGATGGACAAGCAGTTACTTTGGTAGGTACAGATTCAGGTAGTTATTGGACTAGTCATTTGGCTATGTCAGAATTAAGGATTGGTGATCAAGTTTTAGGTGTGTTTAATTTACCAGCGAAAATGGATGAAATCCGAGTTATAAACAAAGCCTTGTCAGCGCAATGGCTAGCTACAGAATATAATAATCAGTCAGATTCAGATACTTTTTATAGCACCAGTACAATAGAGAGTCTTGGGTGTTCTGGAGTTTCGATGTTTGGTTATTGTTGGCAACAAGCTTCTGCGGTTGACATGAGCTGTGATCAAGTTTGTGCAGAAAATGCTATGTCTTGTGTGTCTGGTGTCACTTATTCTGATCCTACATGTTCTTTGAATATTGCTTTAGGCACTTTTGGTTCGGGCGATTGTTTAGCTGGTACTGCTTGTATCAATGCTACTGGCTTAGGTTTGAACTATTCGCCTGGTAATCACTCGACTACGGATGTATGTTTGTATGATACCGATAATCCAACTTATACTTGTGCGACCATACCTAATTCAGGTGGTAGTTACAAATTGATTTGTGCTTGCGAGTAAAAATTTTATATAATATAAATATGTTAAATTTTATTAATCGTTTTACTGAAGAGCAGGTGATAGGTTTAAATATCTCTGATTTTTCAGCGGAAGCGGTAATTTTAGAAAAAAAATCTTCAAATTGGAAAGTGTATTCATTTTCTAGATTTCGTTTATCTCCAGGTATAGTGGAAAATGGACAGATTTTGCAGGCAGAAAAATTAAAAGAAGAGCTAAAAAAACTTTTTGCCCAAGCCAAGCCTCACCCGATGAAGGCTAGTAGTGTATTTTTATCTTTACCAGACTCTCATATTTTTGCTCGAGTTTTATCTTTACCAAAAACTTTGCGTCACAAAGATTTACTTTTAGCAGCTCAAAATAAGGCTGAAGAATTTGTGCCTGAAGATATAAACAATTTAATAGCAACTTTCAAAGTTTTGCCAGTCAACAATGGCCAAGCAGAAGTTTTTTATGCGGCTGCCAAAAAGGATCTGGTTATGCTTTGGGCAAATTTTTTTGAAAGTATGAATTTGGATGTAATCGGTATTACCATGGAGTCTATTAGCTCTTTAGCGGGACTCTCTGAACAAAGTAAGCAAGATACAGGCTTATTGCTTGATATTGGCTCTAGAACTACTATTGCTTCTATTTTTGATAAAGACGGCATCAAAGATTCTATTGTGATACCGGTGGCTGGCAATCATTTAACTGACGCTATTGCCGCCAAGCTCGGTATTTCTCATTTGGCAGCAGAAGAAAAAAAACAGCAAATAGGTATGGATGCCTCTATCGATCAAGGTGAGATCATGTGGATTATCCAAGGCCAGCTACAACCAGTAGCTGATGAGCTCAAAAAATTTATCACTTTTCATGAAGAAAACACTGGTCAAAAGATCAAAAATCTTTTGCTCATCGGTGGTACTTCGCAGACTAAGGGTATTGAAAAATACTTTGGTGGCAATTTAAATCTGAATGTTTTGACTCCAGAAACGATAGTTGATTATAACAAATTTAAGCTAGCTGAGTATTTACAAGCTGTGAAGTATGTCAATGCTTTTGGCTTGGCTAGACTTTCTCATGAAGCAAAAGTAGAAATTAATTTTTATCAAACAGTCAGGGTCAATTTGCAGCAAAGAGTAGATTGGCAAAATGTTTCTTTATGGCTTAGAGCGGGTATCAATTTTATCAAAAATTTTCCCAAACTATTTAAAACTCGTCTAGCTTGGTTAATTTTGGTTTTATTTTTTGCAGCGATTTTCATAGTTTGGCGTTATGATGATATTAGAGAAAAATTTTTACCATCCCAGCAAGTTTTTAATCAAGAGATTATAGTCTCCACAGAAAATCAATCCTGGGACAATTTTATTCCAGTTGCTACTTCTAATCAAGTAATTTTTGTCAAACAAAGTTTTCCAGGGCTTAATTATTTAGAGGCAGTAAGCCAGCTCAATTTGGTGGCTGATAATTTGGCTCTTAATAAAGCTGTGAGTGGTGAAAAAACTACGCAGTATGTTTTGGAAACTTTTATAAATAAAGAAATTGTTAGTGTGCTACCTAGTCAAGATGATTTTGAAATAGGCGATGAGTTAGCTCTCAAAGCAGAGTATGTTTTTTGGTCTGTTGATAAACAAGATGTGCGTAAATTTATTTTATCTAATTTAAGTCCACAAGAAGCTAGTAAATATTCTGATTGGCAAATTGCTGAGCAAAATTTTTTAGTTTTAGAAACAGTAGATGCAGAAGTAAATACAAGTGATTTTGTTAAATTACAAGCTAGTTTAGTTTTAAGAAAAAGTACAGATTAGTTTATTTTTATAATTTGTGGTATAATTAAAATCGTTAATATTATTTTATATATATACTATTAAATTTAAGTTAAAAAATTATGAAATTTTTTAAAAAACAAGGTTTTACTTTGATTGAATTAATCATCGTGATTGCTGTGATTGCTCTTTTGGCCGCTTCTGTTTTTGTGGCCGTTGATCCAGCTAAACGTATTGGGCAAGCTCAAGATGCCCAGCGTTGGGCTGATGTGACAGCTATCGCTGATGCTATTCAGCAATATGTGGTAGATCATAATGGTACTTTCCCAACTTCTACTGTAACAGCCGGTACTTATTATTCAGTATTACGTCATGGTGCTAGTAATGGTAGTGCTAGTACAGTTTGTCATGCGCAGACGGTCACTTCTGATGGTGTATCGTTTGGTGCTAATTTAGTTTCGGATTATTTACCTACTATGCCAGTTGATCCATTAGGAGCAGATGTTTATGGTAATGCTAGTACTGGTTATTATTTTATGAAAAATTCCTCCGGTCGTACTATGGTTGGAGTTTGTGCAGAAAGTGATTATTCTGACGCTTCTATTTATGTTCAAAGATAAACATTTTATTTAAATCATTGATATTATGCAAAAAAAATTGCGATCTTCATCGAAAACTATTGGTTTTACTTTGATTGAATTAATTATCGTGGTAGCTATTATTGGTTTGTTAGCTGCTTCAGCTTTTGTAGCTGTCAATCCTGGTAAAAGAGTTGGAGATGCATCTGATGCTAAGCGATGGGCTGATATCACTGCTATTGCTGATGCTATTGCCCACTATTCGGTAGATAACAACGGAGATTTGCCTTCAGGAGTAAGTGGTGCGGCAGCTGATTTAGAGTATATGATTACTGTTGCTGGTGGGGCCAATAGCACCACTGATGCAGACTGCGCAACTATCACTACAGCCGAAGACAGGAGAAATATTGCTACTGGTATAGTGCCTACTTATATTCCTACTATGCCTAGAGATCCAGACATAACCAAAGCAGAAGCAGAATCAGATGGCATTGGCTATTATCTGGTCAAAGATAGTGAGGGTAGAATTAAAATCGGCGCTTGTAATGAAAGTATTTATGCAACTGTTTCTATAGTTGTGCAAAGATAGTGTATTAGATTGACTTTTGGCCACTCTCATGCTTTAGTATGGGGGTGGTTTTTTTATTAAATATTCGTTATAATTAAGGCAAGTTAAATTTTATTTATATGCTTATGTTCAAGAAAAAATGGTTTATTTTTACTCTGATTGTGGTCGTTATTGTAGTTATTTCGATGTTTTTTAACAAAGGAGGAAAAGTTTCTCCTTATGTGACAGCTAAGGCTGTTGTGCAAGATATCAAACAAACAGTAGAAGTGACTGGTCAGGTAGAGTCAGCAGATGATATTGATCTGAATTTTTTGCGCTCTGGCATCATTGCCAATGTTAACACTAGTGTTGGTCAAAAAGTCAAAGCTGGGCAGGTGCTAGCTTCTTTGCGCGCTGGCGATGCTGCTTCTCAAGTTGCAGATGCAAGAGCAGCTTTAGCTATTGCTGAGAGTAATTTGCAGGAGCTTTTGGCTGGCTTAAGCGAAGAAGATTTAGCCGTTTTAAAAGAAGAGGTTGCAGCTGCTGAGGTTGCTTATCAGACAAGTCAAGATGCTTTGGCTGATTTGGAAGACACTAGAGACCAAGATATAGCAAATTTGATAGCAAGTGGCAATAATATTTTAAATGACAAACCAGCTACAGCTCAATATTCTTTGGATATAGTAGAGGATGCTATTATTGATAGTGATGCTGAATATTATTTGTATGTTTTTAATCAAGCAACTTTTTTGGATGCTCGTATCAAATATCATACTGCCAAAGATAGTTTAGATGAATTTTTAGCTAGCTTTGATCCTGCTGCTAATGCTGATAAAACAGTTTTATTAAATTCTCTAGACTCTTTAGCCGAGGTTTTAAATGACACTTTGATTAGTGTCAATGCCGCTTTTGACACTATGTTAGTGGCCATTGAAAATAGCACCTATACAGCTAGTGTAATTGCTGGCTACAAAACTAGTTTTAATACTCAAAACACTACTTTAAGCACAGCTATTACTAGCATTCAAACAGCTGCTAATAATTTGCGTAGTAAAGAAATTTATTATCAAACCCAGCTGAATGCAGCTAATAATGCCATTGCTTCTGCCTTGGCTAGCTTAAACCTTAGCAAAGCAAAACTTGCTTCCAAAGAAGCTCCACCAAGAGATTTTGAGATTGCTTCGGCTGAGGCTAATGTTCGTCGTGCTCAGGCAACTCTAAATAGATATTTGAGTGATTTTTCAGAAACCGTGATTAAAGCACCAGTTGATGGCACGATTACAAAGGTGAATTTTAATACTGGTGAAAATAGTTCTCTTTCTCAGCCAGTCATTTCTATGATCGGTGAAAGCAAATTACAGATTGAGGTCAATGTGCCAGAGTCAGATATTACCAAAATTGCCGTAGCTGATAATGTAGAAATAACTTTGGATGCTTTTTCAAGTTTGGAAAAATTTGTTGGTGTGGTTACTTTTATTGATCCAGCTTCGACTATTATTAACGGAGTGACTTATTATAATGTCAAGGTTGATTTTACTGAGCCTCAGGAGAAAATAAAATCCGGCATGACGGCTGATTTGACTATTTTTACTGACGCAAAAAATGGAGTCCTGGTTGTTCCTAGTCGTTCTATAGTTATTCGTGATGGTGTGCAATATGTGCAAATTTTACAAGGGGAGACTTTGGTAGAAAGACAAGTGACAGCTGGTTTAAAAAGTGATGATGGTTTGACGGAAATTATTTCTGGAGTTTCCGAAGGTGAAGATGTTATTACCTTGGTCAAAGAATAAATAAAATAAAAATGATAGAATTAAAAAATGTTTTTAAAGAATTTGAAAATGGAGAAGAGGTTACTAGTGTTTTGCAAGATATAAATTTTGGGATTGAAAAAGGCGAGTTTGTGTCTATCATGGGACCTTCTGGCTCCGGTAAGTCCACTTTGATGCATATCTTAGGTTTTTTGGACACTGTAAGCTCTGGTCAGTATTTATTTTTTGATAAAGATGTCAGTAAACTTTCTGAGGATGAATTGGCTGTTTTTCGTAACAAAAGCGTAGGTTTTGTCTTTCAAAATTTTAATCTTTTGCCAAAAACAACGGTCTGGGAAAATGTGCGTTTGCCTTTATTGTATACAGAAAAAAAGAGTGACTATGCGATAGTTGATCAAATGATCAAAAATGTTGGCCTTGAACATCGTCGTGATTATTTTTCTAACCAGCTTTCTGGCGGTGAAAAACAACGCGTTGCTATTGCCAGAGCTTTGGTAAATTCACCAGACATTATTTTTGCTGATGAGCCAACAGGAAACTTAGATTCAAAATCTGGTTTGCAAGTTATGTCTATTTTGCAAAATTTAAATAAAGAAGGTAAAACCATTATTTTAGTTACTCACGAAACTTATACGGCTGAGCATGCTAAAAGAATTATCAAGATTAAAGACGGTAAGATAATAGAAGATACAGATAAATTTGAACGCAAGTTAGCTGAAAATTTAACTGACTTAAAATAAATTTGTCATGATGGATGTAAAAAAATTAAAAAATTCTTTTAATCCAGTGCAAATTTTGTGGCGAAATAAAACTCGTACTTTTTTGACTTCTTTGGGAATTATCATTGGCATTGCCTCGGTGATCATCATCATTTCCGTGGGGGCTGGTGCTCAAAGTTTGATCTTAAACCAGATCAAAGGTATTGGCTCTGATTTACTTGGTATTTTACCAGGTGGTACTGATGAAAGTGGTAGGCCTTCGGCTACCTTGGGTGTTTCTGTGACCACTTTGACTTATGAAGATGTACAGGCTATGGCAAAATTGCCAGAAGTTTCATTTGCTACCGGCTATTCTCGTGGTGTTGGCACTGTCACTTGGCAAAACAGAACCACGGATACCAATTTTGTTGGGGTGACTAGTAGCTATCCAAAAGTAGAGGCAGCCGAAGTAGTGGCAGGCCGTTTTTTGTTGCCTGAAGAAGATTTTGGTGTCACTAAAAACGTTATTTTGGGCTGGCAAGTCAAAGAAGATTTGTTCGGTGACATTGATCCCTTAAATGAAAGTATTAAAATTAATAAAGAAACTTTTAGAATAGTCGGGGTGATGGAAGAAAGGGGTTCAGCTGGTTTTCAAAATCAAGATGATCAAGTTTTTATTCCTATCGAAACAGCGCAAAAGTTACTTTTGGGTGTAAACCATTTGGGTTTTGCTCGAGCCAAAATTGCTGAAGGCGTAGATACAGAGGTAGCCGCTGCCGCTGTCAGTGCTTTATTGAGAGATAGACATGATATTGAAAGTACTGAGGAAGATGATTTTACAGTCGGCACTTCAGAGGAGGCTATTAGTAGCCTCAAAAGCATTACCGATGCTTTAAATTATTTTTTAGCGGCAGTCGCTGCTATTTCACTTTTAGTAGGCGGTGTCGGTGTAATGAATATTATGTTTGTAGCAGTGTCTGAGAGAACTCGAGAAATTGGTCTGCGCAAAGCCGTTGGGGCAAAGCCTACTGATATTAGTCGTCAATTTTTAGCTGAAGCTTTATTACTCACTTCTTTTGGTGGTGTGATTGGTATTCTGTTTGGCATTGGTTTTTCCTGGTTGGTTAGCTTGGTGGCTCAGGGTTTGGGCTATGATTGGGATTTTGTGATTTCTGCTTTTTCTATTATTTTAGCAGTAGGCTTTATTGCTGTAGTGGGTTTGGCTTTTGGTTGGTATCCATCAGTCAAAGCAGCTGGTCTTAATCCAGTTGAAGCTTTAAGATACGAATAAATTATGCAATACAGAGAAGCAGTTAAAATAGCCGCTAGAGCCTTGAAAGCCAACAAAGGCAGATCTTTGTTGACAATTTTAGGTATTGTGATTGGTATCGCGGCTGTTTTGGTGGTGATGTCAGCGGGCAATAGTATTGAAAAATTTATTTATGCCGAGATGGATAGTTTTGGTAGTGATTTGGTGCAGACTGAGGTCAAAGTTCCTAGTACCAAGCATGCTTCTTCAGAAAATGCTATTTCTATGACTCAAGGTGTGACAGTCACTACTCTGAAATTGTCGGACAAAGAAGCAATTTTAAAATTACCAAATATCAAAAAAAATTATGCTGCTTTTATCGGGCAAGAAGTTTTGACTTGGGATGCTAAAGTTAAAAGTTCAATGGTGATGGCAGCTTCTTCTGAGATGTTAGAAATTGATGCTTTAGATGTTGATCAGGGTAGATTTTTTAGCACCGAAGAAGATGATTCTTTGGCTAGAGTAGTAGTCTTGGGTAGCAAGATTAAAGAAAAATTATTTGGTTCTAGTGATGCTATTGGTCAAAATATAAAGATTCGTAAAATTAATTTTAAAGTTATCGGTGTCACCAAATCAGCTGGCGGATCTTTATTTTTTGATCGCGATCAGATGGTTTATGTGCCGATACAAACAGCGCAAAAATTATTGTGGGGAATTGATTATGTCAATTTTATTGCGTCACAAATGATTGATCCTGAGAAAGATAAAGAAACCGTTTCAGACATTAATAATTTATTGAGAGATCGTCACGATATTTCAGATCCAGCTAAAGATGATTTTGCGGTGGCTTCTATGGATGACGCTAAAGAATTATTAAATACTGTTTTCGGTGGCGTGCAGTTATTGCTAATAGCCTTAGCTGGCATTTCTTTGGTGGTTGGAGGGGTTGGGATTATGAATATTATGTATGTTTCGGTGTCTGAGAGAACTTTTGAGATTGGCTTGCGAAAAGCTTTAGGGGCTAAATACAAAGATATTATGCAACAATTTTTGACAGAGGCAGTTGCGGTCACTTTTTTGGGGGGTATAGTCGGTGTTGCACTTGGTATTGTGCTTAATTATTTGATTTTTATTTTAGCCTCATCCAAGGGCTTTACTTGGGAATTGAGCTTACCCTTGTCTGCCTTGATTACTTCTTTGAGTTTTGCGGTGATTTTGGGCTTGATCTTTGGTTTATTTCCTGCCAAAAAAGCCGCCTTACTTGAGCCAATACATGCTTTGAGGCAAGAATAACTAAATTGTTTTCTGGTATATTTTTGGCTGATATTAGCAAAAATCTATTTATACTTAGCACTCCTTGACTTGGAGTGCTAAATGCTTTATAATATTTTTATGAATAGCAGGCAAGACTTATTATTGAAAGCAATCGTAGAATTGCATATTGATAGTGCTAATGCGGTGGGCTCCAAAACTTTAGTTGAAGAGGCTAAGTTTGATTTATCCTCAGCCACTATTCGAAATGAAATGTCCGCCTTAGAAGAAGATGGTTTTATTTATCAGCCACACACTTCTTCTGGTCGTGTGCCGACTATCAAGGGCTACCAGTATTATTTGGACAATTTATTATCAGTACAAAGTTTATCAGAAGAAGAGGAAAGAGATTTAAAAAAAGTTTACCAAAACGGAGTCAGAGACTTAGCTAAATATTTAGTAGACAAGACTCAGCTAGCTAGCATCATTGCTTTTGCGCCATCAGACTTTTATTTTACTGGTTTGTTCAATCTTTTTTCTCAGCCAGAGTTTGAAGATTACAAAATGGTTTTGTCCATGAGTCAGGTGGTAGATAGTTTGGAAAAAGCTTTGAATGGCGTTTATCATCAAATCAGTGAACCAAAAGTTTTATTGGGGCCAAATAATCCTTTTTCTGAGTATTGTTCGGTGGCTATAACGCCTTTAGAAACAAAAGATAAAGAATTATTGGCTATTTTGGGGCCAGTCAGAATGGACTATAATAAAATATTAGCACTACTGGCTTCTGTAGTTAAAATAACAAAAGTATGACAGACAAAAATATAAAACAAGACGAAGAAAAAGTTTCCAGTCGAGAACAAGAGCTTGAGCAAGAAGTAGCTGATAATTTAGCTGGTTGGAAAAAAGCTTTGGCAGATTATCAAAACTTACAAAAAGAATCAGACAATAAAATTGTTGATTTGAAAAAAATGATGTTGACAAATATTCTTTTTGATCTTTTTCCGATTTTTGATAACTACAAAACTGCTGTCCAACATATTCCTCAAGCAGAGAAGCAATCAGCTTGGGCTGTTGGGTTAGAGCACATTTTAAAACTCTGGGAAAGTTTTTTGCAAGAGCATAATGTAGAAGAAATTAGCGCTCAAGGCAAAATATTTGATCCTAATGTCCATGAGGCAGTTGCTCAGGTGGCAGATAAAAATTTAGCTGATCAGCAAATAGTAGAAGTGAAACAAATTGGTTATCAGATCCAAGGTCAAGTGATTCGCCCAGCCAAAGTTATCATTAATAATTTAGAATAAAATAATTTAAGCCCTTCTTCGCTCTAGCTTTGTTTGAGCTTCGAAGGACGAGAAAGGAGAAAAAAATATGTCATTAATACAATGGAACCCATTTTTGGACACTTTTGACAATTTGGAAAATGCCAATTTTATTCCTGCTATCGATGTTTATGAAAACAAAGATAGCGTGGTGATTGAGGCAAGTTTAGCTGGCATTAAGCCCGAAGATGTCAATATTTCTGTAAAAGATGATATTTTTTCTTTGGAAGGCTCAAGACGAGAAACTTCAGAGGTGGAAGAGAAAAACTATTATCGCAAGGAAGTCCGTACAGGAGCTTTCCATCGTTCAGTCATGTTGCCAGCTTCGGTACAAGCAGATTTAGCTGAAGCACATTTTGAAAATGGTTTGCTCAAAATTATTTTACCAAAAGAAGAAAGAGCAAAATCCAAAAATATTCAGATTCAAATTAAAAAATAATCAATGTTACATTTAAATAACAATCCTTCAAATCTCAAAATAGTGCGTCGTTGTCCGGTTTGTGCTAGTGAGTACAACCAAAATAAAATCCAAGTTTTAGAGGAGAGTGAGTATGGTCTGTTGACTTATATCACTTGTCAAGCTTGTGGATCAAATTTGTTGACCAAGATTTCCACACTATCTCAAGGCCTGGTTGGTCAAGCTATTTTGACAGATTTAAAGGCCATTGAAGTGATCAATTTCGCTGGCGGTGATGATCTGACGGCTGATGAGGTCTTACAAATGCAGTTTAATCTTTATAATAAAAAATTAATTAATCAGTTTCGTCTCAAGAGCTTTGATAATAAAGCGGAAAGGACAAAATAATTTTATGAGTAAAATATTAGGAATCGATTTAGGTACTACCAACTCAGCTTTTGCTATTATAGAAGGTGGTCAACCAAAAATTTTGGAAAACAAAGAGGGTGCTCGTACTACCCCATCAATTGTCGCTATTGGAAAAAGTGGTGAAAGATTAGTAGGTTTGCCAGCCAAAAGACAAGCCGTCACCAATGCTTCTAATACCATTTTTTCTGTCAAAAGATTGATTGGTCGTCGTTTTGAAGACGATGAAGTACAAAAAGACATTAATATCATGCCTTACAAAATCGTCAAGGGTGGTGAAGGTGTGAAAGTGACTATGGGTGATAAAGACTACAGTCCACAAGAAGTGTCTGCTATGATTTTGCAAAAAATAAAAGCTGATGCGGAAAGTAGATTGGGTGAAACCATCACCGAGGCCGTGATCACTGTGCCGGCTTATTTTGATGACTCACAGCGTCAAGCAACCAAGGATGCGGGTAAAATCGCAGGACTTGAAGTCAAAAGAATCATTAACGAGCCAACAGCCGCAGCACTTGCTTACGGTTTTGATAAGAAAAAAGATCAACAAGTAGTTGTTTATGACTTGGGTGGCGGTACATTTGATGTGTCTGTTTTAGAAGTAGCAGCTGACACTGTCGAAGTCAAATCAACTAACGGTGACACTCATTTAGGTGGTGATGACTTTGATCAAGTTTTGATCAATTGGATTATTGATGAATACAAAAGACAAGAGGGCATTGATTTGGGTAAAGACAATTTGGCTTTACAAAGACTCAAAGAGTCTGCTGAAAAAGCTAAAATTGAGCTATCTTCTTCTTTGGAAACTGAGATTAATCAACCATTTATTACGACCGATGAAAGTGGCCCAAAACATTTGGTGATGAAATTGACCCGTGCTAAATTTGAAGAATTAGTTTCAAATCTAGTAGAAAAGACTTTAGAGCCATGTAAAAAAGCTTTAGCAGATGCTAAACTTGATAAATCTGCTATT
>JACCDG010669781.1_pt1 | contig 25427 bp, 23 predicted proteins | sample 7442471 | NCBI WGS metagenome assembly JACCDG01 (sample SAMN15323444, study PRJNA562643) | freshwater metagenome | isolation source: river surface water | place: USA:Blue River Watershed | collected 2017-08-17 | reverse complement strand
GGGCATGTGGGCATGTGGGCATGTGGGCATGTGGGCATGTGGGCATGTGGGCATGTGGGCATGTGGGCATGTGGGCATGTGGGCATGTGGGCATGTTCGGGCACTGAGCCCCGTCAGAATGCGTTGACTGCGCACTCTCGTGTGGCTCAGGCTGCCCGAGAGTAGCTAGATTGCACAAATCGCGCATTCTGGGGCGACTCAGTGGGCAGCATTCAATGTTGGGTGAATTGGGGCCGACCGATTCCGCTATGCGTTTGTCTATGCTGGATGCTCATCCGCGGTCAGCGCAAGATGTGTGGGCATGTGGGCATGACTTGCCGAGATAAGTTACTGTTTCGGCCCGCTTCCTCTTTCAAATCCCTCCCACTTTGACTAAGCTCGAGCCCTCCAGATGGTGCAAATCAACGAAGACCTAACGCGACGCGTAGCGCAGCTTGCGCGACTTGAACTTTCCGAGTTGGAAGTGAAGATTTTCACTCCGCAACTGGGAGAGATCATTCAGTACGTCGACCAGCTTCAAAGCGTGGACGTCACTCAGCTCGAACCGCTGACGCATCCCTTTGAATTGGATACACCGCTCAGGCCCGATGTGATCCGTCCGACGGAGTTGGATGCGGAGGGTAAGCCTAAGGTGCTCAGCTGCGGTCCAGACGTATTGCAAGACGGCTACAAGGTGCCGCAAATTCTCTAACGATGACGGCACCTCCTCGCTACCATACGATTCGCGAGATTCACGACGCCTTTGATCAGGGGCGAACCACACCCCTTGAACTCACGCGGACTTGGCTGGACCTCGCTCACAAGGATACGACAAACTCCGTGTTGAGATCGTGTGACGATCGAGCGCTCAAGCAAGCAGAGGCTGCCACTGCAGAGCTCAAAGCTGGCGGTAAAGTTCCGCGCGCGAAGAAACCTCTTTTTGGAATCCCTCTCGGTATCAAAGACAATCTCGTGATCGAGGGGGTTCGGACGACCTGCGCCTCCAGAGTTCTCGAAAACTACCTACCTCCTTACACGTCGACTGCAGTTGCGCGACTCGAGAGCGCGGGTGCGATCTCGCTTGCGAAGCTCAACCTCGACGAGTTCGCGATGGGTGGATCCAACGAGAACTCTGCGTTTGGGTCTGTAAAGCATCCCACTCATCCAGACCGTGTCCCGGGTGGATCGAGTGGGGGGTCAGCAGTATCCGTGCGCGCGGGGTTTTGCCAAGCATCGCTCGGTTCTGACACGGGTGGATCGATCCGGTTGCCTGCGGCCTATTGCGGCGTTGTAGGCGTGAAGCCGACCTATGGTCGTATTAGTCGCTACGGGCTCGTCGCATTTGCTTCGAGTCTCGATCAGATCGGCCCACTCGCGCAGTCAGTAGAGGATGCTGCGATTTTGCTGGATGTGATGACGGGGCATGATCCGCTGGACTCGACGAGCGTCGCAGGTCCAGGGCGTGGGCAGGCGACGAGGTGTGCCGCAACACTGGCAACGGCACCAGATTTTAAGAAATTTCGAATCGGAGTGCCGGATGAGTTTTTTGCCGGTGGCTTGTCTCCCGATGTGGACAAAGCCGTTCGTGGCGCGTTGAAGTGGTTTGAGTCTCAAGGCGCGACGCTTGTGCCAGTGAGTTTGCCCCACTCAAAGTATGCAATCGCTGTGTATTACGTCGTCGCGGTGAGTGAGGCATCGAGCAATCTCGCGAGGTTCGATGGTGTGAGATTCGGCGTGCGTCCACCCGAAGCGGCAGAAGCGGGCGATCTGCTTAGCTTCTACAAGAAGGTACGCGCAGGTTTTGGCCCTGAAGTGAAGCGCAGGATTATTCTCGGAACTTTCGCGCTCTCATCGGGCTATGCGGACGCCTATTACAAGCGGGCTTGTCAGGTCAGGCGATTGATTCAGCAAGATTTCACGCAAGCCTTTCAAAAGGTTGATCTCATCATGAGTCCCGTGTCGACCACGCCGGCATTTAAACTCGGCGAAAAAGCGAGCGACCCGCTTCAAATGTACCTCAACGACTTGTTCACGATCCCCGCTAACCTCGCAGGCATCCCCGCGATGAGCCTTCCGTGTGGTGTGGCGGAGTCAGGTGCGGACCAGGGACTCCCGATCGGCTTGCAAATCATGGCGCCTGCATTTGCTGAGGAGAAGATGCTCGCTGTCGCGCATGCCTTCGAGAAGGAGAGGGCCTAAATGGTTTACGGCGATTTTGAAGCCGTCATCGGCCTCGAGGTGCACTGCCAGCTTTCGACCGAAACCAAGATTTTTTGCTCCTGCCGCGCTCGTGTCGCTGAGGACGTCAATACTGGGGATCTTGCCCCTAACTCCAATACCTGCCCGATCTGCGTAGGACATCCAGGAACGTTGCCGGTGCTCAACGCCCAGGCCGTTGAGTTCGCCATTAAGGCAGGACTCGCAACTGGCTGTCGTATCAATCCGCGCAACGTGTTTGCTCGCAAGAACTACTTTTACCCGGATCTTCCCAAGGGCTATCAGATCAGCCAATACGACCAGCCGATCTGCAGCGATGGTGCTCTTGAGATCGAGGTCGAAGGCGCCGCCTCGAGAACCATCGGCATTGAACGCATCCACCTCGAAGAAGACGCTGGCAAGAACGTGCATCTCTCGGGTTGCTCGCTCGTGAACCTCAACCGCGCGGGCACGCCCCTGATCGAGATCGTGAGCCGGCCCGCGCTCAAGTCTGCTCAAGAGGCGGGCGCCTACCTGCGTAGTTTGCGCGCGATTGTGACTTCGCTCAGAATTTGCGACGGCAATATGCAGAACGGTAATTTTCGCTGCGACGCCAATGTGAGCGTCATGCCCCGCGGATCGCAGAAGCTTGGGACGCGAGCTGAGATCAAGAACGTCAATTCGTTTCGATTTGTCGAGAAAGCCATCGAGTACGAGATTGCTCGTCAGATTGAGATCGTCAAGGCAGGCGGCAAGGTCGTGCAAGAGACTCGCACTTACGATGCGGCTCGAAACGCAACTGCTTCGATGCGCTCCAAAGAGGAAGCGCAGGACTACCGCTATTTCCCGGATCCGGATCTCGTGACGATCAGGATCGCGGATAGCACCATCGAGAAACTGCGCCAATCTATGCCGGAGCTTCCTGCGCGCAAAAAGGTCCGCTACATGAGCGAGCTTGGATTGAGCGCGTACGACGCCGGGTTGATCGCGTACTCCGTTCAGCTCTCAGAGTTTTTCGAGAAGGCGCTTCAGATTTTGGATGCCGCGGCTCAGACGCTAGCGAAGCCAATCGCAAACTATCTCGGCGGCGAAGTGAATCGCCTCATCAACGAAGAGGGCGTGGACCTCGCCCAAAGCAAGCTCACACCGACGCATTTGGCAGAAGTTGCGAAGCTTGCTTCCGAGCAAACGATTTCGAGTGGTGGCGCGAAAGCTGCCATTTCTCAAGCGTGGAAGTCCGGCGATTCCGTGAGCGCAATCGTCGACAAGCTCGGACTCAAGCAAGTCAGCGATACTTCAGCGCTCGATCCGCTCATCGATAAAGTGATTCAAGACCATCCCTCGCAAGTTGCCGAGTTTAAATCCGGCAAGGAGAAGCTGATCGGCTTCTTCGTTGGTCAGGTTATGAAACAATCGGGTGGCAAAGCGAATCCCGCGTTGCTACAGGAACTCATCAAGAAAAGGCTGCTCTCATGAAAAAAACCATAAAGATCCTGTCACTAGTGTTGGGTGGGCTACTGCTTTTGATCGTCGCTGCGGCGATCATTGTTCCGCTCGTTGTCGACGTCGATAAGTTTCGACCCGATATCGTGAAGGCGGCCAACGAGAAGATCAACGGCAAGCTCGAGTTGGGCAAACTCAAGCTTTCTCTGTGGGGACAGATCCGCGTCGATGTGGGCGGGCTTTCTCTGGCGGATAACTCGGGACGCAAAGTCGTGTCTGTGAAGGATGCTTTTATTCACGTGCCGTTCGCTTCGATGTTTAGCGGTGCGCCCGAGCTGGTCTTCAAGATGGATCACCCGGAGGTTTTGGTGATCAAAAACAAGGCTGGCAAACTCAACGTGATGAGCCTCATGAAGCCTGCTGAAGTGCCGGCTGGGGGCACTCCAAGCGGTGCAACTCCTCCGTCTGGTAAGCCTTCTGGCAATGCGACTGCGGAGGCTCCGCAGATCCCGGGATTTGTTGCGCTCGCTCGAGTGGGCGTTGAGCTGAGGAACGCGCTCCTCACTTATAAAGACGAGGCCACCGGCCTTTCTTCAGTAGTCAAGGATTTCAATCTCGTCATGCGAGATATCTCGCTTTCTCGCACCTCTAAGATCGAGCTTTGGGCTGACTTGGATACAACCATGGGCAAGACTTTGAGCGTGAAAGGCCCTGCTCGCCTCACTGCGAATGCGAAACCGGAGCTCGTCAACAATGCGTTCGATCGCCTGATTTTGGATGCCAAGATTGATCTGGATGGACTTGAGATCTCTGCCGGCGGCGCGTTCGAGAAAAAGAAAGGTGTTGCCGCCAACGCTGACATCGCGGTTCAAGCCTCCGAGAAGGAAGCTAAGATCGACAAGATGAACTTTAAGTTCTTCAATGCTGAGATTAAATCGAGCGGCGCGATTACCCAATTGGGTGCTCAGCCTGCGACGCCAGGCGGCTATGTTCCTCCTCCTAACGTCAATTTTGTTATGAGCTCAAATGAGATTGATCTCAAGCCGTGGAACGAGCTCATCCCGATGCTCAAGGCCTATGAGTTGGGCGGTACCGCAAAGCTCGATGCTAAAGCAAAAGGTCCTTCAGACAAGTTGTTGTACGAAGCGAAGTTTGCCATCAAGGGCTTGACCGCAAAGGCTGGTGACCTCAAGGCACAGCCTCGCTTCGATGTGGCCATTAACATCCTGACCGATCAAATCGAAAGCCTGCTCGTGACGATGAAGGCTCCCGGCAACGAGATGCAGCTCAAAGGCAAGATGGCGTCTTTCACTAAGCCTCAGGTCAACCTCGAGCTCACCTCTTCGGGCATGGATCTCGACCAGCTGATCAACTGGCCTCCACCGCCTCCGGCGGGGGCAGCGACTGCCGCAGCCCCGGTGGCTAGTGGTGGGGATGCTCCAGCAGTCGGCGGCGCTGCGAAAAGTTCCGCAACGGCTGCAAAAGGCGGAGCCTCAGCTGCTGCCGAAGATACCGATGCGCTTCTTGAGCCTCTGCGCTCCAACCCAGCGGCAGCGGGTGCTGCTGCGGTGATGAACTTCAACATCAAAATGCTCAAAGCCAAGGGCATCGCCATGAACGATATGGTGGGTAAGCTCTATTTTCGTGATTTGACGGCTGGCCTCGATGGCTTTGCTTTCAAGATGTGGAATGGCGTGGTTAAGGCCAATTTCGCATCGAACCTCAAACCCAAGACGCCGACCTATACATTTAGCACCGCTGTTGAGCACATGGATCTGCGTGAGGCCGTCAAGGCGAACGTGGCCATGTTCAAAAACACCGTGGTCGGCGTAGCTCACTTTGAGCTGGGCGGTCAGGGTGCGAGCTTCAATTCGGAAGCTGCTAAGTCCAATCTCAAGGCCAAGGGCAAGATGGCCGTTAAGGACGCAACCTTTGGAACGATCGACGTTGGCAAGATGGCCTCTGAAGCTGTCAACAAGGGCATTGAGCGCGTCGCTGAGAAAGTCCCCCAAGCGAAAGGCAAGAGTGTAGGCATGCCTGGCGGCAAAGAATCCAAGTACGAGCTGATTTCTTCGACCTTTACGATTGAGAATGGTCATTTCAAGGCTCCGGATTTTGCCACCAAAGCTGCGCCAAACAATGGCATTGATCTCAAAGGTGATACCGATGTGGGCCTTAAGGACTTTGCACTCAAGACCAGGTGGGAAGTCATTGATACCTTCAACCTGCTTAAGGCGCGCGACATCTCTGTTGAGCAGGCAGGCGTGAAGGTCGATCACATATTGGCTGAGGGCAATGGCCCCGTGAAGTTCGTGGTGAGCGCAGGGTGCACGTGCCTGGCTCCTTGCTACTCTTACACGGAGGTGCCGGAGTACTTGGCGAAGGTCGCCCTGAACAACGTAGCGGCTGCTGTAGGTGCGAAAGCAAAGGCTGAAGTTCAAAACAAGATCCAGCAAGTGATTCCGAAATCAGCACCTCCAGCTGTTCAGAAGACGGTTGAGGATTTGGGGAAGAAATTTTTTCATTAATGCAGGTTTAAATTTTGAAAGGGGTTTCTCATGCGCATTTCTCTAATGAAGATCAGTGTAGTGGCTATCGCTGTTGTAGTGGGTGGCACAGGTTGCTCGTCTGAGAAGATTAAGAACAGAGCGAAAGAAAACGCAGCTCGTTATTGGCAGGATAAGGCCTATCCCGGAAAATCACATGACGTGCAAGTGATCGAAGCTGAGAAGACCGATGATGGCCAGTATCGTGTCAAGGGTATCGTTGATGGCGAAACTCGTGTCGGCACCTTTAGCCCAGAGTCTGAGACGTTTTCCGAGGGCTACTACTCGACTGCGCATGAGCGCGCCAAGAAGATCGCTGAGCTTGAACAGGAAGTGAAGTATTGGAAAGAGAAAGCTGATGCTCAGGATAAGGAGATCTACAAGCTCAAGGTGCAGCTCGGTGCCGCTACGGGCAAGAAAGTAGACTAACTTCTTGATGAACAAGGTCAGGGCGTCGATCGATCTTGGGACCAACACTTGCCTCATGCTGGTGGTGGATGAAGGGCGGCCCGGGCAGGGTGCGCCTTTCGCAGTGCTCTCGGATCACCAGACGATCGTAAGGCTCGGTCAGGGCGTTGATCGGGAACGAAAGCTGGCTCCGGAAGCAATGGAGCGGACGCTTGCTTGCCTCAAGGGCTATGCAGAAATATTGCGAGCAGCGGGGGGCAGCGCCGACCAAGCGGTCTGCGTGGCCACGAGCCAGGCTCGCGATGCTCGCAATGGAGCGGAGTTCTTCGAGCGCGTCTCGAGGGAGACGGGCTTTAGGTTTCGCATCATCTCTGGGGATGACGAAGCCCGCTGCACTTTTTTGGGCGCGCTATTGCCGGGGATGAGTGCTGACAGTGCGGCCGTTATCGACATTGGCGGCGGGAGTACAGAGCTTGTCTCCGTGGATGGAGGACAGAGTCTCGATCTTGGCTCCGTTCGCTTTACCGATCGATTTTTCAAAACTGATCCAGTCACGGATACTGAGTTCTGGGCCTGCCAAAATGCGATCGATACGATGCTTGCCTCGCTTAATCCGTGGAGAGAGAGGTTGCCGAACTCGTCTAAGTTGGTCGCTGTGGCAGGGACAGCGACTTCGCTCGCTGCTTGGCATTTGCAGCTCCCTCATTTTGATGCCCAAAAAATCGATGCGCTCACTCTCACTCGAGGAGATGTGCATCGCATGGTTGAGGAGCTCAAATGGCGCACGGTGCTCGAGCGCTGCGAATTGCCGGGCATGGAGCTTAAGCGCGCGGATGTGATTCTTGCGGGCGCTCTGATCTTGTGGCGCGCGATGGAAGTCTTGGGTTTTGCAGAGTGCCGCGTTTCGACGCGTGGCTTAAGGTATGGGATACTTAGGCCGGGCGCTTTGAGTTAGAGTTGCAAGCTCGCTGCGTACGGTTCCTGAGTATATTATTAAACAATAACAATATTTTACATGGCCCGAACAAAAAGCATCGATACGTATTGACGCAACCAGTCATCAATTGTTAAATGCCCCGCACATGAATGAGGGGGAGAGAAACATGCATGCGTTGCGGTGGTCGACGATTGCCTTTCTGATGCTGCAGTCGAGTCAAGTTGTTGCATTTGAGCTGACTTGCCCGAGTGAGATGACAGGGCCTAGTCTTCAAGTGCTTCAAGAGAACCTGGCAAACCTATTGGCCAGTGGAGGAGGTGATTTGCCTTCTTCCGCGGCGCCGCTTGAGCAGATTCGAGCATGCTTTCCCAAGAAGCAGGTTCCTGCATGCATGTCTCGCATTGAAGCCATGCTCGAGGCTAAAACGACTATTTTGTCATCGAGCGCGGATACTCACGCTAAGGACGACGAACGCAAGCAGCCTCCCGCCGAGCTGATTCAGGATCGGGGAGACGGCTCGTCGATTGTACTCAAGTCAAACGTCGAACAGATTGCACTGGCCAAGAACTGGCCTGTGGTTCGCTACAAAAGCCGGCACTCCGGAGGATTCGATTTTCATACTCCGTCGCTCATGATGGTTCGAGTGCCCGGAGATCAGCTGAGCCCTCCGGTGAACTACGATCGCTACATTAATTTTCCGATTCCAGCCGATGATGAAGCCGAGGCGATGAACCCGATTCCGCAGAAGACTCCTCTTCTTTCGGCCACGGAACTGAGTGGCTACGAATATACGCCGAGTACCCCCAGCACATTCTCGATCATCGCGGTTACGCGCGCGACCCCTGAGAAGAAGAGCGAAGTCTATTTTCAAAGGTATCAGCGCTCAGCGCAGCGATGGCGACCGGAGCCGCCCGAAGACTTGAGAGGTTGCTATACATGCCATCCAAACGGCCTGCGAGCGATCAGTCCTTTGGGTTACCATGTCCGAAAACTTGAGAATGGTAAGAATGAGCGGCAGATGCCACCCGAAGAGTGGCTCAAGGTCAGAGAAATGAATGAATCGATGGAAAGTGCTGCTGGCGGGCAGGTAGTCGATTGGAGGGGCGTCAAAGAGGCCGCTATGCAGCGTCCATTTCTCGTGCCCGAAGCGATTGGCCCGATTCTTGGGCTGACAGTTCCGCTCCTGCGTCTACCTATTAAGCGCGAGGGCGAGACCGAGCAGATTTTGCCGCTTACCCGCCAGAAAGAGTTCATCATGGGTGGTGTCCTGAACGGCGTCACTTATCCCGGTTGTTATAAGAACCGCGAAGAGGTGAGTGTTCGCGACATGTTTGGTCGCGCTCCCGGACTCAACAACGTCTACAGACTCACGCAGGAGCCTGCGGTCCGGTGGCAAGTTGTTCGCGATGCGATGAACTGCGCGAGCTGCCACGGAAACACGGGTCGCGGTGCACTGAACACGAGAACTGAATCTTCCCTGATCGACTTCAAGATCCTAGTCGACCAGTCCATGCCGCATGGCTATCACCTCAATCCCATGGATCGCGGAAGTCCCAATGCACCCGTTATGGATCGGCTAAATCCTAACGAGCGAATCGCCTTGGCCAATTGTTTGAAGGTCGAGTTCCGAGATTACGAACAGTTCAAGCAGAAGGAGTGGCTCCTTGAGACGCCTTGCGATCCACTCGCTTCACAGGAGCCTAAAAAACCATGAAACTCATATCCTCCGTTTATGTAAAATGTCTTTTTTCCGTTTTGACTATCGCTGCTCCAGCGCTCGCTTTGGCAGCCACTCCCAATTTGACAGGCAAGTTCAACAGCGTGAACGTAGTTCAGTCGGAGCAGGGGCAGAAGCGAATCCAGTTTGAGATAGAAGTGATGAACGTGGGCAGCGCTCCGGCCGTAGGAGACCTTCGCATCAAGCCTTTCCTTGTTGCCGAAGATCAGTCACACGAGGCTGTTGTCCTCCCCAATCTCAATTCTGCGATTCAGATCGAACCTGGCGCAAAAGCCGTGCTGAAGTACGACCAACTGCTTTTGAACCTGCCCAAACGGAATTGGTGGCTCGGTGGGGTGATCAATCCAAACTGGGCGATCCATGAAGTTGGCCCCAGGTATCGCTATGACAATACGCCAAATCTGATTCGAGTTGGCCGTTTCGAAGTGGTCCATTCCTCGCCGCTCTTGGAAACCGTGAAAACGACTACTACAGCGACTACTGCGGCACCATCTGCTGCCGCAGCTCCAAGTGAGTATGATCTTTACTCGCGAGTCGTCGATGCGAACGAGCTGAGTTGGGGCAATCTAAGCCACTCACTGAGGGCAATTGCGCGTGGATCGAACGGCTCTGATATTGTGTTTGCCAGCAATCAGCTTCGAGCACTTTTTGGCGTGATCAATTTTAAGACTGCTCAAGTTACGTTGCTGGATTACAACCGCAACTCGGACCCAGAAAATCCTGAGAAAGAATGGTTTGCGGTCTCCTGGAGCTCAGAAAAGGAAGCCAGCCACTCCGACATTCAGGTGGACTACTACTCCAATAATATTGGCTTCGCGCATGTTGCTCCGGGAGAATACAGCTTCTTCACGTTGCTGAACTCTCAGGATCTTGTTCCCGAAAAGAATATTTATGACAACATGGATCTGGTGGATCTCGATCTGTCGCTATTGAGATTCCCTAAGGACGCTGCGATCTTTGCAGTATCCTCAGAGGGAAAGGCCGTCGACCGCAGTATTCGTGTGAAGTTGCCTTATCCTGGACTCATAGAGTACGAAGCTACTCTCTCTTTTCAGAATCAAAATCTCGTATCGACGACGGGACTGGGCAACCTCAATGACGAAGATGATCTGCGGATCACATTTCCGGGATTGGCTGCAGGAGTATATGAAGGTAGTTTGAAAATTAAGGCCAAGCTTATTGCCGAAGGTCCCTTGGCCGTCCCGCACCAAGAAGAGATCTCGATGCCAGTCAAGTACTGGGTATCCGAAAGGTCCTGGTTTTTTGATGGGCCGGCTCCCAAGCTAGAGAAGTCTGCGGACCTCTTGGAGTTCAAGGCTCACCAGGGTCGCGACTCGGAGCCACAGCAGATAACGCTTAAGAACAAAGGCGATTCTGTACTCGAGTTTCAACTCAAACCCTCCAAGAAGTGGATTAAGGTTTCGCAAGCAGCTGGAAGGGTCGCGCCAGGTGGAGAAATAGCGATTCAAGTGACAGCTACCGCGAGTGCAAATCTTGGTTCTCAACATACTTCTTATGCAGAGGGCTCGATTATTATCACGACTAATACCTCGGATAGCGACCAACAAGGGCAAGTCCGAGTGACACTCCAGACTAGGAATCAATGAGCGATGTCCTGGCTATTGGCTTGTGTTTTTTCTCTTTTGATCTCAGGCGCCTCCGAAGCGAGGGCGGACGCGCTCCATGCTGATTCTCGATTCGAGAAGACGCTATTGATTCGCGATTTGAGTGTCGTCGAGGATGCGCGCGCCAAAGGGACAGGTCCATGGGGTCTGGGTGGAGTCATGCAGGAGCTAGCTCCTCAGGGGAAGCCGGCGGGTGTAAGCGAGTTCTTTCGGCGCTGGATGAATCTCTGGGGCGAGGTAACAGAGGTCAATGGGTTCCCGGTAACGCCTAGGCGCGTGGAGCGGTATCTATCGCTTTGGCCCAAAGAACTGCGTTCGCGCCTAGATATGTCAGAGGCACCGTATCGCCTCCTGGCCATCGTTTACAGACCAGACATAGCGAACAAAGAGGCTCCGTTCGGTGAGGTTCGACTCGTTTATTGTGGAGTCCGTCCGGATGATCGCGCCGGAGTCGAGTTTCTCGTGATCTTTGAGTTCAAGATCCCCAGCGATCCGGGGTCATGGGCCAGGGCTTTTCATCGTTTGGAGGATTTGAGTTTTGGACCCGAGTACAACGCGGAGCTCGAGAGTCTTACGAGGCACCTTTTTGTGCGGGACAATTTTCTCAGATTAAGGACGAACGATTTTTTTGGTGCCGATGTTTGGGAGTTTCGTCAATTCGAATTGGGTCATGAGGGATGGCTCATTCAGCGGCCGCTCACTGACACGCCTGATCTTAGCTATCAAGAGGACGAAAGGCGCTCGCAACGGTTGATCGAGCTGATCCGAGCCCAAGAACGAGAGATTCTTGAAGGTAGGTTTCATTTACCTGCAGACACTTTGGCTGGATCCTCTCTTGCCAAAGAAGACAGCTTTCGTTGGCTCTATTCGAGGAGAGAAGAACTTTCTGAAGAGGCTCGACGTCTTTTCTCGGAGGGTACTTGCAATGGTTGCCATACGGGCGAGACGAGAACGGTTTTTTCTCATATCTGGCCAAGAGCCGAGAAGCATGCTTCACGGATCTCTCGATTTCTCGAAGCTCAATTAGTAGTCCGTGCGCGGAAAATGATCGAGCTGCTTGCCCATCCTTGAGGCAAGCTATCAAAGCCGGTGACCATCTTGATCTCCAAAGCTGGCAACTTTTGGCGGGCCGAGGACTATCACCAAAAATATCTAGCCAAGAACCCCAATGGCTATAGCTGCCATTTTTTCAGAAAAATCTCGTTCGATTAGGCTGCAACGAACGAACTTCGCGCTGATGCGCAGTCACACAAGATTCTTGTCTACTCCGACAAGACCTTGGCTCATCTTTGTCCTTGGCTGAAATTCGGCTAGCGACAATTAGAAATCTTGCTGCACGAGCGAGCTAGCGCTCCAGATCAAAGCCGTCATTAGAGCACCGTAAATGAGTTCGTGAGTAGCTGACGAGTTAGTAAAGCGAAGTGTTTTTGTCAATAAAAGAGCCTCAAATTTGTTATGAAATTTCCGGCATAAAATCAAAATAGCATAAAAAATACCCATAGTTTGACATGATGCAATATTGCGCATAGATCACCGCATCATGATTCGAAACTTAGCCAAAACTCCGGTTCTCCGAGCTTCTGCGGTGATAGTCGTTTTGGTCGCTTTTGCAGCGGTTGCTCGTGCTGTGACCGCGCCGGACCCGGCGCTTCTCGCGGCGTCCAAGCACCTGGGCGAGATCGAGTCTCTTATCGCGAAGAAGAAGCTCGATGAAGCTGTGCTCGCCTCGATCAAGCTCTTTCAGCTCGATGCCTCTGCATGCCGCGAAGTTCGCGTGCACTCGATCGGTGGCAAGACCGAAACGGGCGAAGATATCTCGGCGCGTACTCTCCTGAATCAGATCGTGTTGCTAGATCCCAAGCAGACAGCGTTCAAGAGCGCGCGCTATTTGGTGGCGATTCTCGCGCATGAGCTCGTGCACTGCCGTCAGCATGAGGAGTTTTATGCGTTGGCTGTCGCTACCGATCCGCGACTCAAAGCGCTTGCTCCGCAGATTCCTACGCTCCGCGCGTTGGCCGACCTTCAGGAGTTGGCTCGTCGCGCAGTGGCTCCAAAGAATCCTCAGCTTGCCGCTTACAAAGAAAAGACGATCCTGCTAGGCATTCGCGCTCTGCCTCAAGAGATGCTCGCGTACGCTGATGCTGTCGCATCGGACTTTCAGGCGGTGGATCGCACTTTAGGAGAGCTAACTGAGATGGAAGCCGCGCTTGCCGCGTTCTCGATTCCAGGCGTGCTAGTGGCTCCTAGTGGAATGGGCCCGTTCGACCGAGTGTCGCCCGAATTCGCTTCTCAGTATCGATTTTTGATGTTGGCTACGACTGCTTTTTTGAGGCAGCGCAAGCTTCTAGGAGGAACCGATTCTAGTTTCTGTCAGCTTGATAACTTCGCACCCGTGCCGCTCGCGGCTCGTTATGAAAAGAAGTGCGAGGAAGCGAAAGAGTTTTTGAAGGAGCATCTGGCCGCTGTGCCAGAGTGAGGCGCAAGGGACTGCGGGCTGGGAGGCCTGTGGTTGCTTGAGTTTCTTTAGCTTCCGCAGTGGGACGCCTAAAGCCTCGAAGGGATGTTGGGGTTGTAATAGGGAGAAATGGGAAGGTTTTAGGCGTCCCAATCTGATTGAAGGCCTCTTTGAGGCTCTAGAGTCCGAGATCAGCGCGCAGGTTGCGAGCTAGCTCTCGATCGCGAAGCGCAAGTCTTCTGAGTAAGGACTCGCGAAAAGCGGGGTCTGCGATTCGCAGCATCTCGAGTACTTGCTCGAACCCGTCGACAGCCACAGGCGCAGCATGCAGCTCTTGAGGTTGGGGAGCCGATTTCTTATCGTAGTCCTTAGTGTAAGCACTCATGACTGAGCTCCTTCTTTTTCTCTTTCCTTGCGGGCTAGTTTTCTTTCGCGATCATGAATCAGTTCGGCGTTGGCTTGCGCGGTTTTTCTAAGTCTGAGCAGCTCTTCTTCTGCGTTTTTCTTGTAATCCTCGATGCGTTGCTGGTGGACTGCCTTGAGCTTGGAGAGTTGTGATTCGGCGGCCTTCTTTTCGGCCTCGACTCGTTGCTCGGTGGTGAGACGAGCTTGATGTAGCTTCTCTTCGAGATGCTCCGCTTCTTGAGAGATCTGGACTTCGTATGCTCGCTTAAGGTCGCCCATCTGCTGCGCCTGGGTGTCGGTGACGCGCTGAATGTCGTCATCGTGTCGATTCTGGATCTCGCGCAGTTCGATATCGTTTTTTTGTTGAATAGACGCGCGGTAGTTCCGGAGCCTGAGGTCCTCGGTAGTGGACGCGCCTAATGAGCTGGATGTCTCGGACGGCATTCCATTGCCCCTTCTTCCTAGTTTGGATTATGCGCTTTTGCGGTCGAGTAGCCAAGGGGCAGAATCTGCCCTATGATCAATACATGTTTAAGGGCATGACCGAGGTCGCTCGCCACACACTACCCAATGGTCTCCCTCTCACTCAAGGTCTGTTGCCAAATGGTTTGGGCTTTATCATTATCGAAAATCACTCAGCGCCCGTCTTTCATATTCAAACATGGTTTAAGGTAGGGTCTCGAGACGAGAAGCTCGACCCAAGACTTGGGCGTACTGGGTTAGCGCATCTTTTTGAACATATGATGTTTAGGGGGACGGCTACTCGTCCAGACGGTCAATTCGACAAGATTTTGACGCGAAACGGGGTTCGCGGAGAGAACGCGACCACCTGGTTTGATCGCACTAATTACTATCAAAGCATGCCTTCGTCCAAGTTGGATCTGGTTCTCGAGCTCGAGGCGGATCGCATGGAGCACTTAGCTCTTGATGCGAAGCTGCTTGATACGGAACGAGAGGCCGTACTAGGCGAGTACCGCATGGGACTCGATGATCCTCAAGCAGTGGCTTACGACAATCTCTACTCCAACGCCTTCAAAGTGCATCCCTACCGTTGTCCGGTTATCGGGACGGAGGACGAGATTCAAGGATTCACGGTCGCGGATGCCGAGTATTTTTACCGCAAGTATTATTCACCTAGCCATGCGACGGTCCTTATCGTGGGCGACGTGGATCCTCGCGAGGTCGAGCGGTTGCTCCTTAAGCACTATAAAAACTATACAGCTCAAGATGTTCAGCTCGTCGCTTCGCCCACCGAGCCTATGCAAACCTCTGAGCGTCGGGTCGAGTTCGAGCATGCTCAGCTGAGCGCCCCTAAGCTGATCGCGGGTTGGAAGGTGCCAGGTATCCGGCACTCCGATCAAGCCGCGCTTCATGTTCTCGTTGCTCTTCTGACTTTGGGGCGCGGTTCGCGTTTAGAGCGAGCTTGGGTGGATGCGAGATTGATGGTTGATGCCAACGGGAGCGTGGACCAGTTTCGCGACCCCGGGCTTCTCACTCTGGGTGGTGATGTTCAGGAGGGTCGGACTGCTCAGGAGGCGCTGATCGCTCTCGATCACGAGATCGCGGCAATTTTGTCTACCGATGAGGCTGCACTTGAGGTCGAGGTTGAGCGCGCGCGCAATCAATGGCTCTTGTCAGTCTATCAGTCTTGGTCCGACAATGAGGGGCTTGCCGCTTACCTGGGTGAGTATCTGGCCTCTGCGGATGATCTGATGCTGGGATTTGAACGCGCAAGTCAGATTGAGCGCATCCGTGCGGCTCAGGTGCGCGATGTCGCTCAGCGGTATTTGTTGCCAGCCAATCGGACAGTCGTTGTTGGTAGGCCCGCTCCTGAGGAAAGCCCATGAGCCAGGGTATTCAAGCGATACTGGATTCAGGCAGGCTTTTGGTTGAGCAGGATCCCCAGTCCCGGGTGGCGTGTTTTCAGTTTCTTTTCAAATCCGGCAGTCTGGCGGAGCGGTCTGATTTGCCGGGTTCTGCGCTCTTTACGGCACGGGCTCTTTTGAGGGGGACGCGGCTGCGATCCCATCGGGCGTTGACCCAAGAGATCGAGCGACTTGGGGGTAGTCTCTCTGCGCACGTTGACCAAGAGGTCACGGTTTTGCGAGGCGCAGTGTTGGTACAGAATATTGTCCCATTTCTAAAGCTTATGCGCGAGATCCTGTCTGAGCCTGCATTTGAGGCCAGTGAGGTGGAGATCCTGCGAGCCACGCTGATTGGCGAGCTCCGATCATCGATGCAAGATCCTCAAGAGTTGGCTGCTCGCGCGCTCCTCGCAACCGCCTATCGCGGAACCCACGCGGAGAATCCTCCCAATGGAACCCGGGTCGGTCTCTCCAAGGTAGACTCACAAGATCTTCGTGATCACTTCAGTGCAAGTTATCATCTGTCTCATCTTTGGATTTCTTGCGTCTCGCCTTTTAGCGGCCAACAGATGAGGGACTTGCTTCTCGAGAGTCTTGTCAACCTGCCTGATGGCATTGCTCGAGCCACTCAGCTTCCTTCACTTACAACTAGGGAGTTCGAGGTGGTTATTGTCGATCGCAAGGGATTGGCCACGACACCGGTTTTTGCCGCAGTCCCTGGAGTAGGGGATGCGCACCCCGACCTACCGGCGCTTGAGGTCGGCAACTTTGCTTTTGGAGAGGACTTTACTTCTCGGCTGATGCAGGTGCTTCGCGCTCAGAACGGATGGACTTACGGCGTTTCGAGCGGCTATTCGCAGCTGATTGCATCTAAAGCCACGCCTAGCTTTTTTTCGATCTATCTTTACCCTTCGAGCGAGCATGCGGCCGTGGCAATCAAAAAAACCATAGAGATGCTGCGCGACTATGCTGCGTCTGGTCTCAGTTCGGAGGAGTTCGCTCAGTCGTGCGAGTCTTTGATAAACGCTTATCCCTTTCAACTGGCGACGGCAGAGCAACGTCTCGCTCTGCGCGTCAGAGAGGGGATCACGGGTCGAAAACAGGAGGGGTTTGAGGAGTTTTCGAAACGCATGAGAGAGTTGACCGTTCAGGGTTTGAATGCACTTATAAAAAGGCACACCTTACTGAGTTGCTTAACTGTTGTGGCCGTGGGGGACGCAGAAACTCTCAGTCCGGTGCTTAAGGCACTTCCTGGAAACCCCTGCGTGAGCGTTCTGGATCCTGAAGTGTTCTTGCAATCCTCCGACTGATTGGGGACAAATCTCTTATGACAACTTCAATTGGCGAAACCTTGGTATTCATCTCTGGCAAGCGCACTCCCTTTGGTTCGAACGGAGGGTCACTAAAAGATGTGAGCCCTGAGGACTTGGGTGTGGCTGCCTCGAAAGCTGCGATAGCTCAAGCAGGGATTGAGCCTAAAGACATCGATCACGTGATTTTTGGAAATGTAGTCCACTCGGCCGCTGACAGCGCCTACACGCCTCGGCATATTGGATTGAAGCTTGGGATACCTCTTGAGGTGCCAGCGTACGCCGTGAATCGGCTTTGCGGATCGGGATTTCAGGCCGTGATCGAGGCCTATCAGCAGATGCTCGCGGGCGATACAAAGGTCGCGCTCGTTGGCGGGGTCGAGAATCTCAGCATGTGTCCCTTTGTTTTAAGGGGAGCTCGCTGGGGCACGAAAATGGGGCACACGCCGATTGCTGACGTGCTCGTTGAGTCGCTCTACGACACCTACACTGGCACTCCGATGGCCATCACAGCAGAGAATCTGGCTGAGCAGTATCAAATCTCGCGTCAGAGAGTGGATGAGTTTGCGCTGAGGAGTCAGAAGTTCTGCCGTGAGGCTACTCTGGCTGGACGATTCAAAGAAGAAATCGCGCCTTACACGATCGTTGATCGCAAGGGCAACTCAACGTCATTGGACCGAGATGAGCATCCTAAGCCTGATACGACGATCGAGACGTTATCGAGGCTAAAGCCGGTCTTCAAAAAAGACGGAACGGTGACTGCAGGTAACGCGAGCGGAATCGTTGATGGCGCGGCCTCGATGATCGTAACCACTGCTAAGGAAGCGCAAAGGCGCGGTCTAAAGCCCATGGGTCGAATGGTTGCTTACGGGATCCAAGGTTGCGACCCTAAGATCATGGGGATTGGTCCTGTTCCCGCGTCTCGGCAAGCGCTGGAGCGCGCGGGCATGAAGCTCGATCAGATGGATCTCGTAGAGGTTAATGAAGCATTCGCTCCGCAAGCTCTTGCTGTGCAAAAAGAGCTAGGGATCCGGGATGAAGTATTTAATGTGAACGGAGGCGCGATTGCGATTGGTCATCCGCTTGCAGCGAGTGGCACGCGAATTCTCATGACGTTGCTTTATGAGCTCAAGCGTCGGGGCAAGCGCTTTGGACTAGGTACGGCATGCATCGGCGGCGGACAAGGGATCTCCGTCATCGTGGAGGCTCTCTAAAGGTGACGTCGAGCGCGTCGTCGGACTCGATCGAGCTCAAGTTTGGTGGCGAGAAGATCTCTTTGAGGCAAACGGCAGGGGATTCTGAGTTTGCCAGACAAGTGACAAAATTAGTGACGGAGCGTTTGGACGCCGCGAGCGTGCGTGTTAGAAAAACTGCTCCTGCGCATCAGATTGCCTTGCTTGCCTTGATGGATCTGGCCGCGGAGTATCTCGAAGCCAAGCGACGGACTGAGGCTTATATGGCTGAAGTTCAAGCTCAAACGAGTCGAATCCTCAAAAAGGGTGATCACGCATGAATGAGGCCATGAGAAGCCAGGTGCTTTCAAAACGGCGTGCATTGACCCCAGCGCAGGTTTCTCAATTGAGCGAAAAAGTGATTCAGAGGTTTCTGGCAGGCTGCCAGAGCTCATCTCAGCTGAGTCCTGCTTGGTGGAAAGACAAGCGAGTAGGGCTTTATCGTGCAGTTTTGGGTGAGCCGGATCTTCGTGCGCTAGGGGGGCAACTGGCAAAATGGGGAGCAAAGCTATGCTACCCGCGGATTGTCGTACCGGCGACCCGGCGGGCTTTGGAGCTGGTGGAAGTGCCGGGATTTGATCCCACCTCGAGCAATGGGGGGGCCCCCCTTTTTGAAAAGGGGCCTTACGGAATTGATGAGCCTTTGCATCACTTTAAGGCAACCCCGCCCAATGAGCTGGATGTGATCTTTGTACCCGGAGTGGCTTTTGGGGAGAGTGGCGAGCGCGTGGGGATGGGAGTGGGGTTTTATGACCGCTATCTCAAATTGGCCAATCGGGCTCTTCGGGTCGCGCTTGCGTTTGACTTTCAGCTTTTCGATAAGTTAGACCAGTCTGAGTTTGATCAACCCGTGCACTGGGTCTTTACCGAGACGCGTGAATTAAAAATTAAATGATAATTATTTAAATATTTAGATGCTATGTACTAGTTAGAATTGAGTTTCGATGATTGTAGAGCATTCATGAAAGTCCTATACTTTGGTGATACTTTTGGGCGGCCTGGTCGCGATGCGGTCAAGGCGGCGATGCTCAAGCTCGTTGGACCACATCAAATCGACTTCGTGGTCGTCAATGGCGAGAACTTTTGCCACGGCAACGGTATTTTGCCAGAGATGGCCGAAGAGTTTTTCGCCCTAGGGGTCGACGTCATTACGACCGGCAATCATGCCTGGGACCAGAAGCAGATCATCCCGTTCATGGCAACTACCACTCGCCTGATCCGCCCAGCGAACTACCCTGAACATCCTGCGCACAAAGTTCCGGGCCGTGGCTCCACCGTGGCTGAGTCTCGCAGGCGCCCAGGCCTCCGTCTTGGCGTCATCCAGGTCATGGGCCGCGTTTTCATGGATGCCCTCGATTGCCCCTTCCGCGTCGCACAGAGCGAAGTCGATCGCTTCGACGACCTCGGTATTCAATGCATTCTCATCGACTTTCATGGCGAAGCCTCTTCCGAGAAGCAAGCTTTTGCCTACTACATGGACGGCAAAGTCAGCGCCGTGGTCGGCAGTCACTCCCATGTCCAAACCGCCGACGAACGCGTCTTGCAAGGCGGTACCGCCGCGATTACCGACGTCGGCATGTGCGGATGCTTTGACTCAGTTATCGGCGTTAAGAAAGAGATCTCTATCCAGAAGTTTCTCACCAAGCGTCCTATCCGTTATGAGCCCGCTGAAGGCCCTGGAGGCTATGGCTGCGTGATCATCGATATTGACGAGGCAACTGGCAAAGCGCGCTCTATCCTTCGTCTGCGAGAAGTAGAAGTTATAGCCTGAGAAGTCAGTTTCAGCTCCGTTCTCCGGTCTGCCAGGCATTTCCTACCCAGTGACTCTCTTTCCAAACAAAGTAAAATAGAGAGCATGCAAGAATTCAAGAAGTCCAGGCAGGACCGCTACCGCGACTTCATAGAATTTATTAGCATCGACATCCAGCGAGAGCGCTCGCTTGTGAACAAGCGCATGTTCAGCGTCTTCCTTTGGTGTTTTATCCTTCCTGCGATCGTTTCCTTTACCGTTCTGCTTTTCGTGAAGTTGGGATTCTTTCCAAGAACAAGCAGGGCCCATCTCGACTGGGTCGTATTGATTTTTCCTGTTTTTTATTCGCTCTACATCCTGGGCTCCGAGGTCCTCAAAGGCGTACCTTCGGCGTTCAAAAAAGGCGGCATCGCCAATACTCTTGGTCAGTCGCTCAAAGAAGTCGAATGGCGTGAGCGTGCTCGCGAAGCCATGAACAAGTCAGTGACTGCCAATACAGACGAGTGGCGCTGGATCGTCGCTTCATTTCGAATTGAGTTGGGCGCTTTGCAGTATCGCACCCGCTATCTGACCGCCTTAGCCGGAGCCGTATTTTTTCTGATTATGCAGGGAATCGACACCTTGAGCAGCGACACTGAAGGCAAGGTCACCTGGACTAAGGACCCCATCATGGGATGGGTTGAAACGACTTCAAACGATCTGTCCTGGTTTGTGGGGCTTGGACTCTTTCTTTTGCTGCTTTATCTTTCCGGCAATCAAACCTATCAATCGCTCAATCGGTACCTTCACTGTGCTGAGCTTAATCTCCTGAAAGAAGAAGATCCAAACAGCCGTCCCTAAGGGCTAGCCGCTGAGCTTGTGCAGGCGCCTGGCCCTTTTGCGGCTGCGGCCAGCTTTGGATCAAAAATCTTGCAAGAGCTTCCTTTGCAGGTTCCCTCGGCGCATTTTGTTCCGCCGCATCCGCTCGTCGATTCAAAGGCCCAGGCTCTCGGAATTTGATTGATCAGCGCCAATGCCTCTTCAAGAGACGAGCATTCTTGATGGCCCAAGTACTCGCCCGTCGTATGTCGCAGCACGAATGCAACGAATGGGCTCGATGCTTGCTGATCGCCAGGAGTTTTAGGTGAAATTCCTGCCATCAATTCTTCATCGATCAGAAAGCCTTTGTGAAAGTTCTCAGCGGTGAGCATGCAGAGGATCCTATCTCATCAAGGGGTATTTTTTTCACCTAGTTTGACACCCGATTCCTGTAGTCTTTTGCAGAGCTCCGTACCCAGCGCGGTTGAAGCAGTCCAAAACCCACCGGGCAACTTGGAGTTACGATGATCCAGCAGCAAGCAGAGCGCAGATTCGCAGATGAGCAAGACGGTTGATTTGTTCCCGGGGTCTCCGGCAAACGATATCTGGTCGCGCGCCAGGAGATCAGAGCCCGCATAGGCAAAGAACTGCGCCTTAAAAAACCCCGACTCCAATGCTTTGTCTGACGGGCCATCTCCCGATTTAGGGCCGTAGGTTTTCAAAAGCTTTCGAGCGAGCTGTGTTCTTCCTACATGATTAAACAATTCGCTGGACGCGGCTAGACCCCAGGCTTGGGCGGATGCAAGTGCTCCTGGTAGTCGAATGTATTCTGAGTACTCGAAAGGGGGAGTTCCCGAAAAATGAAGTGATCGCAAGGCCTGCGAGCGATAAACGACTCGCGAATTGATCGGAGACATGAAAAAGGGGGCACCGATGACGTCTTCTTCGGGAATTCTGCGAGGCCAACGCGGATCTTCGAACTTATATTGGATTTTTTTTTGTTGGGGTACGAGCAGGGCAGAGTCTCTAAATCTCGCATGGTCGCGTGAATCGAGGGCGAGGATGTCCAAGAGGGTTTGAAAAGTACCTCCATTGACGCCTCCTCTCATTGAATAAAGATTCAAAACCTGCGTGACTCTTCGATTCGGAAACAGTCTTCTAGCCTCTTCGGTGACACGCCAAGCGCCTAAGTCCGCTGGCACAGAATCAAAGCCAGAAAACGGGATGAGAATAGCTCCCGTTCGCTGTGCTGTGCTCTCGTACTTCTCGATCATTCGGTTCACCCAGAAAGTCTCGCCTGTGATGTCGAGGTAGTGAGTTCCAAACTCTGTACATGCAGCTACGACGCTTTCACCGTAGCGTCCAAAGGGTCCCGCGAAACTCAGTGCGATCTGGGTTTGGGAGACAGCATTTCTCACAGAGTCCCAGTCAGAGTGATCTATGATCAGGCTCGCAGAAGGTGGGTGAGGCAATGTCGAGAGCTCCGCCACTAGAGGGGCGAGCTTCTCTGCGTTTCGTCCAGCAATCGCCCATTTAAAACCCCGCTGTTTGCGCCGGGCGAGGTATCGAGCTGCCAAACGGCCAGTGCACCCAGTCCCGCCAAATACGATCAGATCAAAGGGTCTGGCCTCTCGTTGCATGGCCAAGAAGATAGCAAGAATTTGCAAGAAAACACTACCGAACTTCGGAGGGACTGAGTCAGGCAGACTCTCCTGCGTCAAATGTGACAGATGTAGTTGCGATTTCAGGCTCAAATTTGCGAGCTAAAATGCGGCGATCTTCTTGGCATCTCCACTGCACAAGTTCCCAGTGGTGGCTGAAGTGCGGCCTGAAAGTAGGAACATGAAAAAGTCTGTTAGATTTTTTGCCCTTTATTGTTCGATGGTATGCTTGGCGGCCACCTCATCTTGGGCCAGCATCGATGTCTCGATCGCAGGGAGGCTCGATCTTTCGCTTAGCCAGAATAGGAGCTCGGCACTGACGAGTGGACTGGAGAGTCAAACCTTGAATGATCGCGGGATTTCTCGACAGCGAGACTGTCAGATCCACGATCGAAGCGGTGACCACCGAGACCGGGGAGTATTAGAAGAGAGTCCCTGAGCCAGTTGAGGTTGATCTAAAGACCCGGATGCAAGCCATTGCTTCACGCTCGCGCTTCTAGCGATTGGCATGGAGGACAATTTCAAGAGGCCACATCGGCATGCCCAGTCTTAGAAAAGACTCTCTTTTGCCAAAAGGGCTGATCTGCCCAGCGCATCTCGGAGGCATAGTGCATCTGGCGCCTGATCTTATAGATCTCTCGAGTCTTGTCGAGTTGACTTGCGTAAGTCAGCATTGCCTCGCTATCGCCTTGAAGCGCGCGATCGACGGCCTCCCCGGCCTTCATCCCAGAGTAGAGCGCGTTGAAAATTCCTTGCGACGAAAGCGGATCAAAGGACATCGCTGCGTCGCCGGCCGCTAGCCACTGGTCACCAAAGAAACGATCGAGCCGAGCGCCAGAGGCTTCGGTGCAGTGAAGTTTTGTTGTCAAAGGGATGCTTCTCAACGTCTTGCGAAGATGAACAGTTTTTCGGAGTTGGCGACCCCATTCGCCCGGTGAATGGGCCATTTCCGCGACTTGTTCAGCATCCGAGTGAAAAGCGATGATTCGAGCTTCGCCAGGAAGGCGAGACGTAGACCACCAACCCACCGGAGTGGACTCGATCAAGGTGCGAGTGTCACGGTCTTCTGCCTCAATCCAAGTGTAGGCAGCGGTGAGGTCATCGTCTCGCGTGCGAATAGCTCCATACTTTCTTGCGATAGTGCCGGCTCTGCCGGTGGCATCGATGATCCACTTTGAACGAAGTTCGAGATCTGAAGCTTTGAAGGACCACCCTTCATGGGTGCGGACTAAATCTTCTGCCACAGCGGAGATCAAGTGTGCGCCGGCGTCGCGCGCTGACTCTCGAAGATCGTCGTCGAAACGAACGCGGTCGAGGTGCCATCCCAAGCCGTTGGGGTCGTCAATGAAGTCAGTCGTTCTGATTAGGGGTGATCCCCATGCCGAGCAGTTGCCGTAAGAAACAAGATGGGGTCCTTGATCGATGACGTGCAAGATGCCGAGATGCTTTAAGAGAGGGCGTGCAGCAGCGGGAACAAATTCACCGATCCGCATCGTTTGGTCCTTAACTCGATTGACAAGCAGCACGGAGCGTCCTGAGCGCGCCAAGACATGCGCAGCAGTGGCGCCAGCGGGACCTCCTCCAATAATGGCAACGTCGTAAGCTTGAATCATCTCTCTATTCCAAAATGGGGCGCCCGTGCGATAGGATGAAGCGCGAAAGCGATTTTCAGGGCAAACAAGGTTCGGGCCACGGGACCACCTCAATACAGGCTTTAGGGTGGGGGTAAGATACATTTACATAATTGTTGTGTAAACATTTTTAATCAGGAATTGCATTGTTCTAAGTATTTGTAATTTTTGAATAAAGATATAGGGCGCCCGAGGCGAGCGAAGACAAGAAAAGAGAGAAAAAGCGGAGCTAAAGTAAATCCTCGAAAAACGCTCCAAAGCGATCGAGAGGATCAAGCAACATCACTTCCAAAATCCAAAGCGATTCTTTGGGCTCGAATTGCACTTGAGACAAATTTTGTTTCGAGTGCTTGTGATGAGGGAAGTCTCCGATTCGATGGCCAGCTACGCTTTCGAGTAGCTTGTATCCGGTTTCATCCGCTCTTTTTTGTAAGAAACGGTAGATCTCTTCGCCGCTGAGATGCTCATTTTTCCACTTCGCTTGAGCTTCAAAGAAAAGCTGGCGCGCGATCTTGGCGCACTTCTCAGCTTCAGGGTGAGAGCCTTCAAAGACAAAGCTGTCCCCGTAGTCGCCCTCGTACTCGAGTCCAAGCTCGGGGTCTGACCAGACCGGACCGAAGTCTGCGTAGTAGGGGTCGCCGGCACGAAGGCGGTAATCGGGCTGCAAAGGATCATGAAAGGTGAGTCGGGTGCCTGCGCCAAAGCGAATATAAGGTTTATGCCAATGCTTAATCACTCCGTGCGCCTTGAAGATGTCCAGGGCCAAGATCCGCGCATCATTTTCGGTCATGCCTTCAAGCAAGGATCCCCGAAATTCATCGAGAACCTGGATGGTATTTTTTCTAGCGCGATAAAGGCCTTGGGCTACGAACGCGGGATCCACGCCTTCGATCAGCTGAGTAGAGGAAAGCACACCAACAGGGTGAGGTTGATACATATTGACGATACGAGCTATCACGCTAGGGCGGGATCAGCTAGCTCTTGTCCCGGCCTCGAATTGAGCTATTGACCTAATCAATCAGGTGGGGGTTATCCGCGATAATATTTAGGAAAACGGCGCAGCCGAGACCGGTTGTCGAATCCTTGAGAGAGTTTTTCGGTCATGACTAAGGGTCTATTGTGAGTCAGCTTAAGGCATCAAATTTATTCCCTTTAAAGAGTTGCGATTTTTCCAGAGAACCCTTAAGACTCATGTTTCGTGGGCCTGTAGCTCAGTTGGTAGAGCGCGTGCTTTGCAAGCACGATGTCATCGGTTCGACTCCGTTCAGGTCCACCATTTTAAATCCAAAACAATTCAATCCCAAATCCGCGATAGATCCCCACGGCTCTTCCCCATATCGAGGGGCATGAGGATTTTGCAGAGAATCAATTTCTGATCGCAAATACTCCATTCCACCCACACAGTGCAATCACTCTGAGTCGATAGTTTTTGAAATTCCTAAAGCCAT
>JACCDG011222658.1_pt1 | contig 25428 bp, 27 predicted proteins | sample 7442471 | NCBI WGS metagenome assembly JACCDG01 (sample SAMN15323444, study PRJNA562643) | freshwater metagenome | isolation source: river surface water | place: USA:Blue River Watershed | collected 2017-08-17 | reverse complement strand
GCCGCACGCACAGAAGCATCCATCGTCAGCGCGTTTTGCGCCAACACGGTCAAGCTACCCTCGGCCCCTAAGTTCAACGAGGCCTCTTTGGCCAAGTTCACCGCATCAGCCGCGAGGTTGAGGGTGGCCAAACCGCTTTGCTTGAGTTGGTTCACGGCCAAGTCAACGCCCGGCAACGCATCTCCCCCCACGGATACCTGGCTCATGTGAGGCTTTTCTGAACCCTTTTCTCCAAAGCGGCTGCCAATATTGAGCGCGAACCCCTGCGGCCGCAGGCTGGCATACAGGTGGGGGTTGTCCGTCAAGGCGTTGGGGCGCCCCAAGGCAGGCCCCGTTCTGGATCGGGTGTATGCGTCTTTGGTGCGTTGGCCGGTGCGCTGCATCAACCCCACCACCACATCGCCACGGACGCCACTGAGGTCCATCGCCAAGGTCTGACCGGCCGATAAGGTCAGCGAGCCAGCATCAAAGCCCTGCTCAAACCCAGCCACGCTTTTGCCATTACCGGAGTCAGAGTTATAGAGCTCGTCATAACGGTCACCCGGCTTGGCCTGATCCAGGGTGACGATGCGGTCACCCTTTCTCAGCAAAGATGTTTTCAGGGCGCCGTCTTCATACGTGATGCGGCCGCCCGACACATTGATCGAGGCGCCTTGCACAGACACGGATCCCGACCCGATGATGGAGACATTGCCCCCAACAGTCGACCACTCACGCGCATCGCGCTGGATGCCTTCGTAAAAACCTTTGACGTTGGCCACATTGATGGGGTTGCGGGCATCAAACTGAAGTGTTTGACGGTACAACACGCCATCTCGCTGTAGCGGCTGATCGGCCAACTCGCTCTTGAAAACGCGGTTGGCCATCTGGTTGCGGCTCATCGACAAAGTCACGTCGCGCAGACCACTGACGTCGATTTGCGCGCCCTGTTCAATCACCAGGCGGCTGCTGTCCTGCGTTGGCAATTGGCCGTTGTTGCCCAACATATAGGTCGGGTTGCCGCTGGCGTCAAGGGTCGACTCGGCCGCGAGCAGTTCAATGTTGCCCGATGGCGCCTTGATTTGCGCACCACTGCGCACAGTCAAATCAGCCGCTTTGGCCTCAATTGTTGAGCGCAGAAAAATATCTTTGTCTAACTGCGTTTCTTTGGCATCCGTCGAGGGCATCACCTCGGTTCGGCTTTCAGCGCCAAACTCGATCGAGCCCAGTTGTGCAGCCACTGGTCGGTACTCGTTTGAGGTTAGAAGTTCGTCCCCCGTCGGTGACATGCCCACCCAATATTGCGACGCCACCGCAACCGTTTTACTCGCAACCAAGCTGATCTCGCCGTTCTCACCCTTGACGGCGGTGGTGGCTGATAACAAACCGTTTTGGCGAATGGCCATGCCCACCAGGTTAATGGATCCCTTTTCAGCCACGATGGCGTTGACTCGGCTTTCAATCTGCCCGTTGTTGTCAACGGAGTAGGCGCGAGACTCAGCCTGCTCGACCACATTCAAACCCTCAGGCGCATCGCCCACAGGGTTGAACGCATCCACCGCCACAACCAGACCGCGCTGTGTTTGGTCGGCCTTGGTGCTCATCAGGTAAACCTTCTGGCCCGCAGCCAAAATGGTTTGCCCCTTCGGGGTTTCAATGCGGCCCTCGTTGTAAATGGCTGGCGCGGCCATCAACACATCGCCGCCAGCCAAGGCCTTGATCTCGGCACCGCGCTCAATGCGAATCCCCTTGAGCTGCGTTTGGCCATTGGCATCAACATAGGTTGCTGTATCTGCACTTGAACCCAATGCGCGGTAGCCATCCAGCTCGCCACTCTTCGCAGGACTGCGAATGCCCCGCAAAAAAGTCTCTTTTGACAAAGACAGGGCCGTCGCCACAAAGCGAGAGGTTTCAACACGCGCACCCGATCCAAAAATGAAGCCCGCGTTCTGGTTCTCCAGAATCACTTCACCGTTGGACACGATGGAGCCAAAGATCACGCTGGGGTTGAGGTCCCAGATCTTGTTCAGTGCGCTGCCTTTGTCCTGCAATACATATTGCAGTGTGTAGCCTGAGGCCAGGTTGTAGCTGTCCCAGTTGATGACGACCTGTTTGGTGTCGGCAGACACCACAGCACGCTTGCCCGATGTGTCCTTGGTATACGAAAAGACACCATGGTTCTCGCCTTGTCGTGATTCGGACAACACAGGCACCATGGCTCCGGGGTTGCTACGGTTGGCCCAGGCGGCATTGGCGTTTTGCATGGCCGCCGCCAAGGATCGGGCGGCCTGCGCATCCTCCTGCGCCAGCAGGGTCACGGCAACCGCAGCACATGCTGCGGCCACAGCTCGGGTTTGCCCCCCCGCTGCCTTGCCCACGCCACGAACGTGTTCTGCCGCAGGCACACGCATGCCACGACGACGATCGAAAACCAAACGGTGCATCTGCTTATTCATGACTACAACTCCTAGGCAACCTTGTTGACTGCCATGACTTCAGAATGTTTGACGTGCGCTGACGTGGAAACGCCAGTCTTTTTCAGTGGTGGGGCGAAAGCCCCCCTCTTCAGCACGACGGGTTTGTTTGAGCGGCTTGGCCAGATCGATGGACAACTGCAGCCCTGAGCCGCTGTCTACGCGCGCGCCCAATCCGACACTGGCCAAATGGGCCTGCGCAACCTGACCAGACAAGGCCTGATGCACCACAACCCATCCGCGGTCAAAAAACGCCAAGCCCGATGCACGCCAATCCTCAGCAAAAGAGGCCGATGGTGAGATCAATTCCAACTTGAACTGCGCGCCGGTGTCGCCTGATTGTTCGTAGTCGTAGTAACCGCGTACGGTTTCACTGCCACCCAGGCTGTACTGCTCGCCAGAAACCAAAGGGCCAGATGCCAACTGCGCATCAAACTTGCTCAACACGCGCCAACCGGCCCACAAAGGCCCGGTATAGCTGCCGCCGCCTTGCCAAGCCAAAAAGTCAGGCCGCGCGCCAAACCGTTTGCATGCAAACTGCTCCAGGCGCTCGCCATCACACAGCACGTGGCGCCCCGCCAGCGCGGCGTTGGACGTCACCACACCCACGTTGGCTGACAGCGTTTTTTCATCGCTGGGCATCCAGGTCAGGTTGTAGCCTGCCGAAACGATGGCGTATTTCAAAGGTGGCTTGGTCGAGCTGGCGCTGAAGTTCAGATTGGTCTGGTCTTCGTTGCTTTTGTAGTCAACGGCCACAAACGTGCCATGCCGAATCGGCAAATGACGTGCATCCAGATCATGCGTCCAGCGTGCCGAGAAGAAGGCGCCGCGGGTGATCGTGTTACCGCCATCACCGGACACAATGGGGGTGTCGCTGTCGCTGCGGGTATAGGCCAGGCTGAGGTCGTCACGGCGCCCCAAGGGCATGCCATAGATCCACGTCAGCGTGTTGGCATCTGCCGGGCGCCAAGGGGCGTACTGCCAACTCAAGCCCACACGGTGGCCTAACTGAAACAGGTTGCCGTAACTGGCTACGCCCAGCAACCGACCCGTCGATGTGTTGAAGCTTTGGCGATTACTGAGCTCCAGCATGCCGCTGATCGCTGGCTTGTCTTGAACCTTCAACTCAATGTTCAATTGCTCAGGTTGTGCGCCACCGCTGATCAAGGGCGTGATCTGCATGTCTGCCGACTGAATGGCACCCAACTCATCTTGCACAGCCGGGAAGTAAGGCACCACCCCGGGTGCGACACTGGGCACTTGCGCCTTGATGCGCGATGGCTTGTGATAGGCCGCGCCTGTGACGGTCAACCGGTCCACTTTAGCTGCCGTGATCTCAAACCGCACCACGCCATCGGCTTTGATGCGCTGGTTAGGCAAGGTCACAACAACAGACAAAAATCCGGCATCTTGGTAGGCCTTTTCAAGTGCCTCACGCGCAGATTCGAGATCCTGAATGCTTCGGCCTGGGCCCAGAAAGGGGGCCAGCGTCTGCTCAACCACATTGGCTGGCAGAACGGTGTTGCCTTGCACCTCAAACTCCATCACCGCAAATGTCACGGGCGCAGGAGCCGACGTGGCCAACGCAGCCATTGCCGCCACACACAGGGCCAAACCCAAACTCAGTTTTTTCATCTTTTGCCAAGCAGAAAATAGCAGCCCCACGGAGGGGGCTGCAATCAAAGGTCATGGGTGAGAATAGCCATCCACGATGACGTGGTGCCCCACCAGCCCAAGAGCCGGCAATAAGCCAAACGGACTAAGTTGCATGACAGGACTAGCCAAACCACCTGATTGAGTGGCTTGGTTTTGATCAAAAAAAAGGCGGCCCCATTTGGAACCGCCTGTACCTGCTGCAGAGGGTGCTCACTAGCAGAGCCCCCATCGCAGATCACAAATTAACGAGCAACGTAAGGAGCAGTCGAGTTGTTGCCACGGCCGAACTTCGACTCTGCAGCTTCGGAGTTGCTGTTCAGGAACAAGCCAGGGCTGGTAGCACCAGTGCGAACAGCGGCGTTCAGCAAACGCAATGCATCGGTAGCTTGTGGGTTGAACACTGCAGCTTCGTACACGAAGTCAAAGTCACCAGCGATGGCGTTGGTGGTTTGGGTGTCACCAGCCACACCGCCGGTCATCGATGTGCCGTTGATCTTCACGAAGCGATAGGTGTCAGAGCCACCCAGTGGGTTGTTCTCAGCAGACAGCACGCCGAAAGCAAAACCAGCTGCGTTCAAGCAAGAACGAACGTTGGACGAACCGCTGTTCATCTTGATGGTCACCGTGTTGCCAGTTGGGTTGCCTTCAGCATCCTGACCAGCCACGACTTGGTTGGCTGCGCCGTCTGCATCAGGACCGTGAATGACCAATTGACCACCCAGCGAACCGGAAGCAACTGGGTTGGACATGAAGTACAACTGGGCCGAAGCTTGTGTACCCGATGTTTGTGGGCGACGGCAGTAAGTGATGTTGGTTTGAGCTGTACCAGGCACCAGGAACTTAGGACCCTTGGCCTTGGCGTCGTTGAAGTCGTCGCTGTTCATCAGCGATGCCAGCTTGGCAACCGAAATGGATGGCTGGTTGGCGGGGGTGGTGCTGCCAACGGTCAGGCCTTGTTGTGCTTGCAGCGCTTCGTACAGATCCTTGGATGCACCCACGCCAAACACTTGGCTGAAGGTACCGTTGTCTGCAGCGTAGTCAGCGGTCAACACGCCAGTGGCCTTGAAGATCGCTGGCTCGACGTCAGAGAAGCCGCCAACCGACTTGCCAGCTTGCAGGGCGCTGCTGGAGCAACCAGCACGCAGCTTGTTACCCAGGAAGGCCAATGGGCCGGTGCCGGTGACAGTAGCGCAGCCGGAAACGGTAGCAGGCAAGAAGTTGCCGTTGGCAGCCAAAGGCTCGCCATTGTCAACAGCTTCTTGTGTGAACAGCACGGAGTTGATCGAACCACCGGTGATGTCGAATTGGTATTCGTTCACGCCAGTGTCTTCACCGTTGTAGGAGAAGTTACCGGAGTTGCACTTGATGGTGAACTGGTTACCCAGGTTGTTGGTCGACGTGTTGGTCTTGAACACGTTCACGTTGCTGCTGGCGCACATGCCAGTCAAAGCAACCATGTAGTTGTTAGAAGTAGCGGTGGCGCCGGAAACGCGCACGGAGGCAGCTTGTGCTTGGCTGGCCACAGCCATCAGTGCCACGGAAGCGAGAGCGATTTTGGTCAGTTTCATGATGTGTCCGATTCAGGAATGAGGGAGGAGAGAGGGGCAGCGTCAAGCAGCATGAGAGGCCACCCTTGACAGGCGGCCTCTTGCTGTCAATTACTTAGCGCGACGGCGGGCCACGAAGCCAGCGGCAGCCAAGCCAACCAAGGCCAGGGCATAGGACTCTGGCTCAGGAACTGGTGCCATTGCTGCGGCGGTGTCCCAAGTCAAAGTGCGGCCGTCAGCCGACATGGCCAAGGTGCCGATGCCGTTGACCAGACCTGTGGTGTCCCATGCAGACACGCCACCTGCAAAAGTAGCGGTGTCGCCAACGATCTTTTCAGAGCCGTTTGATTGCAACGAACGCAGGTTGGTACCCGCGCCCAAAACGGTCCAACCGCTCCACTTCAGGTTGTTCTTCCAACCACCAATGGATGTATTTGCAGCGTAATCGGTACCGACGTAACCAACATCAGTTGAACCCATCGAATAGGCACCGTTGTCAGCCGTAGCGTGTGTGCCGCGGGTGTTGTTGTTGGTGAACAGTGGGTCAACAAGAACGAAGACAGCAGTCGCGCTGGAGTTCTGCGAGCTCAATTGCGCAGCTGTGGGCTTACCAGTGGCCAAGAAGGCACCTGGTGTCGAACCCTTACGCGAACCGGCAACCAGTGCGAAACGTGTTTCAGCCAATTGCGAGTTAGCCAGGAAGTCTTCCACTTGGGCAGACCAGTCGTTGGTTGCACCCGTCAACACCGAACCATTCTTGGTGATGGTGTTGGTTGCGAAGTCCCACTTGACGTGTTGGTCAGCAGCAGCCAAAGCGCCTGTACCAGCAACCACACCACCGACGGCGTTGTAGTTGAAGCCGAAGTCGCTGAAGCTGAAGCCCAGGTCAACGGTCAGACCACGGGTTTGAGCGCCAGTGCTGTCCAGCATGACCAACAGCACAGAGCTGTCGCCAAAACCAACAGCTTCGCCACCGTCCATCTTGACGATCGACGCGTTAGCAGCGCCAGCTGCCAGCAGGGCCACTGCGGCCACGATTTTTTGAAGTTTCATTACTTGCTCCGAAAGAAGAAAGGGTCAAAATTTTTAAGGGGCTCCGAGTGGACTGCATCCCGAAGTGAACGCAGTGTCGAAAAGGCGTGTGACAAGCGTTGGGGGTTCACCCTGAGGGGCCATGAGCCGTTTGGATGAGGCGTTTCGATTCGTGCCCCGACATGAGTCAAGGTAATCAGCCCCGGTGACGAACAGCGTTGGGATCGAGACACCAAAACGTGATCCATTCGGATCAATTGCCGTGACAACAGCACGCCCACCGCTAAACAGCCGCCCCTTACCCCCTTGAGCAGGGGGTAACCCCACATTGATGCGGAACCCTGCTGGCAAAACAGACTCCGCTTGCATCAATCCAATAATTCAAATATTATTGAATAATGCAAGAACAAGACGTCATCACTGCTTTAGCCGCTCTGGCCCAACCTGTTCGCCTGCGGGTGTTTCGCGCCCTGATCGGTGCGGGCCCTGATGGCATGACCCCAGGCTCACTGGCGCAAACCTTGGATGTGCCTGCCACAGCCATGTCCTTCCACTTGAAGGAGTTGATGCATGCCGGCCTGGTGTCGCAAGAGCGTGATGGCCGTTACCTGATCTACCGGGCGATGTTCGAGCACATGAATGACCTCATCGCCTACTTAACCGAGCACTGCTGCCAAGGCCAGCCGTGCGACACCCCCGGCAAAAAGCGCGGCAAATCCAGCTGCACCACTTGTTGATCCAACCAGGAGCCCACCATGAAGCGTTTCCATGTCCACGTCCATGTGAATGATCTGGCACAGAACATCGCGTTCTATTCCAAGATGTTTGGCACCGAGCCCGCCCGCGTTGAGGCTGACTACGCGAAGTGGATGCTCGATGAGCCCGCCGTCAACTTTGCGATCTCCACCCGGGGTGAAGGCCACACCGGCGTCAACCACCTGGGCATCCAGGTCGACAACGCCCAAGACCTTCAAGCCATGAAGGCTCAAGCCCAAGCGGCCGACTTGTCTTTGATTGACGAAGGCAACACCACATGTTGCTACGCCCAAAGCGACAAGCACTGGATCATCGATCCACAGGGCTTGCCATGGGAGCACTTCCAGACGCTGGGCAACATCCCCGTCTTCCGTGAGGAGACACCCGCACAAGCCGCCCCCGCCAGCGCGTGCTGCACACCCAAAGTCACCGGCAAGCCCGTTGGCATTCCAGTCACGGCATCCCAAACCTCTTGCTGCTGAGGCACAACATGACCGACACCGTTTTCAATGTCCTGTTCATCTGCACCGGTAACTCGGCCCGATCCATCATGGCCGAAGGCATTTTGAACAAACTCGGCGCAGGCCGGTTCCAAGGCTTTTCGGCGGGCAGCCACCCCAAGGGAGAAGTTCACCCGCTGGCATTGGAGTTGTTGAGGCAAATTGGTGCAACCGACACCCATTTCAGGAGTAAGAACTGGGACGAATTTGCTGCACCCCAGGCCCCCACCATGCACTTTGTTTTCACCGTATGCGACAACGCTGCGGGTGAAGTGTGCCCAGTCTGGCCAGGCCAACCACTGACGGCGCACTGGGGCGTGTACGACCCAGCCGCCGTTGAGGGAACACGGGACAAGCAGCAGCAAGCATTCGCTGATGTTGCTCAAATTCTCAAGCGCCGCATTGAATTGATGATCGCCCTGCCTCCAGCAAGCCTGGCCTCACTGTCCATTCAGGCTCAACTCAATGCCATCGGCAAATCCTAAAGCCCACCATGACCACCCACGTTCTGATCCTTTGTACCCACAATTCCGCCCGCAGCGTTCTCTCTGAGGGCATGCTCAACCATCTGGCCAGCACGCTGGGCAAAGATGTCAAGGCACACAGCGCAGGCAGCGCCCCGAGTGGTCGCCTGAACCCGTTTGCCATCGAAGCGCTCAACAACGCCGGGATCGACACCTCGGCCTATCGCAGCAAGAGTTGGGACGAATTCAGCTCCGATGGCGCCCCCCCTTTGAGCATCGTCATCACGGTGTGTGACAGCGCCGCCGCCGAAACCTGCCCCGTGTTTTTTGGTGGCAAGGGCCAGCCGGTCAAGGTGCACTGGGGCTACCCTGATCCGTCCAATGCCGAAGGTGGCGATGAAGGCAAGCGTCGCGCGTTCGAGCTGACCCGCCAGGCCATCGGCTACAAGATGCTGCAGTTGCTGGCCTTGCCGCTGGAGACCCTGGATCAGGACGGCTTGCTTGCCGCTCTCAACGACATCGCCCGCAGCTGAGGACCACGACGATGAACACCAATGTTGCCTCCGTGGCGCCACTCAAGGCTGCGCCTGCGCCAATGAGCGTCTTTGAGCGCTACCTGACCGTTTGGGTCTTCCTTTGCATCGTGATCGGCATCGGGCTGGGCCAGGTTCTGCCTGGTGTTTTCCAGACCATCGGGCACATGGAAGTCGCCAAGGTGAACCTGCCTGTGGGGTTGCTCATCTGGGTGATGATCATCCCCATGCTGGTCAAGGTCGATTTCGCCAGCTTGTCGCAGGTCAAGCAGCACTGGAGGGGAATCGGCGTCACCCTTTTCATCAATTGGGCGGTCAAGCCATTCTCCATGGCCTTGCTGGGCTGGATCTTTGTCAGGCATCTGTTTGCGCCTTATTTGCCGGAGGGGCAGATCGACAGCTACATCGCGGGCCTGATCCTGCTGGCCGCTGCACCGTGCACGGCCATGGTGTTTGTGTGGAGTCGTTTGACAGGTGGCAATCCTCTGTTCACGCTGTCGCAAGTGGCCTTGAACGACGCCATCATGGTGTTTGCCTTTGCGCCCATCGTGGCATTGTTGCTGGGGTTGTCGTCCATCATCGTTCCATGGGACACCTTGGTGACTTCGGTGGTGCTGTACATCGTGATTCCGGTGCTGTTGGCTCAGATGCTGCGCAAGGCGCTGCTCAAGCGCGGTCCGGCTGCATTTGACGCAGCCCTAGCCAAGATTGGCCCCTGGTCCATCACAGCGTTGTTGGCCACCCTGGTGCTGCTGTTTGCTTTCCAAGGCGAGGCCATCATCAAGCAGCCTTTGGTGATCGGCATGCTCGCTGTGCCCATCCTGATCCAGGTGTTCTTCAATTCCGCACTGGCGTACTGGCTCAATCGCCGAGTGGGCGAATCGCATGAGGTGGCGTGTCCGTCGGCTCTCATTGGCGCCAGCAACTTCTTTGAGCTGGCGGTGGCTGCGGCCATCAGTCTGTTCGGTTTCGAGTCTGGTGCCGCGCTGGCCACGGTGGTGGGTGTGCTGATTGAAGTCCCCGTGATGCTGCTGGTGGTTCGCGTGGTCAACCAAAGCAAAGGCTGGTACGAGCAGGGACAATGCAAAACATGAGCTCCGTCACGATCTATCACAACCCCAAGTGCGGCACCTCGCGCAACACCCTGGCCCTGATCCGCAACGCGGGCATCGAGCCGCAGGTCATCCACTACCTGGAGACGCCTCCGAGCCGCGACGAACTTGTCCAACTGATCGCTGCTTGTGGCCTGTCTGCGCGTGAGGTCTTGCGCAGCAAAGGCGACGTCTATGACGAGCTCAAGCTCGACGATGCCAAGTGGACAGACGATGAGTTGCTGGATTTCATGATTGCTCACCCGATCCTGATCAACCGGCCCATCGTGGTCACCGACACGGGCACACGGCTGTGCCGTCCTTCCGAGCTGGTGCTGGACATCCTGGTCCAGCCGCAGCAAGGCCCCTTCACCAAAGAGGACGGCGAAGTGGTGATTGACGAACAGGGGCGTCGCCTTGTCTGAGCGCCCTGAATCATTGGCCGATCTGTTGACCACTGTGCCCCAGGTGTCGGTCGAGCACTTTCAGGTGCCGGACCTGACCCGGTTGCTGCCGGCACAGCCATCGACCCATGCGCCGCGCTTTTTGCTGCTGTACGGGTCGTTGCGGCAACGCTCCTTCAGCCGCCTGGTTGTCGAAGAATCCGCCCGGCTGCTGCAGGCCATGGGCGGTGAGGTCCGGATCTTCAACCCCAGCGGCTTGCCGCTGCCCGACGATGCGCCAGACACCCACCCCAAGGTGATCGAACTGCGTGAGCTGGCCCAATGGGCTGAAGGCATGGTCTGGTGTTCGCCCGAGCGCCATGGCGCGATGACCGGCATCATGAAAGCACAGATTGACTGGATTCCCTTGAACAGCGGCGCGGTGCGCCCCACCCAAGGCAAGACCCTGGCGGTCATGCAGGTCAGTGGTGGTTCGCAGTCCTTCAATGCAGTCAACCAGATGCGGGTGCTGGGGCGCTGGATGCGGATGGTCACCATCCCCAACCAGTCGTCGGTGGCCAAGGCGTTCATGGAGTTTGATGAGCACGACCGCATGAAGCCGTCGAGTTACCACGACCGTGTGGTGGACGTGCTCGAAGAGTTGGTCAAGTTCACCTTGCTCACGCGTGACGTGTCGCCTTATCTGGTCGACCGTTACAGCGAGCGCAAGGAAAGCGCCGAAGCCTTGATGAAGCGCGTCAACCAGGCGGCCATCTGAGCCATGACCGATGCCACCGAACTGCCCTGCCTGATGGCCGCATGGCATGCGAACGAGCGGCAGTTGCGCGGCTGGCTGATCAACCATGTCCAGGATCGGGACACGGCGCAGGACTTGCTGCAAGACGTTTTCATGAAAGCCCTGCGCCAGGGGCAACGCTTTTGTGATCTTGCGAATGCCCGTGCATGGCTGTTCGAAGTGGCTCGTAACACGGTGACCGACCACCTGCGTCGTCGCCGGGAGTGGGTGGAGCTGCCCGATGACTTGCCTGCGGCGCCAGACGATGTGGTGCCCGCGGTGGACAGCCTGGCGTCTTGCCTCCCCCGCGTTCTGGGCGAACTGAGCGACGAAGACCGTGACGCCATCACCGAGTGCGACCTCAACGGCATGAGCCAGGAGGACTACGCACGCAAGCTGGGCTTGAGCTTGCCGGGAGCCAAGTCGCGCATCCAGCGTGCACGCAAACGCCTGAGGGCTCAGTTGACCCTGTCGTGCCAGGTGAAGCTGGGGCCGCAAGGGCAGGTCTGCTGTTTCGTGCCACGCGCTTGATGTGCAGATTATCTTCATGCCTGCATCTTTTTGATGGCATCTGCGTCTTCTTGATCAACAGGCTTGACCTGACGACAGGAAAGAACACACTGCTGCCATGAACACCAGCGCCGCCCCATCCCCCCAATCTGCTTCATTGATCCGTTGGCTTGTCGCATTGGCTTTGGCGGTGCCGGGGTGGCTTTGGGCCTATGAACACCTCTCGGATTTTGCGGATGCGGTCCTGGGCTTGACGGGATTGACCCGCCAGACCGCTCTGGGCGAGGCACTGCATTTCTTCCTTTACGACACACCCAAAGTTGTGCTGCTGCTGACTGGCATCGTGTTTGTCATGGGCATCGTGCAAACTTTTTTTGCCCCTGAGCGTACCCGCTCTGTATTGGCAGGCAAGCGTGCCGGAATCGGCAATGTGCTGGCAGCACTGCTGGGCATCGTCACGCCGTTTTGCTCGTGTTCAGCGGTGCCTTTGTTCATCGGCTTGCTCTCTGCGGGAGTGCCCTTGGGCGTCACCTTCTCATTCTTGATCTCTGCCCCGATGGTCAATGAGGTAGCGCTTGCTCTTTTGTTTGGCATGTTTGGCTGGAAAGTGGCCGGCCTGTACCTTGGCATGGGTTTGTTGGTGGCCATCGTCTCCGGCTTGGTCATCGGCCGCCTGGGTATGGAAAAGCACCTGGAAGACTGGGTGCAGGCCATTGCACGGGGTGAAGGTGTGCCTGTTCAGGATGAGCGCCTGAGCTGGGTGCAGCGATTCGAGGCGGGGTGGCGCCATGTGCACGAGATCGTGGGCAAGGTCTGGCCCTATGTGATTGTAGGCATCGCGCTGGGGGCCGGTATCCATGGCTATGTGCCAGAGGACTTCATGGCGTCGATCATGGGGCGTGAAGCGTGGTGGTCGGTACCGATTGCGGTCTTGCTGGGCGTGCCGATGTACACCAATGCCGCAGGCGTCATTCCCATCGTGGAAGCGCTGCTTGGCAAAGGCGCTGCGCTGGGGACCGTGCTGGCCTTCATGATGAGTGTGATTGCCCTGTCAGCACCTGAAATGATCATCTTGCGCAAAGCACTCAAACCGCGTCTGATTGCGACATTCGCTGGCATCGTAGCCACAGGCATCCTACTGGTTGGCTATGTATTCAACCTGATTCTGTAACCCCTTCATCACAAGGAAAACGCCATGAAAGACATCAAGGTTCTGGGGTCCGGCTGTGCAAACTGCAAAAACACCATCGCATTGATCGAGCAAGTCGCCCAAGAAAAAGGCGCATTGATCAAGATGGAGAAGGTGCAGGACATGCCCGCCATCATCGGCTATGGCGTGATGTCCACGCCAGGCGTTGTCATCGATGGCAGGGTTGTGCATGCTGGGGGCGTCCCCAGTCGGGAAAAAATTCAACAATGGTTTGAGTAAACGGCCGCCAACTCAGGAGCAAGATCATGTGCATGGGCTACGCCAAAGACATCGCTGCATGGGCATGCCAAGCCGAACTAAGTCGCAGGAACGCCATATTTCAAGCGTGGGGCGACACTTGGATCGAATCAAACGGCCTGGCCAAAGATGCCGAAAAGAGCTGCCAGCCACTTGTTGCTGAGCTCGAGTCAACACCTGCATCCTGCGTACATGCCATTCCATGACCCTGGGACCAAACATGCACAGCTCTCAAGCCACTTCCGGCAATGACGCTCCGGTTTTGCCATCGATCGAACCGAGTCAATTACTCACCATGCCCACCCGACACCTGTTTTTCACGGGCAAAGGCGGGGTAGGCAAAACCTCGCTGTCTACCGCCACCGCCATCGCATTGGCGGATGCAGGCAAGCGCGTGTTGTTGGTCAGCACCGATGCGGCATCCAACCTGGATGAAATGCTGGGTGGTGTGCCGCTGCGCAATTCGCCCGTGCCGGTGCCAGGCGTATCAGGCCTGTCGGTGTTGAACATCGACCCCAACGAAGCCGCTGAAGACTATCGCGCCCGCGTACTGGCGCAGATGGAGGCCGGGGCCTCTGAATCTGAACGAGCCACTGTGCGTGAGCAACTGTCCGGCGCCTGCACCACCGAGATTGCGTCGTTTGACGAGTTCTCATCTCTGCTGGCTGATGAGCACCCTGCCTTCGATCACATTGTGTTTGACACCGCTCCCACAGGGCACACGCTGCGACTGCTGAGCCTGCCCAAAGCCTGGAGCGGTTTTCTCAAAGACAATGACAGAGGGGCATCGTGCCTGGGGCCCCACTCGGGCCTGAAGATGCAAGAGGCGCGCTTCAACGCCGCCTTGGCCGCACTGGCCAACCCCGAGTTGACCACCCTGATTCTGGTGGCACGCGCCGATCAAGGTGCGCTGGCCGAAGCGGCCCGCACTTCAGACGAACTGCACGCCATGGGCTTGAACAATCAGCACCTGGTGATCAACGGCGTGTTTCACGCCAGCGACAAGCAAGATGCCATCGCCATGGCCATCGAAGCGTTAGGACAACAAGCCCTGACCAACATGCCAGCCGCCTTGCGAGCCTTGCCCCAACACACCGTGCCCCTGCGTGCTTTTGACACGGTGGGCTTGAAGGCGCTGCGCGCATTGCTGCCCGACAGTCCAACCGAGTTGACACCCACCGCATTGGCGCCCGCCGATACGGATGCATCCTGGCCTCATCTGCACCAATTGGCCGATGAACTGGCGGCCAACGGCAAAGGCCTCATCATGGTGATGGGCAAGGGTGGCGTCGGCAAAACCACGATCGCCGCAGCCTTGGCCTTGGCCTTGGTGCAACGCGGGCACGCCGTGCACCTCAGCACAACAGACCCCGCCGCGCATCTGGCTGTCACCCTCCAAGGCGAAGTCGCGGGCCTGAAAGTCGACCGCATCGACCCCAAGGCCGAAACGCAACGCTACATCGACAAGATCATGGCTGCGCGCGGGCCCAAGCTGGATGAACAAGGCCGGGCCTTGTTGCTGGAAGACCTGCAGTCCCCCTGCACCGAAGAAGTCGCCGTGTTCCACGCGTTTTCAAAAACCGTGGCTGAGGCCCGCAGTGCCTTTGTGGTGCTGGACACGGCCCCGACGGGCCACTCGCTTTTGTTGATGGATGCCACCGGGGCGTATCACCGGCAGATGACGCGAGAGTTTGAAGCTCGGTCTGCAATGCATGTCATCACACCCTTGATGCGACTGCAAGATCCGGATTACACCCGCATCATTTTGGTCACCTTGCCCGAGGTCACACCCGTGTCGCAAGCCCAAGCCTTGCAAGACGACCTGCGCAGAGCTCAGATCGAACCCTTCGCTTGGGTGGTCAACAAGTCCATCCTTGCGGCGGGCACACACGACCCACTGCTGAAAGCCCGCCTCAATGGCGAACGCGCGCAGATGGATCGAATCAACCGAGGCTTGAGCCCACGTTGCTACGTGGTGCCGTGGTTGATCAATGCGCCCGTGGGCATCGAGGGCTTGAAAAACGTCTTGCTTTGAATCGTGGCCAATGACGTGTGGCGAACGTCTTCACCCTTGACGACGTAGATCACTTGTTTGGCCAGGTTCTTGGCATGGTCGCCAATGCGTTCAATGGCTTTGGCCACGAAGATCAGATCAATGCTGTTGGAGATGTTGCGAGGGTCTTCCACCATGTAAGCGGCCAGCATGCGCAGCACGCCTTCAAACTCGCGATCAATCGCTGGGTCGCCCTCAATGACCATCAAGGCCAGATTGGCATCCATGCGGGCAAACGCATCCAAAGCTTGACGCAGTGAGGCCGAGGCCAGATCAGCCTCAACCGACAGGTCGATCATGGCGCGACGAAGATGGGTGTTCAAACCGACACTCAACAGGCGGTGTGTGGTGCGGGCAATTCTGGCCGCCTCATCACCGACACGCTCCAGATTGGCCACCGCTTTGGACACGGCGATCAACAGCCGCAAGTCTCGTGCGGTGGGCTGATGGCGGGCAATGATGGATGACAAGTCCTGATCGATGGACAACTCCATCTGGTTGACCCGGGCTTCGATCTCGAGCACCTCTGAGGCCAATTCACCCTTCAAATCTGCCAAAGCTTGCACAGAACGACTGACCTGCACTTCGACCAAACCACCCATTTCCAGCACCCGTGCCGAAATGGTGTCCAACGACGATTCGTACAACGAAGAAATGTGCCGATCTGTCATAGCTCACCCAAGTTCATGTCCGAATGACTGTATGCCTCGGTCATGACACCCACGTGACCCAAATGGCTTGTTTTATGCCGGAGAATCAGGGGATTGCCCTGCATTCAAGGTTCGAAATCAGAAATGGCACACACGCACCACGAGCACGAGCACCATCATGGCCATCACCACCATGCGCCGGCTGATTTCAATCGTGCGTTTGCCATTGGCATTTCGCTCAATGTGCTGTTTGTCTTGATTGAGGCCTTCTACGGCTGGAAGATCAACTCATTGGCCTTGCTGGCCGATGCCGGGCACAACCTCAGCGATGTGGCGGGCTTGGTTTTGGCGTGGGCAGGTGCCTGGGCAGCGCGCATTCAACCTGATGCCAGACACTCGTACGGGTTCAAGCGTGCCAGCATCCTGGCTGCCTTCATCAATTCGTTGGTGCTGCTGGTTGCAATGGGTTCGCTGGCCTGGGAGGCTGTGACGCGGCTTCAATCACCTCAGCCGATTGCAGGCGTGACGGTGATGGTGGTGGCGGGCATCGGCATTGTCATCAACACGGCCACCGCCTTGTTGTTCATGCGCGGCAGCGCTGATGATTTGAATCTGCGAGGCGCTTTTCTGCACATGGCGGGCGACGCATTGGTGTCCGCAGGCGTGGTGATTGCCGGCGGCTTGGCCCTTTGGCAAGGGTGGGTCTGGCTGGACCCGGTTGTCAGCCTGATCATTGCCGCTGTGATTGTGCTCAGTACCTGGGGCCTGTTCCGCCAATCGGTACACCTGCTGTTTGACGGTGTCCCTCAGCACATCGACATGGCCAAGATTCAAAACTGGCTGTCACATCAACCCAGCGTGGACCATGTGCATGACCTGCACGTTTGGGCCATGAGCACCTCTCAAGTGGCGCTGACAGCCCACCTGGTGATGCCTCAAGGCGCGCCGGGGGATGCATTTTTGCAATCCGTCTCCGAGCAACTCAAGGCTCAGTTCAAGATTGAACACATCACGCTGCAAGTGGTTCAAGCCCCGTTTGACAGCGGCTGCCCATTGCCCTCGACACCCGAAGCGCCACACGCTTGCGGGCACCACCACCATTGATCAGGGCGATGGCGCGGCCAACTGATCCATCATGATTTGGGTGATCACCGATGGCACCGGCACCTGCTGCGCTTGCAGATAAGCCAATGTGGCACGCTGCTCACCCAAGGCCGCAGCATGTACCGCATTGAGCCCATATAGATCAGGCTCACTGTAGTTGGCACCCAAGCGCTGCAAAGTCTGCATGGCTGGCAATTGTCCAAACAAAGCCGATTCAGCCATCGCATGACGACCTTGGCGATTGACATCACGCCAATTGGCGCCTTGACCAATCAGCAGTTCGATCATCCGCGTCTGACCGGTTGCGCAGGCCAGGTGCAAAGGCAACTGTCCGGATGCCCCCGGCACATCAACCCGAGCCCCCTTGCGAAGCAGGTCACGCGCAACCAGCTCATGCCCATGAAAGGCTGCGGCACCCAAGGGAGTCCACCCGCCTGCCCCGACGCGATCCAGCTCGGCGCCGTGTCGGATCAGCTCACGCACCAGGTCCAGCCGCCCATCCAGGCTGGCTAAACTCAACGCAGTGGCGCCCGTGATGGGCTCGCGTGCATTGACATCGGGTGACTGTGCCTTCAACCAGGCAGAGGCATCCTGCCATTGTTTGCTTTTCAGCAAAGCCAGCAGATGGGCCTCACTTTGCCCCCAACGATTGGATGCCAGTTGATGCCAAGGCCCACCTTGCTTGATGAGCGCAAATTGCTCGTCCGCAATGGGACCATTGCGCTCGACAGGCAAGGGTGGCGCCATGAACGAAGCCCATTCGTTGGACGCTTGAGCCCCATGCGTCAAACCGAGACACAAACCGGCGGCCAGCAAGGCGGCCTTCAAGTCAAACTGTTTCATGAGATCAAGCGTAAGAGTCGCCACCGGGTGAGTTGGATCCGAAGGCATTCATGGTCATGGCTTTGGCCACAGCCTGAGCGCGGTTCGCGGCTCCCAGTTTGCGCAAGATTTTTTGTACGTGGTTCTTGACGGTGAGCGCGCTGATGCCCAGCTTTTCACTGATCTGCTGGTTGCTCAGGCCGTCTCGCACCCACAGCAGGATTTCACGCTCACGCTCTGTGATGGGCGTGGCGCGTTGATAAGGCGCGGTCAAGACCGGATGGATGGATGAGTTGCGCACGGGCACCATCTGGCGCTCGATCACGCACACCCGTTGATACGTCAGGTGCACGCAGGGCAACAGCATGTCCAAAGCCGCGATGGCGTCATCGCCATACGAACCGGCTGGCTGCGCAAACAAGAAGAAGCTTTCGACTTCGTCAGGACGACCCGGACGGGTCACACCATGAACCAGCAACTGACGAAAGCCCAAGGCAACCAGCGTCTCCCATACAGGGTGGCCGCCCACCAGCTCTTGCAAGTCCAATCGACACGATTGTTGGCGGATGCGCTTCCACGCCGACAGGGCTGTGCCAACGATTTCGGAGCGGGCATCTTTGAGTGCCTCAATGACGTCGGGTGGGACTGGAATGCTATTGAAAATGTCAAATACGACATCGCGCTGTTCGCGGTCATAGGTGCCGCAAACGCTGACTTTATGCGGCACCCAGCGCTGCAAGTCGCCTTGGCTCCACATGAAAAATTGGTGACGTCGACGCACCTGTGGAGCCGCTTCGATGATCCGAAGGAGGCACTCAGACTGCTCGGGTGCGATGTGTTGGTGTGACATGTTGCTCGTTTCTATAGCGCATTCAGTCTATGCAGTAAGAATGACGGTTTGTTGACGGTTGGTACGTTCAGCGTGTGCGGATCGGCCCCTGTCCTTGCTCAAATCGCCAAGCGTCATAAGTTCCCACCCCCTCTGGGGCACGCAAAGGACGCCCTTTGCTGGTACTGAATACCCCCTTGATGAACGGGCCCTCTCGGATCACACCCCATGAACCGCCGGTGACGGGATCGGGCCACAGTTGCCGCAAATGGCGCACGGGCTCTGGCTGGCGTGTGTCATGTAACAGTTCTTGCCAAGTCATGGGCAAGCGCTTGGCTTGACCTGTGGGCGCGTGGTCGTAAAACGAGTCCAAGGCTTGACGAATCTGGTCTCCCCTGAACACCAACTCGATGTCACGCTGCCTGCGTGACTCGATCATCCATTGCTGACCCAAAGCCGCCAACACAACGGAGCTGATGGCCACCCACCACAACACCATCAGGTAGGTGAAGCCGCGATGGGGTTGAGGCGTCATGACCACGCACCTCACCACGCGTTATAGGGGGAGCCGTCTTGCGCCCTGGCTGATGCGCCGCTGCGCACATCGGCCACACGCCCACCGACAGCACCATCGACGGGCGCGGGCAGCATCAGCCAACTGTCTTTGCGGCCTGTGATCGGGTCCTGTGGGATCTGGCGCAAATAGCCCACCTTGACCAGCTCATCCAATGAATCCGGATACCGACCTTTGTCTGCCGCGAATTTGTCAATGGCATCTCGCATGACATTGAGGGAGGTTCGCAAACTGGCCTCGCGTGCGTTGTCAACCGAGTGGTTGTAGCGCGGCGCGACCAAACTGGCCAACAAAGCGATGATGGCCAGCACCACCAACAACTCGATCAGGGTGAAGCCCCGTGGGCGGCGAGCGCTCACCATCGGCGGTAAGGTGTGCCGTCCAGGCTCACCCCCTCAGTCAATGAATACACATCAAACACATCCCCTCCGGCAACTGGGGCATCGGGCGGGCTGGCATAGCTACGCAGACCCCACGTTGAGGCGGCAGGCAAGGCGGCATCGGCAAAAGGGTCTCGCGGCAAGCTGCGCAAAAAGTAAATGCGCCCTGCTTTCGGTGAAGACGCATCCACCACGCCTTTGACCAGCACATCCAGGTTGGGCGGGTAGCCGCTTTGATCTATTTTGCGTTCGATGCGACCCTGATCCCACGCCCGCTTGTAGTCATCCAGCGCCAGACGAATCGTTCGAAGCGATTGCCGCAGTTGGGCCTCTTGAGATCGCTTTTTGCTCAGCGCAGCCAAGGGCATGGCAGCACTGGCCAAGATGGACACCATCAAGACCACCACCACCATTTCGATGAGGGTGAAGCCACGCGCTTTAGCGGTCGTTGCGTTCATGAACCTCTCCAGGCTGGGCTTCGCCTGAGATGGGTGGCTCGATCTGCTGCGCATCGCGCACGCGGATTTGCCACGGCTCGCCAGCGCCCTCCAAGGACACCACCGTAGACTGGTTGACCACACCCGGTTTGACCATGAAGGTCAGTGACTTGCTGGCCTTGGGGGGGACCTCAATGGGATGCCGCCCGCCGCCGGCCTGAGGGTCTTGCGCATCCAGCACCATGTTGTCAAAGAGCACCCCGGTATTGAGCACACTGTTGCCAGGGTTGTAGACGGTCAACTGGAACATGGCCCCCGGCAAGACCTCATCCGGACCACTGACCCGAACCAGGTTGGCCGCGACCGCACCAGGCACGGCAGAGGCCTGTGCCGACTTACCCGAGGCAACGCCACCCAAACCCGGGCTGGATGAGGCCACCCCGCTTTGGATGAACAAGGCGGGCGCACCCGGTTGCGCTTCTGTGCCTGATGGCATGGCCGAGCCCGCTGAGGACGGTTGCGTGACGTTGCGCACGATGTGTGGCGTGATCAGCAGCACCACTTCGGTCTTGTTGTGCGTGTCGGTGGTGGTGCCAAACAAGCGCCCTGCCACCGGCATATCGTGCAACCCAGGAATGCCCACTGAACTGCGGCTTTCCTGATCGTTGATCAACCCGGCCAGGATTTGCGTTTCACCATCACGCAAGCGCAAGGTGGTGGACGCCTGACGCGTGCCGACCTGGTAGGCCAAAGATCCACTGGGGCCTGGCACCTTGCCCGTGATGCTGCTGACCTCCAACTCGATCTTGATGCTGACATCGTTGTCCAACTGCACCCGAGGCTCGATGTCGAGTTTCAAGCCCACATCGAGGTAACTGACCGAGGCAGACACCCCCACGTTGGCCGTGGATGTGGTGGTGAACACAGGCAGTTTTTCGCCCAACAGCACTTTGGCTTTTTCTCGATTGCGTGCACGGATTTTGGGGTTGGCCAACAGATTGGTTGAATCTGTCGTGCCTTTGATCGTGGCAACCGCCAGGGGGTTAGCGGCACTCCACCGCAGGCCTTGCGTCGAATCGATCACCGTGGCAGCCACACCCGCAGGCAGGCCATAGTTGACCGTTGTGGGCCAACTCAAGCCCAATTGATCGAGCTTGTTGCTGGACACCTCCATCACCTGCAAGTCCAGCATCACTTCTGGATCCGGCAGGTCGACACCCTGAACCAGGCGCTCGACCAGACGCATGACATCAGGCGTGTCCCGCACCACCAAGAGGTTGAGCCGCTCATCCACAAAGATGTCACGCGATTTGGCCACGGTCCGAATCAAGGACTGCACCTGCTTGGGATCGGCATTGGTAAGGTAAAAACTGCGTGTCACCGTGTCCAGCAATTCACGCTGCTTTTGCTGGGTATTGGGAAAGACCAGGACCGTATTGGTGTTGAGCAATTTATAGCCCAACTGTTGCGTGTTGAGGATCACCCGCAGCGCGTCGTCAACCGTGGTTTGCCTCAAAAACAGCGTGACCTTGGCTTCGCCTCGCACATCTTTGTCGAAGACAAAGTTGACACCTGCTGCACGTGCCAGTGCCTCAAACACGGTTCGGATGGGCGCATCACGAAACTCCAGATTGACGGGCTGATTGGCGGTGCTCAGTTGCAAGCTGCTGCGTTGCCGGCTTTGCAATTCACGCGCTTCATCAAGCTGCGCCAGCCAGGATTTGGCCTGCGTGTTGCCGGGGTCTTCACTGAGCACCGTGCGCAAGGCTGGTTCGGCTTTGGCATAGGCCTTGTCCGTCATGGCTTGCTGTGCTTCTTGCATCAAGCGCTGATGCCGCTTGAGTCGATCCACTTCAGATCGCAACCAGACAGATCGCGGATGATTCGGGGCGGCTCGCTCCAATCGAATCAAAACCGATTCGACATCATCGAGACGGCCAGATGCGCGGGCTGCGTCCGCCAGATAAACCAGATGCGCCACGGTCGTGTCACGCTGTTTGAGCCAGGCGGTGCGAACAGCCTGATCTTCATCGCGTTGATCCAGGCTTTGCTGCAAGCGTGCCAATGCGGCCTCATGCTGCCCTTGGTGGGCCAACTTGTCTGCCTCACGCAAGGCGGGGTTGGCGCAACCGGCCAGCCATAACAGGGACATCAAGGCTGCGCAGCCCAAAGGATGTAAACGGAACTTCATGGTGTTTGCATCGCCACGGTTTGAACTTGCTGAAACGGCAAATAGGTCAATTGCATTTGCCTGTCACGGATTTGGTCGACACGCCACTGCCCTTCGATGACCTGGCCCTCTGCCAACACCCATGTGCTTTGCGGCCCCGCCACCACGACCATGTCGTTGAAGCGGCCGACCCAGGCATGCGGAAAACGAGGGGCTTTGGGGGCTTCCTGGGCTCGGTCCACCTTGGACACGATCACAGGAGGCGGAGGCAAAGATGGCCCCCACGCTTTGAGTTGGCTGTCATCTTTGAGCCCAATGGGCTCACGCTGGCGCCAGGCCACGACGGCCCGAAGCAAGTCACTGGGCACCTGCGCCGCAACCGATGGTGCAGGCGCCCGGGGAGCGGGTCGTGGGGTTTTGGCGGCCTCTCGGTTGGCAGGCGATGCCGCGGCACCTGAGGACTTGACGGCCTCAACGGTGCCACCATCGTCTTGCGACGCCACCCACAAGGTCGCCGCCAACGCCACAGCCAAAGCCAACAACAAAGGCTTTCTCATGGTGTCCCACCCTGCTCGACGCGCCACCACAAGGACAAGCTGACCCGGCCCGAAATCAGATCCGATGCGGTATCGGATCGTTGAATCTCCAGGGTATCCAGACTCACATAGGGACGACTCAGTAAGGTCCCGATCCAGGCACGCACGTCGCCGTATCGGCCCTGAACAGGCAAGGTCAATCGTTGCCGCCACAGCGCCTGGCCTGCATGCGCCGACCACGACTCCTGCCCCCCCTGGTATTGAATCGATTGGGCTGACACCCCCATCTTGGCCGCAGAGGACGTCACCCGTTTGAGGATCTCCAGTCGCTGCGAATCCAGCGGCAGGGCATCCCATACCGATTGCCAAGCCTGATCGGGCGCCAGACGTGAAATATCGCTGGATGTCTGGGCCATGCTCGATTGCAACTCATGCCGAAGGTGGCGCGCTTGAGACGACACGGTGTCGATCTGATTTTGGCGCTCGGGCGCCCAAACCAGGATCGTCCAGGCGGAGGCCACAACCAGGATGAGGCCCACCATGCCAGGCAGACCGATCGCCAGCAGATGAGCACGAACATGCCCAGGCCATGATGATCGACTCATGGCGCCCCCCCGACCCAACTGACGTCCGCGCGCCAGGGGTAGTCACCTTGTGGTGATGGTGCCGGTGTGGCCATGCGATCCCGGGCCAGCAATTGCGCGCCATCGCCATGCGCTGCGGCCCACTGCAAGGCCGCCTCATCACTGATGACTGCGGCAGACAGCCGAATCACAATGGGGCTGCGTGCATCGGTCAAGGGCTTGTCCTGGTCAACAGCCAAACTCAATAGCAGCGCTTGTTCCTGCAAAGCAGCCTGCTCGACCTGGTCAAACGTTTTGGCCCAAGGGTAGGCCAACATCCGCACCACACCTTGCGCTGATACGAGGGCTTCGGGTTGCCATGCCGCATCCACATTCGACGCAGAGCGCAAGGGCGCCTGAGCCAGTTGGCGTTGATGCTGGGCACGCTGCAGTCGATGCAAAGTCGCCTGCTCGGCATCCACGGCATGCTGCACATTCTGCGCATGATCCGCGGCATACACAGCAGCGCACAAGCCCAACACCATCAAAGCCCATCCCCACAGGGATGTGTTGATGCGCGGCCCCACAAAGTCGAGCTGCTGCGCCCAGTTAAAACGCCGCAAAAAAGTGCGCATGGTCATGCCGCCTCAGCCTCACACCACACCTGCCGCAAGTGCACATGGGGTTTGACTTCCGCATCCCAGGTCAACGATGCGTGAACGCTCAATCCGGGCTCTTGAACCGACCAGGGCTGGATGCTCTCGCCCTGGCTGATCTGATCGGCCACATGGTCTTGCAGATCACGCACCCACCAAGGCCCCGCCCAGATCACTTTGACGGAATGCTGACTGGCAACATCCTGAATGCCATCGATCAACGACCTGGGCATGGCGCAATGCAATTGACTGAGGCCCACATCCACACTGCGAATCAACCAGTTTTGCGCCAACTCATCGCCGTTCAAGCCATAGTAGTGCTGCCAGGATTCGGCCGGATCGTCAGCCACGGCGACCAGCAACCAATGCGCAGACAAGTCAACCGACACACACGCACCAGGGTGTTGCTCGCACCACTGCCCCCATTCCAGCAGGGCATCATCGAATGCGGGTAGCCATTGCCCGCTGGGCGCCATGGTTTGAGAGGGCCGCAAGCTGACCGTCAAGGGGCGCCATTGCGTGCGAACACGTCGAGACACGGTGGTGAGGTTGAAGGTCATTCTGCCAAGGTCACACGGTTGAGTTCATCGAGCGTGGTTTCACCGCGCATGGCACAGGCCAAGGCAGACTCACGCAGCAAGCGGGTACCACTGGCACGGGCATGTGCCTTGATCTTGATGAGCGAGGCCCGCGTGACGATCAAGTCGCGCAAGGTGTCGTCCATCAACAAGATTTCAGCCACGGCGCGGCGGCCGCGATAGCCTGTTCCACGGCAATGCGGGCAACCCACGGCACGCATGAAATGTCCCTGCGTATCCAGCGGCAACATCGCGCTTTTCAAGTCCTGCGCCGAGGGCTGCCAAGGCTGCGCACAATGGGTGCACAACTTTCGGATCAAGCGCTGCGCCACCACACCGTTGAGCGCGGACACCATGTTGTACAGGTCCACGCCCATGTGCATGAAACGGCCCACCACATCAAACACGTTGTTGGCGTGAATGGTGGACAGCACCAAGTGCCCGGTCAACGCAGCTTGTGATGCGATCTGCGCCGTTTCAGCATCACGGATTTCGCCGACCATCACCCGGTCCGGGTCGTGCCGCAAGATGCTGCGCAGGCCACGCGCAAAGGTCAGGCCCTTCTTGTCGTTGACCGGGATCTGAACCACGCCAGGCAGTTGGTATTCAACCGGGTCTTCGATGGTGATGATCTTGTCTTTCCCATCGTTGACCTCTTGCACCACGGCGTACAAGGTCGTGGTCTTGCCGCTACCCGTTGGCCCTGTCACCAACAACATGCCGTAAGGCTTGCCTGCCAGGCGTCGCACCACAGCGCTGTCATCGGCATCAAAGCCCAAACCTTCCAGGCTCAAGGCCTGAGCCTCATCTGACAAGCGGCTGCGATCCAGAATCCGCAACACCGCGTCTTCACCAAAGCTGGACGGCATGATGGACACCCGAAAGTCCACATCTCGCACACCCGCTTC
>JACCDG011964164.1_pt1 | contig 25434 bp, 30 predicted proteins | sample 7442471 | NCBI WGS metagenome assembly JACCDG01 (sample SAMN15323444, study PRJNA562643) | freshwater metagenome | isolation source: river surface water | place: USA:Blue River Watershed | collected 2017-08-17 | reverse complement strand
CGGTCGTCATGCCTTGAATATCCAAGCGAACAATACCATTTCCTACAGAAATCACTGTACCCGAAACAATATCACCCACTTTAGGAAGGGTTAGAAAATGCTCTTTGAGAAGCTTTCCAAACTCTGTGTCCATGATTGCGTCTTGTTTTTTTGCCTTTGTTGCCATATGTTTTCCCCCTATAACCCGAACCCTGTACTAGGTTTCGAGCATCTCGATAAAGCGAGATATGAATAAATGTGCGCGTAGTATAGCAGAAAAAGGAGGGTTGTCAAGAGGGTACCACGCGCTTTAAGGCTAGTTGGCAACTCCATTTTTTTCTAGTATACTTCCACTCGTTACCCTTCAACATATCAACAAACATATATGCATCTGTCATGGCTCGGAGGTACTGCCCTTAAAATTCAAACGAAACCTTTAAACGACGACGTGACTGTCGTTGTTGACGCGTATAAACCAGATAACGGCTCTTTTCCTCGCAGCCTAACCCCAAACATTGCCATTTTTACTCGTGGCGAAGAAGGCTCTATCCCCCTTTCAGGAAACCCATTTATTATTAGCACTCCTGGCGAATACGAAATTAAAGGTGTTCTTATCACGGTTGGACAGGGAAAAAACGGCGAACTGGTTTGCCGAGTTGACGCGGAAAACTTGACTGTCGGCCATCTTGGACTTCGCAAAACCAAACTTGATCAAAAAGAACTTGAAGCCTTGGGGGATGTTGATATCCTCTGTGTTCCTGCCGGTGGCGGTGAATCGTTTGATATTGAAGGGGCGATTGATGTGGCCAACACCATTGAACCACGTCTCATTATTCCCATCGCCACAGCCTCAGACAACGATCCAAAAGCACTTTCGGCAGAGGCCTTTGCCAAAGCGTTCGGAAGTGGAACAGACTCGGCCGAAAAGAAACTCATTATGAAGAAAAAAGATCTTCCTCAAGAAGAAACCAAAGTTGTTTTACTCGCCAAAGAATAATCCTATGCCACACGGGGCCAAGCAAGGAAAAAAACGCGGAAAGAAATCGCAAAAAACTGACGCGTCGGCATTTGCTAAAGAAATCGCGGCTGCCGTCGACATGCTCCCCGAACGAGTGATGGCAGAATACACACCAACTGGTGAAACCTTACCGAAAAACACTTCGCGCATGATGGTCGGCCATGTGGAGCGGGAAAAACGACGGCTCCTGTTCCTTGGAGTCGGAGGACTCCTTATCATTCTTGTAGTGATGTGGGGCTGGAACGCACGCGCGTTTATTGGCGACGTTTTCTCTTCATCAAAAGGAATCTCGCTTTTCCCTAAAACCAAACAGAGTATTTCGTCGATGTTTAAAACCATTTCACAAACTGCGGTATTACCTGCCGAAACCGCGTCTACGACTCATGAAACCGAGGCAGACACAGCACTCAAGGGTAGTTTTGCCAGTCTTTTTACCTCGTCAACCACGTCAACGGCAAACACTGCCTCATCAACGCTTGCGACAACCTCAACGGCCGTGGTACGCTAGCCCCGCTTTACCTTACCTTTTATGAAAGAAAAACCAACCCAAGATACCCTTTTGCCACAAACAAACATGGGCAGAGTTGAACCTATTGCCCTCGTAGATGAGATGCAAACCTCGTACCTCGATTACGCCATGAGCGTTATTGTGCAGCGCGCTTTGCCCGATGTACGCGACGGCCTTAAACCGGTTCATCGCCGTATTTTATACGCCATGTGGCTCCTCGGGCTTCGCCATACCTCAAAATATTTGAAATCAGCTCGTGTGGTTGGTGATGTGATGGGTAAATACCACCCACACGGCGACATCGCTATTTACGACTCACTCGTGCGCATGGCGCAAGATTTTTCCATGCGCAGCCCGCTCGTGCACGGCCAAGGAAACTTTGGTTCAATGGATGGCGACAGTGCGGCCGCGATGCGTTATACCGAGGCCAAACTCTACGCCATTGCCGAAGAGATGCTTTTTGATATTGAAAAAAACACGGTTGATTTTGGGGCGAATTACGATGGCTCACAAAAAGAACCACGCGTATTACCAAGCAAACTTCCTAACTTGCTTTTAAACGGCAGTATGGGTATTGCGGTTGGCATGGCCACCAATATCCCTCCGCATAATTTGAGCGAAATCTGCGACGGCGTGACCGCGCTTATCGACAACCCCAAACTCACGGTTGAGGAACTCATGGAATACATTAAAGGTCCTGACTTTCCAACCGGCGGCATGATTTATAACAAAAAAGATATTTTGGCTGCCTACGCTACGGGTCGCGGCGGTATTGTGCTCCGTGGCACGACCGACATTCAGGAGGCCAAAAACGGTACCTTCCGTATTATTGTAACCGAGATCCCCTACCAAGTGAACAAAGCCAACCTGATTGAAAAAATTGCAACCTTGGTACAAGAAAAGAAACTCGAAGGTATTAAAGATTTGCGTGACGAGTCGAACAAAGATGGCGTGCGCATTGTGATTGAACTCAAAAAAGACGCGTATCCGAAGAAAATTCAAAACGCGCTCTACAAGATGACCGAACTTCAAACCACCTTCCACGTCAACATGATTGCCTTGGTTGATGGCATTCAACCGCGCGTCTTAACCCTAAAACACGTTCTTGAAGAACACATCAAACACCGTGAAATCGTGGTTCGTCGCCGCACGGAATTTGATTTAGAAAAAGCCAAAGATCGCGCGCACATTTTGGAAGGTCTCAAAAAAGCACTCGACAAGATCGACCTTATTATTGCAACCATTCGAAAATCAAAAGATAAAGAAGAAGCCAAAGTGAACTTAATGAACAAATTTGGCTTTAGCGAACGCCAAACCGTGGCTATTCTCGACATGCGCTTGCAACAGTTAGCTAATTTGGAACGCCAAAAAATTGAAGATGAGCTGAAAGAAAAACTCGCGCTCATTAAGGAACTCGAAAGCATTTTAGCCAGCGCGAAAAAAATTCTTGGCATTATTAAAACCGAAACACTCGACATCAAAGAACGCTTTGGCGATGAGCGCCGAACCAAAATTTTGGCTCATGGTGTGAAGGAGTTTAGCATGGAAGACCTGGTGCCAAACGAAGCAACGATTGTGATGGTAACCAAAGATGGCTACATCAAACGGATTCCGCCCGACACCTTTAAAACCCAAAATCGTGGTGGCAAAGGCGTAGTTGGCTTAACCACCAAAGAAGAAGACGTGATTGACCAACTTATTACCACAAACACCCACGACAACCTTCTCTTCTTTACCAATCGCGGTCGCGTGTTTCAACTCCGGGCGTACGACGTACCGCAAGCGTCACGCACGTCAAAGGGGCAAGCGCTCGTCAACTTCTTACAACTTGCGCCAAACGAAAAAGTATCGGCCATGCTTTCGATGGAAGACATGACTAAATACAAGTATCTTGTGATGGTAACAAACAAAGGAACCATTAAAAAAACAGCTCTTGAAGATTTTGATAACGTTCGTCGCTCTGGGCTTATCGCGCTCAAACTCAATGCCGATGACATGCTTGAATGGGTACGCCCATCAACCGGTAAAGACGATATTATTTTGGTCACAGCCGAGGGGCAAGCGATTCGTTTTCGCGAAGCTGATGTGCGTGAAATGGGCCGAAACGCAGCCGGCGTGCGCGGAATGAAAATAAAATCAAGCGACGAAATTGTGGGCATGGATATTATTTCTCCAGAAGTTATTAAACAGGGCGTTCTCGAACTCTTAGTTATTTCCACACACGGCCTAGGCAAACGCACCCCGATTGGAGAATACAAGGTGCAAGGACGCGGTGGCAGTGGTATTAAAACCATGGCTGTAACCGACAAAACAGGACGCATTATTGGCGCGCGAGTGGTAAACACTGCCGACGAACAAATGGATATTATGGTGGTATCAACGAAGGGGCAGGTGGTACGCACACCACTTTCATCGGTGTCGTCACTTGGCCGCGCCACACAGGGCGTACGCGTGATGCGCTTTAAAGAACCAAACGATTCGGTAGCCACGATGACGCTTGTCTAACAAGTTCGAATATAGAAAAACATAAAATCCGGCCGATTGGCCGGATTTTTTATACCCCTTTAGGCTGCGCGACGCATGATATGGGAAGAGGTATCTCGGTCTCTTGAAAAGAGTTCCTCCAGCTGATCAGCACTCTCGATACAAACCGTATTGTGTATTCCGCCCTGTTCTGTGCGCACATACAAATGTCCGTCGTGGGTGTTTATATACACATCACACCCCGATGATGGCGGTGTCACATGAACAAAATCGCGTTCTAGCTGTTGCACATGTAAAGACCCCCCTAAACGACGAAGCCACTCCAAACTTTGCTTCGCATGAAAAAAAGCGAGGTAGCGTTGTGGTTCTTCAGGATTAAGTTCAGTAATGTGGGCCATAATTCTATCTCCAAGCCCTGTTTCTTTTCCTTCTAATCCTAAAGCTAGTTGACGAATAACATTGCTAACCTCACGAACATTGGGATTAAATGATGCAACCGTCTCTGGAGGACCTTTCATGCGAAATGTTTCCATACTTAACGAATAAATTGTAAAGCTTTTTTCACGAGTTCGGTCACGGTTCCATCAACCCCCGACAAGGCGTTTGCTGCCTCACGCGCCTCACTTTCCTCATACCCCATTGCCAGGAGTGCCTCTACTACCTCGCCTAGCGCATCAGATTCGCCTTCAGGCGACGATTCAAGCGTTCGAGCCATCTTTCCCTTCAATTCAACCACCAGGCGCTCAGCGGTCTTTTTACCCATGCCTTGCACAGCCGTCAGGTATTTTACATCCCCACGAATAATCGCGTCTTGAATGCTTTGCATTTTGCCGAGCGCTAAAATATTCAACGCGGTTTTTGGCCCGACCCCTGAAACCGTTAGTAATTTTTCAAAAAAAATACGCTCCTCAATATGCAAAAACCCAAATAATTCGAGTGCACCCTCGGCCACCTTTAAATAGGTGTGAAGCGTGGCGTTACGCCCCACCGCAAGAGACGCACTTGTGTTTGGTGTAACAAACAGCGCATACCCCACACCGCCTTCGGTCATAAGCACGACCCCCGACAGGTTTTGCTCAATCACTTCTCCCATAATAACGCGAATCATATGCGCGTATCATATCACAATCACATTATGTTGTGCGACTAGGCTTTTACACAAACATAACTCGCCACAATCGCGGCCGTTTCGCCACGCAAGGTTGTGGTGCCGAGCGATACAGCGGTAAACCCTGCTGCTTTGGCTTTTTCACATTCACGTTCACTCCAGCCACCCTCTGGGCCAATCCACCCGGCTTTTGCGCCACCCACATGCGCGCTGCCCATTGCCTTACCAACACGATCAAAAAAGCAATGTTCTGCATTCATATCCGCTCCGCTCAGAGCCTCGTCAAACGACATTGGTTCATGAATAGTTGGTACCACACTTCTGCCCGACAGCTCTGTTGCTTCTTTCGCAATAGCAAGAAGCCTATCATGCTTCAATCCCAACTTCACCGTACGATCAGTAATGATTGGCACAATGTGTGTCACCCCAAGTTCGGTCATTTTTTCTACCACAAGCTCAAACAGGTTACGCTTCAAAATGGCCACATACATGGTTACCTTGTTCGATGCCTCGCCTTCATTTTGCCATGTACGCAAAGCACGCCCTTCGACCATGTCACCCACTCGTGTTAGTTCAATTTCAACCACACGTCCGTGGCCGTCTAACAAAGCAACCACTTCACCGGTCACGAGCTTCAACACATCACGAATCTGGCGCACGACCGAGCCTGTTTCAACGGTCACCACGCCACCTTCTTCGCGCATGTCAGTAATAAAGCGATGTATTTTCTTCATAGATACTCCACACATGACACAAAAACTTTTCTATACTTTTTGTACACCGAGTCTCACCTCTTCATTATCAACCTGAGCCACTTCGCCTACTCCTTCAAACGTGACCGTGCTCGCAAGTACCAGACGTTGCAATTCATCCAAAAACTGTTTTGCCACTCCTTCAACATACGCACTACCGCCGATATCAAGAGTGATCATTGAATCGCGTGTTAAGCCAAGTTCTTTCCGTTTTTGATTTACGGTGCGCACTAGTTCGCGCAGAGTTCCTTCTTGTTTAAGCTCTTTAGTGATGGTGGTATCAAGTGATACCACATATACATCGTCTTTTTTGGTTAACCAACCCTTCCCCTCTTCAATCAACACAATCTCTTTCACGTTTAATTCATCTTTCACAATCTCTTGATATGGCTTTTCTGGAAGTGGTGAAACCGCGACCGCCTGAAGCACCTGACGCACTTTTATTTTGGCTTCGGCACGAAGCGCCAACCCACGTTCAACAATTGCCCGTGCCTTTTCCATAGCCTCGAGACATGGTTTTGATGCTTCAAGTGTACCTCCCGAGGCTTCTGGCCAATATTCGAGGTGCACACTCTCTTTTGCGCCACCGGTTTTTTCATATACATACTCTGCAACAAACGGCACAAACGGCGCAAGCACACGAGAACATGTCTGCAACACGGTTTCGAGGGTTGAAAGAGCAGCCAGCGCATCGGCTGAATCTTCACCTTTAAACCGGTCGCGACTGCGACGGAGCCACCACGTAGAGAGCTCATCGACAAAGGCAGTAAGTGGACGAGCCGCTTCAGCCAAACGATATTTTTCAATGCCAGCCGTTACCTCACGAATGCATTCGTGCAGCTTTGCGATAATCCACGTATCAAGTACATGCTCACTTTGCACACGCGCCTCGTGCTCTTTGGCGAATGATTCGTAAAACACCACCACGTTTACAAGGGTGTTCACGAGTTTACTAAATACTTCACGCACACCGGCTTCGGAAAAATTGAGATTTTCGGCGTGCATGACAGGTGAGGTGGCCAAATAATAGCGAATTGCATCAGCACCGTATTTTTCTATAAGCACGTTCGGGTCGGGGTAGTTCTTGAGCTTCTTACTCATCTTTTTTCCGTCTTCTGCAAGCACAATCCCGTTTACAATCACGTTTTTAAATGCCGGTGTCGAGGCTGTGACGGGAATGGAAGGATTGTCACCCATCGTGAGTGCGGTTGCAAGCACATGAAGCGTATAAAACCACCCGCGCGTTTGGTCTTGCGCTTCGCCAATAAATTCGGCCGGAAAACTCGCCTCAAACTTTTCTTTATTTTCAAACGGATAGTGCATTTGCCCATAAGGCATAGAGCCAGACTCAAACCAGCAATCGAGCACGTCGGGAATACGCGTAAATCGTTTTCCATTTTTTTCAATCACCAGTTCGTCCACAATATGTTTATGCAAATCAGTCACTGTTTTTCCTGTAAGTGTCTCTAACTCTTTAACCGAGCCAACACAAAGCACTTCCCCATCGTCGCTTTTCCAGATAGGAAGTGGTGTTCCCCAAAACCGATTACGCGAAATGGCCCAGTCGTACGCCCCTTCAAGCCAGTTACCAAAACGACCGTCGCGCATGCTGCTTGGTACCCAGTTTGTTTTTTGGTTATTCTTAAGCAAGTCTTCTTTCATGTGTTCCACTTTCACAAACCAGCTTGATGTGGCGTAATTCAAAAGCGGCGTATCACAACGCCAACAGTGCGGATAGCTGTGTTCAATTTTTTTCTTCCCAAAAAGTTGCCCCTTGCCCGCCAGCCACTTAATAATAAGCACGTCAGTTGCTGTTGGGTCGTCTTTTGGTTTTACGTCAATACCTTGAAAATCGGTTACTTCTTTCGCAAACTTGCCGTCCATGCCCACATGCTGCACGAGTGGCACCCCTTCCTTTTTCCCTAAGTTATAGTCGTCTTCACCATACGCTGGCGCAATATGCACGATACCCGTACCACTTTCGGTCGACACAAAATCGGCAGCCACAATGCGAAACGCGCGCTCGGTGTCTTTAAAATATGGAAATAATGGTTCGTATGCCACATCACGGAGCATCATACCATTCACCTCTTCAAGCACCTTATATGTTTTGTTGTCGACCACTTCGTTCACTAAGTCTTTTGCCAAGAGATATTTTTTCTCATCGCCCTCAATTTCAATCACCACATATTCAACCGCCTTGTGTACGGCCAAAAGCACATTACCAGGAAGGGTCCACGGGGTAGTGGTCCAGGCGAGGGCATACACATCGCCAGTTACCGCGAATACTTTTTCTGGGTTTTTGAGTTTGAATGACGCGTATACTGAAATATCTTTTACATCTTTGTATCCCTGTGTCACTTCAAAGTTAGACAGTGGAGTGACACAATGCGGACACACATGCATGGCTTTGTGCCCTTCATAAATAAGTCCTTTTTTATACAATTCTGAAAATACCCACCACACACTTTCCATAAAGGGCAGGTCCATGGTCTTGTAATCGTTTTCCATGTCAATAAACCGACCCATGCGTTTCACGGTTTTTTTCCACTCATCGGCATAGGTGAGTACGGTTGCACGACACGCTTCGTTAAAATTCGCGACACCGTACGCTAAAATGTCAGGGCGTCCGGCAAAGCCCTTTTCTTTTTCAATAATGTTTTCAATAGGAAGGCCGTGGCAATCCCAACCCCAACGTCGCTCTACGCGGTACCCCTGCATGGTGTAATAACGACCAATGATATCTTTAATCACCCCAACCGAAAGGTGGCCGTAGTGCGGCAGGCCGGTGGCAAATGGAGGGCCATCGTAAAACGCATATGGTTTACCCTCCGGACGCTCTTCAACCGAGCGCTCAAAAATACGGCGATCTTCCCATTGTTTTTGGATCCGTTTTTCCTCTTCGTTAGCGTTGTATGGCATAGGTAAAATGGGCAACATGCCCTATAAAAAACAAAAAACACGTGTATACGTGCGAGAATCCAGTATTCTGGATGGTACCATCTCACTTCTTGAAGGTAATCCCTCAAGCACTTTATTTGAAGCGCGGTAACGGGCGCACCCGAGAGAGTCTCTTTCCTTATGAGGATTTCTTTCTCTCCACTCTTTTAGAAGAACTTTGGTGATAACAAAGCGTATATAGGTATACGTGGGTATTTCCTACTCTACGAGAGAATGTGGAAGATGTCAAGAAAAAAAAGAAGCGCCGGCCGGAAGGTGAGTTCCGGTCGGCGCCGTACGTGTTCTCGAGCAGATGGTCCAGGGCCTCACTTCCCAGCAGTCGAACCGTCTCCTCCATCGCTCGTAGGCGGGTCAGCGGGCGAAATAGGCGTCTCTTGTTCTACCTGCGCCCCCCTGAGCTCATCTCTCACCTCGATGAGAGTCTCGAGCACTGGGGGCATGAACAGGTACCGAACCAGACCGGAGCCTGCAGCCGAAGATGCTTGGGTGGCGAAATAGCCGAGCGCCTCCCGTAACGCTGCCTGTTCTCGACTGAGTGCTTCTCCGGTCGTGGAGCGGATCTCGCGAGCTGCCTTGGTCAGTGCTGCCGCTATTCGCGGTTTTTCATCTTTCTTATCTGCCAATTTCTTTCCTTTTTCTCCTTCTCCTTTCTTATAGAGAAAAAAATGCCAATTGTCAACAATTTTCACAAAAAACACTCCTTTGTTTTCCGAAACACACCCTGCTATACTACCGACAGATATTACAAACACCCATACTATGCTCTATATTGCCTCTGATCATGGCGGCTATCACCTCAAAAAACGCCTCGTGCGTTACCTCGAAAATGAACTTCATGTTGAGGTGACTGACCTTGGCCCAACCGAATACGCTGAAGACGACGACTACCCTGATTTTGCGATTCCTCTTGCCGAAAAAGTAGCCGAGGGTACGAAAGATAAAGGCATTCTTATTTGTAAAAATGGTATTGGCGTATGTATGGCCGCTAATAAAGTAAAAGGAATTCGGGCCGGCCTCGGGTACAACCTTATGGCAGCCGAAACGATGCGCACCGACGATAACACCAACGTGCTTTGTTTAGCAGCTAAACTTGGCTCAGAGGAACATGCGATGGCGATTGTCAAAACCTGGCTCGCGACCAATTTTAGCGAAGAGGAACGCCATGTACGTCGCCTTAAAAAAGTCGCTGAACTTGAATAACTCTACCGATATATGGTTGAGCTGATTCCCTCGATTTTAACATTCGATAAAGCCGCGTTTGAACGGTGTGTGCTTGGGGTAAAAGGACTCGTGCGTACCGTGCAAGTCGACCTAGCAGACGGTGTATTTACCGCGCAAAAAACCTGGGCCTACGGCCACGCCATCGAAGCCATGAGTTTCCTCAAAGGATTTGACGTCGAACTTCACCTCATGACGACACACCCCATTGATGATCTCGCGAACTGGGCTCATCTTGCGCGAGCGGTTCGCGTGCTTATGCATATTGAAACCCTTACGAACCCGAAAGAAGATATTGAACGCGCCAAAATGTATGGCCTCCCCGTGCACATCGTTTTGAACCCTGATACTCCGCTCGACACCCTTGAACCTCTCATTCCGCATATTTCCGGTATTATGCTGATGGGCGTCACCCCAGGTGCCCAGGGCCAACCGTTTGATGAAGCTACTCTTGATCGCGTCAAAGAACTTCGTAGCCGTTACCGAACGCTCCGCATTGCCGTTGATGGTGGAGTAAACGAATACACTCTCCCTCTTCTTGTGAAAGCCGGTGTGTCGGCCGTATGCCCCGGGAGTGCCGTATTTGGCAATAATAAACGCCCCGAAGAAAACCTTGCCACCCTTCAGGCTCTGTGTGGTTGACCTCGCTCTAACCACTTGTTACCATACCCTCACTTATTTCTTCTTATGACTGACAAACAATTATACGATGTTGTTATTATTGGAGCAGCTGCGGTTGGCTCTGCGGCAGCGGTGTATGCCGCGCGACGGGGGCTGAACGCGGTCATTGTCACGAAAGACATTGGTGGCGAAGTAGCTCTTTCAGGTGACGTAGAAAACTGGCCTGGTACCATACACACGACCGGTGTTGAGCTTGCACAAATGTTTCATAAACATGTTGAGTCGTACAACGTACCGATAAAAAACGGCCTCGCCGTAGAATCGATCACTCAAGAAGGAAATGTGCATATGGTGACGACCAAAAACTATAACGGTGAAACCGAAATCTTCCGCACCAAAACCGTCGTGATCGGCAGTGGTATTCACCCTCGTGAAATGGGCGTTCCCGGCGAAAAAGAATTGAAGGGTAAAGGCGTAACCTACTGCACGGTGTGTGACGGCCCGCTGTATCGCAATAAAATTACAACAACCATTGGAGCCGGTAACTCAGGGCTTGAATCAGCTCTTATGATGAGCGACCTCGCGAAACAGGTGTACCTTATTACCAAATACCCAGACACCGCAGAAACCAAAGGTGGTTTTCCACGCGGCGAAAGCATACTCGTAGAAAAAATTAAAGCCCGGCCAAACGTCACCATTATTTACAACGCCAACACAACCGACATTTTAGGAACTGAGGCAGTAGAAGGCGTGCGCTACAAAGACACGGTGACCGGCGAAACCAAAGACATTACCACAAATGGAGTGATGGTTCATGTGGGCATGGTTCCAAATAGTAGTTTTGTACCAGACCTCAAAAAAAATCAACAAGGGGAAATTGAAATTAACTTGCGTTGCGAAACCAATGTGCCGGGTATTTTCGCGGCGGGTGATGTCACATCGGTGCCCTACAAACAAATTGTGATTGCGGCTGGCACGGGTGTTATTGCCATGTTATCAGCCATTGATTACATCAACCGCTGGAAAGCGGCGTAACCCTTCGCTATATGCTATTAACGCATATTCTCCCCTCTCTCCCCAGCACGCTCACCGAAACTTTGGTCTATATTGTTGGGATGCTTGGTACCATTCTTTTAGCCTATAGCGTATTTGTGGAGCGTGAATTTCGGTCTGACGTGATTCGTTTTGTTGGTTCTGCCTGTCTCATTGTCTATACATTATTTATTGGAAACATATTTCTCACCACTACCTTTGCCGCACTCGGGCTAGCGTCGCTTGTTGAGGCAATTGAGATTCATCTTGGGCTTCTAAAAAACCCTGAGGTTCGCCATTGACATTTTTCTTCTTTTAGGCTACCCTTTGCCTATCTTTTTCCATATATATGAGCCGCAAACGCTCTTCTTCTGTTCCAAAAAAAGATATTATCCTTTTTGTAGGACGTGTTTTTCCACACATGATTCATGCGATTAGACAGTGGGAAAGGGAACATAAACGATCATTTCGGATTGCGCTACTACGGGACACAAGAGATCGGGGTACGGCAAAAGGAACCAAGGGGGCAAAATTAACTGATATTATTCTCGAATGTGATACCTTTTCGCCAACAGAGATTCAAAAAATCCTCTTACCTTACGAACACGAACTTGTAGCTATTTCTGTTCGCGGTGAAGACCACGTTTCTTTGTTTTCTCGAGTTGTTCCACACGTTCCATATCTGCGCACACCAACGAGCGAATCTCTTGTTTGGTCATCTAACAAACTTCTCATGCGTCGCCGCATGCGTATTTACAATCCTAAAATTACCCCAAAATACACAGTCGTTAACGATTCATCCAATGCCTCTCTTAAAAAAATTGAAGAAAAAATAGGCTTCCCCCTAATGGTAAAACCAACAGGTTTAGCCGCAAGCAGGCTCGTGACGCTTTGTTTTCACAAAGAAGAACTAAAAAGTACACTAAAAAAAGTTTTTCGTCATATTAAGGGTGTATACAAAAAAACAGGTGGAAACTGGGTACCAAATGTTCTCGTTGAACAATTTATGGAGGGCGATATGTACTCGGTCGATGCGTATATTTCGGCACGAGGAAAAGTATATTTTTGCCCCATGGTACATATTACTACGGGAAAATCCGTTGGGTTTGAAGATTTTTTTGGATACAAACAAATGACCCCGACTTCGCTTTCTAAAAAAAGTGTGACGGCAGGAGAAGGTGTCGCAAGAGAGGCGGTACATGCGCTTGCGCTTCGTTCTACAGTTGCGCACATTGAACTATTGAAGACAGAGGGGGGATGGAAAATCATCGAGGTTGCTGCTCGTATCGGTGGATTCCGTCACAGATTATACGAAAAGTCTTATGGTTTTAATCACCATATGAACGATATCCTTGTTCGAATGGGCGAAAAACCTGTAGTCTCACGAAAGATTAAGGGATATAGTATTGCCATGAAATTTTTTGCCAAAAAGGAAGGAAAGCTCAGGAGCGTTCTCGGCATAAAAAATATTCAAAAACTAAATTCGTTTGAAAAAATCATGTTGAACAAAAAAATAGGCGAGTTTTGTCGATTCGCCCAGAACGGAGGAAGTAGTATTTTTGATATTATCCTTTTTAATAAAACAAAAGAGCTCCTTCTCGCTGACGTACGTCGACTTGAAAAGACTGTGAAAATTAGAGTGTCGTAATGTATGGACTTACACCAAATCCACCCCTCGCACATTCGATGGGAATTACCCTATAGCACCCTGCACGATCCGGCGTTTTTTCATTCTAAAATTGCAAAAAATAGTGAAAAAACTCAAAAAATACTTACTGATCTGGGATATTCTATCTGTGTTGAAAATCTTACCGATGAACTCCTTGGTCAATTCGTTTTGCTATACAACCAATTTCTTGAACAAAAACCAAGAGGCACCATATTTCCCATTAAAGAACGAATCGAGGAGGGTAAAAAAAATGGGATCGTATATACTATTTTATCTTTTTACAATATTAAAAAAAATCTTATTGGTGGTATCATTGTGTCAGAAAATAGAGAGACCAATTTTATCACCACAAACTACAAGGTGCTCCCCCATGAACTGCCAGAACGAAAACGATTTCCCGAAAGTATTGCCTACGTATTTACGTATCTCTTTTACCGAATAGCGTTTGAAAAAAAAATAACGCATATTTCACACGGCAGAGACCGTAACCCGTATGGCTTTTACTCAAATATTGGTCTTGGGCTTTTTAAAATGCGGTCGGGTGTCAAACCCTATGTTGCGAAACAAGAAAAAGTTACTTTTTCTGACAAAGTACAATATGTAAGCGGGGAAGACATGCTTGTTTGGCTTGGCGACACGCCAGGCACACCTATCACCAAAGCTATCCTCATCACCAAACTTACGCCTGAAGAAGCGAAAGAAAAATATAAACCCCTCTTTTTGTTACATGATGTACACGTAGACATTTGGGACCATGCTACCTACACAAACCTTTTACACACGAACAAGTAGCCCGAGTACTATGGTCATCCACCTCCTCACCTTCAGTAACGCCAACCATCCAAGCCAAGTGACCAGTCGCGAGCTTGAGATGTTTCAAAGCGCGGCAAAAACACTGGGGCACTCCCTCGACATCGTGTACGCGCGCAACTGCGAGCTCCACTTTGGACATCCGCTTGGCATGCACCACAACGGCACACCACTTCCGCCTATCACTGTTCTTATCGTGCGCCCTAATTTTCTTGATACTGACCCAGAATATTTCAGCGCTACCATTCGCCAATTTGAACTTCTCGGTATCCCCCTTGTCAACACTGCTTCCGCGGTAGCGTGTACCAAAAACAAGGTTCGCATGCTGCAAACTCTTGCCGAACACGGGATACCTATACCAAACACTGTCGCGGTGCGATCAAGTGAGCACCTTGAAACAATCATACAAAACATCGGACCGTTCCCTGTTGTTATCAAATCTGCCTCGGGGTCTCACGGCGCGGGTGTATCTATTATTGAAAGTAAACGAGGACTTCGTTCAGCTATTGAAATGATGGTGAAAAGCGAATATTCTGCGCCCCTTCTGGTACAGTCTTACCTCAAAGACAGTAAAGGGCGAGATATTCGTATATTTGTGGTTGGCAACCGTGTAATCGGTGCCATGGAACGTAAAGCCGGGAAACGTGGCGAATTTCGTTCCAATATCAAACTCGGTGGGACAGCAGAGGCAGTACGGCTCACACCACAAGAAGAAGCTCTGGCCCTTCGCGCTACACACGCTCTTGGACTTGATATTGCGGGCGTAGACCTCGTTCGCACCAAAGAGGGGTCATGTATTCTTGAAGTAAACAGTAACCCAGGTATCGAGGGCATATCAACCGCTCTGCAAAAAAATATCGCCGAGGATATTGTAACGTTTGTAATACAAAAAATTTCCCGTTTCTAGGGAAAATGTTGCGCACCGTACATATTACGACCGGTGGCGACGGTGGATGACTTTTTCTTTCTTTCGACCCACAAAATGCTCTTCGGCCAAACACACGGCTTCGTACCTGGTTTCCTGCTCTAAAAGACAAAGTCCTGACTCAAATGAATAAATTTGCGCGCGAATTTCTGTTGCAAGTTCCGGATGCTCTTGTTCCGCGTCAGCAGTGGCTCGCAAACTTTCCAATCGACGTTCAATATCAAGTAAAATGGTGGCAAACTCTTGTACACGAGCGCGGTATCGTGGTTTTTCTGTGCTCACTACAGCCTGCATTGCGAATGCGCGTACATCTTGGAGCACTTGTGGAAGTACACTACAAAGTACACCTCTCTCTTCACTAGAAAAAAATAAAGCGGGTTTTCCGATACACAGTTCACGAAAACTTCCGCCGTATGCTAAAAATTCTTGGTAACGTTTTTTCATGGTCGACGTAAGCTTGCCGAGCAAATACATTTCCCCCATTTCTCCCTCGTATTGGAGGGTAAACTCGTAAAATGCCTTACGATACGGCCAAAGTTTTTTTCCAAAAGAAAGCGCAACCGCTTCTACCTCCTTAAGCGATACATGCTGATTCCCCTTTACCTCATGTATGGCCGCGGCCATATCGGCAATAACCGAAGCAGGCACCAAGGGAGGCATGCGTTGATATAATAATTCTAGAATATCTACCGTGTGTTGAATAGCTACACTTTCCATATGAAAAAAGTATAGCACTCTTTTTATATTTACTGAAGTCGCTCTCGTAACACGGCCATCGCGATACCCGCGGCCACGCTCACATTCAAGCTTTCTTTGCGACCATACATAGGAATGTGCACCACGCTATCAGAAAGAGAACGAAGTTCATCACCAACACCGTCGACTTCATTTCCCACAATAAGAAGGAGTGGTGTCTTTATTTCGGCAGTGAACACGCTCTCACTTACATCTGTTTTTTCGAGTGACACCACGTATACCCCTTTATTTTTCTCGCTACGCACAAAATCACTGGCAGATACTATCTTTTCCCATGGGACAGTTTTTTCTGCGCCTAATGACACCTTATCGATTTGAGGCTTGGGTGGCGTAGCCGTATACCCCGCCAAATACAGCGGTTGTACGCCACAGGCATCGGCCGAACGAAACATCGCACCAACATTGTGGCACGATCGAATATCTGGCAAAAGAAGACGAATATCAGGGGGCTTTTTCATAATCGTCTCATTGTAGAAAAAAACGTACGAAAAAGCAACCCTTTCGGGTTGCTTTATATATTCTATTGAACGATACGCGCGTTTCCATCAAGCTCTACCTGAGCAGCTGCGTTTCGCGCATCCACCTTGCGTTCAAGCTCGCGGGCGCGCTGTAAGGCACGTACTGGTAATATATTTGATTCTTTTCTCTCTTCAGGACGTGCGTTTACTGATTCAGCTGGGCGTCCTTCTGGCGGTTTTTCCATACGTTTTTCCATACGATCCTCTACCCGATCTTCCATCTTTTTTTCCATCATTTTCCCTTGAGCTCGATCGATCATTTGAAGGGTACGATTGGCCGTCGTGTTACCATTTTTTGCTGCTTCCTTCAAACTCTCTTTCGCGTCTTTGTATTCTTCTCTTAAGCCCTCAAGAGTCGCTTTTCTCTCATGTTGCAAATCTTGCAATTCCGCCTTTGCTGCTTCGTCACCATTTTGTACTTTTTCCAGTAAATCACGGCGTTCGTCACGGAACTCTTTGGTTGCCCCAGCTTGAGCTTTCACACGCTCCTCAACTGTCTTTAAGTGCTCTTTTACAGCTTCAGGCATATTTGGATTTTGAATCGCACGCATGATACCTTGACTCTTTTCTTCAATCATTGCGCGACGAGCTTCGAACGACTCTTTTGCGCTCTCAGGAAGCTTCGCTTCGATTCTGTCGAGGACCACGCCCAAGCGAACCTGACTGTCCGCGATATTGCGTAGCGCCGCGGCCGCACGTACTCCGGGCGCGCTCTTGAGTGCGTCTTCCCTTTTTTCAGCATTACCAAGTAATGTTTGCGCGCGGTCAATCAACGCCGCAGCGCGTGCTTTAACACTGTCATTTGCGCTCGACGCTAATATTTTTTCCGCAATTGCAATTCTCTGTTCAGCAAATACGGCTTCTTTTTCTGCCTTCTTTACAGGGTCAATCGTAGTGAGAAGCGAAAGACGTTCACGAAGACCAAAAAGAAATAGCCCGAACCTGTTTGGTGGTTTTTGGTTGACCTGCGTATTGGCTGATGCTGTTTCAGCGGGTGCGACAGTGTCTTCGTTTACGGTAGATGTATCGGCTGACACAACAACTGTTTCGTCTGTCACCGCGGTTCCCTCGACCTGAACAGGCTCCGTAACCACTTCAGTGGCCACCGTAACGCCAGTATCACTCGTTACCTCTACCGTTTGCGCGAATACAGGCGCGCTCAGCAGGGCACCGAGCATAAGTGACATGGTCACAACATGTTTCATCATAAAAAATGACATTAATATAGATAAAACGAGTATACACCCTATTGTTTTATACAACAAGAAAAGCGACCGGTAGGTCGCTTTTTATCTAAAAAAATGTATCTTACAAGACCGAACAGAATGCCCCAAGTGAAACGAAGAGAGCTGTTAAGGCCATGAACATGTTATCGTTTACAGGAAGAGTACCAATATATTTTTCCATATGTATGTGTGTGTTAATGAATAATAAATAAATGTGACGAAGGTGAACCTAACCGCGTACGCCACCTTCACGAAGAAAAGAATTGAAGATGACTTTATACTATCCTACGCGATCTTTCATTTTTACCCTATTTTTTAAAAGAACAATTTCCTCCTTTGTATACTTTTTTTATTTATGTCATTTTGGGGTGTACACCATAGGCAGATAGGTTATATTAAAGAAAAATTTGGCACAACAAAAACCGGCTTAGGAACCGGTTGCGATACGAGGGAGGGCAAAAAACACTGTTACAAGTAACGCGACACCAAACCCTACGTAATAATACACGAGTGAGGCGCTCGCTTCTTCTTTTGACCATGAAAAAGAACCTGACATTTTTTTGCCTTGCATATGTTTGTGTGTTTATGTTTGTTTGAATAAGGCGCGCTCCGCTGTTTTACCTTGTCTTCTTTTTCTTCAAAGAAGACATGAGTGAAAAGCCGAATGCTGTTTGTTTGCGAACCTAATATTTTTTTCTTTATTTTTTGATCATTATGAATATAATATAGCACATTTTTGACCATTTGTCAAGTATGTCGTACAATATTTTATATGCAATTAGACACATATCGCACACAATTTTTAGAATATTTAGAAATTGAACGCAACCGCAGCGACAAAACGTTGCGTAATTATGATTTTTATTTAAAACGCTTTATCGAGTGGCTCGGCAATGCCTCACCCACCGCGATTACAGCCGAAAAAGTACGGCAGTACCGCTTGTGGCTCAATCGCTTGGTCGATGTGCACGGCGAACCCCTCAAAAAAAACACGCAAAACTACCATTTAATTGCCTTGCGCACGTTTTTAAAATATTTAGCAAAACGTGATATTAAAAGTTTATCGCCTGACAAAATTGAACTCATGAAAATGCCCGATCGCGAGGTGTCGTTTCTCGAAGGCACAGATTTACACCGCATTCTCGAAGCTCCGTTTACGGTACATACGTACAAAGCTCATGCCAACCCGCCATCAGACCCGAGTAAAGTAGCTGATGGTGAGCGCATCGCGTTTCGCGACAAGGCCATGCTTGAATTGTTTTTTTCGACCGGACTACGTGTATCTGAACTCGCCAATTTGAAACGCGAACAAATTAATTTAAATAAAGAAGAGTGTACAGTGACCGGTAAGGGCGGAAAAACTCGGGTTGTTTTTTTGTCTGACCAAGCTCGCTACTGGTTAAAACAATACCTGGCGCGGCGCATGGACCCTAACCCGTATATGTTTGTTTCTCTTGATGGGCGTCGAAAGCACACCGTCATTGTGAAAGGGAAAAAAATTGAAAAAGAAGATGCGCCCCTTACGCCTCGCTCAATTGAACGACTCGTGCAAACCTATGCCAAAGCGGCTGGAATTACAAAACGGGTGACACCACACACCTTGCGCCACTCCTACGCCACGGATTTGCTCCAAAACGGGGCTGATATACGCAGTGTCCAAAGCATGCTTGGCCATTCGTCAATTCTTACCACGCAAATTTATACCCATATTACTGATAAAGAGTTACGAAACATTCATAAAAAATTTCATGGAAAGAAACGGTCAGACGATTGACGAAAGAGATTTTTTGTGATAATTTAAGCAAAAATTATATAGGTCCTTGTAGTTCAATGGATAGAACGAGAGCCTTCTAAGCTCTAGATCTAAGTTCGATTCTTAGCAGGGACACAAGTCACATACTCTTGTAGAAACATATGTGAGCTCTGACCAGTCAAATACCATCATTTTTGCGGTACCACTTGAGATCCTTCGTGCTTTTGAACGTATAGGGAAACAGGAATAGCCCGAAACGATTGACAAAAGACAAAAAAAACGATATGCTAGTGGCGCATTTTCCCTCTAGCGGGGTGGCCATGGTGTAGTGGTAGCACAGGAGATTGTGGCTCTCCTAGTACGGGTTCAATCCCCGTTGGTCACCCCAGTGGAGGGAAAACGAGAAAAAACACCGTTTTGCGGTGTTTTTTCTTTATGCTACTTGTGCTACAATGGCATAAATATATGATACATAAGCCAAAAAAAATTCTATGCGTGTCGGTTTCTGCTGGTTCAGGCCATGTGCGTGCTGCTGAGGCGCTTGTACAAGAGTGTAGAGATCAGGGCATTGAGGCCGAACACATCGACATGATGGACTATGTCCCAGGGCCGTATAAAGCAGCCATAGTACGAACATATTCTATTTTATTAAAGCAGGCGCCCAGCATGTGGGGCCTCTTATATGAGGGCACGAATGCCCTATCAAGCAATTCGAGAATTGCAAAACTTTCAGAAAAACTAGCAGACATGAATGTCTCGCGATTTTTACAAAAAATAAAAGATATTGCTCCGACCGATATTATTAGCACACACCTCCTCCCGGCAAAAATTATTGGCATGCATCGAACCGAACTTCACATTGAAACACCGGTTCATCTTGTGGTGACCGACTATGACACGCATTCTTTTATTATTTCCCCCCATATCGACCACTACTTTGTAGCGACAAAAAAAATGAAATTAAAACTTATTGAGGCCGGTGTACCTGAAACACATGTATCACTTTCTGGTATTCCCATTGATAAAAAATTCTTTGCCCCATATTCGACAAAAGAACTCAAAAGAAAAGAGGGGTATAGTGAGAGTGACCCGCTATTTCTTTTTTTAAGCGGGGGCGAGGGTTTAATTAACCCTACACGGGCAGTACAATCTCTTTTTCGATTACCCTACAAGGCTACTATTATTGCGATTGCTGGAAAAAACAAAGAGTTAGAACACGAATTACGTAGCCTTACGCCCCCAGAGCATATCAGGTACGAAAGCATTGGGTGGACCAATGAAATTGAAATATACATGAGAATGGCTCAGGTCATCATCTCAAAACCCGGAGGGCTTACCACTACCGAATGCATTGTGCTCAAAAAACCGCTTATCGCTATTCAACCGATTCCTGGACAAGAAGAAAAAAACACAGAGTTTATTCTCGAAATGGGGTATGGTGTGGTGGCACGATCTCTTTCGGATCTTATGTACTACTTGTCTGAAAAAAAAGATACGCTTGGTTGGGGATATGAAAAAGAAAAAAAGAATCCATTACAGAATGGAGCCAAACGTATTATTGAATCAGTACTTTCCTCTGAGCATTCCCATTAAGGGAAGAGTTGGCCGCGGGTGGGGTCGGGAGGAGGAATAGGCATTGCGTAATTTTGATCAATGCTAAACCCCTGCTCAGGCTCAGTAGCTCCTGTACTATTGAGTACAATTGTTGAAATAAATGTTGTGATACCCAGCGCTGACAATACGACGATAATACCAATAGTTGCTGTACGCAAAGTACTTTTTCCTGTATCCACCTTATCTTCGTCTCCGGCAGCAGTTAAAATCATCATGCCACCATAAAAAGCATACGCCACGAAAAGAGTGCCAATAATACCGAGGGCCCCTTGAACGATATTCGCCACAACTGAGCGTGCTTCAAACACCTGTGTACCCACCCCAACCCCCCTTGACCCAAGAAAGGCAGCGGTTTGATTATCAATATGGGCGGTGGCAGGATTCTGCGCCAGAACGTGAGCACTGGCATAAAAAAAACCGAACAAACACAGGCTCGCTGTATATAAAAGGAATAATTTTTTTTTCATAGCGTAACGATATTACGGTAGCCAATAGCACTCTCCTCTACTATCCAACACTTCTGCGTTTACACAACTTTGTTCATCGGTATACCGCGCACATGCATTGGTATCAAGAACTCCGTTGTATCTTGGCAAACAATGAATAACACTTGTTTGAGGAAGTGTGCTTTTAATAATTGTACTTGAGACGACGTTCACAATAGCGTATGAAGCAATAACAATAAAAAATCCAATAACAGCACGCTTTATCGTATACATGGCTTTTTCGTATTTTTCATCTTCACCCCGAGCGGTAATAAGCCAAAAGCCACTCATGAGAATAAGGATAAAAAAAATTGTTGCGAGAAGGCCGAGGAATAACTGAATTGCTTCTGTCGCGTACACTTGTGGGCTTCCGACTTCCACACTATAACTCGCACTTCTTGCCCCACCATTCACCTGCGCCATAATTCTTTCGGAAAGAGATTGCGCACGCGCAATCGTTGGTACCGCTAACATCAAAAAAATAAGACTAGAAGCTACGGTTATTTTTTTGATAGAAAAAAACACCATATTACCCGGTTGTGCGCGCAAGAATAAGGGGCACTACAAATGCTGTGATACTGTACGCCCCCATAGTGATGATAAATCCAATAATAGCCGTGCGAATAATGTCAGTCGCTCGATCAACCTGCCCCTCATCGCCTCGAGCGGTCATCCATAAATACCCCGCGTAAATCATGAGGATAAGAAAGATAACCCCGACAAATGAAAGTGCTCCTTTTACTAGCGTCCCAAGTGTTTCTGAAAAACTCGTTTCTGTAACCTGCGCGTAACCAGCGCTTCCCGCGGCCCGACCCGCTAAATCAAGCCCCAGATTTTGCGCAAAAGCGGTTGGCACAATCCAAAAAGATCCGAGTACCGCAGCGAGCATTATTTTCTTTACAAAAGAATGAAGCATATTATTGGGTACCAAAACGATTGAGCACAAGGAAGGTTATCGCGTAGGCCGACATCACGACCACAAGTCCAATAATACACGTTTTCACGATACCAAGTGCTTTTTCTACCTGCCCCTCATCGCCTCGAGCGGTCATCCATAAATATCCCGCGTATACCATGAGAATAAGAAAGATGATACCCACGAGGGTAAGGGCGGTTCCGATGACATTACCTGTAACCGTAGGCAAATCTGCTTGAGAAAAACCAGCACGCGTACCCAAACCCTGCAACCGCGTACCTGATGTCTGCAAACTATCTTGTGCGTACGCTGTTCCCGCGTGCGCCAAAGCCAACAGAGTTATTACATACACATAGGAAATCTTCTTCATAAAATCACATTAACGGCCTGATACAAAATTAGTAATAAAGAGCGAAACAGCGTACGCTGCCACTATTACTATAACACCTGAGACAGCAGCTGTAAAAGTTGCTTTGGCGGTTACCGCCCGATCCTCGTTCCCTCGATCAAGCATCCACATAAATCCGGCATACACCATGAGACAAAAAAAGATAAAGCCGACCAAACCTAAACCCACTTGAATAACTTGGATAGCAACAAGTACTGCGTCTTTGTTTGAAGAAAGTCCGGTAGGTTTTTGCGTCTCATCCAAAAAAAGACGGGGGTTGTTGATAAAATTTCTATTCTCAGTCTGCGCAAGCAGTGGACCCGCAAAAAAGGTAGGGAGTAGAGAGAGTGAGAGAAAAAGAATATTGTAGAGATATTTTTTCATACCATTACCGGCAAACACCACCTACTGCGCCTGACTGGTTTGGTATACTGATGTCTGCGCAACCCCACAAAAGACCGTTACTTGAATCACATATTGCCTGACAATCCTGAGAAGCGCTTGCTTCTGCCACCCATCTTCCAGCATTAACGTTACTATTCCCTCGATCTCGATATACACAACATCTCACCCCACCCGAAGCAGTACCCCCACCTGCACCAGGCACAGGTGGCATTGCGGGCATAGTTGCCGCAGGCGGACGAGAAGGATCCTGGAGCGCCAAACTTGTGAACAAGAAACTGGTAATGGTGTATGATGCCATAATGATGACCATACCAATAGCGCCTGCCGTAATTGTACCTATGGCACGACTTGTTTGATCCTCATTACCGCGCGCGGTCATCCACAAAAACCCACCGTAAAGCATGAGAATAAAAAAAATAATTCCAACAAATGAGAGCGCGGTTCCAATAATTGTTCCGATAAATGATTGAATGTCATTTGACTGCCCGAGTCCTTGGTTTAACTTAGCGGCACCGGCAGTAGCATTTAAGCCATATGTGAGGTCGCCTTGTGAAAACACCGGCTGAAACGCTAAGAAAGCGCTGAGGCTTAAAAAAGCGACAAATATCATCGTTTTTTTCATACGTAACTTCATATTACGTGCAGTTATTTAAGTAACACACCTGCCCACGTGGGCAGTCCGCGTTGACCGTGCACGATTGAAAGTATCCGGGAGGTGGTGCTTCTAAACTTGTCGTTGAATCAGGAGAGGCAGTACTATCACCCTTACGTACACTAAGCGCATCAAACACAAGATTAGTGAGTGCGTATGATGCTAAAATCACAATGAGCCCAGCAATAGCACCTTTTAAAATCTCAACGGATTGCGCGGCTTTTGCTTCATTTCCTCGGTCAAACATCCACAAGATCCCAGCATAAAGCGTGAGAAGAAAAAAGATAATCCCAAGGAGCGATAAAACATTACCAATCACTTTTCCGATAAGCGTAGGAAGAAATACTGTTCTTTCCGGAGTTGACCCATCAATTTGTAGCCCTGCGCCACCCGCGAACTTCGAGGCCCCACCGCGCAAAAGCTCCACCGCCTTATTCTCTTGCGCCAAGACCTTTGGTGCAAACAAAAAAAAGCTGAGCACAGCAAGTATACCCAGAGAAAACGTGGCGAGAGTTTTTATCAGTCGCGCCATAATCGGTTAACGAAATTGAATCAAACTAGTTGGGTAATTTCGACCGGTAGAACTTCGGTATACAGCGGAAAGCGCAAAGCGACTGATGGCATACGAGGTCATCACAATCACAAGGCCGAGCACGGCTGCCGAAAGCGTTTGTTTTGCCTTGTCTATTTTATCTTCATTTCCAGCCGAGGTGAGCCACAAGAAGCCTGCGTAAAACACAAGTATTGTTGTAACAATACCAAGGAGACCAAGAATAACGTCGATGATACGAGCGACGATCACAACAGGAGAAGTGCTTGGGAGCCCTGATGAGCCAAGATAGCCAACACCAACAATATCACCTTGAGCATATACACCTTCTGCTGTGAAACAAAAAAAAGAAACGAGAAAAAGAGCGGTGAGCAAAATCCGTTTCACTGATGTTTTAGTATGATGACTGGGCATATAGGTGATTACCTTGTGTGTATAAAAAATGGCACACACAAATGAACCACGGTATCTTTGTCCCAAAGGGGTGGAAACCCACCCCTTTTGACAAAGAAAAACGACGTTATGGTTGGTATGTATCTGCTCCCTGCACACCTGTCTGTTGGCCCAAACGGGTCAAGACAAAGCGGGCAATAGCCCAAGCGCTCATAATGATAGCAAGACCGATGATGCCCGAAATAATTAAACCTCGAGCTTCTTCGATTTTATCTTCACTACCGCCTGCGGTCATCCATTTCGCACCACCCATAAGGATGATAACGACTGCTACGATACCAAGAAGGCTTAAACCGACATTGATGATACCACCAATGGTTTGTTCTAGAGGTTGAGCTCCTAAATTTGAAGCTTCATTAAAACTTCGTACTCCCAATGGATCATCGGTAGTTGCAAAAGCTGGAAGTGCTACCACTGAGAAAGCGAGTACTGCGATTGTTCCAAGCACAAATTTGTACTTTGAAACATTAGACAATGCGTAATTCATGTACTCACCCCCTTTCGTGTTGTAGTTACCATAAGAAATAACATAAAGTTCGACATGATGCTCCTTTTTCTCCTCACCACTTAGCCGGAACTGATGGCTTTGAAGACTATAGAAAGTATAGCATAACTTGAAAAAATAATACAGAT